>Ga0268262_10000195_pt1 | contig 79961 bp, 55 predicted proteins | sample TergutNc150P3_FD_190354 | JGI IMG/M metagenome (GOLD analysis project Ga0268262, IMG submission 190354) | Nasutitermes corniger P3 segment gut microbial community from laboratory colony in Florida, USA - Nc150 P3 (SPAdes) (version 2) | ecosystem: Host-associated > Arthropoda: Insects >...
CCCCATCCGGCCTCTACAGCCCGCAAAAATCTAAAAAAACAAGCCCCTCGCGCGCGCGAGGAAACCAAGCCGGAACGCTCCGGAACCGCCTTCCAGACCCGATTCACGCCTCCGGAACGCTCCGGAACCGCCTTCCAGACCGAATCCGCGCCTCCGGAACGTTCCGGAGCCGTTTCTTCGCGGATATTGCCCGTAAAAACATCCATCTTTTAACCCGAACAGGAGCCGTTGACATGAAAATCAACAAAATCGACACCACGCGCCTGCGGAACGACGCGCACTTTCAGTTCCACGCCGACATCATCGCGCTGATAACCGGCGCGGGCGCGGAGGATTTCGTGAATACCGCCAATGAGACTATACATCGGTACGCGTCTTTGCGGCACAGGCATAGACACGGAACGCACATTTCTACTGCGCTCGATGACCGCGGCGGGGAATCGTCGGGGGACGACGCAACAGAAGGGAGTAACTAATGAGAATAACGAACATTATCAAGACGGCGTCGTGGATGGCGTTCTTTGCGGGGATGTCCGTGGCGGGGATTAAGTACGTAGCCGTCGTTGAGACGGGGGTAGACGAGCGGTCGGGCGCGTCGTCCGCGCTTAACGCGGCGGAAGTTGCGCTGATAACCGCCGAACTCCGCAGGGTGGCTGTTGAAAATTTGCCGCGAGACAAGTACAATGTGATGACATCGGAAACCGTGCAGTCGATGGGCGGCGCGGTGCTGGAAGAGTGCGCGGAAGAGAATTGCATTATTACGCTGGGCAGCAGAATCGGCGCGGATTATATCGTGCGGGGGATTGTCAGTAAGTTTGGAACGAAACTTACGTTGTCGATAGAACTCTATGAAACCGAGAACGGGACGCTGGTCGCGTCGTCGGAGCCTATACGGTCTGAAAACAAGGGGGAACTGTTGGAGATGGCGGCGACGGCTAGCGCGAATATGTATAAGAAATTTACGGGGGCGAAAACGCTGACGGCGAGAGAGCGGAAGAAAGCGGAGAAGGCGGAGAAAAAGGAAGCGGCGGGAAGTTATACGGTAAATACGAACAATGACATTTCTTTGGAGAATCAGTATAAGGATTTTTCAACAGGACGAAGGTTGGGGACGGGTTTATTAAATTACCTTCCCGGCTTCGGTTTGGGGTCTTTTGTATTGATGGGAGATCATGTCGGCGGGAGCATTGGCGCAGGAATGTATACCGTCATGTTTTATTGTTTAATGGAGGCTGAATATGGAAAAATGGGTAGAATAAATAATCCAACGTATAAACCACAAAATGATGTCAGTTATGTGATTGCGTGTTCTTGTGCGCTGGGCTGTTTTGCCTTTAATTGTTATCGTTCCGCTACTTATCACAAACCCAAGCCCAAATCCGCCAATGCAACTGCCAATAACTTCAACCCCTACGACGGCCTAAACCTCGCCATTCTCCCCACAGAATCCGGCGATTACAAGGTCTATGCGCGTTACGACTACACCTTCTAATCCCGCGTCCCCGCCGTCGCAATATCGTGTCGGCGGGGACGCGGTCCCCCCGCCGTTGTCCCCGCCCCAAACAATAATTTGACATCTCGCGTCCCCAAATATTATCTTCATATAGATCGGCATAAAGCATAAATAATCCCCCGCAGGAGTCAGTTATGTGCGACAAAGCCGTCTTAGACGAAATAACATCAAGGGTCTGCGCCGCCGCCAAAGAGGTGTTAGGCGACAAGTTGGAGAAGGTGATCCTTTTCGGCTCATACGCTCGCGGAGACTACGACGAGGAGTCGGACATAGACATCATGGTGATAGCCGATATTGCGTTGGAAGAGGCGAACGAGACGCGGGATAAGATTAATGCCAAAACAAGAGACCTTGATATGAAATATGATGTTCTTGTTTATTTGAGTATGGATTGCAGTTATATATTCCACAGATATAAGGACGCTTCGGGTTTTTATATAAACGTCCAGAAAGACGGGGTGGTATTGTATGCCGCCTGATGATATTCCTGAAGATTTGGCTAAATTCCGTCTGGAGCAAGCAAGGGAGTGTCTGCAAGACGCGCGGGTGCCCGTCATTTCGCCGAAAAACGCCGCTAACCGCTCTTATTATTGTATATTTAACGCCATGCGGGCAGTCTTGGCTCTTGACCGATTCGACTCAAAAAAACATTCCGGCGTAATCTCAGCCTTTCGTAAGGACTACATAAGAACCGGAATCTTTCCGACGGATTTTTCGGATATTATTAAAAAATCCTTCGAAATCCGAGGCGACAGCGATTACAAGGAATTCTACTTAGTATCAAAAGCCGACATAGCCGCCCAGATTGAAAACGCCGGAATATTCTTGGAAGCGGTGGAGAAGTACGTCGGCGAGAGAATCAAAAATCCGTAATCCGCCGCAATCCCCGCGTCTCCCGGGCCGGAACCCTCGAACCGCAGGTATCATACAAAAAAGACCTATCTTTGGAGCGCACGATATATATTGTATACTGCCGCCCCGCGAAGGGTGCGCGGCGGGTCTTTTATAGGATTAAAAACATTAACCGTCATTAATCACAGATAAGGGGGGCAAAGAAGTGATAATAGTCCAAATCCCATACGCTCTGAGGTTTGCCACCGAGCGTAACGCGGAGGTAGAGGTCAACGGCGGAACGGTGGGTGAGGCGATAAACGCCTTGGCGGCCGCGTACCCCGACATCAAGGCGCACATCTTCGCCGACGACGGGACGCCGCGCGACTTCATAAACCTCTTTGTGGACGGCAAGAACGTGAACACACTGCAAGGGTTGAACACGCCAATTGCGGACAACGGCGAGCTTATGATCGTCCCCGCCATCGCTGGCGGCGGCGGTGATTCGGAATCGGATTCCGAATCAAAGCTCACGAACGAGGAGATCGCCCGTTACAGCCGCCACCTGCTTTTGCCGGAGATCGGCGTTAAGGGGCAGCAGAAGCTGAAGGCGGCGAAGGTGCTGATCGTCGGCACCGGCGGCTTGGGCGCCCCCTTGGCCCTCTACCTCTCGGCGGCGGGTGTGGGGACAATCGGCCTTGTTGACTTCGACGTGGTGGACGAGTCTAACCTGCAGAGGCAGATCATCCACAGCACCCGCGATGTGGGCAGACCCAAGGTCGCCTCGGCGAAGGACCGCATACAGGGGATCAACCCGTTTGTGAACGTGGTAATGCACAACACCGCCCTTACGAGTAAGAACGCCCTCGACATCATGGCGCAGTACGACATTGTGGCCGACGGGACGGACAACTTCCAGACGCGCTACCTTGTGAACGACGCCTGCGTGTTCTTGGGCAAGACCAACGTCTACGGTTCCATATTTCAGTTTGAGGGTCAGTCGAGCGTCTTCGGGGCTAAGGAAGGCCCGTGTTACCGTTGCCTGTACCCTTCGCCGCCGCCGCCGGGGCTTGTGCCTTCCTGCGCCGAGGGCGGGGTGATGGGCGTGCTGCCCGGAATCATCGGGACCGTGCAGGCGGCGGAGGTCATCAAGCTGATTGTGGGCGGGGCCAAGCCGCTGATCGGCCGTCTGCTGCACTTCGACGCGTGGCGGATGTCGTTCCGGGAGCTGAAGCTGGATAAGGATCCCAACTGCCCGGTATGCGGAAAGAATCCCACCATCCGCGAGCTGATAGACTACGAGCAGTTCTGCGGCCTTAAGAAGACCCAAGATAGCGAGCCGATAGAGACCGTCACCGCCGTCGACCTTAAGAAACGTTTGGACAACGGGGATAAAATACAGTTCATAGACATTCGCGAGCCGCACGAGCGCGCCATAGTGAAATTCCCCGACGCCATAATAATGCCGCTCGGTCAATTGATAAGGCGGATGGACGAGTTAGACCCGAATATCGACTCCGTATTCCTCTGCAAGATAGGTCAGCGCAGCATCCTGGGGATAAACGCGTTGCGCGAGGCCGGGTACAAAGGCAGGCTGCTGAACCTTCAGGACGGGCTGAACGCCTGGGCGCGGGATGTGGACAGGTCTATGCCGGTGTATTGAAGCCGCCCCGTAACAATATCCATCCGGCAATAGTCTAAATTGGTTTGGGAACTTCGGGAAAATCTTGTCGTTCATATCCTATTTATATTTTATTGTAAATATTGACGGAGACGCTTGCCATATTCTATATTATAAGTTGATTTTCTAGAAATTACCCGGATTGGGAGTCAAAATTACGGTTTCTGCGGGGGCCGGTTTTGATTGCCGGCCATGTGTCAATAAAGAAAGGGGGATTTACGTGAAAAAGTTGACTTTTTTGCTGATCACGCTTCTTTTGTGTTCCGCCGTTTCCGCTCAGCAGAAGATGAAGGTTGTGGTCGCCGCCGCCGGAGCCGAACCGGCTCAGAAGCGCAACACGCTCAAAGTCCTTGAGACCAAAGTTCAGGAAGCCTTCGTGAAAGATGGGCGCTACACCGCCATAATCCGCGATACGGCTGTGCTGAATCGAATCGACAAGGAGCACGTTTACCAGCGTAGCGGCGCGGTGGACGAAAAGCAGATAGCGGAGCTAGGAAGGGTGTCCGGCGCGAAGTATATGTGCGCTGTAAAGAGCTACCAAGTCTCAGAATCCTTTATGCTTGAAGCCAGGCTGATAGACATAGAGACCGGCGACGTAATAGGCATTGGCAGCACGCAGTGCGACCTCGTTAGCATAAGCGATCTCTCGGCGGCGGGCGGGGAGCTTGTGAGGCAGCTCCTAAACCCGAACAGCGCCGGCAGAGCCGGCGGCTACGGGAGCGGTTTGTATTGGGATAGAGGGTGGGGCAGAAACACCAACCCGATGGCGGCGGAACTGACGAAGATCCTCAATCAAAAGGTGAGCGTGTCGGAGGGCACCTGCGTAAGCGGCATGAAGATCGCGCTTGAAAGCGACGGCGAACCCGACTGTTCGGAGGGCATGGTCGGCATCACGTGCAAGGTAAACACGGCGCTTACCATTACCCAGTGCCAGGGGGAGCAAAAGACGGTTCTAAGGGGCACCGTGACCGGGGTGGATAAATCCTCAAAAGACGCGGCTCTCAAACAGGTGATGCGGAACGCTGAGAAGGCCGGTTTCTGGAACGCGTGGGTGAAAGAGCTGGAGGCAAGGGGTAAAAAATGAGATTGCCGGGTATCGCGGTATGTCTTTTTGCGTTAACGTTGTCAGCCGCCGGCGCGCCGGTTGTCCCCGCCGCGCGTACCGCGAACGCGCCGAGCGAACCCTCAGTGCGTATGGCGCTGCCCAGGCAGCTTTCCGGCGAGACGCTGCCGCCTTTTACCGCTAAATGCGACGACGGGGAGCAGCTGTTTCAGAAGCGCCACTTGGAAAAGATGATCGCGCAAGACCCCAAAATCACCCGCGTAGTCCTGGCCTACTTCGCGACATGGTGTATGCCGTGCGCCCTCGGCGCCGGGAAACTCAGAGCGGGGAGGGAGGCGCTGAAGAAAAACGGCGTCTTGACGATATTTGTAAACGTGGGCGAGACCGACGTCGCGGCGGTCCGCAAGTGGATCAAAGACTACGGAGACTTGGAAATCCCGCTTATAATGGACACAAAGTCGCAAATGGTCGGCCCGTACGGTCTTTTGGAAGCTAACGGCCGGGTGGTTATGCCTAGAACGTTGGTTTTGAATAGAAAACTGAAACCGCTGTTTTTACTGGGAACGGAGGGCGACGACTTCCCTGAAATCCTCTGGAAACTCAACGTGGAACAGCATGAATCGGAGAAAAAATGAGAGTGGCAAGAAGGTTGCTGACAGCGGCGGTGTGTGTTGCGGCGTTTGCCGCGGCGGCCGCCGCTCAGGTTAAAAACGTGGCCGTCGTGGAGACGGAGTTGGACGCCCAATCCGGCGCGGCCTCCGAGCTGAACCCGGCGGAGGTCAGGCAGGTGACGGCGGAGTTGCGCAGAGAGGCGGTGGAAAACCTGCCGCGGGGTCAATACAATATTATGACCTCCGAAACCGTCCAAGCGCAGGGCGGCGCCGTCTTGGAAGAGTGCGCCGACGAAAACTGCGTCATCTCCTTAGGAAGCAAAATCGGCGCGGACTACATAGTGCGCGGCATCATAAGCAAATTCCGCACAAAGTTCACGCTGACCGTCGAAATGTACGAAACCGAAAACGGAAACTTGGTGGCCACTTCAGACCCCGTCCGCTCCGAGGACGTCGGCAACCTGCTGGAGAGCGCCGCGGCGGCCGTGCGGAGTATGTATAAAAAATTCGTGAACGAGCAAAACGCCGCTAAGAAACAGTCGGCTGCATACACCATAGCCGTAAACGCCGCCCCCGAAGAGGGCGGCGCCGTATCGCGCAACCCCGACCAAACATACTACAAGCCCGGAGCGGCGGTGAACGTAAGAGCCGTGCCGGCTGAAGGCTACAAGTTCACCGGCTGGTCAGGCGGCGCCGCGGATACGGCAAGCGCGGTAACCGTCATAGTGGACGGCAACATGACGCTGACCGCAAATTTCCAGTACTCCCAAAAGGGGCACAGACTCACGACAATCGTCTTCCCGCCGACCGGCGGCGCCGTTACCCGTAACCCCGATAAACCGGTCTACGCCGAGGGCGAGACGGTCACCCTGACCGCCGCCTCCGCCGAGGGCCACAAATTTACCGGCTGGACGGGCGCCGCGACGGGCAGGAAAACCCGCGCAACGGTCAAAATGACCGGAAATAAGACGGTGACCGCGAACTTCTACCAAAGGGGGCTGCAACCGCCGCTTGAGCAGGCGGCTAAGCCCGGATCGTCCGAATCGCAAGAGCCGCCGCGGAAGATATTCGCCATAGGCGGCGGCGGGCTGTACTCCGGCGGGTTCGGGGGCGGGTTGCGGTGGTATGGCAACTATGGCGACGAAATATTGAAAATGCCGTACGACGTAGGCGGCGGGTACTTGTTCTTCGACGCCTCGTTCGCCTCGCTGTCGATAGGCTACTCTCTGGGCGGCGGGTATTGGGAGTCGCCGAATGAAGGTGTGTCTCCGAGTTATGGTATGCCGTATATGTCCCGCTCTTCGATAAATATCGGCGTGTCCTTGAAATACCCGGATCTCATAAAGGCCGGCCGCAGGATGAGAATATACCCGATTTTGGCGGGCGAATTTGAGTATGCCGTATCCGGCGGATTGACAGACGACTCTTACAGTTACGTGTTCGGCGACTACGAATATCCAACTTTCGCCAATGACAAAAGAGGCACGGAATACATTGGATATGACGTGCTTAGCGCTTTATGGGGAAAAATAGGCTGCGGTCTCGATTTTTATGTGGCGGAAAACACACTCTTGCGTCTCGAACTGCTGTATGGCGTTAGAACGTCTAATGACCTTGAATCAGTCCTGGTGAGCAATGATTGGGCCCATGATTCGGAATGGGGGCACGGGCTGACGGTTAGGGTCGGGGTGGGGTTCAAGCTGTAGAAACGTGTTTTTAGATATTCCATTAAATGATAAACGATCATTGATCATAACGGAGGTTGTATGAAAAAGACTTTTTTGTACGCGGTAGTTGCGGCGGCGGTGACGGCGGTTACGGTGATTGGGATTATTGGGTGCGACTCTAACGACCTAAACGGGGATCCACGTCAATTGAATGCGTTTTTGTGGAGTATCGGCGGGAGAGGAAATGACGACGGTGGCGGTACCGACAGTAGCAATATGGTTTCTTTTACCGATGACAGAAATGGGAAGAAATATAGAATAGTAACGATAGGTATGCAGACGTGGATGGCTGAAAATCTGAATTATGATCCAGCGGACGGTACCGGTTCTTGGTGTTATGATGATGAACCGGAGAATTGCGTTAAATACGGTAGGTTGTACGATTGGGAAACGGCGAATAATGTTTGCCCGAAGGGGTGGAAATTGCCGTCTCGACAGGAATGGCAGAGTTTGGTTTCTTATGTGGGCGGTGATGCTAAGGCTGGTAGTAATCTGAGATCGAAGGGAGATTGGCCTAATAGTAATATTAGCAGTACTGATAAGTACGGATTTTCGGCCCTGCCTGGCGGCGATCGCTACTTAGAATATGATGACCAGGGAGACAATTACAGTTTCGAGGGAGTCGGCCTAATAGGCTTATGGTGGACGGCAACGCATGACAAAGACAATAACGCTTACTTCCGGTACATGGATAGCTACGACCCCGGCGTGGGCGAAAGCTTCGTCCCGGACTACGGCATGGACTACGGCCTCTCGGTGCGTTGCGTTAGGAAAAATTAATTCCATTTGTCGGGAGCATATAAAATCTTCTGCACCTGGAACGACTGCCAAGACGACACCGGCAGTTGCCGTTGCAGCACCGTTATCACCGATATCGCCTCCGCCCGATTCCCCTGCAGCAGCAGTTTCCTTGCCACGTAGTAGAGGCTCCACGAGTCTTGCGGCAGCAGGTTGTCCCACAGGCTTAGGAACTCTATCTCCGTTATTCTGTCGGAGTAGTAGGCGGCGATGATTCTCGGCAGCAGGAACGGGTGCGGGCCGTCCACCGTTTCTTGCAGTAGCGAGGCTGTCGGCAGGGTGGCGGTGTCGCGGACGGATTGTTCGGCGCATTTTATTTTGGCCATCCAGTGCGCCACGGAGGAGGGCGGCGCCTCTTTAACTACTTTGCCGTAGATTGCTTGGGCGTGCGTGTAGTCGTAGTTGTACTCGTAGAGGTCGGCGATAGCGTACCATGAGCGCCAGACGTTGTCGGAGGCGCTTTGGCTGATTGACTGGTTGTAGATGTCCGAGGCGGTCGCGATTTGAGCGGCGTTTAAGTATGCTTCGGCCATGAATATTTTGGCGCGGGCTTTTATCTCCGGGTAGTCGCCGTAGAGTTTGTTGATGGATGTCGATACGCGTGTGGCTTTGTCCACGTCGCCTTCTCTCGCGAATTTTTCCAGTATTTGCAGGTGCAGTCTGCCCCAGTGCGGGGTGGATTTGGGGTAGAGTGTGGCGTTGGCCATTATTTCGCGTAGCGCCCACTCCGTCTCTCCGGCGTCGAGAAGTCTGGCGCAGCGGGCTATTTCCGCCGCCATTATCGAGAAGCCCACGGTGCTTAGTTTGTAGTAGCGTGTGACCACCGCGAACGCTCCTTCCGCTCTCACGGTGTCGCCCATGAAGAGGTAGGAAAGCCCGCTCAGATACCTTGCTTTCGCTTTGAGCGCGTCGCTGCTGTGGAGTTGGGCGCTCTTGTCTAGGATGTTTATAGCCTCTTCGTACTTGCCCAGGCGTATCTGGCAATCGGCTATGTTTACGTGCAGGTCTTTTGTAAGATTGAGCGTGGACTGGTCGATCATAAGGCCGTTGTACTCGTCTATGGCCGACTCGAAGTCGCCGCGTTCGCGGAAGCGGTCGCCTATTAGGGTCGGGCTGGGTATTTGCGGGATTGCGCGGCGGAAGACCTTGACGTTTGAGATGGTGGCTTCCGAGTTTTTGACGAAGAAGCCGATCTTCTCATTGTGTTTGCCTATGGTCGGGAAGTAGTCGTAGATGCGGGCCACGGGCATTCCGTTTATGGTCAGGGATATTGAGTTTTGCTGGCGTTCCACGGAGACGTGGTTGATATGCTGCCAGAGGATTGTGCCGCGTTCCGCGTCGCTGAAGAGGAATTGGCTTCCGGGGTAGGTTATTCCGCTCTCCCCGAAGCCGTCGCGGTTTATGTGCACGCAGTGAGCGTTTTCCGGGCTGTCGCCGAATAGGAAGAGGCCCGCTCTGTGCAGGTATTGGGAGGGCGCGGAGATGTCGAACTCTATCAGTATGTCGCGGTTGAAGCGTTGTTCGAGGCGCAGGAACGAAAAGCCCTGCGACGAAAGGGTGAATGATTTGGTGCTGTCCCGCAACTTGCCCTGATACAGGCTGTCGCCGTTCACGAGCGTCCATTCGTCCGCGGCCGCGCTTAGGGACTGCGCGTAGAAGAGCTGCCAGTACGAGAAAACGCGTTTTCGCTGGACGTAGTAGCTTCCGCCTATGATCCCGGAGAAGATGAGTACCAAGAGCGTGATAGCGATCGGTGCCCACCGTTTGCGCATATAGCTTGCCGTGCGCTTTTTGAGAGAGGGCGGCTTCGCCGTCACGGCCTCGCCGTTTTGGTAGCGGATTATGTCGTCGCGCAGCTCGTTCATCGTTTGGTAGCGGGCGTTCGGGTCCTTGGCCATTGCCTTGAGGGTTATGGCCTCGATCTCCACGGGCAGCCACGGGATGAGTTTTTTGGGCGGTATGGGGTTGGCCTCCATGACGTTGTAGGTCGTCTGATGGAGGTTGCGCTGGTCGAGGTACGGGTTCTTGAAGGTCAGCATTTCGTAGAGCATTATGCCCAGCGAGCATATATCGCTGCGGTGGTCTACCTCTTTGCCCATGAGCCGTTCCGGCGCCATGTAGGCGGGAGACCCCATGATCTCGCCCGTCCGGGTGATGCCGCCGCCGCTGTCGGACTCTTCCAGCGCCTTGGCCAGGCCGAAGTCTATGAGCACCGGAGTGAGCGGGTCTTTCATGATGACGTTGTTCAGCTTAAGGTCGCGGTGGATGATTTTCTGGCTGTGCGCGTAGGCCAGCGCCTCGGCGAGTTTGGAGACGATTTCGAGGACGTCTACCAGTTTCGGCTTGTTCTCGTTTAAGTGCTGGTAGAGGTTTGTGCCGTTTATGTACTCCATTGCGATGTAGTAAACGCCGTTTTCGGAGGACATTTCGTAGATGTTGACGATGTTCGGGTGGCTGAGTTTAGCGACGGACTGCCCTTCGCTCAGGAAGCGTTCCACGAATCTGTAGTTGAGGGTGATGTTCGCCGGCATGACCTTGAGCGCCACTTCGCGTTTCAGGTCGGTTTGCAGCGCTTTGTAGACCACCGCCATGCCGCCCCTGCCGACTTCCTCTATTATATTGTACTTGCCGAGGGTCGCCCCGGCTTGGAGGATCGTGCGGTTTACGGTATTGAGCACGTTGCGTATCTTGAAACCGCCCTTGGCGCCTGGCTGGCCGGGTTGGCCCGGCTGCTGTCCGGATTGACCCTGCGGCTGACCGGGCTGTCCCGATTGATCCGGCGGCAGTCCCGGCTGGCGGGGCGTTGGCGGTGTTGGCGGTGGCGGCGGAGGGATATTCATTACTTAGTTCTCTCCCAACGAGAACATGCTCTCCAAATCGTGCTTAGAGTGTACCCTGAAAGCTATTTGGGTTTCGGAGTCTAGGATGCCCTCAAATTTAAGCATTTTGTTTGTGACGATGTCGGCCAGGTCGTCGCAGTCTCGCACGCGGATTATGGCGGTTAGGTCGAAGCGGCCGGCCATTGAGTAAACCTCGCTCACACCGTTTATGGCGGCCAATTGCGAGGCGATCTCGCTTATGCCGTCCCGCCGGACTTTTAGTGATACGAACGCCGTTAGCATTACGCCTCCTTTTTGTTTCTAGGTTTCTGATTGCTTCGTCGCTTTGACGTCATTGCGAGCGAAGCGAAGCAATCTAGAAGGTTGCATCAATTTACAGCACGGATACGTACACAAGCGTCTGGTTCACAAGCTGGTACGCTATCTCCCCGAATGTTATAGGCCCTCTGAACAGCTCTATGTTTTTGCCTTCGAGTTCCCCGTACAAAAAGTTTAGAATGCAGTTGCAGGAGAAGACCGAGTGCGCGTCGCGGAAATCCGCCAAATGGTTGTTTAGCTCTTCCGCGTAGTTGGGGACCGCTTTAGCCATTCTGTACTTTATGCCGGTGAAGACCGGCGCGTAAAAGTTTACAATGCCGCTTCCCACGGATTTGAACGATATGTTTACGCCGTTGCCGGAGTAATCCCCCACGAGCGGCAGTTTCGTGTCTATGCCCTCTTCGGCGACGTAGTCGGCCAGGGAGCGCTCTTTCCCGTTTATCAGGCACTTAATCGCAGAGAAACCGTCTTCTAGGAACTCAATGACCGGCGATTCCTCGTCTTGGGAGAAGATATTTATTACGCCTATGGTTACGGCATTGCCCTCCGGCACGCCGATGTGCAGCACGGCGGCTTTGTCGGTCATCGCCTCCCCCGTTTGGCCGTTGACGGCGATGGGCGTTTGCCCGGACTTGCCCAGATTTGTTCCGGCGATCCACCCGGCCACGTTCTTTATAAACATATCCTCGAAACCCGGCGCCTTCTCGGCGTAGGTCTTGTGTACGGCGCTGTCAAAGGGGATGATGGCTATTGAAAAGCCGTTGTCGAAGGCGTCGAGCGCCACGTTTTTTATATCGTCCGCCCCGTAGGACTTGACCGAGAAATCGGTGTAAGGTAATATCGTCACGAAAAGCCGCTCTCCGGAGATTGTGCCCCCGTCCCTGGTCATGAAATACTCTGTTGAGCCGCCGATCCAGTTACCTTTGGGCAGTTTTTTGAGAAGCTCTTCCGTCCCGGCGATGTGGAGTAACTCTCCGGCGTTTATCCTCTCCGACGTCTCATCAAAAGTCAGTAACATAATATCTTCCCCCTCCAGGTTACAATTTCTGCAAAAGCGTATAATCGTTGCCCATTATATTGCTGAACTTATTGACGAAAGCGTTCATATCATCGGTGCATTTAGTCAAAGACGTTGGCGACGAGTCACTTGCGTATATCCCCTTCAGGCGCGTTATGAGCATAGACATGCTCCACAGAGAGAACGTGTAGTTGCCGTTAAGAAGCTTAATCATTTGCTCTTGCGACAGTTGCATGATTGCATGCCCTCCTTTGCGCTGAGGTTGAACAAGTACCGTTATAAATATATTACATGCGTGGTTTAAATATGTCAATAATTATTTTTTTGGCGTTTATTTTGGGCATGGTTTCCGAAAATTAACTATATTATTACTATGCTAGAATCAAAACGCTCGGTCAAAACATCAAAAATCGCGTTTATCCGCGCCCTTTTACCCGTGTTGGCGTTGCTCCCGGCGACGGCTGGCGTGGCTTTCGCCGTCCCCGTCCAGATCAACTCCGGCGACCCGGCCTTCCCGTTCCCGCAGTTCTTGCCCTACGTGAACCAGGACGGCGTTTTGGAAAACCTGGGCACGAAGAACCCGGCGGGCGTTACCCACGCGGAGATGGAGAAGACTATACGCGACGCCTACCAGATAATGATGAACCGCGCCTCATACTACCAAAACGTCTCGTTAGGCCCAACCGGCAGCAAAACCAGATACATAACGTTCGAGTCCGAGCCGTTTTGCTCCGAAGGGACGGGGTACGCGATGCTTGCGGCGGCGATGATGGCGGACAAGGCTACTTTCGACGGGCTTTGGCTGTATGCCCACGACTTTGCCATGAACAAGGTCGTCCGTTATCTAGACGGGTCCAGGGCGCCCAAGTACGACTACAGCACCCTGCCCGGATGGAAGAACGACGCGGGGAACAACAGCGCCACGGACGGCGACGTCGACATGGCCATTGCGCTGATGATCGCCCACGCCCAGTGGGGCGAGTTTATGGGCATAGACGACTCCCGAGGCAAAAAGATATCATACAAGGCCGACTTCATCGAGTTTATAAAGGGGATGACCGACACGCTGACATACGCGCCTAGCGGCAACGGTTTGACTTTGCTAAGCGGCGACATCGGCATAGACGGTTACATCAAGGGCGGCGACAGTTGGGTGGAGCTTACCAATTGGGCGCAAAACGTAGATAACGTCTACAATATCGTAGGGGTGAGAAGACGAGTGGAGACTAACGGGCCGACGGCGCAGCACATCGACTACGTCGCTCCGGCCTACTTCCGGGAGTTCGCGGACTATTTAGAGGCGGAGAACGCCTCCGCCTACGGTTGGAACATCAAACAATTCCGCAGGGCGGAGGCCTCCAGCGACTGGATTATCGGCAAGCATATCAGGCAGAACCAGAAGAACATCCCCGTTGCGGGGTGGGTGGAGATGAAGAACGACACAACGCCGGCGCTCTCCGTATTCCAAGCTGGCGAAGACTTCCGCGCTCCTTGGCGGACGGTGCTCAATTACGTATGGCACGGCAACCCGATCTACACATGGGATCCGGCCGCTCACGATATCAGACGTAACAGGTCAAACAGTTTCGAGCAAGAGGCCGGAAAGCGTCTCGCCGACTTCCTGTGGAGAAGGCAGGACGCGCCTTGGAGCAAGCCTTGCGAGAAGATAATCGGGGAGGGTACTTGGTGGGGCCCGTCCATGCTAAAGCAATGCTACACCCCTCAGGGCGACAGCCTGGGGACATGGACACTGAATTGGCTGCACGGTACCGGTTCGCCCTCCGCCGTCACTGCCCAGAAAGCCGACCTGATGGCGGAGATGTACCGCCAGCTCGAACTCGAGTGGGACGTAAATAAGGGTGGGGACAGGTATCTGACGAGCCTGCCAGTGTACTTCCACGGGTTCTTCAGAGTACTGGGGCTAAACGTCCTCACCGGCAACCACCACGCCCCCATGAACATGAAGCGGTCGGCGAACATGAAGGTCTATTTAGATGTCAATAAAACTTACGCTTTTGAGGGAGACACCATCACTTATACTATAGACTATAGAAACTACGGGGCGGAGGACGCGAAGGGCGTAAAGATAGAAGACCGCTTGCACGGCGACTTGGTGTTTGCGTCGGGGACGGGTTCGCCGTCGTACAACGCCGCTACAAATACCGTGACTTGGAATATCGGTAACGTGCCCGGGTTCAAAACATCGTCCGGCATTAATCCGACAAAGGGAAGCGTAACGCTCAAGGTTACGATCCCGAACGCCAAACTCAAGCGTTACGAGAACAAAGTTACTATATCATGTACAAACGGGACGGGGTGGACGTCCAACGAGTACCCGAACAAAATATCGTCGGTGATGAAGCGGACAGGGGTCGACATTGCTCGCCGTGCGTTGCGTGTCGATCACTCGGTGTATAGGGACACCGTCAATCCTGGAATGACCGCCGTCTACACGATAAATTTTGAGAACAGCGCCGAGGCGGGGTGGCTCAACGGCGGCAGACCTGGGGTCAATTTCTCATACGCTCACGAGGGGACGGCGGCGAAGGCCAGTTCGCATACGTTTATGTTGCGGGCTTTTCACGACGCCCACGAGGCCTACATCGATTACGGCAACTATCGCATATCGTATTTTTTATTCGACCTTAACGACACGGCCCTTGCCACGAACACGACTAGGGGATGGAGCGTCCGCACGGATATTCTTTACGTTCCGGAATCGGAAAGGTCAAAATTCAAGCTGGGGCACGAGAAAATCACGCCCGGCCAGGACAAAAACGGCAAGTGGAATCAGCGTTTGATATTGCAGATCGCCGATCCTGAACGCGATAAGTCGCGTACCGATACAAACTGGGGGACGATGGCGGCGCCCACGCAGTTCCTCATCAATTACAGCGGCGACAACAACCGCGTCCATCGCGGCATAAGCACGCCTTTCAAAGGGGTGTGGGCGGTGTACGGCGGCAACTACGACGAACGCAACTGGGGGGAGGACTGGTCGTACAATCCGAAAGCCAGAGGCACGGTCAGCAACGACGCTATGAGCAGCTGGCGCCACCCTATAACGCCGGATTTCACCGACGACCCGTCTCCGGACAATCCCGGCAAGCCCGTCACGTTTTTGCATAGGAAGCTATGCGGCGTCTCTCCCGACCCCGACACCGTAAACAACGTTCTGATAGAGGAGTGGGACGGCTACACCTGGCGGCGCGTGTTCGGCAACGGGCCGCTTCCCGGACGCGAGGTGCAGAACGTCGTGATCCGCGACACGCTGCCGCAGGGCGTGACGTTCATCAATTTCATCGAGCCGTACCCATTCGGCAAAGCGCCCAAGATAAACGGGCGCGTTATAACTTGGGAAATAGACAAACTGCTGGTCGGACAGAAGGGTAGCATAAAGTACGTCGTACGCGCCGATACGCCGTCCGGCACTAAGGACGTCGTCATCCCGTCAAACGCTTGGGCGACAGCCGACAAGGAGTCGCCGTTGCGGAGCACGGCGACGCTTGTGGTAACGAGAGACTCTCTGCCTCCGGCGCCGCCGGAACCTACTACCATGTACAAAAGGGCGGATAAAACCACATACTCTCCGGGAGACACGGTGGTCTACACTATCGCCTACAAGCAGACGCACGGGTATTCCGCGGTCAGTAACTCTTCGAGTCAATGGGAGGGTACGAATAAGTCGATCAGTAACGACGGGAAAACTATCTCCTTTGGGACCGGTCCGTTTGATATGCGCTTTACGCCTGCGTCCGGCACGAACGTCACTCTCACCGGTACCATGTCGCCCCAATCCTACACCGCTCCTTCGTTCTTCTACATATACGCGAGGCGCACCGCTCAAGGCTCCGTTGAACTGAAGTTTGACCGAAAGTATATACAGGATAAATTCGAGGGTATTCTGGTTACAGTTACCTCAAACGGCCGTACCGTTGACAGCATCCCCGTGCCAATGGCCGCCTCCGAAACGTCTATCAACTACAAGTTCGCCTTTACTAACGACACCTTGAAGCTGTGGATGGGCGACACCGCTTCCGCCATCCCGTTGAGCGCGCTGAAGGGGATAGCCGTCCAGAGCGGCGACGCCGGGGTGCGTTATGTGTCCCCCAACAACGCCGGTAATTCTTCGCGTATTACCAATTGGGCGAGCCGCACCGACTTGGCTTACGACGTGACGATTCGCGACACGGTTCCATCCGACGTGATTTTCATAACCGGTTCGGCCTCGGGCGTTATAAATACCGGAACGCTGAAGTCAAAGCAACTGCCGGGCGGTATCAGCGGCAAAGTAATCACGTGGCCCGTGGTTAGCGGTTCCAACAATCCGCTCGGCGCCAACGATTCTCTTACAGTAACGTGGCGCGGCATCGTCGACACATCCAAAACCGGCACCATAGTCAACACCGCCTACGCGGAGCTACTCGGCTATCCGAAAAACGCCATAGGCGCTCAGGTGCGGTCAAGATTCTCGTCTATCAAAGTACCCGACCCGCCGCCTCCCGACACGTCCAAAATAGATACGACCGTCGTCGACACGCTGAAGCGCGGTTTGACGGTAAAGGCCGATCCGGCGGGCTGTATGTTTGCCGGATCTATCAAGGTCACGCTGTCGTCGCAGACCGGGGCCACTATTTGGTACACCACAAACGGCCAAGAGCCTGACCCGATGTCGTTCGCCTCCAAGCGCTATACGCCGGGGCAGCCGATTGAGCTATTCACGCTCACTACGCTGAAAGCCACGGCATTCGCCGACGGTTACGAACCATCAGAGACCGTTAAGCACGAATACGAGCCTATAAACACAGTTCCGATCAGGTTCGCGATATTCTACGACGACGTTGGCGACGGATTGGCGCACGGCGTGAAAATGGTAGTGCCGCATGAGTGGGCGTCGGATCTGAATCCCGCCGTCGTCAAGGCTCACCCGGAGCTTTTGTCGCTTCCCGGAATGCCGCCTACGGACTCGTTGCGTTTCGTCGGCGATACGATTTATCTTCGGTTCAAGGGGACAGCCGGGGTTAATCCGTTGGTATCAAACGCGAAACTCATCGTGAAAGACCCGCCGCTGCCTGATCCGAACTACGCAAACAAGCATGGCTACCTCGCGGCCGGAGAGTACAACATCATAGACGGCGTAGTCCCCGTTATCACCGAGGCGACATATTATCCGGCGCTTAAAGGCGAGGCGTTGCAAGGGAGCGGCGTTAAGGGCGATACGTTGGCGGTCACGTTCAACAAACTACCGAGCGTGCATAATGACGGGGAGTTGGTGCCGTTTATCTTCTCGTACTCAGGCGGTAGTTACGAACTTGAGCTAAAGTTCGCGTTCCGTGATAAAAACACGTTCTACTTTGAGGTTGTTGGCATTACGGGCCGCAACCCTGTCCAAGCGCCGTCGGACGGCGACTCGGTCCGCATAAAGGTGGGCGGCCGGGGAATATACTTGGGCGACGACACAACCGCCGTCCAGCGGAACGTAAACAATACCGCCGTTGCGCTGAAGGTAAGGTATCCTAACCTTGAATACTCGGTAAAAGTGGGTCCGAGTCCGTCCGCGGATACCGTGCGAATTGTCGTAAGCATATCGCCTTTCCTGCCCTCGGTCTTTGAAAAGCTCTCCCCCAAGGCCGTGATCTTTGACAGGATGGGTAGCATTGTGTTGGCTGCCGGTAAGTTTGAGGTCGTAGGCGACCGCTATTCCCTGATTTGGAACGGATGTAACCAAAGAGGCAGAAGGGTCGGTACCGGAACCTATAGGATCATAGTGACTATCACCGACCAAGACGGCGGTAAGAAGGTGGTTGGGAGCATGGTTTACATTATCAGGAGGAAGTGATTAGTGGAATCCATACACGGTGTGCTGGAGTGGTTTATAATATTGACGATAATTTCAATCGGCTTCGTCGTTGACCGCGTCGCGCCGTATAAGAGGGTGCGCTACCCGATTTACGTTACGCTGTTGCTTGCGGAGTTCATCTTCGACTTAAACAAATTCTCATTTCGCTACGCGGCGGTAAACGCGGCGCTGTATTTTCTGGTGATGGTGATAATAGTCGAGTTAGCGCTGATTAGCGTTCGTAAGAAAAGCCGGATTCTGCTGGGCGGCGTGTTGGTGTTGCTAGTTCCGGTTTTCCTATACGCCTACGCGGCGCTGCTGCTCATAGTTCCGCTCCCGTGCCACGATCGCGGCTACGGTATAGTGGGCGCATACGAGGCTTGCGGAGCCAAGAGGTACGTGTTGACTAAGCGTCTGTCGTTTGACCCGTTTAAACCGGCGCGGGTATACGGCCTCAGCAAAGATATCCGCCATACGCCGCTCAAGAAGCAGGTGGACAGATACACCGTGCCCAGCGGTTATCTGGAAGCCGGTTTTTCCCCGCAATGGCGTTGCTTGGGCGACGGGCGCGCCCAAGTTGAGCTTGTTATCGACGGCTACACGCTATGGGTGCTTGAAGACAAGGTTGAGGGTAAGTAGCTTACGCCTATCAACCGTAATTATTCACATCCGAGACAATATACTTCGTCGTTGTAATTTTATGGTTGCGTCGCGGCATCGCGGTACGCGCCGTAACCGGTGATTTGTTCTCTTTACGCGTTTCCGGCGTTTTCCCTTCTGGCGATTTCTTTTCCGGCGTCTCTTCCTCATGCGCGTCCTTAGGTATCCTTCCCCGCGCCACGCTGATCCTCAGACTTCTCCCGTTGAACTCCGTGTCCTTCAGGTCGTCGAGCGCGTAGCCTGCCTTCGGCTCGTCAAGTTCTACAAAACTGTAACCGCGCGGTTGCTCAGTCTCCTTGTCGGCAATGAGTATCAGCGAGTGGATAGGCCCGTACTTATTAAAGAGCCTGCGCAGATCAGCCTCCGTAGTCCTGTAAGGCAAATTGCCTACGTACAATTTTTGCGACATAATTGCACCCTCCCTTTGATTTTTGTGGATTTAAGTTGATACGCGATTCGCGCGACGCGCCCCCGTCGCCCGCGATAGTATACTATAAAACAGCGCAAACGGCGTGCCTATTGAAAACCCGCGAAATTGATGGAAAAAGTGGGGTTGCGGTACGTAAATAGGGCGGAAATATTGTTATTTTGATGGTGTTGGTGAGCAAATTGAGAAAATTTGGGGGTTGTCGGTCATGTTATATATTACTACGCTTTTTACGATGATTTTATTAACCGGCGTTACATGGAACGTGTTTTACGGTTTTTGTTTTGTGAAAAAACGTTTTTTTGAGAAGGGCGGGATTGGTTACGATACCGGTGATTTTCATTTTGTTAATTATGACAATTATTAGGGTGGATTTCTTCGCAAAGATATCCGCAAAAAAGATTTTCTTGACAGAGATGTTTCCCGCATATTATATTAGTATGTTATTTTATCCGTTCCGGAAGATAAATTTGTTTCCGACGATATCTTTGAAAATTATTGAATGCAAAGTTTATCAAACGAAGGCGAGGCGCGGTTATGATTGCTGAAAATTCGGGTAGAGGCCGGAGTATTCGGTTACTGTTGCTGTTGTTGTCGGTTACGGGGATTGTGTTTGGCCAGACGGGTTTGCCGTCGACTATTGAAATTCCGGTGACATTCTACGACTTTCACTCGAACCGGTCGAATCCGGAGTTTGAGCAGCCGTACAAAGGCGGGAAATCGCTTAATATGGTGGCGAACACGCTCGACGCCGATAACAAGCCGACGTTGGGTTCAAAGCCGATGCGGAATTACGGTATTCAGCATTGGTTCCGTGATTGGAATACCTATACCGCCGGGCCGTACTCCAAGGGCAAGAACATAGCGCCCAAATACGACCCGACCACGCCCATTGGCAACAACGCGACGACGGACTGGGGTGCCGAGAATAGCGCGAACATCGTGCTCGTGAATGAGTTTGAGAACGTCGGGCACGACACCTCTTTCAAGAATATCGTCATTAATGATAACCTGACTTTCACCTTGTCTAACGCGACGATGGGTATGTACCAGTTCGATAGGCGGGACAACAACGGTTTTTTCCCGTTAGATAGCAAAGGTTTTGGGAATGAGGGCCGCTCGCATAATTACTCGTTCACTATGGAGATGGTGTTTGATTTTCAGGCCAAGACGGGTATGACATTCAACTTTAGGGGTGACGACGACGTGTGGGTGTTCATAGACAAGAGTTTGGTGCTTGACATCGGCGGTATACATTCGGCGGAGAGCGGTAATTTTGCGTTGGACAACGTCCTGTCCGCAAACGAATTGGGCAAGACCCATACTTTGCGCGTCTTCTACGCCGAGCGCCACACTGACGCGTCCAACATCCTCATCCAGACCAACATTGTGGCTCCGCCCGCCGGTATCGGCATAAGCACGAAGGACAACACATCCGGCACCGATATGGTCAACACCATAACCAAGGACGCCGACCAGAAGGTCACGCTCTGGAGCGTGGTTAAGGACGATAACGGAAATATCCTCAAACCCGGGGACGGCGAGGACGGTACATACAAGTGCGACGACGTTACGTGGACTTGGACCGTAAACGGTAAGACGAATACGGCGACGGGTTGCAGCCTGATCATTGCCGACTCCGTGGCCGGCTCGATCAACATCAAGGTAGTCTACGACAACAAGAAGGATCCACCCGCCGCCGGCGGCGCCAATATGAACGTAAGGAGCTTGCCTCCCGCCACCATACACATCCAGAGTACGCCGGAACCCAAGCCCGCCACGAGTAAGAACCTTAGCGACGACATATACTTCAAGCCAGGCGAGGAGAGCGTAACCGTCTATACCATATTGCGTGACAAATATGGCAACCCCGTGGGGACGGCCGTCTCAAAACCGCAGAGCGCCAACGATTGGGGTGCCGACAACGCCGCGACATGGATAAGTACCGACCCCAAAGTGGCCACATTCGGCGGCGATAACAACACTATCGTCGGCGGTAACGCCACCGTCCAAAAAGGTGTCATGGGCGAGGGTGCCGCGGCAGAGCTGATAGTCCGCTACGAGGTCTGCTATCCGAACGGCAGCGCAAAAAAGTGCGAAGTCCTCTCCGACACCGTGAGCGTGGGCAGCGAGAGGGTTGGCCAAATAGCCATAGTTCCAAACCCGTTCATTCCCGGTGTAGGCGTTATATGGGATAACCTCGCCGGTATTACCCATAATCCAGGAAGACTCGAGCGTTTATACGGCCCCATAGTGGCATACTCCAAAAGCGGCGGGGGCAATGGACAACCCTATGACGTCAAAGGTGTCTTAGTGACGGCGATCGCGCCTAAGTCGATCATGACAAAGGGCGGCATAAGCGATGTAATGTACGTAACTGACGCGAAGGCAATGATTTACGACGCCGTCGGCCGCGTCGTGTTCAAGAGCGAATCAGGGGACATAGTCACTCCGGACGGTAACACCTTCGGTTTTGTTTGGAACGGCAAAAACACTGCCGGCAAAACGGTGGAATCGGGCACATACCTGATGCGGATGACCGCGGCCATGACCAACGGCGAGAAGTTCTCATGTCAGCGGATGATCGGGGTTACCGTGAGAAAAGGAGGATTTTCAATGAGAAAAAGTCCGGCATCAAAACTCTCCGGTGACGGCGCGGTCGGTTTCTTTTGGGAGGGTGATGAGGTATTGAGCGGGACGCTGTTGATCTACGATGCTTCCGGTAATGTTGTCAAAAAGATCGGCGTATACAGTAAATCGACAGACGATTCCGGCAAACGCAAGATAGGCGAGTGGGATTTGACCAATACTAAGGGTCGCATTGTCTCTGATGGTGGCTATCTTGTAACGGGCACAATCAAGTCTAAGGATGGGAAAAAAGAACGTGTTTCGGCTATGATCGGCGTGGGCAGGTAGGTAATCCGGAAAGTCACAATTCCTAAAAAGGATGGTTTTGTCAAATGAAAAGACTGACATTTTTTCTCATCATTGCGCTCTTCGCCGGAGTATCCGTTGCCGGAGTGAAATATGTAGCGGTCGTGGAGACGGACATAGACGCTCAATCCGGCGCGTCCGCCACGCTGACTTCGGCTGACGCCAGGTTGGTGACAGCGGAACTTCGCAGGGAGGCCGTTAAAAACCTGCCGAGGGACAAATACAACATTATGACCTCGGAAACAGTCCAATCTATGAGCGGCGCCGTTTTGGAAGAGTGCGCGGAAGAAAACTGCGTCATTGCTCTCGGAAGTAAAATCGGCGCAGATTACATAGTGCGCGGGACTATAAGCAAATTTCAAACAAAGTTTACACTTACGGTGGAAATGTATGAAACGGAAAACGGAACTTTGGTCGCGTCGTCCGATCCTGTCCGTTCCGAAAAGGTCGTAGATATGTTGGAGAAGGCCGCGGCGGCTTGCGCGGATATGTTTAGGGCTTTCGCGAACGAGCAACGCCCGATAACCGCCGCGCCGGTACCTGCGCCGGCGCCCGCACCCGTACCTATGCCCGCGCCGCCTACGGTTGTGTCCGTGGCGGGTGGGGTAAAAGATGTGGTGGACAGGGTCGTCGCCGCCGTAAATGCTTTTAAGGATGCGACGGCTAAATCAATAGACGCGGCAAATGCTGTAAAAACGGCGACGCAGTCAAAGAATTTTTCCGCGATAAAGGATGCCAAGAAAAAGGTTGAGAGCGCGGCGGAGGCGGTGAAGAAAGCGAAGACGGACGCGGAGGAGGCAATAAATGCCTTGAAAGCGGCCGGACCGGAGGCGGAGGCGGCGGTGAAGGCTATGGGGATAGACCTTGCGATTTTCTCGGCGGGGTCAAAATCCGCGCCCGCATCGGCGAAATCTAAATCCGTGGATACTGTCAATGTTCCTAGAGAAATCGGGACTTTATCGGGGTACTCCGGTGTGAACAATCCGGCCAGCATTGCCGGGGAGAACTACCTTTCCGTACGGGCTGCTGTGGCGTCGGTCATGAATGGGGCGTTCACACTCTCCGAGATAGGGGTGAACGTGCCAGTTTCGCTTTACCAAACAGTCGGCCTCACCATGTTGGCGGAGGGCGCGGGGTCGGTCTATCGGGACGCTTTCGATGAAAATACCGGGAAGTTTTTACAGGATACTGATTCGCCGTTAAGCAACACCGATTTTATGTTCTCGTTAGCGTACGCTTGGCGCGTCTGGTCGCGCCTCACCTTGGGGGCAAACATCAACTTCGCCTACCAGACGAACTTCGGGGATCCGCTCATGGGAATGGGTATTGACCTCGGCGCGACATACCGCCTATACAAGAATCCTATCTTAGGCGAACATACTTTGGGGTTCGCCGTCCAGAATCTCGTCGCTCCACCCATAAGCGCTTCGTCGTTATTTGATTACAACTCCGCCGACGAGTATACGGCGTTGCGCTTTTCGTTGTTCTCGGAATTTTGGGGGAAGCGTATCTGCTACGCCGCGGATTTTGTTGTGAAAGACCTTTTCGCCGACGAGTACCTCGCTCCGTCGACGTCGTTTGAGTTTAACAATAAGTTTGGGGTCAACATTTGGCGCGGCTTCAAACTATACTGGCTGGCAGGCTTAGACGGCCAATACGGTTTAGCCTTAGGCGCGAAGCTGTCTGGCGTGTTGGGCCGTAGCGTAGAAGCCATGTATCAGTATGTAATCATGAACGAAGAAAATAGCGATGCGACGACTCACACATTCTTCGCGCGTATGGAATTCGGCAAACACCGGGAGGAAGTTTTCGCAGGCAAGTAGGGGAGTGTGATTTTTTGCCTATTGTATTAGTTCGCGAAGATGTGACGTATGTAAAGTTTAGCTATCGTGAAGACCGATAACTAGTCCGCAGGAACGCGTCTTCCCGCAAAGACATTCGCAAAAAAGATTTTCTTGACAGAGATGTTTCCAGCATATTATATTAGTATGTTATTTTATCCGTTCCGGAAGATAAATTTGTTTCCGACAATATCGTTGAAAATTATTGAATGCAAAGTTTATCAAACGAAGGCGAGGCGCGGTTATGATTGCTGAGATTTCGGGTAGACGCCGGAGTATTTTGACGGTGTTGCTGTTGATTGCCGGTGTGGCGTTATTTCTGCCGTGCGGTACAGCAGCCGCGTCGATAGTCCGCGCCGTGGTATACGGCGACGGCCACGGTCGTCCGGATAGTTTGGTGATATTCTACGTGCCGGGCGGCGGCTTGTTCACCGGTCCCGAGGCGATGCCCAAGCCGGACAGCGTGTCGCTGACGTGGCCGAATCTAACAACCTCCGATAAGATTGTAATGACGGTGGGCGCCGCTGCGGTAGCTATTAGGGACAGTCTCTCGTTAAGCGTTAATCTTGCGGATGCTAAACTTTCAGGTGGCGCCGCGAGACCCGCCGGGTACACCTCCATTGCGGGGCAGGGGCGCGGGCTTGTGAAAGTGTACGGCGGTAGCGAGGGGCCGGCCGCTATGAACGATCTCTTTGAGGTAATTGACGGTATCGGGCCGGTGTTGACTAAAGACAACGAGGCCGGGGGCAGCAATCCGATCCTTATTGAGAACTTGACGCCGGGCATCCCCGACACAATTCTCATAACGGTATCCGAGCAGATCCGCGACGTCGCGAAGCTGAAGGGGGCGACGCTTTTATACACGAAGGACGCCAATCCGGCGAACGATCCGGCTACCGGCGGGTCGTCGCTTACGGTGATTGACGCGTTCCTTTACGACAGCACGACCTACAAAGTCGTCGTGTTTCCGGTGACCGGCGGGCTTGGGGAGGGGGATTGGATAAGATTCAATCCGGCCGGGGGAGTAACCGATAGGGCGGCGCAGGCCGGTATCATATCGGATAACGCTCCGCATGCCAACAATCGTTGGGTGCAGTTGAAGATGCAGGAAGTAGCGCCGTCGGTTGTGGACGCGTGGTACACGGCCAATAGCGCCACAGGTAGGGTTGACTACGCCTACGTCGTGTTTGACAAGGCCATCAACCTTGGCGCGTGGTTTGAGGGCGGGAAAGTCAAGTTCGACAAGGACGAGACCTCGCTTACAGCGGCGGTGCTTCCTACGGTCTTCACCGTGTCGAAAGATACGCTGAAGATAGATTTGTCGGTAGCGTACAAGTCGTCGCAGTCGTCGATCAGGACTTCCAGCCCCATGAGTTTCACGTTGAGTTTCGACCCCGGCAAGGAGTGGGGAACAATCTACGTAAACGCTCGGGACAAGGCGGCGCCGGTGCTGGCCGACGCGGTTACCCTGAAGATCGGGTCGCTTAAAGAGGACGGTACCGCCAACCCGGATACGTTTGTGGTTGTCTACAGCGAAAATCCCAACGATGAGTCGCTTAAGCTGATCAATCCCATAACGATCTATACGCGCGGCGGCGAGTGCAAGCCGGAGCTGAAGCTCTTTGGGCCGGTCGTTCCCGTTGGCGGAAGCTTGTACTATAGGGCTACCTACTTGATAGAAGGCGATCTGGGTTTGCAATGCGTCTCCTTCCCTGAGACGGGCGACAGCGTCAACATAACCGCCAACGCGGGTTTTGGGGACAATATGACGCCGTCCAACGTGCAGAACGGGTATAACTTGAAACAACCGCTGAAGATGGAGCGCGGTCCTATCAAGTGGTCAGTTACGGTCAAGAATAACCCGTTTAGGAATGACGCCGGTTCGTCTAGAATCGTGAGCGTGAAGTTGGATCCCGGTGCGAAGGGTGCGGCGCGGGTAGACATCAAGACTCGTATCATGATTTTCGACAAACGTGGTGTATTGATTGTCGACACGTTGGTAGCAACACAGCAAGTAGTCGATTGGCCGTGGAACGGTACCAACAAGAATGGCCGCCGGGTTGGTACCGGCACTTATTTGTTCAAGGCCGTCTGCGAGGCGAGGATACTGAACGATGGCGGTGTGATGGAGGACATACAGCGCTTCGCGGTGACACGATCTATAGGGGTGGTTCGTAATAATGGTAATTTTTCAATGGGAAAAAGTCCCGTATCGAAATTTTCCGGCGACGCTGCCGTCAGTTTCTTTTGGGACGGTGGCGAGATAAAGAACGGAACGCTGTCCGTTTACGACGCTTCTGGTAATATTGTGAGGAAGATCGTTGTAAACGGCAGATCGGCGGATGGATTCGGCGGACGCAAGATAGGCGAGTGGAATTTGACAGATGCGAAAGGTCGTGCAGTCGCCGAAGGGAGTTATATTGTAAAGGGTACAATCACAACCACGAACGGTGAGAGGGAACATATTTCAACGATAGTCGGCGTGGGCAGGTAGGCGGTGTCATTCACTGGATTACTTCGTCGCTTCGCTCCTTGTAATGACATATTGCTGTCATTACGAGCGAAGCAAAGTAATCTAGAAAGTAACAACTCATAAAAAGGATGGTTTTATCAGATGAAGAAAGTGTTGATGTTTCTCATGATTGCGCTCTTCGCCGGAGTATCCGTCGCGGGGGTGAAAAACGTGGCCGTTGTTGAAACGGAAATAGACGCGCAGTCTGGCGCCGGTGCCGAGTTTACCTCGGCGGACGCTAGGTTGGTAACGACGGAACTCCGCCGTGAGGCAGTTAAAAACTTGCCTAGGGACAGGTATAACGTCATGACCTCGGAAACCGTTTACGCGCAAGGCGGCGCCGTTTTGGAAGAGTGCGCCGATGAGAATTGCGTTATCACGCTCGGGAGTAAAATCGGCGCGGATTACATCGTGCGCGGGATTATAAGCAGAATTAAGACGATATTCACATTGTCGGTGGAAATATATGAGACCGAGAACGGAAATTTAGTCGCCTCGTCCGATCCGGTTCGTTCCGAAAACGTTTTGGAAATGTTAGAGAAAGCGGCGGTGGTTTGCGCCGATATGTATAGGAATTTCGCGAACGTGCAACTCCATGCCGCTCCTGTACCAATACCCGCATCAGAACCCGTACCCATGCCGGCGCCGCCTACGGTTGTGTCCGTGGCAGGTGGGGTAAAGGATGTGGTGGACAGGGTCGTCGCCGCCGTAAACGCCTTTAAGGATGCGACGACTAAATCAATAGACGCGGCAAACGCCGTAAAAACGGCGATGCAGTCAAAGAATTTTTCCGCGATAAAGGATGCCAAGAAAAAGGTGGAAAGCGCAACGGAGGCGGTGAAGAAGGCGAAAACGGATATCAGTGAGGCGATAGACGCTTTGAAAGCGGCGGGACCGGAAGCGGAAGCGGCGGTAAAGGCTATGGGGATAGACCTTGCGATGTTTTCGGCAAAGCCCGACCAGGCGTCCGCGTCGAAGAGATCTGTCAACTTTCAAGAGGAAGCCAAGAATATATCAAGAGATATGGATTTGGCCCGTAGCACTGTATATTTCGGCGCGGCTAATCCTGCGCTTTTGAACGAGGAGAAGTGTATGTCGGCACATTTCCTCTTTGCCGGTGCGCTTGAGTCGTTCTACACGAATGAATTGGGCTTCACTATGCCGTTGGGATTATACAACGCGGTGGGTTTGTCATGGATTATGGACGGGGCGTCTAGTTATGACGCCACCGACGACCAAGGCAATCAGACAGGAAAGAAGATATCAGACGATGGACATCTGATAGGTCTGACCTACGCGCACAACGTGTGGGCGGGTTTGACTGTCGGCGGCAATATAAATCTCATACTGCAAATGGTCGCGGATATGCCCGACGGAGATGTAATCGGTAACAAGATGAGGTTCGGTTTCGGCGTGGACGCGGGTCTTTCCTACAAGGTTCTCGACCAATATCTGTTCGGACTCTCAATGAGCAACATCATCAACATGATATCCGAAACCGATGAGAAATATCCGTCTGAGTTGCGCTTTTCGTTTCTCACCGATTTCTGGAAGAGGCGTATCTACTATGGCGCTGATTTCGTCCTTAAAGACATTATCTCCAATGCCGAAGACTGGGTTGGTGCAAAAAAAAGTACGCAATGGGAGTTTGACAATAAGGTGGGTGTCGATATCATGCGTTTTCTCAAGCTGTACGGTCTGTTCGGCTTAAACAACCAAGCTATGGACCACTACGGTTTCGCGTTCGGTATGAGGGTGCCGGGTTTCTCCTCTATCCGCGCCATAGAGGGCATGATGCAGTTTGTTTTCATACCCAACAACGGTGCGCAAGATGCGAACACAAATCGCATAACGTTCTTCGCGCGTATGGAATTCGGCAAACACCGGGAGGAAGTTTTTGCCGACAGGTAGGGGAAGAACTTGTTAAACGTATGGCAGGGATTATATGAGATAATTGGTCCAAAATCTTAATCAATAAAACAGATCAAGGTACAAGTGCAGCGCCGGTTCCCATTGGTATCCGCCGCCTTCGATCTCCGTGCGTCCGAATACCAGGTCTATGCATCCGCTCTGCCTGACCCGCGGAGCAAGTATTCTTGTTCCGAAGCCGAAAGCCAGGCCGGGCTGCGTCATTTCGGGGTTTCCCAGACCGCGTTGCGTCAGCGCCCCGAGCGGTTCTCGGTAGAGCATCGCAGCGTCGGCTATGAATGTCCCGTCTATTCTGAATACCAGATTGTTCACGCCCTTGAATAGCGTGTTTATAAGCGGTACCGGCAGTTCCGGCGTGGTGTAGAGCGGTCTGTGGTACTTGACAGAGGCTAAAATCGAGCTTTGCGTGGAAAAGTTCCAGCCGAGCGCGTCGTTGGCGTAGCCGCGTATTTCTCCGGCGCTGCCGTATGAGAGTCTGTGATATGTTCCGGCGTCGGTATCGCGCAGCGTCAGCAGAATGCGAAAGGCCGTCACGTCGTTCAGTATCGGCACATAGTATCTGAGTTCGCTTGTCGATTGGAAAAACGGGATATTCACGCCTCGGTACAGGTGGTTTGTGCCGAGTTGCGTACTCAGGAACCACCCGCTTTTGGGGTCGAAGCGCGCCGAGCGGCGGTCGGTGACTAAGCCTATGGCCGCGAAAGCCTCGAGAAATTCGCTGCGTTCCGGAAACGCTATGCCCGTATCCGCACCGACGATGCTCCTATGCCGGTATATGGGCATGGCGCTCACGAAGACGCGCGAATTTGTAAATACTTTGCGTCCGACGGCCAATTTGCCGTACACGTCTAGAAAGTCCATGGGCAACGCGTCGTCGGGATAGTCGGAGATACCGGCGCTGAGCGTTATGTAGTATGGTGTCGGCAGGAAAGGTTTGTACCATGAGAAGTCAAGCCCTAAACGATCCCACGCGCTGCCGCCGAGCCAAAACGTTTCCATCTGTCCGCGAAAGTTGTTCACGGTCGCGTCGACGTGTACGCTGTACCAGAGCTTGCTCTCCCCGTACTTGCGGGTGCTGTACTCAACCCCGTAGCCTATGTCCAAGCGCACCGATTCTTTAAGGATGAGAAAGATGTGCGCGCCGTCTTCACGCATGTGCGGGAAAATGTCGACCTTTTCGTAGAGCTGAGTGGATAGGAGGTTGGCGCGTGTTATGCGCAGTTTTGCCGTGTCTAAGATTTCCCCGGTGTCAAATGCGAAGTAGTACCGCAGAATTTCTGGGCGTGTGGTGATGTTGCCGTATACTTCTATGCCGCGTATATAGACGTCTTTTTTTATTTGATTTTGATTTTGACTTTGACTTGGATTTTGTGATATTGTTACGGACGTATCAATACCGGATGATATTGTTGACGAGGTATCGATACTATCAATATCGGATGATGCCGACGGTTGCGCGATTGCGATAGCGCACACGCATAGTAGGCAGTGGAGCGGTATTAATGTTGACGAGCGCAATTTTGTTTTAATCCTATAATCCTTTTAATCCTATAAATCCTAATCAAAAAGATGGACGCAGGATCTGTAAGCCGGGTTCTGTCTTTCCCCTTGCGGGGAGAGGCAGCCATTTGTCTGGCCCGAATCGCTTCGGGCGTTGAGCGGCCTACCCGGAGGGATGGTTTGGGAACGGCGCCGCCCCCTCCCCGTTAGGGGATCCCTCCATACTTGGCCTTGCGCCGGATAGGGCTTGCCGGCTCCCGGAAATCGGGACGGTAGGCTCTTACCCCACCCTTTCACATCTCACCCCGCGCCAAAAAACGGCCTTGGCGAAGAGCGGTCTCCTCTCTGCGGCGCTTTCCGTACCCTTGCGGGCCCCGCGCTTCCGCGGTATCCTGCCCTGCGGCGCCCGGACTTTCCTCTGCAAGAAACCGCACGGGCCTTGCAGCGGCTGCCCGATCCTCCGTCCGTATATAAAATAATTAATGCCCTGCCTTGATTATATTATATTAACGTATTCGCTGTTTCCGGAACAAAATAAGGAGTCCGTCTTGTCCGATCTCGCCGAATACGCCCTCCGTTTGCACGAGTCCGAGCGGCGCGCATACCCGCGACGCCTTAAACCGTTGCGGTGCGGTTCCGCCTTCAACACGCTCAAGGGCGTCAGGGCCGTCATTGTAGACGTCTACGGCACGATGGTCAACTACTGGCGGCCGGGGTTCGAGGAGCGCGGTTCTCGCGAGGCGTTGCTCGTCGAGGCGTTTTCCGGCGTCGTCGATAGGTTCGGTATGGGGGAGACGCTCGCCGCGATGAATCCGGCCGATCCGCCGGGCAAGACGCTCTGCGGCTTTTACAACGGGCTGCTCGCCATCAACCGTCAAAAATCGATGGGCGAGGGGGTCGCGTTGCCCGAGGTGCGCGTGGAGGAGGTCTGGTCGGTCATTGCTCTTATGCTCAAAAGGAACGGCTACGACGCCGACGCCCGCGCGCCGCGGCCCTGCGGCGCCGAGGACTTTGCCCGTTGCCTGGCTTACACCTACAACTTTCTCTCCATGGGGCGCGAGCTTTACCCCGGCGCGGCAAGCGCGTTGAAAAAGCTGAAGAACGGCAATATGGCCTTGGGGATACTCTCCGACGCCCAATTCTACACGCCCATCGACCTGACGCTGATGCTCAGGGAGCAATCCGGCGGCAAGATCGTCGATTACGGCGAATTGTTCGATACCGACCTGACGTTCCTATCGTGCGAATACGGTTTTGTAAAGCCGAGCGAGGCTCTGTACAGACGCCTCTTCGACGCGCTCTATGAGTACCAGATTACCCCGGATCAAACGGTGATTGTGGGTAACGATCTGTCGACGGACATCGCTCCGGCGGCGGCGCTCGGCATGAGGACGGCGCTCTTCTGCGGGGACGACCTGATGGTATTCGGGATGGACTCGGATGGAGACGGGGTCGTCCCGGACATAGTCTTTTATGAATGGGAAGAGTTGCCGGAGAAGATTCAATTTCACGGGGAGATGGATAAAAGTCAAAGTCTTTAAAATCTTTTAAAATCCAATTCTTTTTTAGACGGAAGGCTACGCCTTCCATAGATAGTTCGGGGGCTAAACCCCCGAACTTCAGTCAAAGTCAAAAGAAAAAAGCCTTTTTTTGTGACTTTGATTTTGACTGAAAATGCGGGGTTTAGCCCCGCATTTATCTATGAAGCCGAAGGCTTCGTCTTAAAAAGAATTTGACTTTCTTCTTAGGAGTAATGTATATTACAACAATCTTATTTTTAAGGAGGCGGAGATGTTGAAAATCTGTAAAACGGTTAAGGCTGTGTTACTGTCGGCGCTGGTACTGATAACGGCCGGTTCGGCTTTCGGGGCCAATCCGCCGTCGCTTGCCGGCAGGTGGGTGCTTGAGGAGGGCGGGCGGGCGCCTAGCGGCTTTCCCGGTAACATGGAGTTGCTGAAAGACGGGTCGTGCATTGTGGACGGCAAAACTCGTACATGGAAGACGGAGGGGGGGCGTTTTTATTTCATGGGGGACAAAGCGGCCGCTTACGACTACAAGATGGCGGGGTCTACGCTTACCCTTTCGGATGACGCCGGGAAGAGCGTGTCGTACTTGACGTTGGCGGCCGCCAAAAAGGCCGAAGACGCCAAGGAGGCCGCCGCCTTAGCCGTCAAGACCGGCGCGAGCACGCTTGTCGACAGCAGAAACAACAAAACGTACAAGACGGTAAAGATAGCCGGTAAGACGTGGATGGCGGAAAATCTCAACTATCAGACCGGCAATTCTTGGTGTTACGGCGGTGTCGCGGCCAATTGCGGCAAATACGGCAGGTTGTACGATTGGAAGACGGCGACGACCGCCTGCCCCGCCGGATGGCATCTGCCCTCCAATCAGGAGTGGTCGGCCCTAATGACGGCTATGGGCGGTCACGCGGTGGCGGCCAGGAAGCTGAAAGCGGCGAGCGGCTGGTACAGCAACGGCAACGGAACGGATGAGTTCGGTTTTGCGGCGACGCCGGGCGGCAACCGCCGCAACGACGGCAAGTTCTACGGTATAAACAACGACGGCAGCTGGTGGTCGTCCACGGAGAGCGAAGGGGAGCTGGCCTACTATCGCGGCATTTTCTACGCCAGCGAGAAGGTGTACGAGTTCAATTACGATTGGGGCTACGGGTTCTCAGTCCGTTGCATACAAGATTAATAATGCAAAAAAAATCTAAAAGAAAGGCAGGTACCGAAGTTCATGAAAAGCATAGTCAAAACGACATTTATCGCCCTAACGGGCCTTACGGCAATCGCGACTCTCAATCTCTCCGGCTGTAAGGGAGGAGACGCCGCCCCGCAAAGCGGTGTTGAGGAGAAAAAAGCGGCGCTGGGCAGGGAAGAGATTAAGGCGCGCTCCTTCTCTGATCTGTTTAAGTCCGTGGATGTGAAAAGCATACCGGAGGATGTCTTTAAGCTCATCAGCGAGGATTTCGCCGTGCTTACGGCGGGCGACTCGTCGCGCTACAATTCGATGGTGGCAGGCTGGGGCGGGTGGGGGGTCATATTCGGCAAACCGTCAACGTTTTTAATGCTGCGTTCAAACCGCTACACGCTGGAACTTATGCGAAAGAAGCAAACTTACACAATGGCGTTTTTCGATGAAGAGTACAAGCCCGACATAATGGAATTCGGAAAATCATCGGGGCGCGACAGCGACGCTAAGATGAAGAATACCAAGCTGACCGCGGTACAAACGCCGACGGGCAATATGACGTTTAAGGAATCCAAATTAATAATAGAGTGCAAATTAGTCCAAGTCACCACCGTGTCGCCTGACGATTTTTATACGGAAGAGAGCAAGAAATTTATTACGGACGCCTACGCGGAGGTCAAGGGTTATCACAAGGTTGTGTTCGGTGAGATAACGAACGTTTGGGTTCGCGAATAAAATAACTTTCAACCGCTAGGTCAAAACAAATGGCGCATAACCGCAGATTCAGGCACAAGGCGATAATCGCCGCTTTATCATTAATACTGCTGCTGTTGTTGATAACAACCGGCAATGTCCAAGCCCAAGGGCAAATGGAGCTTGAGCTTGATCTCGACGCCACCCCCGAAAAGGCTCTCTCCGCCGCCATAATGAAAGTGGCCGACGAGGCCTTTCAGTTGAACCTCAAGGGTCTCGACGCCCTAGAGCGGAAGGACAACGGCGCCGCGCTCGACCTCTTTACGCAGGCGCTCTCTATTTTCCCGCAGTACACCGACGCGATCAACAACCGCGGCGTGGCGCTCTACAGGCGCGGGGATGTCGCCGGGGCGCAGAGGGCTTGGGAGGAGGCGGTGAGGCGCGACCCGCAGTACCACGTCGCCTATTACAATATAGGGTTGATATACTTGTACAGCAAAAAGCCGGAGGAGGCTAAGCGGCAGTTTGAGCTTGCGCTGAAGCAGAACGGCAAGTTTACGGAGGCGATTCTGCGTCTTGGCGCCATCAACATGCAGGCGGGCAAGACGGCCGCCGCGCTTGAGTACTTTGCCAAGGCTTACAAGGGCGCTCCCACGAATCAGGACGCTTGGAATTTTTACTCATACGGGCTATTGGTCGCCAAGGACACGGCCGGGGCTATTACCGTGCTGAAAAATGTAGGGGACAACCCGGAGGCTTTGGCGCAGCTCGGTCGGATAGAGGGGCTGCGTAAGCGCTACGCCCAGGCCGCGGAGTACCTGTCTAAGGCCGTGGACCGCGGCGCGCCGCCGCAGGCGATACTCGATCTGGCGTCGGTGCAGCTCGACGCCGGAAAATGCGGCGACGCGTTATCCTCCACCTCCAATTACTTCGCCAAGGAGACAAATCCCAGCGTGGACTCATGGCTGCTCGCCGGGTTCGCGGCCAGGGAGTGCCACGGCGCGGCCAAGGCGCTAGAATACTACGACAAGGGGCTGAAGCGTTACCCGCGCGACCCGCTGCTCATGTACAACGCCGGGCAGATGTATTTCTCGCTGAAAGAGTACGCCAAGGCGGAGGATATGTGGAACGGCGTCGGCGACTCCTACTCCGACCCGCAACTCTACTACATGAGAGCCGTTGCGGCGCGTCTGAGGAACGATTTCGGGGCGGCGGAGCGGCACATCAAAAAAGCCATATCGATAGACGAAAAGGCCGATTACTACGACTTTTTGGGCGTGCTGAGCCACGCGAAGGGGGATAGCAAGGCCGCCGAGGAGCACTTCAGGAAGGCGCTGAAGATCGATCCCAACAACATGAGCGCGCAGCTTAATTTGGCGATAAAAGGCAAGAACGCCGCGGATTTGGATAAATCGGTTGAGGACGCGTCTAGAAGGTTGTCGTCCTGTGGTAACGATTGCGGCGAAGCGGCGTTGCAGTTGTCCATTCTATATTATCACCAAAAGAAGTACGACAAGGCTATATCAACATTGGAATCTGTCAAGGATGCGGACAAGAATATCCGCGTGTACCGGCACATAGCGATCTACAGCAAAGAGTCGCAAAGATACGACAAGGCGGTTTCCGCTTTGGAGGCCGCCGTCGCGAAATTCCCTAATGATCTTCAAGTTCAGTACGAGTTGGCCGAGGTTTATTTGTCATCCGGCAATCCGGTAAAGGCGGCAAAGATATTTGCCGGCCTGCTTCCAAAATGGAAAGACAACATTTGGCGCTTGCACTATCAGCTCGGTTACGCCTATATGGAGCAGAACGAATTGACAAACGCGAAAACATCGTTTGAGAAGAGTATGGCGGCCAAAAAGGACAATCCGGCGGCGAGGGCGCTGTTGGCGTTTGTCCTCAACCGCATGGGGGAGACCGACAAGGCCGTTGACCAGTGGGAAAAGACCGTTACCGAGGACGGCGGCAATTCGGCGATTCACATCAATTTGGGATTGTCCTACGAGAGCAAGGGGCAGTACGACAAGGCGCTTGAGAGCTACAAAAAGGCGCAGTCGCTTAGCCCGTCGGACAAGGCCGTTTATATCAATTTAGGCAACGCCTATCAAGGATTGGGGAGAATAGCGGAAGCCTTTGACGCATTTACGCGGGGATTGGAGTCAAACAAACGCGAGCTGGCCGCGTACGATATTTTCCTGCTGTCAAGGAAGCGGGGCGACTCGGATAGGGCGGAGAAGATGTACGCGCTGTTAAAAAAGGAATTCCCCTCGTCAACGCACTACGCCCGTGTCTCCGCCGAGATGGATTTGGCGAAAGGCGATACGGCGAAGGCTTTGGCCGCTTACGAGGCGATAAAGGAGAAGGACGCCAACGACTGGTTCGCCGTGGCCCGAGTCAGCGCGGCGCTCGGTCAGAGGGCGAAGGCGGAGAGCGCTTTGGCCAAGGTGCCCGACGACGGCGTTTGGAAGCGGGACAAGAGCGTCGTCCGCGCGAGGCTGGCGTTTAACGGCGGCGACTACAAGGGCGCGTACCAGGCGTATAAGGATGCCGTGAGCGCAAGCGGTAAGGACGGCGGGGCCGACGCCGACGCCCTTGCCTACAATATGCTGTTCGCGGCCTACAAGGGCGGTATGCACAAGGAGGCGATGGCGGCGGCGGAAGAGGCTATTAAGAGGGCCGCCGGCAATGTCCGCGCCGAGATATGCCGCACCGCCGGCGACTGCGCCGTGGCCGCCAAAAAGTGGGCCGACGCGAAGACTTGGTTTACCAAGTTATCAGCCATAGAACCGAACAACGCCGCCGCGCAGTACAACATAGCCGTGGCCCACTACAATTTGGGCGAGGTGGAGGAGTCCTACAACCGTTACCAAAAAGCGAGAGAGTTGGACAAGAAGATACAGAATAAGGACATAGAGCTTAGGTACGAGCAATTTAAGCGAGGCGGCCCGTCGCAGCAAAAGGAGGTCGCGCTGTCGAACAAAACGCAGAACGACTCGCTGGACACGTGGTACAACCGGGCGGTGGATTTACAGAACTCCAAAAATGTCGACCTGGCGGAGGCTCTGTATAAGAAAATATTGGAACAAGACCCGGCGTTCAGCTACGCCTGGAACAATCTGGGCGCTATATACGGCGCTCGCGGCGACTTGGATAAGGCGGAAACGGCCTACCTTAAAGCGCTTGACGCGCAACCGTCTCCGGAGGCCTACGCGAACTTGGCGAACATCTACATAGCGAAAAACGACAACGCCAAAGCGGCGGAGGTTGTGGCGAAGGGTCTGGAGAAGAACCCGAACAGCGCGGCGCTCAAGCAGCTGGATCGGAAGGTTAAGGGGAAAAAGTGACGCGGCTTCAATTTAATTAAATAATATTACCTACCTTGCCAATTATTATATTATTATATTACCGATAATTTCGGCCGTGTTTGGCCGTATCCGGAAACCCAAAAAAAGGTCAAAATTAACACCAAAGGGGCTTTTATGTCCAAGGCAGGCAGAAAATCAACGTCGGTATTGTCCGCGTTGTCGGCGTTCATCCTCATCCTCGTCTCCGCGCCGTCCGTCCGCGCCGACGCCGAGTTTGACAACCTCTTTTCCGCCAGGAAGTACAAGGAGGCTTTGGCCTACGCGGAGGATAAGCTGCCCTACAACAAGCGCGACCCGCAGCTTTGGCTTAAGGTCGGTCAGGCCAACGAGACGCTTGGCTTTATCGAGAAGGCGCTGGCTTGCTACTTGGTGGCGTGGCGCACCATGTCGGACGACTATCAGGCGCTCATCAGCGTTGCGCGCATTTACAACAAGATGGAGCAGCCTGAGGACGCGGCGGCTATGGCGGAGCGGGCGCTCAAGGTGAACTTTACGGCGGAGGCGAGCTGGGAGTACGCCAAGGCCTGCATTGCCCTCAAGAGGCCCGCCGACGCCAAGAAGGCGCTTGAAAAGGTCATCGCGTCAGACTCTTCCAACGTTATCGCCAACCGCGAGTTGGGCAATATCTACTACTCCGGCGGCGAGTTTAAGAAAGCCATTCCGCTTATGAAGCGCTCATACAAGGAGAAGGCCGACGGCGAGGTGGCTTTCAGGATAGGCAGGGCGTACGTGGAGTCCGGCGTTCCGGACAGCGCCTTGGTCTACTTGAAGATTGCCGTTGACCGCAAGTCGAACGTTTCGGAGGCGTCGCGTTTCATAGCGCGGGCGCGGTTTGGGCAGAAGAAGTACAGCGAGGTTATTTCGGGGTACTCAAACGTCTCGCAGGACATTATGGACGCCATGGATTTTTACATGCTGGCCTTTGCCAAGGAAAAGACCAACGACGCCGCCGGCGCCTCCGTGGCCTACAAGTCGGCGGTATCGATGTTCGGGAACGAAAAGAGGAAAGAGGCTCTTTTGGCCCGCGCCAACGTGGCGCGTTCGCAGCTTAAGAGCAAGGCCGTGTCGTTCGCCTTTCCGCACCTGCAGTTTATAGTGGCGGCGGACGAAAAGGGCGCCGTCGTGAATGATATTTACTTCCTTCTGGCTGACGCATACGTGGAGTCTAAGGACAACGCCAAGGCGATATCGAGCTTGGAGAAGGCGATATCCGTAAACTCGAACAACGTTGAGGCATACGCGCGGTTGGCCGAACTCTACGAGAAGAACGGGCAGAGCGATAAGGCCAAGAAGACTTACGAGCAGATGATATCGGTCAGCCCCAACGACCCGAAAGTCTTCGTTGCTCTGGGCAACTACAACATAAAGGCCAAGAAGTGGAAGGATGCCGTTGGGATGTTCGAAAAGGCCAACAAGATCAAAGAGACGGCGGCCGCTTTTGAGGGCATAGCCGTGGCCTACTTCGGCGCCGGCGATATGGCCAAGGCGGCGATGGAAGCGGCGAAGAGCGCCATAGCTATTGACCCGAACGCAATGGAGGCGCGGGCGGTGATGGCGCGGGCGCTTATGGAAGAGAAGAACTACAAGGCCGCGCAAGAGCACGCGGAGTTTTTGAGCAAGAAATCCCCGAACAATATTGAATACTTGAGGATGCTTGCCGAATGCTGCGAAAAGAACGACGCGAAGGCGATGCTTGCGGTCGTCGACAAGCAGATATCGGTGATTGATCGCAAGGATACCGCCTCCCGGCTGCGCCTTGCCGCGTTCGCCGAGTCTAAGAACGACTTAAAGACGGCTGTGACCATGTACAGGGAAGTTGAGGCGCTAGACCCTAAAATTCCGCAGGTCCATAGGCGCCTGGCGACCATATTCGCCGCCCAAAATCAGAACGCCGAGGCCGCGGCTAGCATAAGGGAGTATCTCAAGCTCAAGCCGAACGACGCGGAGGCCAACCGCGATCTGGGCGATTACCTATACAACCAGAAGGATTTGGACGGAGCGCTGGCCTCGTATAGGGCGGCGATAAAGCTTGATCCCAACCTCAAGGGCTTCCACAAGCGCTACGCCGAGATCGTGGTGGCCAAGGGGCAGACGTCCGAGGTGGTCACGGCGCTCACCGCCGTCGTTAAGAGCGGCGACGCGGACGTGGGCACCTACAACACGCTCGGCATGATCTACCAGAGCCGCGGCCAATACAAGGACGCTATGGAGATGTACAACAAGGCGATAAAACTTGAGCCGGCCAATATTGACGCGCTTACGGCCCTGGCGAGCTGTCAGGCCGCCTCCGGCGATATCAAGGCGGCGATCATCTCCTACGAACAGGTTGTGATGATGAACGCCGAGGCCGCCAACGAGTACAAGGAACTCGGCGACCTCTACACGAAGCAGAAGAATACGTCCGATGCGCTGCGTTGCTACACGAAGTATTTGGAGAAGGTTCCCACCGATAAGGCCGTCGCCGCGAGCGTGGGCAAGCTGTACTACGAACAGAAAAAGTACGCCGAGGCCGCCAAGTACATATCGCTCGCGCAGGCCTCCGAGCCGGCGATGCTTTTGATGTACGTGGACGCGAGCGTGCAGTCCGGCAATATCAAGAACGCTGTGGCGGCGCTGGAGGAGTTGCGCGGCAGAAAACCGCGCGTCCAAGAGATAGGCCAGGTGCTCTCGCTTTTGGGCGAGATGTACGAGAAGGACGGGAAGCAGAGCCAGGCCGCGGCTGTCTACGCCGAGTACGTCGGCCTGCCGGGCGTTAAGGACCGCGACGCCTCCTACAAGGCCGCGTTCTTGCAGGAGAAGGCGAATCCGAGCGCCGCGATAAAGATTTACGAGGCGAACTTGAAGACCTTTCCGGACGACATAAGGAACGGCTTGCGCCTGGGCCTGCTGTACTCGCAGAATAAGGATACGCGGGAGAAGGCCGTGCCGCTGTTGCAAAAGTCCGCCGCGGCCGCCGACAAGGACCCGAAGCTGTGGCTAGAAATCGCCGCCGTTTACGGCTCTATGAATCGCGACGCCGACGAGCTTGCGGCATACCAGAAGTACGTGCGCACCGACCCGCAGCACGTGGAGGCGAACAAGAGAATCGGCACGCTTTTGATGAGAAAGGGCGAATACGGCAGCGCGATGATTTCACTTGAAATAGCCAATACGATGTCGCCCAACGATCCCGCCGTTCTGTCGCTTTTGGCCAAGGGCTACCTAAACACGAAGCGCACTAAGGAGGCTTTGAATATGCTGGTGAAGGCCAAGGCCGCGAAACCGACCGATCCTGATATCCGCTACCAGCTCTACGAGGTATACGCGGCGGAAAAACGGCAGCAGGACGCGCTTGCGGAAATACAGGAACTGGTGAAGATAAGCAAAGACCCGCGTTATCTGCAGCTCTACGGGGACGCGTTGGTGGCGTTGGGCAATATGAAGGAGGCTGAGGGTGTGGTAAACGAGCTTTTGGCCAAGGATCCGGGAGATCCCAACGCGATGATGCTGCGAGCCAGACTTCTACGCTCCCGCAAGGAGTACGACGAGGCGATAGAGGTGTACAAGGAGATATCTGAGATCCAGCCGGACTACGCGCTGGCCCACTACGAGCGGGCGGAGACCTATGTGCAGGCGTCGAAACCGGCGTGGGCGGAGACCTTCTACAACAGGGCGCTCAGGGCCGACCCGAAATTCGCGCTTGCCGAGCTGGGTTTGGCCAAGCTGTACAAGGCGCGCAAGCAGATGGATCAGTACAAGGAGCATTTAGAGGCGGCCCAGAGGTTGGCGCCGGACAACGATTTGGTGATTGAGGAGGTCAAAAAGGCCGGGAATTAAAGAATTATTTTTTTCCGTTGTTTTTTGGGTTGGAATTAGTTATATTTAGACAAATCATGCTCCCTTCGTCTAGTGGTTAGGACACAAGGTTTTCATCCTTGCAACAGGGGTTCGATTCCCCTAGGGAGTGCTTTTCGGGTTCTTTCGCTGAAAGAACCCTTTTTTGTCTTTAAATGTTTATGTGCGGATAATCACTATGGATAACAACAAAGACGTGCTTAAATTCTGCCCGCGTTGCTCAGGTCCGGCGGTTTTGGCGGACTCCCGCAAGATTGTCTGCGCCGGATGCGGGTTCCAAATGTATATAAACAACGCCGCCGCGGTCGCCGCGCTGCTTTTTGACGGCGACGGCCGGCTGATGGCCGTCCGTAGAAACGACGAGCCGCAAGCGGGGTTGCTGGATCTGCCGGGCGGCTTCGTCGAATTCGACGAAACGGCCGAGGAGGCGCTGTCGCGTGAGTTGCGCGAGGAGTTGGGTATAACGGTTTGCGGCATCGAGTACTACCGGTCGATTCCCAATAAGTACCTATACGGCGATGTTCTGTACCACACGCTCGACATCTTTTTAAAATGCCGTTTTGACGACGGCGTTGATAATAAAATCCTTCCCAATGACGAAATAAGGGAGATAGTTTATAAGTTTCCCAAAGATATCGCCGAGGGCGAGATAGCCTTCGATTCTATGAAGAAGCTGATTAAGTCTTTACAAAAATAAAGTGATTTTCAAGAATTTAATATATATTTATAGTTTACAGTATTATTGATACGAACGTGGTACCCTTATTAGTTAAGGAATAAGCCCATGGGCTGGTTTACAAAAAAGTCAAAAGAACCCTCCGGCAAGAAGCATCAGCAGGATGAAATATGGATCCGCTGCCAGTCCTGCTCGGCGCACGTTTTCAAGCAGGACTTTCTTAATAATATAAGCGTTTGCCCAAAGTGCGGCTGGCACGGTAAGCTGACCGCCTACGAGCGCATCGGGATCACGCTCGACAGCGGGACGTTCAAGGAGATGTTCGAGACCATACGCCCCGGCGACCCGTTGCAGTTTGTCGACGGCAAGGGGCCGTACAGCGAAAAAACGAAAGCGGCGCACGCCAAGACCAAGCTCAACGAGTCGGTGGTGACCGGAAGCGGTAAGATAAACGGGCTTGAGGTCGCCGTGAGCGTGATGGACTTTCGTTTTTTGGGCGGCAGTTTGGGTTCCGGGACCGGCGAGAAGATACTCCAGGCCGCCAACTACGCCTACGACCACCGCGTCCCCTACATAATATTTTCGGCGTCGGGCGGGGCCCGTATGCACGAGGGGATACTGTCGCTTATGCAGATGGCCAAGACCTGCGCCGGCGTGGCGCGGCTGGACGAGAGGCGGGTTCCGTTCATCTCCGTGCTGACCGACCCGACGACCGGCGGCGTCTCCGCCTCCTACGCGATGGTGGGCGATGTAAACATTGCGGAACCGGGGGCGCTCATAGGTTTCGCCGGCAGACGGGTGATCGAGCAGACCATAAAGCAGAAACTGCCGGAGGATTTCCAGACCGCCGAATTCGTGTTGGAGCACGGCTTCCTCGACGCGATTGTGCATAGGCGGGATATGAAGAGCACGTTGCACCGTATACTATCATACTATAATAGGTGAGGGGCGGATATTGGAACGCGAACTTGAATTCGAAAAACCCGTGGCCGAGTTTGAGAAGGCCATAGAGAAGCTCAAAAGCTCCGCCGCCGAAAGCAAAGGCGATTTCGGCCAGCAGATAGCCGAGCTCGAAAAAAAATGCGAGGATCGCAAGAGGGAGATATACGACACCCTCTCGCCTTGGCAGACCGTTCAGGTCGCGAGGCACCCCAAGCGTCCGGTGCTCTACGATTACATATCGCTGATATTCAAGGATTTCGTAGAGTTGCGCGGCGATAGGCGCTTCGGGGACGACAGGGCGCTGATCGGCGGTTTCGCCATGCTGGATACCCAGAAGGTCATGCTGGTAGGGCACAGCAAGGGCAAAAACATAGAAGAGAACGTGAGGCGCAATTTCGGAATGGCGAAGCCCGAAGGCTACCGGAAGGCGTTGCGGCTTATGCGGTTAGCCGAGAAGTTCAACGTGCCTATAGTCTCCTTCATAGACACCGCTGGCGCCTACCCGGGCCTAGACGCGGAGCAACGCGGTCAAGCCGAGGCCATAGCGAGAAACCTGACGGAGATGGCGAAGCTGGAGGTCCCCGTAGTAGCCATAGTAACCGGCGAAGGCGGCAGCGGCGGCGCCCTGGGCATAGGGGTAGCCGATTCCGTGCTGATGCTTTCCAACGCCGTATACTCTGTAATATCCCCCGAAGGCTGCGCCTCCATACTCTGGCGCGACGCCTCATACTCGGCGCAAGCCGCGGAGAGCTTGAAAATCACAGCCAAGTCGTTACTCTCTTTGGGGGTGATAGACGAAATAGTAAAAGAACCTGCCGGCGGCGCCCACAGCAACCACCAAGCCGCGGCCAACGCGATAAAGTCGGCGGTCCTGAAACACCTGAAAAAATTAATACCGCTGTCGCCGCAAAAACTTATACAGAGGAGATTCGAGAAGTTTTCGGAGATGGGAAAGTTTACTAAGGGTTGAAAAAATTAATTTAAGGATACAAAAACATGGGCAATACAGTAAAGCTGAAAACCGAGGATCTGCTGCACAAGATTCCGCTGCGCATAACGGACACCACGCTCCGCGACGCGCACCAGTCGCTGTGGGCTACCCGTATGCGTACCGAGGATATACTCCAAATCATCGACGTGGTTGACAACGTCGGCTACTACTCTCTCGAAGCGTGGGGCGGCGCCACCTTCGACGTTTGCCTGCGCTTCTTACGCGAAAACCCCTGGGAACGTCTGCGCCTCATCAAGGCCAAGGCAAAGAACACGCCGCTGCAAATGCTCCTGCGCGGACAGAACCTCGTAGGTTACCGCAACTACGCCGACGACGTCGTTGACCGTTTCGTCGCTCTGGCCTGCAAAAACGGAATCGACATCTTCCGCGTGTTCGACGCTCTGAACGATACTCGCAACTTAGAGTCCGCTATCAAGGCCGTCAAAAAGCACGGCGCCCACGCTCAGGGCACGCTGGCTTACACGATCTCCCCCGTCCACACTATCGAAAAGTACGTCCAATACGCGAAGGAGCAGGTCGAACTCGGCATAGACTCTCTATGTGTCAAGGATATGGCCGGCATCCTCTCGCCGATAATGGCGGAGCGGCTTGTTTCGGCCCTTATCAAGGAGTTGGACATTCCCGTTCAGCTGCACTGCCACGCGTCGAGCGGCATGGCCACCGCCGCCTACGTAGAGGGCGTGCGCGCCGGGGCCGGGGCCATCGACTGCGCCATATCGTCAATGGCCGGAACCTCCTCGCAGCCGCCGGTCGAGACCATGGCGGCGATATTCTCCGAGACGAACTACTCCGCCGGGTTAAACGTGGAGGCGCTCGACAGGGTCGCCAAGTATTTCGCCGACCTCGCCCCGCGCCGCAGTACCGCGCCGCTCTCCATCATGCCCATAGACCCGGGCATCCTTATACACCAGATACCCGGCGGGATGATCTCAAACTTCCGCTCGCAGCTGCAAATGCAGAGGGCGCTCGACAAATTGCCGCAGGTGCTCCAAGAGGTCAGCCGCGTACGCGAAGACTTGGGCTACCCGCCGCTCGTCACCCCCACAAGCCAGATCGTCGGCACGCAGTCGGTGATGAACGTCATATCTGGCGAACGTTACAAGATTGTGCCAAACGAGGTGAAGGATTACGTGAAGGGCCTCTATGGAAGGTCTCCGGTGCCTATTGATAAAAGTATGATAAAGAAGATATTGGGCGACGACAAACCCATAAGCTACCGTCCCGCCGACAAAATCGCGCCGATGCTGCCTAAGGCCACCGACGGCATAGACCCCGCGCTCATAAACGCCGAGGAGGACATCCTCTCATACGTGTTGCTGCCGGAGCCTGCGCTGGAATACTTCAAATGGAGGGCGGCGCCGGCCGCCGAGCGCCCAGAGATCCCCGCCGACGCGGAGATCAGAAAGGCTATAGGCGACGCCGCCGCAAAGGGTGATGCCGACAAGAAAACGCAAACATCCGTGCCGGTGAAAGCGTCGACGCAGGCATCCGCGTCAATGTTGTCGCCGCAGCTGCCGATAGACGGTCTTGCCGCCGAGCTTATCGGCAAAATCGACGGCCTCGTCATAGAGGAGATAGTTTTCCGAAAGGGCGAGTCGGTGATATCCGTAAAATCGCACGCGTTGTCCCAAGCGCCCGCGGTAGCGCAAACCGACGCCGCCCCGGCATCGTTGCCGTCTTTCGTAGCGTCGCGGCAAACAGCGCCCGCGGTACAGCAGCAGCCGGCGCCGCAGGTAAATGCGAAAGCGGCGGCCGCCTACACGCAAACAATAAAAGCGCCGCTGGTCGGAACATTTTACTCATCCCCCGGGCCTGGGAAACCCGCGTTTGTCAAGGAGGGGGATATTGTGGAAAAAGGGGCCAAAGTATGCATAGTGGAGGCGATGAAGCTGTTCAACGAAATATCGGCGCCGGCGCGTTGCAAGATAATGAAAATGCTGGTGGCGGATGGAACCGCGGTCGATAAAGACCAAGAGTTGATCGGGATTGAGGAGGTTGGGTAGGGTTTTATTATTCAGACAGAAAATCCTGCCCGCCCTTGGGACCCATGGTGTTCCTTGTCCCGTCGACGTTTTTGAACGCCCCCCCCGGATCCCCGGCGTTTATGCACGGGGAGTACTTTGACAGTTGCCTGATCTCGCTCCCTATCGTGGTCGGCTCCCTTAGTGTCGTCTTGCGGAACGGCAGGTTCGGGATGTTCAGTATCTTCTTGTTTTCCACTTTTGACGAGTCTGTTTGCAACAGGATGTCGATCTCTATAGCCTTGGCCTCCGCCGCCGAGCCTATAAATATCGGGTCGGTCACGATGTTGCCGTTCGCGTCGGTGGAGTCCCTGCTCTTGACGGCGCGGGTGAGCTTGCCCAACTCCGGGTCGCAGTCAAAGAAATTTCTGTCTGTGTTGCCGAAAACGCAGTTGTACTTGAAGACGACCTTGGACTTGTTGTCGCCCCACAGCCCGATGTTGTTGTTGAAAGCGATGATGTTGTTGTAGATTTGCGGGTTGCTCTTCTCTATCTTTATCCCGGCGGTGAAACAGCCCGATATCAGGTTGTTGTAAATCTTCGGCTTGCCGCCGCCGACGCAGTAGATGCCGATATTGCAGTTTTCCAAAGCGTTGTTCCGTATCATGGGATTGGTTTTTCTGACGGTGATGGCCGCCGCGGCGCCCGATATCTCCGTGAACGAAATTTCGGTGTACTTGCTGTCGGCCTCGTCTAATATTATCCCCCGCCAAGAGTAGTCGCCGAATCCAGTCCTCTCCGGCGTAAAAACGACTGGGTTGCTCCGCCTGCCTACGCAGCTTACGGAGCCTTGCACGCGGATTGAGAACAGGGTGGAGTCGGCTTTGTCGAACGGCGCGGTCAAAAAGCTGCTTTTCACGCCGCTCTTTATGATGATCCGCGAACCCGGTGTGATCACGAGGTTGGCGCCTCTGGCTATGAGCAGGTCGCCATCCAAGATGAAAGGCCCCTCCTCGGCCTTCCACCGTGTCTCACGGTCGATAATCCCGCTCACCGACCGTTCCCCGAATGCCCGGAAAAACAGGGCCGCCGCCGCGCAGATTATCAATGAGATAAAAATAAAGGATTTCTTCATTTTCCGCTTATCGATCCTTCTGTCTTTATTTTACATTAAAGTCATTTGCGTCAAAATCAATTATTACACACTTATCTGCCGATTATATTATATTACATTATAAAATAATACTTGGCTACCATCAAGGAGAAGATTTTGTGATACGGAAAACAGTTAGGTGGGCTATAGTTGTCGTTGCGCTCGCGCTTATGGCTCTTGGCGGTTGCAGCAGACGGGAGAGGGCGCGCATAGAAATCGACTTGTCCAAGGCCGCCGATTGGCGATACATGCTTGGCGCGGATATCTACGGGACGCCGACTACCGCCGATTCCGGGCAGTACTTCTCCGGGTCGCTTAGGGCGTATTTGCAGGGGTTGCCGGGCGAGGCCGGGGCCGGGCCGCTGCGTTGCGGGTTCGCCGACGTGAACCTCGTCGCGTCGTTCCTGTCGGAGGAAGAGCGCGGCGAATTGGTGCGCCGCTTATCGGAGCTGCGCGTGGCCGTCTCGGAGAACGGCGTGGCCCTCAGCGATACCTCCGGCATACCCGGGGTCGTATCCGGCGGGTGGGATATCCTCCGCACCCCGGCGAGGGTGATCCCGGCTATGCCGAACGCCGAAATGGAGGTCGGGTCGTCGTGGGAGAGGGAGCAGCGCTTCCCGCTGAGCATCCCGAACGGCGAGGCCGAGGGGCTTATGTACCAGCTCTACTACTTGGACAGCCTGTACAGAAACGATTCCGGCATCCGCGTCGCCGCGATAAGCTGGGTGTTCAGCTACCGTGTGGCCACTAAAGAGGACAAGGACGAAGGCATGCGCAAGTTCATGTACCCGCTAAGCGGTTCCGGCCGCGGCAGCGCGGAGCTAGACTTGGCCCGCAAAAAACTCATAAAGTCGCAAGCCACGTTCCAAGTCACGCACTCAGGAATGACCGGCCTGGAGATAAACGAGGTGGCGCATTTTGAGATCGTGGAGTGAACCGGCGGTCAATTCGGTTATCCGGCGCTCTCGTATCGGTCAATAGGCGGCGGCGCTATTCGTCGGCCACTGTCATTCGCGCCGTCCCCGAGGCCAGCACGACCGCTCTTATCGCGTTTTCAGTTGTCTCCACGCCCCGCACCGTCAGTCGCTCTATCTTGCCGTTCAGCCGCGTTCCCTTTTGTATCGGGTAGTTAGTCAATAGGATTTTAGTCAGCGTCTTTGGGTCGAGCATAGTTGAGAGCGGGAATTTTATCAGCGGTTTCATTTTGTTTATGATGATTCCCCTCAGCAATTGATTTTTTGTCTTTTGGTATTGGTTGGCGGTCGTCATGTCTATGTTGAGATCGGCAAGCGACAGGTTTTTGTCCTTGTCATTGTAGACGGCGCGGCCTGTCACCAGCACGTTTCCCTTCAGGGCGCCGGAGAGATCCAATTTCATTACCATCAGGCCGTCGGCGTTTACGCCTGTGATCTCGACGTCGTTGACCTTTACTTTTTGCCATCCGGATTTGAACGTGCGGCCGTTGAACATCTCTTTGCAGATGGCGGTGGCCTTGTCGTAGGGGACTTCGGCGTAGAGGTTTACGGAGAAGGTGGAGTCGGCGCCCTTAGGTTCCGTGAAGTCGGGCAGCGGCGCGGGTTCGCGTTTTTCCGGTTTGTCGCCCATCACAGCTTCGGTTGCGGCGCGGATGCCGACGAGCGCGGAGATGGAGGCGCCTTGTCCGTTTAGGCCCGATAGGTAGAGGTGGGTCGGGTTGAAGCGCATCCAGATGGTCTCACGCGTCTCGGGGAGGGTGAAGGAGACGGGTTCGTAGAGCCGCTTCCAAAGCGGGGTTATGACCGAGTTTTTCACGACGTCGGAGTTTGCAAGGGCCTTATCGATCATCGGGCTGACGATCACCATGAGCTTTCCGGCGAAGTAGTCGGCGATGGGTTTTATGGGGATGGTTATGAAACGGGCCTTGAGCACCGGTTCGGTCGTCCACCGGTATCCGGCGGCCCTAGTGACCGTGACGATCCGCCAGTCGTTCTTGAGCGATACCCTTGAACGCAGGTTTACGGCGATCCCCGCCGACACGTCCTGATGCTCGGTGTGGGTCAGCCCCATAGCGGAGACGGTGGTCGACACCCGTATGGCCACCGCCACCGGAAGGCTAACGGAGAGTTCGTCGCCGTGCGCGGTAATCTTGATATCCCCGCTGCGGCGCGCCGAGATCCGTATATTTGTTAGGCCGCCGAGCACAGTGGTATCGCTGCGATAGAATGTCTCGCCCAGCAAATCGTGCACCAGATTCTCAATAACCGCTGTCTTAATTTCCACAGGCATATTAATAGTGGAAGAAACAGGCGCCAAAGCGCCGCTCACCGGCGCCGGGTCGTCGTCCGAATAGAGTCCGCCCCGTCCGCCGCAACCGGCGCATAAGCACACCAAGAAAATAATAATGAGGTTCGTTATTACCCGCATGTGTGGAAATATAGTATATTGTATGAGACGTTGTGAAATGGTTTCTTCCGGAAAGATTTTAAAGTTTTTGATTTAAATATGATAGGGGGAATTAATGAATACAACAAAGCACGATTTAGTAGCCGCCGTAGCCCGCGACACCGGGCTTACGCAGGCTGAGATCAAGATTGTGGTTGAAGAACTTTTGGAGGCTATCTCCGAGGAGCTTGAGCGAGGCCGGGTTGTTGAGTTTCGCGGTTTCGGCACCTTTTTTGTGAAGGAGCGCGCGGCGCGGCCGGCCCGCAACCCGCGTACCGGCGAGGTTGTGCCGCTGGCCCGGCGCATTGTCGCCTTATTCAAGTATTCCGGAGAACTCAGGAGGAGGATAGAGGACGGCGGGAGTTGAAGAAAAAGTTGACAGGCGGGTTGCGCGTTAACTATATTCTTCAATTCCGAAGTTTTTTCAAGGGTACGGCTGCTCAAATATAGGCGGGTGGGGAATTTATAATGAGACGAATCTGTATTTTGGCCGCGGTGCTGGTCGCGGCGCTTTTGGCGGGACGGCCGGCTGCGCAGTCGGGCGGGGATGTGCCGGGCGGCGGCGACCCTATGGACAACGTTACCATCGGGCTGCCCTCCTTCAACGCTCGGTTGTCGATGGGCTTCAACTACGACTTGCTGCGTTCCATGACGAGCGTCCCTTTCCAGTATCCGGTCGGGTACTTGGGGTTCAACCTGCCGTGGGTCGGTGGCAACTTGGGCAGTTTCCTCGACAGCACCACTATGGCCGAATTCTTGGGCAGCACATTTTCGGTCCCGCAAAACTTTAATCCGGTGGGGCAGGCCAGACAGAGCGCCAACTACTCGGTGCGGGTCGACGTGCCTATGCTCTCCGGCGTGGGGACCTTCGCCTACACGCAGAACTTCTACATGGATTTCAGCACGGCCCTTGGCGGGTCGTCGATAATCGGGACCATGGTGCCGATACACAATGAGATGGAGAACGGGGGCGTCGTCGACGGTTACCTTGCCGTAAGGGGCGCGCTGCGGTTGCCGCTCTCATTCGGCATGGGCTGGGAGACCATGACCTTCGGTTACGCCTATCGCGTTGGGAACAGCGACGACTTGGTCTTAGCACTCAACATGCACCGCCATCTATTCTCCGCCGACATCCGGCTGAAGGCGGACATAGACCTGCTGGGGCACGCCGACATAAAAGCGACCGATATAGACATGGGCAACGGCGCGATGATGAGCATGGGCATAGAGGACGAGCTAATAAACTTCAACTCGGAGAAGTGCAACGGTTATGCTCAAGGGCGCTTCAAGGCCGAGGGGTGGACGCCGTCGGTAGGCGTCAAGTGGAAGAGGTTTTCGCTCAACTCGCGTTTCGGTCTCGATGTCAGGGCCAAAGGCTCGGCCCGCGGCGGGTTCGTCATACCGCGCGTGGTCAACTTGGAAACCGGCGACCTACTGCTCGGCGACAAGTTCAACAGTTTTGCCGACAGCATGGAGTCCAACCCCTTGTCCATGTTCGCGATGCTGGACAGTTCCGGCGGCATAATCCCGAACGAAATCGACAGCATCTCCTACGAGATAAACGACGCCTTCCGTTGGAAAATGCCGCAGGGGCACACGCTCTCCTTCGATATTATCCCGCAGAAACTTAGCATATCCTACACGAAGCTCTTCGGCGAGGTGGCCGTCAACATAGATAACATTATAAGGAAAAGAAACGTCCAGGCCGAGAATGCCGACTCTTGGCTGTCGTCGGAGGACGACACGTTGAAAGTCGACATAGGCATAATAGTCGATCATGTTCTGGTTCTGAGCGTCTCGTACCCGTCGTTCTTCGCCAACGTAGGCTTGGCCGGATTCGGTTTCCGCAACAACAACAAGCAGGTGATCCGGGAAGCCGACCTGCCGAGTTACTTCGTGAAGGTGGGAGACGTGGCTATGCTGCTGCCGATACTGAACGTAGGCTTCAACTTGGGGACAAAATTACAATTGCGCCTAGAGGCAGATATAGTACCGTTGCCGGCAATTCGCAGCGGGGTGAGTTATTATTTCTAAGAAATTGATTTTGAAAGGATCAACATAGATGTCAAGATCAAGGAAAATCGAAGCCGCAGTTTTGTCGGTTCTTTTATGCTTTGCGTTCGCCGCGGCGAGGCAATCGCAGAGTTTGAAGATCGTGCCCGACTCCTCCGCCGCCGGCGTTAGGTCTGTGGGCGACACAATCAGCGTGGAGTGGCTGCAGCTCACCGGGGCGGGTTCTCAGACCCCGTTGGCGGCGCCGGTCGCGGGCGATGTCTTCTACGCGTCGGCGCCCGCCGGCGGAGATTTGGCTAAGTATACCAAACTTGCCTCGGCGCTCTCCGCAAACGAAGAAGCGTCTTTCTACGGAACTGTAAATAAGAGGGTCACCCGCTTCGTCCCTAATCGTCAGGGCGGGCGGATGGGGCCTGGGATCTATTTTATTATCGTAGCCTCCGTGATTGACGGCGACACGCTCTACTCCGATTACCTGAACCTCATGATCGCCAGCTCCGCGCCGCCGGAACTTATCTCACCCAAGGCCGACGTCATGAAGGGCGAGTTTGTTAAGAAGTTGACCGACCTTGCGCCGGTGTTCACGTGGAAGCCGGTGCCGGGCGTGCCCTATTACCATATAGTGCTTTCCGACAAACCCTTTATCAACTCGGCGGGAGCGCCGGACACGGGCGTGAACATCATCTGGCAGGCCATAACGCCGGGTACGCGCATTGCTTACGGCGCGCCCGACCCGTCCGGTATGTTCACGGCGTCGCCGCCGCCGCTCGCCTCGGGCACTACCTACTCGTGGATGGTGCTCAACAACTACGGCAACCGTCCGGCGTTCACGTCGTGGGATGTGGTGAGCGTGCTGGACGGGGTGGCCGGCCGGTTCTTGATAGTGGGGGACAGCCTTGCCGCCCCCAATACCGTGTCGCCCGAACGCGGCAGTGTCTTTCAAGACGCCGCGAGGATAGAGTTCAAGTGGACGGGTCTCGACGTAAACGCGAATTCGTACTTGGTGAACCTGCTGAGGGTGGGCGCCACCAAAGAGTTCGGCATGGGGGGCATGGGCGACTTCAACATGGGTCTGCTGGTCTGGGAGACAACCGTGCCTAGCGGCGGCAAGGGCCTTGAGGATATGCTGAGCGTTACGCTCGACGCGGCGAGTACGCTGACCGGCGGCTCCTACAAGTGGCGGGTCTACGCTCTGGATAACCGCGGCGCGGCCTTCACGGACTCGGCCTCCTCGTCCGACTTCATTTACAAGAAGAGCGACGAGGGCGTCATAAATATCAGAACGGTGGAGAGGATAGGCGGCGTAGAACTGCCGGTCGGGTACGTGGAGTTGAAGTCGGAGGTGCTGAGCGGGCCAGCTATGACGCCGCTGCTATTTTACACGAACGGCGGCGGCGAGTTTAAAAGGCAGTTTTCGAGCGGTACCTACAGGATTTCGGCCATCAAGGAGGGTTACCCCGCTTACACGGCGACCGTGACGGTCGGCGGCGGCGGGACGGTTGATATAGTGATGCCTATGACGCGTTCCGAGGCCGTGCTCTACGGGCGCGCGCTTTCGGCGTCGGACAGCTCGGCCATAAGCGCCGGCAGGGTCACGGCCGTTTCGGAGTGGGGCGACACGGTCTCCTCGACGACCGACGGCGGCGGCAATTTCGTGCTAGCCTGCCGGGCGGCGGACTGGGTTTTAACCGCGGAGAAGGCTGGTTTCAGGGCCTCTATTGTCAGGAATCTGACGTTGAGGCAGGGTGATAACAGGGACATAGGCAACGTCTGCTTGGTTCGTAATCCCTTCGCCTTGTCGGGAACGGTTAGGAACTCCTCCGGTGTTCCGGTTATGGGGGCGCAGGTGCGGATTTTGCGTGACGGCGTTCTTGTCGACGAGGTGGCCTCCACGTCCCAGAGCGGTATGTACGCGTTTTATTTGACCGCCGGCACGTACACGGTCACGGCGGAGAAGGCCGGTTTCGCGATGTTCGCCAGAAGCGTCACGGTCGCCGGGACGATGGCTCAGGACATTACCCTCCGGGAGGGTGCGGTGCTTGTGAGCGGGGTTATCACGGGCAGCAGCTGGGTTGCTGGTGAGAACGGCGGGTCGGGCGGTTACGTTTACGCCCCGGTAACGTCGGCGCGTGTCACATTCGCGGATATCGGCAACGCCGCCGCCGTGTTCACGGTGTCGGGCGACGCGGTCTTCGGCAAGTTCTCCGTGAGCCTGCCTCCAGGCAGGGAGTATGATGTGACGGTGTCTGCCTCCGGATTTGCCGCTCCGGCCGGCGGCGCCCGTCGGTTCCGTACAGGCGACGGGAGCGATTTGTCCAAGTCGTATACCGACACGCTCTTCGCCTTGGCCGCGGTAAAGGGGCGGATCAGCTATGAGATCGGCGGCAGCCCTGCGGATGTGGATGTTATAGTCTACAGCAGAAGCGGCGGGATCGTGGCGTCGGCGAAGAGCGTCGGCAGCACCTACGAGGTGAGGAACATTCCCGACGGGGACGTGATAGTCGGCGCCGGAGCGATGGGGTACTACACGCGCGGCATCCCGATTACCGTAAAGAACGGCAGACTTGACCCCAACAGCGAGAGTTATGACTTTTTGATGGTGGCAGGCGAAAAGACCGTTAATTTTGATATAGAGGGTTATAAGGGGGGCGGGGCGGTTAAGGTGGTTTTGCCGTTGAATCAGACGCTTTTCTTCGACGACGCCCCCGGAACGGTGGCCAAGCTGGAGGGTGCCGGCGGCGGGGATTATATTGTGGAGGCCGTTCCCGACGAGGCCAACTCGAACCGCTTGGATTTGTCGTATCACAGGTTCACCGTGCCGGATGATGTTTCCTATTTCAGCGATACGTTGTATTTCAAATTTACGTACGCGGCGAAGGATACCTTAGACGGCGGCGGCGTAAAGATCGATTGGCCCGTGATAGTGGCCGGCAGTCCGAATTCGGATATGAATGATATAAAGGGGATAGCGCTTTTCTACAGGAGCGAGGGGAACGCCCGTTTCGACAGTTTGGGGATGGCCGTTAATTCTGGCGCGCTGCCGGTGTTTGACGTTAAGTCCGACCGTGTCCGCGACGGTTGCAAATTGGATTACTACTTCCGTATATATATGGAGAACGGCGATATTTACGGGTCGAGCAAGCGTTTGTACCACGCTTTCGTCAAGCCCAATCCCAAGTTCGTCAGCCGGGTGGCCGTGGAACCCGGGGCGGTGGGCGGGGACACGCTCGTGATGCCGTCGTTGTACAAGGCGGTGTTTACCTTCCGGGCCTTCTACGGCGACCAGTTTGTACCCATAAGCGGCAGCGCCGGCTCGGTGGTTTGGAGCATTGCGGATTCAAACGGAGCCCCGGTGATAAGCCCTGGCGTTACGGGTGTTTCGTACCCCTACACCACTCCGGACTTGGAGCAGGACTTGACGTTGCGGGCGTCGTTTAGACCGTCGGGCGATTACAAGATGAAGGCCGGGATAGACAGCACCGTTGAGTTTACGGTAAGGGTGACGGGCCGGCGGCTCAAGTCGATCAGCGTGTTGCGCAAGGGCGACGGCGGGCCGATCTTTAACACGGATAAGGTCGGTTTCCGAGTGCAGGCGTTCGACGGGGATGGGAAGCCGGTTACGGTATCGCCGGAGTGGAGGATTTACCCGCGCGGCGCCAGGGACAGCGCCGGAACGATCGACGCCGACGGATTATTTACGCCGAGGTACAATTTTGTCGGGACGGCGGGGATAGTGGCCGCAGCCGGCGGGTTGACCTCGGAGTACACGGAACCCGGGGCGGCGTCCCCAGGTCAGAAAGTCAACTACGTGCTGAGGCGCAACGCCGCGGGTAGCGATACCGCCGATACGCGGAAGGGTATGCGGGTTATTTTTGGCCCCGGCGCGGTGAGGCAGGGCGTGGTCGCGAACCTCGGGGTTACGGTGCCGTCGCTTACGAACTATGTTCACAGGGGCACGAAGGATTTCATGATGGCCGATTCGGTAGCCTTCGATTTGTCCTACAGCGACTTGGGCGCCTTGGACGGCGACGTCGTGCTGGCCTTTGATATTCCGGAGAAGTTGAGGGAGGCGGCTAAGGACGGCGGCCATGAGTTCAGGGTGGCCAGGTGGTTCCCCGACAGCAGTTTGCAGTGGATTCCGATAGACAGCGCCAGGACGCGCATAGATGGCGGCGTTGTTTTCGCGACCTTGTCTTTGGCGCCCGCGGAGGATGAGCCGGTTCTGTCAAAGGCAAAAGCGGTCCGGGCTTCGGCTGCGCTAAGCCGCCGGATACTCGGAAAGATCTTTGATAGGAACCGGGCTTCGAAAGCTCTCAACCGCCGAAACGAGCCTGTGTCCAGACCGGCCGAGCTGGTCGCGGCGGCTCGATACGCGTTGGTGGTGAAGACGAACAAGACGTCAATCGCCCTATCCGTTTCGCCGCACCCGTTTTCGCCCTACATCGTGCCGGTGAAGGAACACGGGCCGGGCGCCAAGGCGGGCACATGCATAAAGGTCAACGTGCAGGCGCCGGAGCCTTTCGTGAAGAGCGTGAAGGTGCGTATCCACAACGCGACGGGCAAGATGGTCTGGGGCATAGAGAAGCTCGGCGCCCAGACCGGCGAGAGCGCCTTCTGGTGGAACGGCAGGACAAGCGGAAGCGGCAGGTCGGTAGGCGAGGATATGTGGTCGGAGGATTACTACGAGAGAAACGCGGGGCGGCCGCTATGCAGGAACGGCAGGTATTACGTGATGGTGATAGTTACGGACATGGACGGCAAGGAGAGGCGCGCAATGAAGCCGCTTGTGTTAATGAAATAAAATAATAGTTGTGACTTTATGGATTGCCTTACGGCGGGATAAACAAGTTGCCGGGAGCGAAGCGACGAAGCAATCCGGTCTTAGTATCAATATAAAATTGACGCTGAAATTGATTTTCGGAGGCGCAGGTGAGATATTCTATATCGTTTATGCTGAAGGCGTTGTTGTCGTCGTGCTTTCTGTTTGCCTCTTTGGCCTTTGGGCAAGAGGCGGGGCAGGGGGCGGCTCCGGAGGCGGAGTTCGTCACGCTGCCTGATGAGGTTGAGATGCATTCCGATGCGGAGCAGGGGGTCGCGCCCGTGTCCGCGGAGGCGTCTCAGATGGCCGCGGCTGATGCCGCCGTTTCGGAGTCCGACCGTCGGAAGGTAAGGCTTGGGGTGCTGATGCTGGAGTCGGCCACCGGCCACGACAAGGAAGCGTTCGACATGACCGCCCTCTTGGTTGAGAGGCTTGAGGAGTTGGGACTCTACGAGGTTTACCGTCCCGGCGACATAGACAAAGCGCTCGCCGACACGCCTTTGGGCAAGGGCAGCTGCCGCGACCCTAGGTGTGTTCTCGGTATCGGCAAGGCGCTAAGCGTCCGCAGGATGATTTACGGTACTTTCGACATGACCGGATCGCGTTGCGCCGTGCGTCTTGTGCTGCTCAACGTGGCGAGCGGTAAACCCATAGCGAGCGTGAGCATAGAGGGTGCGTTGGGCGTTCCCGCCAGAGAGGTGCTCTTGGCCGCCGTTGACCGCATCCACGGCGACAATCGGGAGCTTGGCCGGATGGGCGCCTACTTCGGCCCGCCGGTGGACAACCTCTCGGAGTTCCTGTGGTCGACGGTGTCGGTTCAGGGCGCCGGCGTCTTCTACAGCCTGATAAACTTCGGGGCCGGCAGCGACGGCAGCGGCGCCGTGACCGTCGACAACCCCTACGACAAGAACGAGAACCTCTCAGGCATCTGGGCGTCGGCGAACCAGATCCCGGTGTTCGCCCGTCCGGCGGCGCTGGCGAACGCCTACACGGCGGTGTCGGACGACGCTTACGGCGTCCTTTACAATCCGGCCGGTATGCCCTGGGTAGGCGGCAGGGAGGCCGTGATCGGCTACCAGTACCGTTTCGGCATGGACATCATGGCCTTTTCATACGCCAACAGAGCATTGCGAGATATGGGTTTCGGCCAGGCCATACTCCTAACGACCGACCGCGACGGCGCGATGACGGAAGTGCACTTCGTCACAGCCGCCGGCTACAAGATAAACCAGGACTACCTATTCGGCCCGTTAGCCTTCGGCGCCGCCCTAAAAGTCATGAGCAACACGGTAAGTAAACTCTCGCCGGACTCCCCTTACGGCCAGTCATACGGTCTTGGGTTGGACCTTGGCTTTATGTGGGAGCTTTCGCAGCAGATCAGGTACGGCCTGCTCCTGCGCGACGTCCCGTCGGTGAACAGATGGAGGAACAGGGCCACAGGTTCGTCCTACTCGGAATCGAATCCCCCTACGCTGCACATGGGCGGAAGCTACACAGCAAGCTACAACGCCTTCTTAACCGCCGACGGTCAAATCCCCCTCTACGACGACCAGCCCTGGGTAATGGCCGGCGGCGTAGAGTACGAGTTCTTCAGAATCTTATCGCTGCGGGTAGGCCTCCAAAGGGAGATACTGGACGAAGACACGGACTGGTGGAAAATAACCTGCGGCGCCGGTTTCAAATTCGACACCGGTGCCAAATGGGGCAAAGAGGCGGCGTTAGACATATCGTACGAATACAACACGTTGGAACTGTTTCATGTATTAAACGTATCTATGAGGGTGGAATTTTGACTATTTAAAATCAATAACCAGCAAAGTCATGTCATCCTCCTGCTGTTGCGTTCCGCAGAACTCTTTTTGGTTTGCCAAAATTGCGGTAACCGCGTCGTTCGGACTCATGGACAGCGTCTTCGCCGCTATGCTCTGCAAACGTTCCGTCCCGTACATTTCCGACTTCGCGTTGACCGCCTCCGTCAGTCCGTCCGTATACAGCACCATCCGATACTCCCCTTGTATGTACTTTGTCTCTCTCTCGCTCAGCATCATGTCCGGGAACACGCCAAGGAAGAGGCCGTCGGTTTTGAGCATGACGTTGCTGCCTGTTTGCTTTTGCATGTAGATGATTGGGCAGTGTCCTGCCGACGAGTAGCGTATCGTTTGCGTGGCTGTATTTACGACGGCGTAGAAGACGGTGACGAAGTGTTCCGTCGCCACCTCGGAGATGAAGATTTCGTTTATCCGTTCCAGAGTTTTTTGCGGCGACGTCTCCTTTCGGGAGTATATTTTCAGCAGGATTTTGAACATGGACATGATGAGCGCGGAGGCCACGCCGTGTCCGGAGACATCGGCGACGATTACGCCGTACGCGTCGTCTGAGATTTTGAAGAGGTCGTAGTAGTCGCCGCCCACGGAGTTTGCCGAGAGGTATCTCGAGCCTGCGTCGTAGTGTGTGGCCGAGACCATAATGTCTTGCGGCAGCAGTTTGTGCTGAATGGATCGGGCGTGTTCGAGATCGGTGCGGATATTCGCCTGGGCGATTTCCAGTTCGTAGTTGACTTTGAGCAGTTTTTCGTTGGCGTTAGTGAGTCCGTGGTTTGCCTCGTCGAGGGCGTTCATCATGCTGAAGTTGTCGAATACGAGTCCGGCGAGTGTCACGATGTTTGTGAGGAATGTGATGTCGTCGCTGTTTATGGGCGTCCTGCCGTTTTTGCGGTCGAGCCAGAAGACCCCTTTTGCGCTGAAGGCCGGGCATGTGATGCAGCCGTGGCGTCGGTCGTCCTCGGAGACGTTGTCGCCCCCGTGGCCGTGGGCGGCGCTCCAGCAGTAGGGGTTTACGCTGTGGTAGCACGGGCACGACTTGTTATCGCACCCTCTGATCTCATAGCATTTGCGTGTGGGTTTTCTTAGGAGCGGCGCCACTATGTAGGAGCGCGACTGCAGCTTGCTGCTGAACACGTCGGCCGGGTCGGGTTCGTCGACGAAGATGTGCTTGTTCAGGAAAATCGCGTCGGTGATGTCCCCCCCTTCGAAGCCCAGCGGTATTGAGAGGCTTTTGGCGGTATCTTCGTCAACTCCCACCCAGTTCGTAGGTTCAAGGCGGAAGGTTTCGGTGTTTGCCTTAAAGAGGATGGCGCGGTCGAAGTCGACGAGGTCCTGAAAGGAGAGGAGCACGGTCTTCACGATCCCGTCTAGGTCAGTGCAGGAGTGCAGCACCTTCACTAGCTCGTTCAGGAGCGCGGAGTTGATGAGTTGGGACTTGAGCATCTCGTTTTGCGAGAGCAGGTCCTGTTCGGGGATTTGCGGTTCCGGGCCGTTTGTTTTTTCGTCCATAAGAATATCCATTATTTGCTTGATTTTACCCGCGGCATTTAGTATTTTATCAAATTACGCTTAGTCTTTAAAAATAGATATAATTTGACAATAACGCAAGGAAAATGTTATTTTTATAAGTTAATATATTCCATAACAGTTTGTTTGGGAGGGTTTTGGCTTTGGATATCAATCAAAAAAAGGGCGGCATACCCGAGGGCGCGGACCCGCTCGTCGATGGGGTGGTGAGGTTTAGGGCTTTCATTTCCAAGAACGGCGGGGCCGTCGCGGCCTTTTTGGTCGCGATTGTGGTAATCGTGGTGGGCTTCATAGTCTACAACAGTCTGCGGGAGTCGCAGATTAAGAAGGCGCAGGAGCTATTCGGCGTCGGCATTTTAGACTACAACGCCGACCGGTTCGACGCGGCGCTAGGTTCCTTTACCCAGGCGGCTGAGAAGTACAAGGGTACGCCTCAGGGCACGATGAGCGCCTTCATGGCCGGGAGCATCTACCTGCAGCAGAATAATGTTGACCAAGCGATAACGTGGTTTGAGACGTCCGCGAACGGCGCGGAGAGCGGGTTCGTCAACGGTCAGGCGCTTGAAGGTCTGGCCGCCGCCTACGAGGAGAAGGGCGACAACGCCGCGGCCATCAGGTATCTGGAGAGGGCGCTGCGTGACAAGGCCGCCGCCCACCGCCGCTCCGCCATACGGTGGAAGCTGGCGCTGCTGAACAAAGACAACGCGGCCGCGGCAAGCCGCTACTGCAAAGAACTGATAGCCGACACATTGGCCACGCAATACCACCAGAAAGCAGAGAATTTGCTCGCATCGGTAAACTCAGGAAAGTAGTTGATTTTCGTATGACATTAATGCTATGATATTAGTGGGACGTTATTGAGGGCGCGGTAAAGCGCGCCCCCGGTGACGCGGTAGACGATTGTTTGATATATATAATATTTGTGCAAGTTAATCGTACATAATAACATTACTGTTTACTGTTAATGTGGAGGGTTCAGCATGAAGAAGGTACTTGTTTTGGACGACGGCCGCAACCGCGCGGCGCCCATCAAGGATGCGTTGTCCAAGAAAAAGCTCAGCGCCACGGTGTGCGCGGCGTCGAACGATTTTATGACCGCGTTGTGCGCGCCGGATTTTGAGGCGGTGTACATCAACGCCGAGACGTGGAAGAAAGGGCGTTGCATTTACGAGTATTTCGACGCCGGCATGCGGCTCGCGTCCGTGCCGACGATATTTTACAATGTGGACGAAAAGTACACGCCGGGCATCGCCGGAAGACAGCCCCACGAGGGCGATCGTGTTTTCCCGATGCCGTCCGACGTGGAGATGGCGGTTGACGCGGCTTAAGTCGTGTTTTACAGGTAGATTAGGGATTGGGGCACGGGGCATCGGGGGATGTGTCGGGTACTTCCATACTATAAAAAGTAGTTTGCGCACAACCTAAATCACGCGGGGTGGGCAGATGACGGAAGAACTGGAGACTCCATCGGGCTTCTGGGAAGCCGGGAGGGGCGGCGTTATCCACGTCGCCAACATCAAGGGCGGCGTAGGTAAATCTACCCTTGCCACGAACTTAGCCGCTTCGCTGAGTTCGCACGGGCCGACCTTGCTCATTGACCTGGATATGCAGGGCAGCGCTGGCGTCGCTTTGGGCGTCGATGCCGACTCGACACCCAGGTATACTTCGTGGGACCTCTTCAAACGCAGGTTTGAGGTCAGGCCGCCCCTATCGAAATACGTGGAAACGTTCGATATCGTGGGGTTCATGGCGAAGTTGGAGGAGAAGGCCGGAAGTTTGCTCTTCGGCGGCGGGTCGGTGAACGACGCCATAGCCAAGGCGACGCCCTCTCTGCACGTGGTGCCGGCCGGCCCCGAACTCTTCTACTCGCCGGCGGGCTATAGGTACGGCAATTTCTTGTACAACTTGGGCATCGTCAAACAGCGCTACAAATACGTGGTGATCGATACCCCGTCCGTATGGAATAGGCTGACCCGATTCCTATATGTCAACAGCGATTTGAACCTGATCCCGGTTACCCTCGACGCTCTCTCTACCGGCAGCTTCAAGGAGTACCTTGTCCATATAAAGCGTCTGATTTCGCACAATGCCCACGTGCGTCTTCGCATAGTGAAGAACGAGGTGGGACGCGCCGGCGGCGGTGATGACGCCGACGGAAAGGCGCGCACCGTAAACATAAACCGCCGCTTCCTCAACTCGCTATGCGAGCAGGTGGCCGTGCACAACGACAGCGGGCTTGCGATTCTGCCGCGGTCTATCATGTTCGACCTGGAGATACCGGCCTCAGCGGCCATTCGGGACGCTCAGGACGCCGGAAAGAGCGTCCGTGAGCACGGCGGAGACCCCGTCGCCGCCAAGGCCTTCGACCTCTTAGCCAAAAACGTCCAACAGGTGCTCAACGGCATACACAGGGAAAATACCTCCGCCTGGGCGCTGGAAGAGAAAATAGTCCTAGCCTTCAAAGCCGCCGCCGTGGCCGCCCTGCTCGTGATCGTCGCCTCCAACCCGGCTATCCCGGACGCCATCGCGCCGCGGCCCGTCGCCCCGCAGCAGATCATGGAACGCGCCGACGCCGCCAGAATCACCCACACCTTCGTCAAAGGCGACAACGCCGCCCGAATGGCCAAATACGCAATATGCATCTTCAGAGCCGTCGTGCCGTCGCAAAAAGAGATCGCCCAGTACCTCACGGAAACTATCGACGCCTACAATATGACGCGCCTCCCCGGCGAACCCAAGATCGTCGACTACGGCAGAATCCCGGACGGCACCAAGCTCACATTCTACCCGCCGATGTCCATAACGAACAAACGTGAAAAGGCGCTCGCTCCGGCGTACAAGTTCTTCATGGAGATGGTCAACGACCCGTATCCCTACGTGACCGGCGACTGGTGTGAACGCGGAACCGGCGGCGGCCAGCCGCACTACGCCATCGACGTCGCCGCCGCCTACGGCAGCGAGGTGCTCAGCCCCGTAGACGGCATTGCCGCTCTCAAAACGGAACCCGCCGGCGGCAGAACCGTCGCCGTCATATTCGGGGACGAAGTGATATCCTTCTCGCACCTGGAAAACCGCTTCGTGAAAGAAGGCGACACAGTAAAAAAAGGTATGGTTGTAGGAACGGTGGGAATGACCGGAAGGACAAGCGGGCCGCATATACATGTAATGTACGGCATAAATAGCTTGTCGCGCCACGATATAAACTTCGCGAATAAGAATTTCAGGGTGACCGATCCGAAATATTTGTTTTACAAGATGGCTTTCGGCGGGGTAGAGGGCGGGGGAGACGGCGAGCTGTTAAAGCCGCCGCCGCAGTTGGCTTCGCCCTCATCGGTGCCGATATTGCAGTAATTAAATTTGGCAGGGACGCATGTAGGGGCGGGGTTTGCCCGCCCGCATGCTTTTGACGTTGCGCATCTTACCTGGAAAACATTATTCTCTTTGTATCAGCCCCAACTGTTCTTCCGCCGGGTCCCATTGCCTTAACTCTTACTACGTATAGCCCCGTGGAGGCTGTGTTTCGTTTTGAGGCTCTGCTGTTCCACTCGATAGCGTTCCAGGCGGCGGCGTTGACCTTTTGGGCGGTTTTCCATACTTGTCTGCCGCGGATGTCGTAGATTGATACTTCCACTTGGTTTACGCCGGATTCAGGGACGTAGTAGGTGATGCGGGCGCTTCTTGCCGATTTGTTTACGCTTATTCTGTCTATTGTGAATTTCGCGCCGGCTTTGACCGAGGCCGCTTTGGCGCGGTAGCCGCTGTTGCCGACTATCATGAAGACGTCCTCGTGCGACATGCCTGCTACGGTTATGCTCTGCTCCGAGCCGTTCCCGCCGCCAAGCAGCTCGCCGGTGGACGCTTTCACGAATGTCACACGGGCGCCGGCCGGAGCGTTGGCGCTCTGCTTGGCGGAGAATGTGAACGCGGTACGCTGTTTGCCGTCGTTGTAGAAGCGGAGCTTGTAGGTGCGTCCGCTTGCTATCGACGGGCCGAAGTGGTGGCCGATTTCGTCGCCGTTGTCGCCCACCAATACCACGGACTCGTTGCCGAAGCCGGGCGGCACGGCGAAAACCCTCTCCGTTGGGCTGTAGCCTACCAGCACGTTAGAAAGCTCCGATCCGTCGGCGGCGGCGTTAAGCGTGTAGTGCCACGCGCCGCCGCCCGCCTGTTGAGCGTTCGCCGCAGCCTTGGCCAAAGCCTGCGCCGGCTTCTTTTTATTGTCTTTGTTGTAGCGTGACAAGAACGCCGGTTGTGGCGGTATGCGCAGTATTACGGCGCTGTTGCCGGGGTTGTAAACCGTGAACGGCTCATCCTCGCCGTCAAGCTCAAGCGAAGAGTCGGCCGCCGCCAATGACAGCGCTTCGGCCACGTAGCTGTACTTTTGGTTTTTGCCGGTAGGCGGCCTCCACCTGTAAATCTCGAGGTTGCTCGCCCCGCTCGCGTCCGCAGTGGCGTCCAAGACGTCGCCCAGGCACACTTTGAAACTGAAAGGCAGCACTAGGTCTGTCCACTGCTTCGCGGGCAGCGTGATATCGAAAGCGTTCCTGAGCGGCACGCTAACAGACCCGCCGAAGTCCAACTCTGAGAGTACGCTCGCCACGGATGTTTTGAACCACATCAGCTGCGTGGGCGCCATGTTGAACGTGCTGTCGTTCCTGCCGTTATACTCCACCCACTTGTTCTTATCGCCCCTATTCTCTCTGGTCTCATGCCAGCGGAAGAGGCGGAACAGCGTGTCGTAGACGGTAAACGAGTCGCCCTCCTGATAGAACTTTCCAAGCGCCGGTCTCACCGACTTGTTCTCCAAATCGACCTGCGAGGCGAAAGGCAGCCACTTCTTGGGAACCGGGTCCGCGGGGAAGCCGCGGTACTTAGTCGATTTCACCCTGTAGGAGACGTTTTCCGCGTGTTCGGCGCTGCCGTCATTCACTATTATGAACGCGATAACCCCGCTGTTCTCCGATTCCCTCACAACCCCGTCCGTGATCGTGAAGGAAACCCTGCCGCCCGTCGGCGTGCCGAGATTCTCTTCGGTTAAAGCGCCGGACCCCTTAGCCGGCCCGCTCACCACCTTGACCTTGTAGTTGCCCACGTTGCTGCTCACGGTGTAGTTCGCGTTTATGGACTCGCCCACGCTCACCACCTCCTGGTAGCCGGACGAGGTAACGGTAGGCTTCCCGCCCAATGTGTTGATCAGCAGACGGTAAGTCTTGTCGGTATCCCGCATAACGCTGTCTACGGCGGTGCCGGTGAAGTAACCGTCCTCGTACTTCGTATCGAACGAAACCTCCCAGTAACCGGCGCTCTCGTTCCAGCGGTAGATCTTCACGTCCTTGGGTTCGTACGGGGGCGGTATCTCGTCGTTCGCCCGCAGACTGATTTTGAACTGGCCCAATACGTCCAGATAATTCGACGCGGCCACCGTATACTTGTAACCGTAACTGCCTACGGGGATGAACCCGTCGCGATCGATATTGACCTCCGACGGCGTGTCGGACGCCTTGACGGTCGCGTTAATATCTTGTTTAATCAGCCACTCGCCGGCGTCGAGCTTGAAATTGCCGTTGTTCGCGGAACCGGAGCCTCCCGCTGGAACCAAAACGGTCTGCTGCGTGAACGAGCCGATCCTGACATCCTTAAACTTCTTGCTGGAGGCGTAGTTCATGGCGTCCACCACGTACACGTGAACCCTGTACACTGTGTCGAACATAAGCGCGTCGCCCACCCCCTCTGTGGTGAACTGGAAGCTCCTGTCTTTCCTGGAATCCCCAAACTCCTTGGGGGCGTCCGAAGCCAAAACCGTGTCGGCGCCGACTGTGACGACGTAGCCGTACTTATAATTCGACGTGTTGTCCTCAGTCAATTTGACGGTCACAGTGAAAGTGGTGGCGGCGCTGTTGAAGGTGACGGTGTCTATGGTCAGGATGTTGGAGACCACGTTACCCGTGCCGGTATTGTTCATGCACACGGCGGTGGGGGAGGCCAAAGTCCACTCTGGCTTGCTAGCGTCCACAACGTCTAGCAATGTTATGGCGAACCAGTAGTCTTTCTCCTTCATAAGATTGCTAATTGTCGCGGCGGCGTCGGTCGCCTTAACCTGCGTCTCGAATTTGAGCGCGGAGTTGGATGTGTCCACGCCGGCGGAAATGGCGCTGACGCTGGAATAAATCCGCGCCACGGCCTTGCCGACATCGCCTAAGTTGTTGCCCTGCGCCGTGGGCACGCCCCAAGACAATTCCATAGACCCCCCGGCACCCGCTTCGGCCGTAAAGCCGGTGACCGGCGTGGGAGGCGTGCGGCCTACCTTGAACGACCCCTGCGTGCTCGGACCCAAATTGTCGGCGTCCAATACGGTTATGTTATAGTACACTTGACGCTCCGCGCCCACAAACTCGTCGCTAAGTATGGGATACTCATAACCGTCCGCCTCGTTTGCGCTCAGCGTCTTCTTGGAGATGACCGGAGTCATTGACGAATTGAACGACAGTTCCACGACTACGGTGACCGCGTGCTCGTTTAAAGGCGCCGACAAACCGAGAGTTATGGATACCTCCCCCTTGCGCTTGTCTTTCTGGACGGCGGAGAGCGTGACCGTATTGTTGGGCATCGGCTTGCCCTCTTTGATCAACGTCCTTTGGATAAACACCAGCGGACGAGCGACAGAATCTATAACGGCGCTTGTCCAATGCGGCGCGATGGCGAAGTATAAGGTGTCGGCGCTGGGGTTCTTGATCGGATCCAAAGATAAATCAAAATTAGGCTGACTTTTCAAAGTGGCGACCGGAATTATATTTTGTTTCTCGAACCCGGCCACGGCCCCGTCAAGCTTGTTGCCGGTAAGCGCGGGCGCCGGGCCGTTTCTCTTGACCCATATACCTACGTTGTCAACGTATGGCATGTTCTCCCCGACGCTGGCGCTGCCGGGAAGTATGTCCGGGTTCTTCACGTTAAGTCTGAGCGTTATGCCGGTGGCGTCCGACTCTATTTGATTGCCCACTATGCTCAACTCAAGTTTATTCTCTTTTACCGCGTTCTTCGGGTCCCGCAGGTAGGCCGATTTGTTATTCGATACGGAGGGCGTGGCCGTGGCCGTGCCGTCTATCGACCAATATGTGGCGACGTTGAAGTAGTACGAATCTTCCACTGAACTGTTTTTGGCCGCCGGCACGGTAAGCGTAAACGTCATGGAGTTGCCGGTGGAGGCGGTAATTGCCGATAAGGGAATTTCAATACGCCCGCCGTTTTTGGTTGTGTCCACCACACCCGCGTTGACGGTGGCGGCGGCGCCGGGATTGTACAACACCCAAACCGACGTAATGCGGGCCCCGCTCGTCGCCGCGATAAAAGTACGCATGCTTTGCAACCCGCTGCCGGTAGACCCGCTCAGGTACAAAGTAACGTTGCTGCCTGCCGCGCCGTCGCCCGTGTACTTCGCGCTGTCGACGGTCACGTAGGGCTTGACGTCGTTTTCGCTCCCGCCCTTCTCGGCGATGGTAAGCTCAATCTGATTGGCGGCGCGAGCCGTGGTGAAGCGGTAGCCCGAGTTGTCGCTGCCGTTTACGGTGATCGTGCTGAAATCCCCGCTGCCGCTCGCGCCTTTGGCGATCACGTACTTTCCGACGGCGACTGTTCCGGTGATGTTGAGCTTAGCGGCGGCGCCTACTACCAGCGCTCCGGTTGCGGTTATTTTGGGCGTGGTGGCGTTAAGCCCGCCGAGCGGCAAGTTGAGCGTGCCGTTCACGATGAGGGCGCCGGGTAATGAGAGAGCGGCGGTACCGTCGTACTTCAACGTTCCGGCGCTTGCGACCACAATCGAATCCGATTTTAACGCCGTGCTGGCGTTAACCGTTCCGGCGCTTATTTCCGTCTTCTTGGCGGTTATGTTGGCGGCGGCGGCAAAGGTAAGTTCGCCCGCCCCCGATTTGACAAACGTTCCTGCGCCGGAGACGGTCTTGCCGAACGCCGTAACCGCGGCCGGGTTGTTCAACGTTAGCGTAGTCCCCGTGGCAAGTGTTATCGCGCCGTTCCCGATATCTGACCCGGTGGAGATAGAAATACCGCCGCCGTTGATCTCGGTCGTGCCGGGGTAGTTGTTGGTACCGAAAAGGGTGAGCGTGCCGCTACCCTCCTTCGTTATGACGCCGGCGTTCGCGCCAGTGCCCGTGCCGCTTATGCCGCCGGAGCTGGAGATGGCGCCCGTGCTGCTGAAAGCGATCTTGCCGCCGGTCGCCACGCTTATTGGTATGGTATAGCTTGCGTTCGTGAGCGTGAGCGTGCCCGTGCCGGTCTTGGCTATACCGGCGCCTCCGGTTATGGCGCCGGGCAGAGTCAGATTTGTGCCTTTTACATTGATGGAAACCGCCGTCGTGCCTGAAAGCGTGATCGCCCCGTTGATCGCGTTGCCGGCGCCTTCGCTGATTATGCCGCCGCTTGCCCCCGATGCGGTGATCGCGTTGGGGAGCGTGACGGTGCCGGTTCCGGTAGCGGTGCCGATTTGGAGTATGGCGCTGGATCCGCTGACGGTAACGGCGCCGGTACCCAAAGCGTTGTTAGACGCCGCGATAAGAGTGCCGGCGCTGATAGTTGTGGCGCCGGTGTAGGCGTTAGACGCGCCGAGGGTGAGCTGACCGGTACCATCCTTTGTAATTCCGGCTCCGGTGCCGGAAAGCACCGAACGTATAGTAGCCGCCGAGGCGTCCACTTTTATGGTACGAACGGCAGCGCCCAACTTCAAAGTATCGCCGGTAATCACATAACCGGTCTCCGTGAACGCCATGTTTCCGACCGACTGCCCGCTCGCGGTAATCGTTCCGCTGGGAGCGGCAAAAAACAAGGCGTTGGAACCGGCAGGCCAAAGTACGGGGGTGACGGTGGAACTGTCCTTAGACCAGGAAGCGTCGCTCCAATTACCGTTTCCGCCTGTAAACTTTTTGCCTGCGGCTTTATTCCAGACGTAGTAGCCGGCATAGGCGGTGGGGACTTTTTCGGCGGCAACCTCGGAGCTTGTCCATGAGGATGAGACGTAGCGAATGTTGGGGGGGGTTACATTGTGGTGATGAAGGCTGGCGTAACCGACTTTATCGCCGTCAAGGTTCGCGTCCGCGTCGGGATCGGTATAAGTAATCGGCGTGGAGATAAGCGATCCGTTCTTATAGTAATTTACTTTAATCGTTTTGTCGGTTAAAACAATTTCGAATTCATAATCTTCGGGGGCTGTGGCCGAATGCGTAAAGGTTCCTTCCGCACGGTATCCGGTACTGGTCGATTCGGGTTTAGATCCGAGAAATACACGGTTTTTAAAAAGGAAAACCTTAACGCTTTTGTTATAGGTATCATAGCTTGAGGCGGATGTCGTCAAATAGTAAAAATGCGATTTGTCCTTAAAACGAAAAACTATGCCGCCGCTCAAAGACAACTGTGCGGCAGCGAATCTTGAAAACTTCACCATGTATTTGCCGTCTCCTTTACAAGCGGTGTTATTGGTTAGAAATTTCACGGCGTCGTTACCGTCATCATTGAGTCCGACCTGCGCGTTTTTGACGACGACATACGCCTTGCTGCTCGCATCCCAGTTGTCGTTCAATTTGTTGTCATAGTCCGACCATCCGGTCAGTCCGGTTACGGCATGATCCACGTCGAATAATTTGCTCTGCGCCGCCGCCCCGGTCAGTCCCCCCAAAATCAGCAAGCACCCGGCGACAGCCGCCATCCGCATCCGGGAAAGCCCCGTCCGTCCCTCTCCAACCCCGAGATTCTTTTTCATAACCCTCACCCTTGTTATATTATGATCCCTAAAATTTAGTAAAAATAGTCCACTCCGCCCCAAAAACGCCGAAAACCGCGCCGCCGGTTCCCGGTCGACGCTTTTACTGCCCCATATATTGTATATATTATACTATATGCCGTCCCAAAAAGGTACAAAAAAATGTAAAATTTCACTTTTTTGCCCTACCCCTTGATTTTCAGTTGCGGAAGATGTATATTATGTTATTGTGTTATCGTGTCAAAAAAAAAACATCATCAAACCAATAATTAAGAAGGAGTCTCGGTATTATGCGTATGCGTATCGTTAGCACCATCAAAAAAGCGGGTTATTTGGCGTTTGGTATGGCCGCGGCGGCCTTGTTGGCGTCGTGTAACGGCGGTTCCGGTTCGTCTTCCGCGTCGGCGTTTAACCCTGCGGACAGTCTGCATCTGACGGGCTACATGCTCGGCCGCGACATGGGCAAGTCGATTCTGGACATGAAGGAGACGGGCGTCGAGTTTGACAACGCCATGTTGCTTCTGGCGCTGAAAGAGGCGTTGGACGGCGTTCCGTCGCGGCTTTCGGACAGTACGCTTAAGGCGGTGGACGACAACTTCAAGAGGGATCTCAGCGTAAAGCGCCGTGAGAAGCGCCAGAGGATTGAGGAGGAGAGCCTGAAGGCCGCCGCCGACTTCATGGAGCAGAACAAGAGCAAAGAGGGCGTGAAGGTGACGGAGAGCGGGCTTCAGTACATCGTTCTGACGCAGGGCACCGGGCCTAAGCCCAAGCTCAAGGACAAGGTCAGGGTTCACTACCACGGCACGTTGCCCGACGGCACGGTTTTCGACAGTTCGGTTGACCGCGGGTCGCCGGCGGTGTTCGCCGTGGAGGGGGTAATATCGGGATGGATGGAGGCGTTGCAGATGATGCCGGTTGGCTCGAAGTACAGGATCATAGTGCCGCCGGACTTGGCCTACGGAAGAAGAGGGGCGCGCCCGCCCATCGGTCCGAACGCTGTTCTGATCTTCGATATAGAGTTGCTTGATATCGAGAAGAGCGATAACGAGAAGGGCGGCAAGTAGAAGTAAATCGGTATAGATAGATGTCACATGGAGGACTAGGATAACGGTAATCCAGCGGTCTTGAAAACCGCCGGCTTTGCGGCCTTGGGGGTTCGAATCCCTCGTCCTCCGTTTTTTTTGATTTGATTTTAACGAGGATTTCGGAGCGTGGCGCAGCCTGGTAGCGCATGTGGTTTGGGACCACAGGCGCGGATGTTGTAACTTGTTTTAAATCATAGCAATACAACCCCGACCGTTTTTGTAAGTTACCACAAAGTCACCACAAAATTTAAGAAACGTTTGACAATGGGGGGGTTGAACCAACCTTTTCATGGGTTTATAACCCGGCAAAAAAACTATCAATTGTGCCGCGGACAGACACAATTTTTACCTATCTTTATCGCCCACGGCGGCGACGAAGTTATCCCCCCGTTGTAAAAACGGCGTACCCGCAATTTGTCGCCTTTTTTCCCCCGAACCGACCCTTTTCCGGCGGCCGCCCGCCGCGAGCGCGGACTGACCCGACCGCCTGCCATTCCGTAGGCGGGCGGGTTGTTGACTATTCCGCGAGGGTTTGTCTACTTTTTTTGTGTCAGACTTTGTCAATCTTTGTCAATCTTTGTCAGACTTTGTCATTTTGTCGAAAATCCCCCAATAAATAAAAAAAATATCGTTTGACAAACAACGCGAAGGGACGCCATATTGAGGGTAAGGAGGCGCACTTTGCCCGGGAAAACCACCAAAAAGACAGCCGCGAAGAAAAAGACCGCGAAGCCGTCGGCGAAGAAAGCGCCGCCGGCCAAGATGGACCTGCGCGCGTTCAGGTTCGCGGAGGAATACCTTTTCGACTGTAACGCGACACGCGCGTACAAGGCCGCGTACCCGGACGCGAAGTCTCCGGGGGCGGCTGCCGTAGGCGGCCACAACCTCCTAAGAAATCCTAAGGTTGCGGAGTATGTGGCGCAGCGGATAGAGGAGATGAAGGAAGAGCACATCGCGACGGCGAACGAGGTGCTGATGAACCTTACGGCGGCGATGCGCGGGGAGCTGACGGAACAGGTTTCTATGCCCACGGGCGACGGGGCGCACGAGCTTGTCGAGAGGCCGTGCGGCGTGAAAGACCGCCTCCGCGCCGCGGAACTGCTGGGGAAGCGGCTCGGGCTGTTCCACGACAAGGTGGACATAACGACGGGCGGAGAGCAGGTTAAGGCTATGTTATATCTGCCGGAGCGTAAGGCTCCGCGAAGGGCGGCGCCTGATGAATGACTGCAAGATCATAAAAATACAACCGCAAACCGGTCCGCAGGAGGAATTCTGCGAGTCCCTCGCCGACATCGCCATTTACGGCGGGCAGGCCGGAGGGGGCAAGAGCTTCGCGCTTTTGATGGAAGCGGGCCGCAACGTAGACCATCCGAATTACAGAGGGATAATCTTTAGACGGACATACCCGGAGATCGCGGCCGGCGGCGGATTGTGGGACACGGCCTCGGAGCTTTACCCGATGCTGCTGCGCGGGGTCGGGAAAGAGCAGAGCCGGTTCGAGTTTCCGAGCGGGGCGAAGATACAGTTTTCCCACATGCAGTATGAGGCGGACAAAGACAAACACTACGGGGCGCAGTATTCATTTATCGCCTTTGACGAGCTGATCACTTTCACGCGCAAACAGTTCTTCTTCCTGCTGTCCCGGATGCGTCCGCCGCACGGGTACGACCGGCCTTGCTACATTCGGGCTACGACGAACCCGGACGCTGACTCTTGGGTTGTCGAGCTGATAGGCTGGTGGGTGGACGAAGAGGGATATCCGATATACGAACGGTCAGGCGTGCTGCGCTACTTCACCGTCGAGGACGAGAAGGTCATCTGGGTGGATGAAAACTGGCGCGACCCGCACGGTGGGAAGCCGATCAGCATCACATATATACCCGCGTCCATCGACGACAATCCGGCGCTGCTTGAGCGCGACCCTAACTACAAGCGCAACCTCTACGCGCAGGATCACGTCACCCGCGAGCGGCTGCTGGCGGGGAACTGGAAGATAAGCTACGCCGGGGGGATGTTCGACGGGAAGTGGTTCAAGATCATCGGCAGGGACAAACTGCCCGCCGGGATGAAGCTGTGCCGGTATTGGGACTTTGCCGCTACGGAAGCGACGGAAGACAGCGATCCCGACTGGACGGCCGGGGCGCTGTGCGGGGTTCACGGCGGGAATCTCTATATAATGGATATCGAACGCTTCCGCGAGACGCCGGGGACGACGCTGCAGAAGGTGCAGGCGGTCGCGGCGCGGGACGGGCGCGAGGTTATGATCTGCTGGGAAGAGGAGAAGGGGAGCGCCGGGCGGTTCAACAGCAGCCACATGAGCGGGCTTCTTAACGGCTACGAGTACCGCCCCGACCCGGTGAGCGGGGACAAGATCGAACGCGCGAGGCCGCTGGCGGCCGCCGCCGAGTTCGGGCGCGTGTTTCTCCTTGAGGGGGAGTGGAACGACGCCTTTATCCGCGAGGCGGGAAGTTTCCCCAAGAAGAAGCGCGACCAGGTGGACGCCGTCGACGGGGCGTACAAGATGCTGACCATGACCAAGAAGGTGTGGCCGGAGTGGACGGTCAACCACGTGCGGGGCTTCGATATCGACTGGGGCAACATCAAACTGCTGGGGAAGTGCCTGCACTACGCGGCGGTTGTCTATGCGGGGGACAATACGGCGGTCTTCGCCGCCGCTGTTTACGACCCTACGTTTAACTTCCTCTACGTGTACGATTGCGCGAACTGGGCGGCAGGCCCGGCGGAGATCGCGAAAGAGATCGCGAAACGCGCGCTGTACCGGTCGGACGCGTCGTCGTCTTACATGGTTTCTTTGACGAAGCTGATAGGCAACGACGATATGTTTTCCGGCACGGGGGTGGGGACGGCGGCGCTGATAAACAGAGAGTTCGCGAAGCAGCGCGTTCCAGCCGCGGTTACAAAATCTATGAAGTATGACCGCTACGGGGCGGTGGCGTTCCTCGGGCAGCTGTTCGGCGAGGGGCGGGCATTGGTGCATAAACGGGCGGAGGCGCTCGGGTTGGAATTGGCGGCGTGGTCTGTGGATGAAGGGAGCGGGAATCCGGAGAAGGGGAGGCATTATGCGGAGGCTTTGTGTATGATAGCTAGCGAACTTAGGGAGAAGATTGTTACGCTGAAGCCTAAGAAGCGGAGGGATTATGAGCCGGTTAAAAAGACGGAAGAAGAAGGGAGTTGGATGAGCGCTTGAGAGGGGAAAGCAGAGACGCGATTAATCGCGTCTCTAATGCAAAATCTTTAAAATCATTTTCAGACGGAGCCTTCGGCTCCATAGATATATGCGGGGCTAAACCCCGCATATTCAATCAAAGACGAAATGACCCGGCGCATGAAGAAGCCGAGTTCGCGGCGTCGGCCGTAGGGGCTGAAAATTTTCAGCCCCTACGGAATGCCGATTTATCCGCGAACGAGTACCAAGAGGCCGTTGACGTTCTTGCCGAAGGTCTTCAGGACGACGCCGTTCAAACGCAGGTTGAAAAGCTCTTAAAGCCTGTTTTAGAGCTTGTTAATAACGCCGAAACGTTTGAGGAAGTCGCCGCCGGAGTCGATAGCCTATTCCCAAGGTTAGACAGTAGTGACATCTCCGCAACGCTTGAAAAAGCCATACTGCTAGGAGATACGTGGGGACGTTTATCCAATGGGGGGGTCCAATGAGCGGCCCCAATATTTTACTTGACGCTTTCCAGCAGAAGCCCGCCGCCGCGATTGAATACTTCAAACGCAAGGGTCTCAAAACCTCTTGGAACTGGTTCGACACGTGGAAAGACGCACACGCTAAAGCGTTCACGGTCGCCAAAACAGCTAGCCTTGACGTGGTGAGCGACATACGCGACATGGTGGGCAAAGCCTTATCCGAAGGGATGACGCTCGCGCAGTTCAAAAAGGATCTCAAACCGCAGCTTCAGAAAAGGGGTTGGTGGGGCAAGAAAGAACGCGTCAACGAAGAAACGGGCGAGATTGAGGAATATATGGCCGGTTCGCCGCGCCGCCTTGAGACTATCTATCGAACGAATCTTCAGACCGCATACATGGCCGGTCGGTACAAAGGGCAGATGGACGCGGCCGCCGACCTGCCCTATTTACAATATATAGCGGTGATCGACGGCAAAACGACGGACAAATGCCGCGAGATGCACGAACGGGTGTTCAGGGCCGACGATCCGGTTTGGAACGTGTTCTACCCGCCCAACCATTGGGGTTGCCGGGCGCGGGTTCGGAGCCTGTCAGAGAAGATGCTGGAGCGGAAGGGGCTGACGGCGGAGAGTTCCGACGGCAGGATTGTCGAAAAGATGGAAGTCGTAGGCAAAGACGAAAACGGCAACCCGGTTAGAAAACAGGTGACCGGTCTGAAACTCAGCCACGGAGAAACGTACTGGACGGGAGCCGGGTGGGACTACAATCCCGGATCGTCGCTTTGGATGCCGGACTTGAACGGGTACGACACCGGCGACGCGGCGGCGTTCATTAAGGGCTTGCTCGCGAGTTCGGCGTATAAAATGTGGATAGAGTCGGAAGGAAAAATCGCGGGGACGATTCCGGTGGGGGTGCTGCCCAAAGAGTATGTGAAGGCGGTTGGGGGGGATAAACAAGTGGTGGTGATGACTTCCAAAAACTATAAAAGCCACCGCACATCTAAAGAGCACTATCACGCCGATATCGGGGTCAAAGATTATCAGGCTGTACAGTCCATAATAGAGGATGCGGATTTAGTAGTAACAGACAATAAGGGGAAAGGGCCGGACAATACGTTACTGTTCATAAAAAGGACAGATGATGCGGATTTTTACGTTGTCCCCGTTAGGCCGGATTCGGATGGTAGACCTGAAATGAGGACATTATACCGGATACCCAAGGAAGAGGCTGAAAGACATAGAAAAGAAGCTGTTAGCGGTAAGAGCGGACGGAGGATTATAAAGGATGGACTCTTGGGTGGTACCAGTCGCTCCACCGGTGGGGCCCGATAAATCGCGCCCGCTGGCTTCCGCCCACGGCACCCTGGGTTTACCGTGTACAAGAGTCCTATACATAAATATAAGGAATGGAAAGCCTGAAAAGCAAAAAAAAGTTAAAAAATAAAAAAACCAATCAAGAGGGAGGTCGGTATGGGCGAGTCAGCGCTCAAGAACTGCATTACAATGGAGGACGGCACCATGTATTGTTGGGCCGAGGACGATAAGAGCTTCTACGAGGTCAACAAGAAAAAAGTCGGCCTCAACGAGATGCCGAAAGAAGCGGTTATCCGGCTTGTAGAGTTAATTAAAGGGTCAAAAATAGGAGGCCAATCATGAGCGCCGCCCTCTACCTCCCCGCCTCCCGAGTGAAGGTAGTCCGCGCCGGCAAACTGCTGCCCTGGACGCCCCCGCCTCCGGAGCCGGTAGAGTCACTCGCCGAATTCCGCGCCAATGCGTGGAACGACGCGCTGCTGCCCAAACGAAAACGTTGGAGGATAAAGTGAAACCGAAACCGGGCGAACGCAAACCGATAGTAACGCGCGCGGCGGCATGGACTGAAAAGGCGTTAGTCGCCGTCATGCTGCTTTTAATGATACTGATACTACTAGCAAAGGCGGTAATATGAACACTCTATTCACTCTGTCGTACACGGCGGCCTCCCCCATAGAGGCGCACCGCATTGTCGCGCTGGACGCGGCCGGCGGCGCGAGGACTGTCCGTCTGGCGTCCGGCATAGCCGACGCCGCGATCGGCATATCGGCGGCGCCCGGAGCCGACCAGGGAAATACGGTAGACGTCCTGCGGCTCGGCGTGGGGACGGTGATGTGCGGCGGCGACATCGAGGCCGGGGGCCTTGTGGCGTCCGGCGCGGACGGCCTCGCGGTCGCGGCGATCGGCGGCCTCGGAAAGTCCATCGGAATCGCGGAGGAATCCGGCTCGACCGGCGACCTGATCTCCGTGTTCGTCCTCCCGCAATCGGTATCGGGCGGCGGCGGGGGCGGCGCTGACGGGGACGCCCTGCTCAACGCGCTGGCGGGATTGGTATCGTCGCACAACGCCGCGGCGAACGCCCATCCGATCATAGGCGGCGCGCTCGAAGGCGTCATTGCGGAGGTCGGGTCGGTCGGGGGCGACGTGGTCGCTGTGAAAGCGGCGGTCGCGGATATCAATACCAGGCTTGCGGCGTTGGAGTCCGCTCCGCCTTCGGGCGGTGGCGGAGCGGGGCCGCAAGGCCCGAAGGGAGATACGGGCGCGACCGGGCCGGAAGGGCCGCAGGGGCCGAAGGGCGATACAGGCGCGACCGGGCCGGAGGGTCCTCAAGGGCCGAAAGGCGATACGGGCGAAACCGGGCCGGAGGGTCCTCAAGGGCCGAAGGGCGATACAGGCGAGACCGGGCCGGAAGGGCCGCAGGGGCCGGAGGGCGATACAGGCGAGACCGGGCCGGAGGGTCCTCAAGGGCCGAAGGGAGATACGGGCGAGGCCGGGCCGGAAGGTCCTCAAGGGCCGAAGGGCGATACAGGCGAGACCGGGCCGGAAGGTCCGCAGGGGCCGCAGGGGCCGAGCGCAATGCGCGTGCTTTTCAATGAGTACATGTACGGCCCGTACAGCGTTGATTTAGAGACCGACACGCATTCTGTGCCGGGCGTGTATACGGTGCTATTTAACCAGAACGGCAACGCCGCCGGCGCGCCGCGCGGGGCGGGAAAAATAGAATTCATGTTCGACCCGCAAAACGACAATTTCGCGATACTGAGCAGGGCCGGCACGTCCAACGATGTTAACCTAATATCCATAACCCCGGTCGAGATAAACGGCAGGCAGAACTTGCGGATATCTTACAATCCGCCGGGCGGGGGCGCGTCGTTCGTGATGACAGTGCTTATGACCGGAGTCAGTCCGCTATTATGACAAGGACAACAAATAAAAATTCGGTCGATATAAACGGCCAGCTGATACCCTGGTCATTCGTCTGGCGCGTCCGCAAGCTCTGCGGCGGCGACTGGGACTCGACAATCGATTGCTTTTGGAAGGCGCGCCGCTGCACCGGCGCGAACGGGATACAGCGCTACATAATGAGCGGCCTCAAGCAGAAGGATTGGAGAGAGCGCTGGATGCTTATGCCGTCCAAGGATCGTGAGAACGGCAAGATGGAGAGCCTGCGGGATTGGTGGCTGGGGCTTTACGAGCGCCGCAGAGCCGGGGACAGCGAGAACAGCGTGGACGTATCGGAGATGATCGCGCAACTGACCGAAAAGTTCGGGATGACCGAGGCGGCAGGGGCTGAAAATTTTCAGCCCCTGCGTCTTAAAAAGATATAGACTGGAAAGGCGGGGCGCACTATGATGAACATCAAGGCAGTTCTGAAAGCTGACGGCGTGATCGCCCGATTGGCAAAAATCGCGAAGGCCGGCAAGGACCTTAAAAAGCCTCTGAACGCCATAGGCGATGTTGTTATATCGTCGGTGGAGGAGAACTTTGAGCAAGAGGGGCGGTACGAGTCGGCCGAGAGCTACCGCGGCGGGAACAACCGGTGGGCGGATTTAGCCGACAGCACCAAGGCCGCAAGAGCTAAAAAGGGGAAATGGCCGGGTAAGAAGTTGCAGATGTCGCAGGGCGGGCTGGCGGCGTCTATACACAAAAATGTGGGGCTGCAGACCGTAGCCGTCGGAACCAACAAGCCCTACGCCGCGATACAGCAGTTCGGCGGCCAAGCCGGGCGCGGCCGCAGCGTGACCATACCGGCGAGGCCGTTTTTGGTATTGCAGGATGAGGATGTTGAGGAAATTAGAAGTATTGTCGAGCGTCATATATCAAAACAATAAAGTCAAATTCTTTAAAGTCTTTAAATCTTTTTTAGACGAAGCCTTCGGCTTCATAGATAAATCGGGGGCTAAACCCCCGATTTTCAGTCAAAGTCAAAAACAGAAAGGACGCTATCATGGAGTATCTGTTAGAAAGAATCAAGGCTGGCACCCTAATCAGTACCGCGGTGGAGATTCCCGACCGCTTCGGCGGCGGTAAGATTAACATCCGTCTTTTGACCAATCAGGACGTGCTTGAGGCGACACTTGCCGCAGACAGAATTTTCAGCGACGCCGGGATTCCGGTGTCGTTCCAGAACATCAAAGTCTACGAGGCGGAGAAGGACGTCCAACACCTGTATCGCGCCTGCACCGACGGCGAGGGTAAGCCGCTCGCGGCGAACGTCACGGAGTTCCGCAAGCTGCTTACCGTGGTAGACAAAGGGATCCTCATAGACTACTACAACAAATTAGATGAGGAGAACAACCCGTCCATTGATACAATATCCGACGCTGAATTTGACACGTTGGTCGAAGCGGTAAAAAAAAATCCCAATACAGTCTCGAACGTTTCAAGTATGAATATGCTGAGAAGGCTCGCGCACTCTTTGGCGTCGGCGCTTGCGAGCTTACAGAAGGACAGTGGACTTACATAGCGGTAATGGAGCTGGCGGGACGTCCCGACCCGCCGCGCCCGTCCGTAGAATATGATGAAGAAGGCAGGCAGTTGATAGATGTTGACACGTTGTAAAATCAAATTCTTTTTTAGACGGAAGGCTTCGCCTTCCATAGATAGTTCGGGGGCTAAACCCCCGAACTTCAGTCAACGGCAACGTCAAAAGACTTTGATTTTGATTGAAAATGCGGGGTTTAGCCCCGCATTTATCTATGAAAGGCGCGTAGCGCCTTTCGTCTGAAAATGAATTTGATTTTAAGGCTTTTAAAAGGCTTTTATTATGTCAATACTCTCAGAAACATTATCGCTAGTAATCAACGCCGACGGCAAGCCGCTCGGTTTGGAGCTAGGCCGCGCGGGCGGGCTGATACGGGCGTTCGGCAGCAAGGCCGGTTCCATGATGGCCGGCGTGGGAAAGAAAATCGGCGGCGCGGTCGGCAAGCTGGCCAGCCCGCTCGCGCTGATCGGCGGGACGGCGGGGGTCGTAATGGCGGCGCGGGATTTGGCGGAGTACCAGGACAAGCTATCGACCTTGGGCATATCGGCGGGGATGTCGGCGGAGCAGATGATGGGGCTTGAGAAGCGCATCCAGTCGGCGGCGTACACGACCGGCCAGGCGCGTGACGGGCTTGCGGACGCGGCCAAGGTAATGGCCGACATAACGGGCGATAACGGCTTCGCCGCGGATTCGCTGGAGGCCGTAGGCAGGGCGGCGACCGCCACGTCGATGGATATAACGAGCACGGCCCAGGCCTTCGCCACGTTCAAGCGCGACATGGGCGCGACGACCGACGAAGCCGCGCAGCTGTTCAACACTATGGCGGCCCTCGGCAACACCCAATCGATGGACAGATTTGCGAGGTCGGCGCAGGTGCTGGGGTTGTCGAAGGACAATTTCACCTCTTATAACGCCCTGATCAAAACGCTGTCGCCGACGATGGGCGGCCTCGACCAGGCGGCGAACGCGGTCGACCAGATCGGCATCGCGCTGAAGTCCGCCAAAGGCGGCGGCGAACTCCGGTGGGTGTTCCGGGACGCGATAGATAAAGACGGCACGATAAAGGACTACGAGAAGCTCCTGGAGGCTATGGCGGGAATGTCGGACCGGGCGCGTAAAAAAGTATTCAGCAAGGTCGGCGCGAGCATGACGGGGTTCGACATCGACAAGGTCTCGGCGGACTTCAACACATACATGAAAAAGGCCGAGAACGCCTCGCACGTATCTGACGCCTTCGCCCGGAAGCAGGGGGAGGCGAAGTTCCAGATGAACCTGCTGACGACGGCCGCCAAAGACTTCGCGTCCTCGGCGCTGGGGCCTGTCCTCGGCGATATAGCGCGGAGGATGGGCGCGATAACCGGCGACCCGGCCAAACTGGCGAAGTTCCAGGCCCAGCTGACCGAAGTCGCCCAGGCCGTCATCGCCATAGGCCAGGGCGTCGCCGTCGTGGTCAAAGGCCTCTCGGCGGTGGCCAAATTCAGCGGCGGGGTCGGCGCGGGCCTTCATAAGGCGGTCAGCGGCGGCGGCGGGAAAATCAACGGCGTCGACTCCGACTTGCGCCGGGAGCTGTCTAATAAGTACGGCGGCAACGCGAGCGCCGCGAAAATCGCGAAGGAGTCCAAAAAGTACCTTAACAAAGACGGCTCGGTAAACGCGGCGCGCCTCGACGCGCTCAGACAGGCCAATAACG
>Ga0268262_10000196_pt1 | contig 79662 bp, 60 predicted proteins | sample TergutNc150P3_FD_190354 | JGI IMG/M metagenome (GOLD analysis project Ga0268262, IMG submission 190354) | Nasutitermes corniger P3 segment gut microbial community from laboratory colony in Florida, USA - Nc150 P3 (SPAdes) (version 2) | ecosystem: Host-associated > Arthropoda: Insects >...
GAATCTTAAAGCGGATAATAAGGTAAACCAAAATTAAAAGCAGAGTAAGAGGTATCAGGTAAAATACCTGATCTATAAGTTTTTGGGACTGGCTTGAGCCGACATAATCAGATCGCATAACGGCGATGCCGCCTTTGCCGAAATAAGATTCAAGACTTTGTATAACTTCATCCGACCTTACGCGTCCTTCTTTCTTGTCTTCAATACGGATCATAAAATGACGATCCGAAGGGGTTCCAAGGTTCTGTACGGCTACACCCTGCGTAAAACCCGACATCGCATTTCTTATTTCGGAAATATCGACAGGGGCGCTTTGAGGATCAAGATAGTGAATTACAAACGGAGTATCCTTGTTTAAGACGGGATTTCCCTGAGAACTTAAGAATAGCCACTGCGAGTTTATATTGTCCTTAGCGGGCATTGATATTTCGATATTTTCAAGCGACTGTTCCAACCCGCGTTTTATTGAACCGATAGTGGCATATTCGCTGAATAGGAACGAGTACGTCCTTGAGTCCACGCCCGCGCCTGAAACAATTATGTAAAGACCGCTTCTGTCAAGTTGAAGAACGGCGTTTGACACGCCGTTCCAGCGAAGACTGAACGCTGTCGGCGCGATTTTTATTTCCTGGATAAGACCGGCCTGAAAATCTACGCCAAGCGCAAACCCTTTGTTTATAAAGTAGCCCGACACGCTAAAAACGACAAAAATAATCGAAATTATCGCCGCGGGGAGAAAAAATTTAGAAAAACGAATTGTCTTTTTCATACGCTGACCGCCTTTGCGCTTTCTTGAATACGGGTCCTCCAGCTTATACTTAAGCCCTTACTTCGCAAAACATCAGTCTCAAAGTCAAAAATCAGCCGCGACACAAACAATGCGGTAAATACCGATGAGAAAACGCCGATTGAAAGGCTTACCGCGAACCCCCTGATCGGACCTGAACCTAACTGCGAAAGGAAAAGGGCGGCGATAAACGTGGTTATGTTGGAGTCCATGATTGCCCAGAACGCTTTTCCAAAACCGGCTTCTATTACCGCTTTTCTTGATTTACCAAGACGCATTTCCTCCTTCATGCGTTCAAAAATAATTACGTTAGCGTCAACCGCCATGCCGATTGTCAATATAAAACCGGCGATTGCGGGAAGGGTAAGCGTAAAGTTAAGGGCGGAAAGCACGCTGAACATTATATAGAAGTTTAATAACTGGGCGACAATCGCGTTAATACCGGCCCTTTTGTAATAAACAAACATGAATACTAAAACCGCCGCAATACCGTATAACAGCGCGTAAAGCCCCTGACGAATCGTATCTTCCCCCATTGAAGCGCCGATACTTTGCTGGCTGGCGACTTCAAGTTCTACGGGGAAAGCCGCAGTTCTTAAAACAAGAGCGAGGTTTTCCGCTTCTTCGGAACCAAACCCCGTAATAGTCCCCCTGTCGTGAATACCCGTGGAAATATTCGGATGGGACTTAACTTTATTATCCAAAATAATGGCAAGATTTTTATTTACGTTAGCTGACGTAAGTTTGTAGAAAATTTCCCCGCCTTCACCGCTTAATTTAAAAACAACTTCCGGCTTACCGTCCATATTGTTGCGGTCAACAGTGGCTTCCTCTATGTAATTGCCGTCAAGCCCTATTTCTTTTTTTACGGCGATAAAACGAAGGCTTCCGTCATTATTCCTTACCTGTTCGTCAAGCCCGTATCTGTCCTTGGTATAAACGCCTAGAACGACAACATCGGAAGGAACAATAGAAGGGTTAATCAAATTGCCGTTTGCGTCAAAGGTTGTAGTCGGATTGGCCATGTAATAATTGTAAAAGGCTTTCGTAGCGTCGGAATCTTCCAGTTGGAAGGTAAGGCTTCCTTTTCCCATTATTATGTCGTTAATTCTTTCGGGGTCGGCTGTTCCGGGAATTTCAAGATATATCTGATCGGTTCCCTGACGGCGGATAACCGGCTCCGTAAGCCCGAATTGGTCGATACGGTTATTTAAAACCTCCAAAGCGCGTTTCATAGCGTCTTCGGGAGTATCTTCGGTTAATGTACGCCCAACCTGTAGTACGATGCTTAAGCCGCCTGAAAGATCAAGTCCGAGTTTTACGGCGTTCTTTTGTAAATTCTTTAAGGCGAAAATATCATCCGCGTGTTTTTGTTCAATCGCGTCCACAGCCTCTCTTTTTGTTGAAAACGCTTCAAGAACCGTCCTTGCCGTCCATTGCCCCGGAAGCGGCTTTTTAAGATTCTTGTACTGTTTTTTTGCGACCGCCGTAACAAATTCCAAATCGCCGGGAATTACATTATCGGAAGCCGCCGCGTCAAGAAGACGCTGTAACTCCTCACCCGCGGCTTGGGACGAATAAGTCCTTATCTGCTGTCTGGATTCCAGCGCTAAAGTCTGCTGATCCCTGGGAATGAAAAAATACCAGCGTATTGTGGGCCATAAAAATAGAAAACAAACCCCCAATATAACCAATAAAATAAAGAATCTGTAACGTTTATTCATAATTATTCACCGTTTTCGGATGTTTGTCCTTCGGTTTTATCCTCAATTTTATCATCTTTATCTTTGGAAGGCAGTACAACATTGGAAATAGCGCTTCGCAGGAATTCAAGTTTTACGTTATCATCGACTTTGATAATTACGGTCGATTCTTTTACGGTTTGAATCGTGCCGTGAAGCCCGCCGATAGTGACGACTTTATCGCCTTTTTTAATGGCGGCAAGCATTTTTTCGGTTTCTTTGCGTTTCTTGTTCTGCGGTCTAATCATTAGAAAATAGACAATCACAATTATCAAGATAAAGGGAAGAAAAGTGGTTATCAGGCTGGGTTGTGCGCCGTCAGCGCCGGAAGCCTGGGGAACCCCCATAAGTAATGGAAGAATAAATGTATTCATATTGAACATCCTTAAAAATAGTATTGTCTTCTACATTATCATAAAAAAGACGTGTTATTCAAGTACCTGGAATGACAAAAAACCCATGTTTTTTAAATTTTAAAGACCATGGAGAGTCTTGGCTTTAATGTAAAGGAATTGTCATTAAAATAATAGTTTGCTTCAATACCGGCTTCAAGATAAAAACTATTCTTAATATGGAATAAACCCGATAAGCCCAGATTCGCATATATGCCCACATCATTTTTATCGTATCCATTATTACCATTATTATTGTCATAACCATAATAACCACCATTATCACCATTATCACTATTATTATTGTAGTAATTGCCGGAAGTGTTATAAGCGGTAAAGCCAAAACCAATGGATAACGTAATGGCGTTTCGCATATGATTATACCTCTTCTGTAGTGAAATATTAAGGCAAAAATCAACTAATGTCATAGTGATATTATGAGGTAAACTATCATCGGGCAGTCTGATTGAAAAATTTTGATCCAAATAATAAAATGACAGTATAAATTCCAACCCCGCTTTAAAGGAAGCGCGTTGTGAAGAAAGCGAATCCAGCCTAAAAGTTACTCCGGGATAATACACATACGATCCAAATATATCATTCAATTCCCCGCTTAACGGAATCATCGGATTAAGACCTAATTCAAAGAAAATTTCAATCACTCTGTTATAGCCTATAAAAAAACCGCCCAAAACAACGTCTAATCCGCCGGGATTTTTTATATAAACTTCATAAGTTCCGGGAATTAACATATCATCATTAAAGGTAAGTCTTACGCTTGAATTGTCGGTTACAACCTTCTCGACGGGAAATAATTCATTTTCCCCATTTCTCAGGCAAATAATAGAATCATCAAAAATGTTATGCCCGGATATTAACAATACCCTGTTCCTATTCTGATCCATGTAAAAATATTCGGGGACGATTTTAATAATTTCCGGTTTAAAAGCGGTAGTAATGGAAAATTCCTCCCAATCGGAGCTTTCACACCTGCGTTCCAGTAAATCATAAGGGGTTACGCTGTACCGATACCTTCCCGGTTGCAGAGAAATTTCAATAAAATTATTCTTGGTTTTTTCAACGCGATATTCCCTGTACTGTCCCGAAAAAATTTGAATTGACACTTCATAATATAAAACATATTCCTCTTCATCCCAGACAAGGCGCTGTTTAAAAACCGGCTCCCCCGCGCTTGTATCAACAAAATACCCCGGTAACTCAGGCGAAGGCTCTTGCGCGTATAAAAAGCCGGAAAATAAAAAAACGACCGCATACAAAAAAATAAATATAGTTTTTTTATTGTCCATATAAAACCCCTGTTTTTTTCGTCTTCACGCGTCCGGGACGCGGAACATCAAGCACAAATTTATTCTCTCCCGGCGTTCCATGCTGTTCCAAAATTCCGTCCCTGTAGGAAACCGCTTCCACCTGCCAGAAGAATGTCCCACTGTCATCAAACACACTGTAATCGTTAAATGTATATGTTAGTTCCTTTATCGGATCAGTCTGTAAAATTTGATGTCTTCTTGGGAACCCGTCTCTTAAAATTGAAAGAATATAGGAATTGGCTCCATCAACTCTTGACCATGAAAAAACAATGCCTTCCCTTTTACGCAATTCCTCAGGGCCTATTAGGAATCCCGATTCGGGAAGCCTGTTTCCGGGTGTGGGCAGAAGCGGAATAGGTTGAATGCGAATTTGCCGGGGAGAAACGGCGGTAATCGGATAACCGTCTTTGGAACGGGCTTCGACCGTCCAATACCATACGCCTTCGGCCAGATCGGGAATTGAAACGGCGCGCCCGGGATTTTGTATGTCTATTTCGGGTCTGCCTGAAAGAGGATTGGAACGGCGTGAAAGAACAAACCTTGAAAACTCCACATCTTCATCGGTAGCCCAGCGGAAGATCGTAGGCTGTCTAATAGCCGTAAGCCCCGCGATAACCACGTTATTCTCGGGGGAGATCAGTCTAAGGCGTAGCGGTTGTTGCGGCGCTTGTTTTTGCGGCTGGCTTTCCTGCTTTGGTTTTGAAGCGGTAGAGGCTTGAGTTGTCTGCCGTAATTGTTCCTGTTGCGCGCGTTGTTCTTGCAGTTCACGTTCCTGCCGCGCCCGTTGTTCTTGTCGTTCTTTCCGCTCTTGTTGTTCCCTTTGCGTTTGCTGTTCCTGCCAAATCTGCCTTGTCTCTTCAAGCAATGTTACGTAGACTTCTTCAAGTTTCTTTTCTTCTTCGGCGGCAATAGCCTTCTGTTCCTGAACAGCTTCGCTCGGGGTATTTACGGCGGAATCATTTTCATTTATTACCGGAGTAGGAGCAGGCGCGGAGACTACGGAAGCGGGTTGCACCTGAAAAGAAGAAGTTTGCGAAAAACGCGCCTCGCCTTCATAAGAGGTTGAAAAAACAGGCTGAACGCGCCAATACCATGTTCCGACATCTATATCGGAATTAATATAACTCGTCGTCTGTACCTGTAAATTAATCTCGGGAGCGTTAAACTCAGGCGATTTGGAAATATTTAACATATAATACGCCGCGTCGGGAACTTCCGCCCATCTGAATTGGACCTCCTGTCCCGCGTATTTAACCGGAACTTGCGCCGAGCCGCTCGCCATAGGCGTATACAGAGTCGGCGCGGCGGCCTCAATTACGCTCACACGCCCTAAGGCAAGCGTGTTATTTTCGTGTAAAAGCCGCCAGTGCCAAATACCGGCATTTAAAGAAGCTATCGCGCTTGAGTCAAGATTATCAAGCGTCTGTATTATTTTCCTAAAACTTTTATCCTCGGCAATTTCCAGCCGTAAAAAATCCCGAGATTGTAAATTAATTCTTGCCCATTTAAATTCCACGGTTAACGGACCGGCTTCCGTTTTTAAAAGCACGGCGTTAGGCTTGGGATGAATAACGGCGGCCAGAGGCTGGCGCACCTCGTTGCCTTCCATATCACGGACAATTATTCCTCCCGCCGGTACATCCGTAACCTGTCCGTCCCTGATAAACTGCGCCGCCCCTTCCGTTACGCGCAATACAAGGCCTTCGTCTCCTGAAAAGGCGTTTATTTCCGCCCCCGGCATCACTTGCACGACCTGATCCCCTATCGACAGGAGAATCGCCCCCCTGTCTTTTCCGGATGTGACGCTGATATTACCGTAGGAAAATTCTATTTGTAAAGGACCTTCGTCTTTCTGAATCCTGATAAGCGTATTCTCGCCCAACTCAATGCTGTTTTCATCGATATTCAACGTCGCGCCCGAAAGCCGCGCGATACGGACTAAATCACCGCTGTAAACGGTCGATTGCTCAAAAAGCCTGTCCCAAACCGCCCTGTCCGCCAAACGGCGTTGAACGGTGTTGTACTTTACCGTTACTGTCCCCGCGGGAACAACGTTTAATGAACGAAAAGTAGCGTATATATCCAGATAAAAGTAATACAAACTCGCGACGGCTCCCGAAAGACAAAATAAAACGACAAAAATATCCAATATTTTATTTGATGTTTTTATTCGTTCTTTATCCGTCGTATCGTCCATTTTAGATTCCCGTTACGCGTTAGCGCCAATTTTATATTTTTTTTCTTCGGCATTAGTATCAACCTTTGAAATATCAGGAGGCTTTATGCCGAGCAATTCCCTTACTTCCGCCAATGTTCTGGGGCCGGAAGTAACTGAAACATGATTTACGATGGCGAATATCCGTACGGGTTTTTCCTTTCCCTTTACGGTTACAGACGGCATTTCTTCCGTAATAAAGAAATATTTTATAAGGTTCCACGTATTCTCGGAGATCAATATGTCCGTCCCCAACGGTTTATTTAACGCTTCAATTCTTGACGCGAGATTTACCGGATCGCCTATTACCGTATATTCCATGCGAAGATCCGATCCAAGCTGTCCGGCGGTAACGATACCCGAATTAATGCCGCAACCGATCTTAATCGGCGGGTCTCCAGGGTCTTCCGGTACGCGTTTTCTATTCAACATAATAAGCGCCTTACGCATCATAAGAGCCGCTTTAACGCAGTTAAAAGCGTCCTTCGCGGGACTTCCGGCGGTGTACGCCGTACCCCAATGCGCCATAACGGCGTCGCCTATGAATTTATCCACAACGCCGTTTGTTTTTTCCACGCAGTTGACCATTTGCGTAAAATACTCGTTAAGCCAAAAGATGATTTTATCGGAAGCGCCTTTGCCGAATTCTTTCGTAAAAATTTCCGATTTTTCCGTAAAGCCCCTGATGTCCGAGAAAAAAATCGTAGCGTGTTTTGGCAACCCCCCCGGTTTTATTTCGCCGCGCATCGCCTTAACGGCTATTTCGCGGTTGGTAAACCGTCCAAAAATACTTAACGCCTGGCTCATACGCTGGAAGCTTGTCGTAAGAAAGCCTATTTCATCGCGGCTTCTCGGTTTTAAATCAAGTTCAAAATCGCCATTCTCGATTTTTCGCGCGGCATTAGAGAGAATCTTTAACGCGGAAGAAATGGTTTTTGAAAAGAACCAGATAAAAAGTATCGATAAAAACACGACGGCGGCGGTCAACAGCAAATTACGGCGGGTGGTCGTGTTAATCATCTCGAATATTTTTTTGTACTCAATACCGGTTATCACAATCGACGCGCCGATGTTTAATTTTGTAAAGGCGATAAAATATTTAACTCCGTCGATATCGTACAGATCCTGTCTACTGCGTATGGCGCTTTCGCGAATCATGCGCACGTCTTCCCTGCCTGAAATATTAGCGGCTGTCCTGACCATTTCAAAATCAGGATGTATTAAGATATCGCCGTTATTATTAATCAAATAAGACTGATTAATACCGGAACTCAGGTTGTCATTAAGATATTCAGGAGAAAAGAGGATAAAGACGGAGCGTCCTTCGGATGTTTGTCCTCCCGTCAAAGGGAAAAATAAAGCCAGCAAATGCATGGAAAAATGACTATATGCGTTTAAAAAAGCCGATTCTCCGAACGCGGCTCTTTGATAATAATCGATATTTTTCGCGTAATAAGAATTAACCAATGAAGGGTCGATATCTCTCGTATAAAAGAAACTTTCATTTATTAGAAATTTAGTTATGTTATCGGATGTTTGAAAAACAAGAGCCGTTATCTGCTTGTTTTCTTCAAAGAAAAACTTTTCCGTCTGTTCCGAAAGCTTGCTGTCCACTCCCATTGAATTAATAACTTGTATTAAAACTTGAGCGTTTGACCGCACATTCGCCAAAGTATGTTCCGTCTCGGCGGATGAACGCCTGTTAATCTCAAAATTGTTCTCTTCCGCCGTTATTTCAAGGTCCTGACTGACCATGTAGGAAACCAAAAACGTTATGGTTCCCAGGGAAACAAGGATAAGAATAGTGATTATTGTAACCAGTTTAGCCCCGATTGAAAATCGGATAAATTTGTCGCTTAATCTGGCTTTATCGCGCATATCCATAACTAACTAACCGCTAACGTTTCCTGTTAAAAAGTCCGAATTTATAACCTATACTAAATCCAAGAATAAATTGATTATAAGGTATATATTCAGGTTTATTATAAAGATCGGCATAATAATTATGTATGGGCGTATCGCCTACATACAAAAAACTAACGTCAAAAAACAACCCTCCGCCTTTCCCGAGTTTCGAGGCTATTTGAATTCCGCCGCCGAATATAAATTGCGGATATTTAGAATAATCATCGTTATCGGTATTAAAAATTTCCCAATCATCATCTTCCGAAAAACTAAAACGTAGCGGGTATGCGGCGATTCCGTACGGCGTAATGACGATAGATTTAAAAAATTTTAACGGGAATTTAAGTCTCACGGAAAATAGCGCGCTATATATTACATGGCCCGATATCGCCTGTTCTATCGATATATGGGCATGCGGCTCAATACTCATAAAACTGAGGAATTGAAATTCTATTCCAAAGCTTATACCCGGCATGGGAACAATTTTATGGTCAAGCGGGGCGATCATGTCGATGTTACCGCTATCATCTTCATGCCACATTCCGTATCCTCCTCCGGGCGCGGGCGAGCCGTTAGCTAACAGTTGTTCTTGCAGTAATAAAAACATAAATGAATAATCAAAAGACAGGTTAAAATACAGCCATTTATTACGCCAACTGTCATCTTCCACCGCTGTCGCCGTTACGTCTTCAGGAAGATTGGACATAAGCAGAAAAAATACCAGTTGGCTGTAAAGCAGCATCTCTTCTTCATCAGCGAAAAAATATTCCATAGTTACAATTACCGATGAATCTTCAACTTTGACAAGGCTTACGACAAATTTGGATTTTTGTTCCGCTCTATCGAACTCTACGGTAAATTTTATGCTATATTTAGACTGATTTACATTATCCGTAACCTGATAACCCGCGGCATTCGCTTCTACTTTTAAGGCATATTTAAAACTTTCCACAAAATTTTGCGATCCGCTCCCCTGGATACTCAGGGCTATATTCTTGGAATTTGCCGCATAAAGAAATGTTATCGAAAAAAGGAGGAAAAATAAAACAAGGATAATTTTTTTGCCCATTTGCCGCATTTTCTTAATTTTAATATATTCTTCCCGACTTTTCAATGTTTTGAGCCTTTTACGTTAAAAAAGTCTCAATTTTGGGCTATATTTTTGGATTCTTACGGTATTACTCCGATTTAAATCCAAAAATTTACGGTTTTTGGGTTAATTATTCAATTCTTTACTATAATAATGCCTTTGAATTTGGGTAATTCCGCTCATTTTCTTAACAAATTATGTTCATTTACAAATGCTACCGTATCGGCGAGGCTCTCGCGTAAATCGCGCGGCGAAAACCCGAGTTCTCTTGACGCTTTTTCATGTGAATAATTACTATTGCTTCTTATGGTATAAAGCGAATATGCGGTATACAGCGGACGTTTGCCGCACATAGTGAAATAAACCGAAAGAAACGGAAGCGAAAAATAAGCCAGCCATAATGGGAGCTTTAATTGTATTTTCTTTCCGCCGGTTATTTCGTGGAGCATGGCAAATATTTCTATCATCGAATAATATTTGTTGGTCAACAAAAAGCAATCGCCCTTCTTGCCTTTTTCCTCCGCCTTGATTATACCGCTTACAACATCGCGTACATCTACAAAATCGTAACCGCCATTGACCGCCGCCGGAACTCTCTTTTCCATATAAGCTATGACCATCTGCGTAAGATGGGTGTCGCTATAATCATTCGGGCCGGTAATGCCGCTGGGATGTACTATCACCGCGTCGAGACCCTGATTTTTAACCGCATCCATAACCAGTGCGGTTGCCCCGGCTTTACTTTTAGCGTATCTGCCGATGACAACCCGCGGATTAAATTGTTCTATTTCCGTCGTCAAGCGGCGCTTGGGCGGCTCGGTGATGGCGTGTACGGAACTGACATACACCAGCCGCGTCTTGCGCGCGAGGCACGCTTCTATAATGTTTTTTACACCGTTGTAATTCACGTCATCCATTATTTTGTGTTGTCTGCTATTCCCGCCGATTAACACAATTGACGCGGTATGTATGAACACGATTTCCCTGTTTTCAAGCCCGTCAAACAGTTTTTTAATAGTGTCTTTGTCGCGCACGTCGCCGAAAAACAACTCAACATTTACGCCCTTAAGCGCCCTATCGACTTTTTCCTTCGAGCACACCAACGCGCGGACAGTCGCGCCGCCTGCCACCAACGTCTTTACCAAATTATTACCGACAAACCCTGTTCCGCCGGTGACTATATATGTTTTTCCCATAGTAATTCCATTTTACACTAAAGATTATATAATATCACCTGTTTAAATAGAAAATATAAATAACAAATAATAAAGAGAAATAAACTACCAATTTATGCCACCACAATGTAAAAAAAAACTGGAGGAGATAAGGGGGAACAAACCAAAGCACGCCGCTTAAGGCGTGTGGATGAAAAATCCCAAACGTTCCGGCGCAAACAAAATCGCCCCAGACGAACAAAATGAGGTGAGCTTTAGCTCACCGTCCGCGCCGCGGGCATGACTGAAGCTCTCTCCAACCCAAAACCAACATATAAAGACTCCTCCCAATTCAGGGGTTCGAATTCCCAACACTCCGGTAAATAAAAAATTTTTCAAAATATTAATTTATAGGGATATATGCTAACACTATTGGAGATAAGGGGATTCGAACCCCTGACTTCTAGCTTGCAAAGCTAGCGCTCTAACCAACTGAGCTATATCCCCAATGTTGTACCAATTATTCCCAATTTCTCACACATTGTCAATAAACAGGGAGTACCTGAGCAATAGCGTCATAATCCTCCGCCTTATCCGTTCCATGTTTTTCCAACAGTTTGCACCGTAATACTTCCCCGGGCGAAGGATGTTTCTCCCCTTTATACATTATTAGCGTTTTAAGATAATTTTCAGAAACTCCGCGGCAGGATTTTCCGCCGCCTTTTTCTACCAACACATCAACCTCACTGTCAAGCCAACGACGGATATAGTCCGCCCTGCCCCGCTCCGCTAAAGTCGTAAAAAGTCCGAGACGCCTTGTTACTTCGGTTTCATGAATTGTTCCTGGAAATGAAAAGGCGGCGGTTCCCGGCCTTTTTGAATACGGGAATACGTGTATCCATGCGAAATCCAGTTTTTTGCACAGTTTAAAAGTTTCTTCAAACTCCGTTTCCGTTTCTGTGGGGAAGCCTGTGATAATGTCGCAGGCGAGAAACGGATCGCCTTTCGCGCGACGTAAAAGAGAAACAGCGTCTTCAACGGTTTTACCGTCGTAGGAACGTCCCATTTTTTCAAGGATTTTTTTACTGCATGATTGAATCGATAAATGAAAATGAGGGCGTATGCGTTTATTCAATAAAACGCCGGTAAGTTCCTCATCAATACCGTCGGGCGCAAGACTGGATAAACGCAGGGCGATTTTTTCAGTGCCATTTAAAAGATACTCCAAAAGCCGCGCAAGATTACTATTTGCGCCTTTCTCAGTTTCTTTTTTATCACAGTACTGGCTGATATTTACGCCCGTCAGTACGGCTTCCGCGTGATTTTTTTCCAGTACCCGAAGGCGCGATAAAACCTCGTCCGCGTCAAGGCTGACGCTCGCTCCCCGCGCGAGGCGAATCCTACAGTAGGTGCATTTATTGTTACATCCGTCCTGGATTTTTAAGAAACTTCTTGTATGACCGGAAAAACTCTTCGGGTTAAATTGAAACACCCTATCCGGCGCGGACGGCCGCGGTCTTTCCGTAAATTTTTCCAATATAACGTCTATTTGTTCATTTTCATTATAATAAGACGGTAAATCGATAATACCGTCTTTTTTAATCACAAACAGCCGCTTCTTTTTACCGTCGTCTAAATTTAACAAATCTTCCCTGTTCAATTGCGCATAACAACCTGTAACAAGAATGCGGCTTTCAGGATAATCGCGCAGAGCTTTTCTTATGACGCGTCTGGCTTTTTGATCGGCTTTGGAAGTTACGGTACAGGTATTAATAATAACGACAGAAGGCTCTTTTGCGGCCTGTCCGCCGTCAACTGTCAATCGCTCAAAGTCCGCCCTAAGAAAAGCGTCGGTTATAGCTTCGCTTTCCAGTTGGTTGAGTTTACAGCCTAATGTTTGAATTAAAAATGACGGCATTAAAAGCGGCGTTTTACTGGGCGCCCATAGTCAGTCTGTTTCTGATTCGTTCAATCCCGCGTTGCGCGTCAGTTAATTGAGAATTAAGGGAAAGAGCGCGTTCATAAGCCTCTATCGCGCTGGATAAATCGCCCGCGTTTTCTCTTGTATACGCGAGCCTGACCCACCACGCCGCGTTATTTGGCACCCAATGAACGGCGGTTGAAAGGGCGATATCGGCGTGGCGGAATTTCCCCTGACGGATGTATACTTCTCCCATCAGATAATAAACCTGATCGATGCGCTGTCCTTCGGGAGCGGCGCTAGCGTATTCCTGAAAATACTGCAACGCTTCATCGTTTCTGCCCTGATAATAACTGATTTCCCCCATAATCTGGGTGATTCTTACGTCAAAGCGGTTTAAAGACCTTGCGGCGCGGGCATAGCGCATGGCTTCTTCCAAACGGTTCAGCCGGATTAAAGACCAGCAAATAACAACATGCGATTCCAGATTATTGGGGTTCTCGGCAAGTTCCTCGCGGCAAATAAGAACCGCCCTTTCAAAATTTCCAGCGCGATATTCAGCTAACGCGTCGGGACTATTCTGAGCGTAAACATTAAGCGTAAAGATAAAAAGAAAACCCGTTATTAGGTATTTAATTTTTGTATTCATAACAAATTTTTCCCAACCATTGTACATCTGCCGTTAAATACGCATCCTGTTTCCATAAATATTTCAGGAGCCGTAACATTTCCCGACAGCTTGCCTGTTAACGTAACTTCCACTTTTTCAATAGCGGTAACATCGCCTTTTACCTGTCCTCGGATTAAAACGCGCAAGGCGTGAATATTGGCGTTTACCACCGCGTTTTCATCTATAACCAGCAAGCCTGCCGCGTTAATTTCCCCTGAAACCTTTCCCCTTATAAGAAAAGGTTTTTCAAAGCGTAATGTCCCTGTAAAATCAATATCCGGAGACAGAATTGTGTCAAAATCAGCGTCTTCCAGAAAATCATTGTATACTTCAGTCACTTACGCCCCCGATCATTTAAGAAATTATAACAAATTATTATGACTTGCGCAAGTTAGGAAAAGGAGTTATCATAAATTTGATATTATTTTAGGAGGAAACATGGATTTTGTATCAATTATGAAAACAAAAGCGGCATCAGCGCCCAAAAGGCTTGTATTACCTGAAGGTAGTGAGGAACGAACTATCAGAGCGGCAAAAATTCTACTGGACGAAAAAATAGCCGCAAGTATCACGTTGTTGGGAAATATCGCGGATATACGGGCTACCGCGATGAAAGTAGGCGTCGATCTGGAAGGCATAGCCATTCTTCATCCCGGAGAGGACGGTTCAGTTTTAAGTAAATACGCAAACGAATATTATGAACTGCGAAAGAACAAAGGCATGACGCCTGAACAGGCAAAAACCGACATTACCGCTCCCCTGCGCTGGGGCGCGATGATGGTCCACATGGGAGACGCGGACGCGATGGTAGCGGGCGCGATAAACACCACGGGCGACGTACTGCGCGCGGGGCTTTCCATCATCGGAACAGCGTCCGGTATTAAAACCGCTTCATCTTGTTTTGTAATGACGGGAATGGATCCGCAATACGGAAAGGAAGGATCGTTGATCTTCTCCGATTGCGCGGTAATACCCGACCCGCTTCCGGAACAGCTTGCCGATATTACGGAATGCGCGGCTCAATCATGCCGTGAATTCCTAAACGCCGAACCTGTAGCCGCCCTTTTATCCTTTTCAACAAAAGGTTCCGCAAAACATGACGATGTTACAAAAGTGCAAAATGCGGTAGGAATACTTGAAAAAAGAAACCCCAAGTTTATCTTTGACGGTGAATTACAGGCGGATGCCGCTTTAGTTCCTTCGGTACTGGATAAAAAAGCACCCGGAAGCCCCGTAAGAGGCAAGGTTAACGTATTGATTTTCCCCGATTTAGGTTCCGGTAATATCGGTTATAAACTGGTTCAACGCCTCGGTAAAGTTCAAGCCTACGGACCTTTCCTTCAAGGTTTTGCGAAACCAATAAGCGATCTTTCCAGAGGCGCTTCGGTTGAAGACATTGTAACCACATGTGCCGTAACATTATCACGGGCAAAATAATTTAGCAAAATGTTTAATTAAAAACAGTTGCTAAATTTATATGAATCGGATTATAATTATTTTATAATCTTTATTCCAAGAATATTTAGGAGGAATTAATGGCAACTATAAAAAAACCGGCAGCTAAGAAAGCGGCTGCAAAAAAACCGGCGGCTAAAAAACCTGCCGCTAAAAAGGCTCCGGCAAAAAAACCGGCGGCTAAAAAACCTGCCGCTAAAAAGGCTCCGGCAAAAAAACCGGCGGCTAAAAAACCTGCCGCTAAAAAGGCTCCGGTTAAAAAACCGGCGGCTAAAAAAGCTCCGGCTAAGAAACCAGCGACAAAGAAACCGGCTGCTAAAGCAGCTAGTGCTAAAGCAACAAGTGTAAAAAAAGCTCCGGCTAAAACTCCGGCTAAAGCGGCTCCTGTTATCGCGCCAAAACCGGCGCCGGAACAGACGGCAAAACCGGTTGAAGAAGTAAGTGATGTTCCGTTTCGTAATCTGTTCGACGCTTACCATCAGGGGAAACTTCCGTTTAATCAGGGATATATCGTTTCTTCATTCTTCAGCAACACGTCATTATATTCAATTTACGAAGTTGTATCCTATGCCGGCATAAAAGAAATTTTTATGACGGAAACAGGCTTGCAATTTGTTACAGGCGGAAAAAAATTGTATATATTGCTTGAACCTGACACATACCATTTCAAGTTCCAGGAACCTGTTTCAAGGGCGGAAGGAGAAAAAATCCCAAAACGTTTCAACGAATTGGATGAAATTATCGCAAAAAATCAAACAAAGATATTTATCGCAAAAGAACCTAACGAAAGTTTTGGTTCATTTACAGTCCTTAAACCCACTGAAAATAACTTTGCGATGGTGTTCTATCAAACGCCGAAAATATATGAAGCGCTTGCGGAATTTTTTGTAGAAACATTTAACAGGCAAAGAAAAGTTCCTGAACATGATTCAAAAGCAGCCGCGCTGAAAATTATCGAAGTTCTTAAAAAATACATGAGCTTTGAAGGCCAGTATAAATAAGAAACACGGTCTTAAAAACGTCTGACCACCCTAGGGTGGTCAGATTTTTTTTGTCTAAATTAAAATCTTAAAATGTTGTTCCGCGCCTGACCGACCACTCCAGAGTGGCAGTCAGGTTCGCGTTTTTTTTACTTTGCCTCAGCGGCCTTGGCTTTATCAATTTCCGCCTGCGCTACCGCCAACAACGCGATTGGCACCGAGTAGGGGGAACAGGATACATAGTTAAGACCGGCATCCATACAGAAGCGGACGTTCGCGGGATTCGCTCCATGCTCACCGCACAAACCGCAAACAAGATCAGGGCGGGTAATACGTCCGCGATCCGTCGCTAGGGCGATAAGCTCTTTAACTCTCGGATCCAATGTGCTGAACGGGTTGCCGTTGATAAGGTCAAACAAAGTGTAGTCCGGCATAAATGCGGTAAAGTCGTCCCTTGAAATACCCAAAGTAGTCTGAGTCAGGTCGTTCGTGCCAAAGCTGAAGAAACGCCCGTACTTGGCGATTTCCCCGGCTCCGAGCGCCGCCGCAGGAAGCTCAATCATCGTGCCGATCTTGTATTCGACTTCTTTGGCTTTCATTTCTTTTCTGAGCGCCTCTTCGATGTCAACAATGCCTAAATAGTTGGAACCTTCGATCTTTTTGCCGTAGGCGATAAGTTTTAATTCGGCGGAGTTCATTACAATCGGAACCATAATTTCAGGGCGGGCGTCAATTTTTTCCGAGCGCAGTTTATACGCCGCTTCAAAAATCGCTTTTACCTGCATCGCGTAAATCTCAGGGTAAGAGACGGCTATACGGCATCCGCGGTGACCAAGCATGGGGTTAAATTCATGAAGAGCGTCAACACTGGCGACAATATCGGCTTTTGACGGCTTGGTTCCTTTAACTTTCCCGACATGGTCGATATAAGCCTGTAATTCATCGTTAGTATGGGGCATAAATTCATGGAGTGGGGAATCCAGAAGGCGGATTGTCACTTCCTTGCCTTCCATTACTTTCATGATGTTGTAGAAATCGTCCTTTTGCATTACTTGCAGTTTATTGAGCGCTTTCTGCCGTTCTTTATCGTCATTGGAAAGAAGCATATCGCGGAAAACATTGATACGTTCCGCTTTAAAGAACATATGTTCCGTTCTGCACAATCCTACGCCGTCCGCCCCGAATTCCAAAGCAAGTTTTGCGTCCCTTTGGGTATCCGCATTGCACCGTACATGGAATTTTTTCAGGAAGCTCTTGGAAAGTTCGATAAAGTCCAGAAGCCCGGAACCTTGGGGATCAGGTTCGATAAGTTCAGCCGCTCCAAGATACGCTTTTGACTCGCCGTAGAAAGGAACGTCGATTGTTATATAATCTCCCTCCGAGAAACTAAAATCGCTAAGAGTAGCTTTTTTCCCTTTGATTTTAAGATCAGGAGAAACAAGCGACACTTTCCCGTACTGGCGCGCAACTACAGACGCATGGGCGGAATATCCGCCTTCCGCGGTTAATACGCCCGCGCTTACTTCAATAGCTTTTACGTCTTCCGCGAAAGAAGATTCAAGACAGAGAATAAAACTGTCTTTGCTTCCCTGCTGTGTCGCCAATTTTTTCGCTTCCAATAATCCGTCGGTGCTAAAATATACGCGTCCTATAGCCGCTCCCGGCGCTCCGGCGATACCGCCCTTCCAAGATTTAAGTTCCCTGACACTGGCGGGATTAATTACAGGATGGAGAATTTCATTAAGCCTTATCGGATCAATCGCTTTTACCACATAAGCCGCGTCTACAATTTTGCGCTTTTGAAGATCAAGGAGCAGTTTAAGATCGGACTGGGTGGATTTTTGATCCACAAGCCTCTGCTCTATCAACCAGAGTTTTCCGTTTTCTACGGTAAAGCGAACCTGGCGAATTTCCTTGAATTTATCCTCAAGCGTCCCGGCGATTTTTTCAAGCTGTTTAAGGTGCGCCGGATCGATTTTATTAATATCGTACCCCGCGGCTCCGATTTCATTAAACTTGCCTACAAAATAATTTCCCTGGAGTTTTTTCTCGCCCGTCACGACATTTCTGCTGAAGAAAGCGCCTGAACAGGAATCCTTGCCGTAATTTCCGTATACCATAGGCTGAATGGCAATGGCCGTATCATTATTATTTTGCTCGTCCATTTTAAGCAATTTGGAAATTTCACTAAGGGTTATTAATAACTGCGATTCCGCGTCGTCAAAGAAACCTTTGGGGAAGTATTTGGCGTATTCGTCCATATATTCCTCGGCGGTTTTTTTCTTTGGCAGGGGAGCTTTATCCTCCTCGGTATGCAGTTCATTGGAAGGTCCTTTAATACCCAACATCCTTTTAAGAAGTTTGTTTTTTTCGGCGATTTCTTCCTTCTCTTTGGTTTTGCCTTCCAGTTCTTTTATCTTTTCTTCGATATTCATCATGCCGTTGATCATAAATAAAACTTCATTTGCGGCAAAATCCTTGCCCACCCATTTAGCGAAACCTTCAAGAACCGGCTTTACAAGTCCGAAGTTATGCAATACCGGGTAAGTTGTAATCGCCATATTTGAAGAAATAATTACTTTTAATAACATGGGATTTTCAACATCGCCGAAAGTTTTACCCACTAATTTAGCGCATTTTCCCAAAAGATCCAAAACGTCTTTTTTTATCGCTTTTGTGTCAATATCCGAAGCAAGTTCGGTATCCAGAATAAATCCGGGCAAAATCGGAAAACCAAGTTCGGCAAATTCATTCGCCTGCCGTCCGCGGATACCTAATAATTCAGGCGCAATCTTATTGGAGATAACGTCTTTCTGGCTGAAAAAATGTATTCTTGAGTCCATATATTTTCCTTATTAAAATAGTTTAAGCACGGTATTAACCTGCCCATGCAGAAATGCTTCATACTGTTTACTGGCTCCCTGCGCCAGATAACGTTGCAGCTTTGCTACATCCTGAATTTCACTTCCGGCTACGGCAAATTCAATGGCGCTGCCATGTTTTACCTTGCCCCATTTAAACAATGAGTTAATATCAAGTATTCTTTCACCCTCATAATAAATGAAAACTTCCAGAGCGGGATGTTTGGCTTTATAACTTGCGATAATCCTCTTCCACGCTTCAACGTTTCCGTTATGGAAAAGTTCATTCTGTACTACAACCGCATAGCGGGGAGTCATCTTCGCGGGTCCGCCCGAAGACTGCACCTGTACTACACTAGCCGCTTTCTTTACGGGAGAGGCCGCGCCACCGGCTTTTTTAGACGCGGCTTTCCCCTTAGCGGGAGCTTTTGCCTTTGCTTTCGCGGCAGGTTTTTCTTCATCGGCTTTTTTAGGTTTAGAAACTTTTTTAACGGTGAATTTTCCTTTTGTAAGAGCCGCGGGAGGCGTTACTTTGGAACCTTCAAAAAGTTTTAAGGCAAGATCCGCGGCTTTCTGACAATTTTCATCGGCTACTTTATCCTGTAACCCGGCATATACTACCATCAACTCGCGCTTACGAAGCTGTCCAAAACCGGCAAGTTCTTCCGCTACCTTTGGATTCGCTACCAAAACCCCCATTTCCGGATGCATATAAGCCGCCACAAGGTCAACGCCGTTCCACTTTCCGAATTCTTTCGCCAGTACCGAAAGATCGCTGACTGTTGATTCCAGATTAGTTGACGCGGATTTGTAACCAAGTTTATCAACCAATAACATTCTTAACAGCAGGGCTATTCTGCCGCTTGTTAATTCTTCATCATCCAATTCATAAATAATATCGCCAAGATTTGAATTAATTTTTGATGCAATTTCCATTGTTTTTTTAATATGTCTAACCGCGCTGTTAAAACCAGAACGAGTAGAAAGAATTTCAAGATTTGCGCTTTCCGCCATATATCCTCCTATATTTAATAAAAAAAACGCCCCCGAATAAGTCTTCGGGGGCGCTAAATAGACAAACGTCCTCTTACAGTACCCTCTTAATTAGAGTTCTGCAATTCCACCGCCACTTGAAGACTTTTTAGCCTTGCCTTTTGAATCAACTACACCTTTACCTTTAGGCGCTGAACTTTTTGCAGGAGCTGCAATTGTCGCCGGTTTGGCTTTGGGAGCCACTGCCGGAGTAGCGGTCTCTCCTTCAGATGCGGCAGTGAAAGATTGATTGATGTCTTCACGAACGGTTGACCTTCTTCTGCTGAATGAGGCAAACGCCGCATCAGAGAAGCCCTTGGATACTCCGCTGAGGAATTCATTAAGAACGTTAGCCATCGCGTCCAGGGTAATCTTTTTCCTCTTAATGGAAGTAATATCCACGTCCAAAAGGAGCCCCGGCAACAGATGGTACGGATTAATCATGTACTCTAATTTAATATATTCTTTTTCAAGAAAATCAAGTCTTTCTTCCATAACGCGTCTTTCGATGGGATACAGATAATCGTACATTTTTTTCATTCTGTTACGCATTAAAATAATACGACTGCGAATTCTGTCTTTTTCCCAGATGTAGGTTCGGTTGGATTTTTCAACTTCGGTTTCCGCCGCTTTGATAAAGGAAATCTCGTCCCACACCTTCGCGATATCTTCGTACATGGGCTCGCCGGATTTTTCTTTAATTGTCTTGCGAATCCTGGGTTTATTTTTTTTGGCCAAATCATCAAAATCGTTAACGGCAAAGGCGGTCTTCTTGTCCTGATAGATGACTTCCAAAACATCCCAGAGGTGCTGAATTTCAGTCTCGAAACTCTTAATCATTACATCGTAGGCCTTGCGGTCTTCGATGAGCTGGGCGTTATCAAAATAGCGTAGCTTAATACTATAGCGCTCGTCCGGCAGATTGGCGAGATCGGTGTCTTCATATTCGCGGAGGGCGACTTCACGTCCGTTCTTGAGGTTTTCAATGTACTGATATCCCATTCTTGAAGTGTCAAGAATCGCGGTGAGCGAGTTAATAGCGGTGTTAAAGCCGCGGTTACGGATATTTTCCAAATCAACGATCTTTTTAATGTTCTCGCGGATATTGAGCGCGTCATAAGATTCGGGATCAATTTCGGCGCGAAGGTCGGTAATCTTTTCGAAGATCCTCTTCGTCAGGTAGTTATAACGCTTGGCTTTAGGATCGTCAATTTCGTCATCTGTTACCGTTTCAATTTTATTCAACTTGTTAAAGATGATTTCGCTGTCGGAAAGTTCTTCAAGTCCCTGATCGATTCTGGTATCCTTAATTTGTTCAATAATCCTATCGATACTGTCGGTGAGGTGTTTTGAGATTAAGTCTTTAAGAATGTATTCAACGGTAACCTGATAATGGAATATCGGGCTGATTAATTCCGAGTCAAGAATGTTAACTGAAAGTTTTACGTCAGTTACCGTCTTGGGTTTCAGAATGTTGTCTTTGAACGCGCACTTTACGATTGAATACGCGTTTTCACCGCGGACGAAAGCGCCGGTGTCCGTCTTCTGGCGAAGAATGCTGTTGGTGTGGGTTTCAAGTTCGTTGACGCCCCTCTGAATATGTCCCTGTAAGTGGCCGTACATATTCACCATGGATTTTTCAATTTCACCGGTGTTGAATTTGTCGGCGCCGCCAACCTGGTCAAGAAGATCGGCGACCTCTTTCGGCGTATACCGTAACAAGACCCTCGTTTCTTCTTTGTCAATAAAGTTTCTGACTTTCTTTACCATTTCATCTTCACTCGTTACCATGTAACGGTTGAACATGTTCTGGAAATTCTGATTGAAGTAATTGTACAGTTTCTCTTTAAGACTGCCCATTACGTCAAGGCGTTCAAGAACGTCTTTTGGCAGTCTTGCCGTCAGGTGGTGGATAACTTTATTAGTTTCCTCCTCCAGTAATAAATTAACTTCAGCCTGCTGATCACGATATTCCTGCGCTAATGAATTACGTGAACCGACTGCGCTCGGTTTCTCCGGATGAAATACATTCGGGGATTTGGGCAGATCAATTGCTCCCATATAACTCTCCTTAATAAATTAGTTTTTTTATACAACTTAGTAAAGAATATCATTGTCAAGCGTTTATGTAAAGAGATTTTTGCAAAATTTCAAAGATTAAAAACTGGATATTTCCTCTTGAATATGCTAAAATCTCCTCATGAAAAGAACAATTTCTTTTAATAAATATTACGGATTCAGAACAAGACTCAAAAACCTAAAAATCCCGCTATTTTTGGTTTTTACGGTTTTTTTAAGCCTTACCCCGTTATATGCCCAGCGCGCCCCAATAGATATTAATTTAATAATTGACGGTTCATCCTCGCTTACGGCGGTAAAAAGTGAAGTTACAACATGGGTTTCAAGTCGCCTGGACCAGATACTGGCGGAAGGCGACAGAGTCACCGTTTGGAACGCGGGGGCGCAATCAAAAATAATTTATACAGGGAAAACCGAAGGCGCGCCGGGTAAGGAAGCGGTAAAGAAAAGCATTCGGGATATTACCCCTCTTGGGAATAACCCCGATTTTTCCGGCGCGCTACGCGACGCCGCGTCCCGGCAAAGTTCAAGTTACAGTTACACCCTGTTAATCAGCGCCTCTCCCGCGGCGCTTTCTTCCGTTCTTTCAACCCGTCAGGCCGGTCTTTTGCGTTTTTCCAGAGTAGAGGAATTTTCAAATTGGCGCGCGCTTGTCGTAGGATTAAATATTGACGGAAAAGTTAAAAAATCGGCGGCGGCGTTCTTTGCCCAATAACCGCATTGTAGAATCTCGGTTATATATGTGATAATGTAATAAGCGTAAAAATGAAAAAAACATTTATTTATTTTTCCATAGGCGTCGCGCTATTGTCCGTGATGTTAATTATTTTCTTGGCGACCGGTCTATGGAAAAGGGTCTTTAGCCCGCATGTTGATGAAAATGTCAGGACAAAAATCGTAATTCCAAAAGAAACATACATGTATTCATCCGCGGAGGAATCCGGGCAAATGAATTGGGATGAAAGCATCAGTACCAAAATACCCCTGGAAAGCGGGGAAACGGTAATAGCTACGCTGAACAGGGAGAGCGAAGAAAATATACCGGAAGAACAATTTGTAGTTTATCGCACATCCAATACCGCGGACCCCGTGTTTATCACCTTCTTGGGTTACGATGAAAACACGTGCGGATACAGACGGATTTGGAACGCTCCGACCACGGCAAGCCGAAGCGAGACCATCGCTCTTTTCAGCCAGGACTTAATAGGCGACAGAAACAACTGCGTGATTGTAACCGGAATGAATCAAAAAAACGAACACACAATGACCGTATTCAGGCGCGGTCCCGGTCAGGCGAGAGAGCTACCTTATAAAAAAATAGCGGAGTTGCAGAGTACGGGTTCCGTTGTAATCCAGCAAACGGCGCGTTCGTTGGCGTACCAACAGGGGTTAACAAAGGGACAGAGTTTTAATATCGCCGCCTACGGCCATGATAGCGCGTCCACCAATATACTGGATCAGATTGAAACCATCTACGCGTTTAACACGGCAAGTGAGAGGTATGAGCAGATTAACGTTTCAAGGATACCCGGTTCGCAAATTGAACAGCGCAGGCTTAGGGAACTATTAAGCGGCGCTCCCGGCGTTTTTGAAAAATTTATTAACGATCTGTGGTACTATGTAAGTCCTCAAGGCACAATCGACACAAAACAGTATATTTATTTTGACCCTACAAAAAAAGAAATCGTATTTTTCGGCGACGAAGCCCAACAGGTTTTCCTTTGGCAAAGTTCTACCCCGTCAAGGTACGGTCTAAATATTAGGAGTCAAAATATTTCGATAAGCACATTACTGCGCTTCATTGAAGTAGAGCTTGAATCGCTTGACAGCATCAGGCTTCGCGTTACCGAGGATGTCAGGCTTAGAATCACGGCGGGCACTTCATGGGACGGCTCTTACCGTCGGGCGGGATCCGCCAACTTTAAAGAAACATTAACCCAGCCAAAACCTACGGTTGACGCGGCTTATGACTCATCATGGGGCAGGATTCAATTTAACAATTCAGGCGAATATACGATTACCTCCGTAGGGAATGTAAAAAAAGGACGCTATATTTTTTACAAAATAAACGACAGCGATTTATTGGAACTGCGCCCCGAAGGGGTAGATGAAAACCGCCTTGTTTATAAAACCGAAGCGGTCGCCGGGGTGTTGATTCTTTCACGCGTCAGGGTGGGAATAAACGGGGTTCAAGACTTGCTTGAACCCCCTGTTACGCTTACTACTCCAATTAATTAAATAACGCCCTGTTCTAGCATGGCTTTGGCTACTTTTTTAAAGCCGGCTATGTTAGCGCCGATAACAAAGTTACCGGGTTTACCGTATTCTTTGGAGGCCTCGTCCAATTTGCGGAAAATGTTACCCATGATGGTTTTCAGTCTCGCGTCAACATCTTCAAAAGTCCATGAAAGGCGGGCGCTGTTCTGGCACATTTCAAGACCCGATGTCGCCACGCCGCCGGCGTTTGAAGCTTTGCCCGGGAAAAACGCGATGCCTTTGCTGAGCAGGAATTCCGTCGCCTCAAGGGTCGTGGGCATATTCGCGCCTTCCGCTACAACTTTGCATCCGGCGGAAGCAAGCTTTTTAGCGTCGTCAATGTTAAGCTCGTTTTGCGTGGCGCATGGAAGGGCTATATCGCACGCGAGATCCCATACTTTGCCTTTTCCCGTCTCGGAATAGACAGCCGATTTGTGGGCTTCGGCGTATTTGGTAAGCCTTTCCCTGTTGTTAATTTTAATTTCTTTTATCGTGTCGAGTTTGATTCCGTCTTTGTCGTAAATAAAGCCGTTGCTGTCCGTCATGCTGATAACTATCCCTCCCAAGGCCTGCGCTTTTTCAGCCGCGAAGATTGCGACGTTGCCGCTTCCCGAAATCGCGACTTTCTTGCCTCTAAAGTCTTCTCCCTTTGTATTCAAATATTCATCGACGATATAAACAAGACCGTATCCCGTGGCTTCGGTTCTGACAAGGCTTCCGCCCCAATCAAGTCCCTTTCCGGTTAAAACGCCTTCAAAGGCATTCTTTAATTTTTTGTACTGTCCGTACATAAAACCGATTTCCCTGCCGCCTACGCCGATATCTCCGGCGGGAACGTCAGTGTCAGGACCGATGTGGCGGAACAACTCCGACATAAAAGACTGGCAGAAACGCATAACTTCGTTATCGCTCTTCCCTTTGGGATCGAAATCGGAACCGCCCTTGCCGCCGCCCATTGGAAGACCCGTCAGGGAGTTTTTAAATATCTGTTCAAAACCAAGGAATTTGATAATACTTAAAGTTACAGAAGGATGGAAACGTAAGCCGCCCTTGTAGGGACCGATTGCGGAGCTGAATTGAACGCGGTAACCTCTGTTTACCTGTACTTTACCGGCATCGTCAATCCAGGGAACCCTGAAACTAATGGCGCGTTCCGGTTCTATTAACCGTTCCAAAAGACCGGCTTTTTCATAAGTATTATCCTGATCGACAATGATTCTAAGTGAATCCAAAACCTCTTTTGCGGCCTGTAAAAATTCAGGCTGTCCCGCATCCCTTTTTTCTATAATTGAGATAATTTTGTCTATGTAGCTCATATTTCCTCCATGAGTATTTATATAATTTCTTTATATCCATTTTAAGTAATTATGTCAATAAGAACAGAGAACAGTTAACAGTGAACAGATAAAAGGGAAGCTTTGTTCGTTAGTTTATCGTGAAAGTCACGATAAGATTGCGGACAAAAATCACTGCTACCTGCTACCTGTTCTCTGTTACCTATTATCTGTTCCCTGTTATGAGTTTTTCAACAGCCGCTAGTTTGACGGCGGTACAGAATATTTCAAGCGCTTGTCCAAGTTCCTCAAGCGGAGGGCAAGTTGGGGCGATACGGATATTTCTATCCAGCGGATCGTTCCCGTTGGGGTATGTCGCGCCCGCCGGAGTCAGGGCGACACCGGCTTCAGCGCAGAGAGACACAATCCTCTTCGCGCAACCGTTAAGCGAATCAAAGCTGATAAAATATCCGCCCTCAGGTTCGGTCCATTCGGCGATGCCAAGCCCTCCTAATTCGCGGCGCAAGGTTTCAGTTACAAGATTGAACTTCGGTTTTAATATCGCGGCGTGTTTTTCCATGTGCGCCATTACGCCTTTCGCGTCTTTGAAAAAACGGGCATGGCGTAATTGGTTTAATTTATCCGGCCCTATGGTCTGCGCGATTAACCGCTGTCGGATATAATCGCAGTTTGATTTGGAAGAAGCCATACAGGTTACGGACGCGCCGGCAAAACTGACTTTTGAAAAAGAAGCGAACACAAGCGGCATATTCGGATTTCCGGCTTCTTCGCACAGGCGGACAATATTCGGGAGCATCCTCTTCACGTTTCCAAGATCATGAAAGCCGTAGGCATTGTCCCAGTAAATACGGAAATCATCGGCTGCGGGTTTAAGTTTCGCGAAACGTTTTACCGTTTCAGTGGAATAGACAATGCCTGTAGGATTTGAATACTTGGGTACGCACCAAATGCCTTTGATCATCGGGTCGGAACTGACCGCGGCTTCGACCGCGTCCATGTCGGGACCGTCCCGCCCAATCGCCACAGGTATCATATCGATATGAAAATATTTACATATTGTAAAATGGCGGTCGTAACCGGGAACGGGGCACAAGAATTTTACCTGTCCCTGACTCTGCCACGGCTGTCCGTCCCTTACGCCGTGGGACATATTCACCGCGACATTATCAAACATTAAGGCGAGGGAAGAATTGCCGCCGACAATAACTTCATCAGGCGTTAGTTCCAAAAGGTCGGCGAATATTTTTTTCATTTCGGGGAGACCGTCAACTCCTCCGTAATTACGGCAGTCGGCTCCGTTTGCGGCTTTGTAATCATACGCTAAAAGGCATGTTAACATTTCATTACAAAGGGACAACTGCTCATCGGAGGGAACTCCGCGAGTCATGTTGAGTTTTTTGCCTTTTTCCTTGTGTTTTAAAAAGTCGGCATCAAGCTCTTTTTTAAGCGCGGATAATTCATCCTTGTTCATTTGGGTATATTGTTTCATAATTTCTCCCTTATACTTTACTTTATACCTTTTTTATCCGCTTGTTAATATAGAGTAAGCTCTTCTTTGCGATTTTTTCTTCTTATATATATAAATCATTTCGCGGAAATATATCCTTTACTTCGATTGCCTTACCTTTATATGCGCCTCGCGAAGCTGTTGTTCCGTAACCTCGCAGGGAGCCCCCATAAGCAAGTCTTGCGCGGAGCTGTTCATCGGGAAGGCTACCACTTCGCGGATATTGTCTTCTTCCGCCAGCAACATTACAATCCTGTCGATGCCGGGGGCCATACCCGCATGCGGCGGGGCTCCGTAGTGGAACGCGTTATAGAGGGCGGGAAATTTTTTCTCAATATCGGCTTGTGCGTATCCGGCGATTTCAAAGGCCTTTATCATTACCTCGGGCAAATGGTTGCGTACCGCACCGGAGGAAAGTTCCACCCCGTTGCATACGATGTCATACTGCCATGCCATGATGTCGAGAGGGGACTTTGTTTCAAGGGCGGCAAGTCCGCCTTGCGGCATGGAGAACGGGTTGTGGGTAAATTCAACAGCGCCCGTTTCTTCATTAATACCGTACATAGGGAAGTCCACAATGAAACACATTTCAAATTTATTTCCGTCTATGAGGTTCAACTGATTACCCAACGTAGAGCGAATCTGCCCCGCCAGACCGTTTACCTTATCGGGCGTATCCGCTATAAAGAACAACGTGTCGTTCGTTTTAAGACCGAGATCTTTTTTAAGCGTATTCTGTTTTTCCTCGGATAGAAATTTAACGATGGGACCTTTAAGATTGCCGTCTTCCAAAACGGAGATGTAACCAAGTCCCTTCATGCCGATTTCCGTGGCGAAAACGAGCATTTTTTCAAAAAAGGATTTTGACTGCAATGCCGCGCCAGGGGCGACGATTCCCCTGACAATAATATTTTTAAACGGTTGAAATTCCACATCCTTAAAAAATTCGGTAAGGTCGGTAATAACAAGCGGGTTACGGAGATCGGGCTTGTCCGTTCCGTACTTCAGCAGAGATTCGGCGTAGGGGATTCTTATGAATGGTACGGGACTTACCGCTTTGTTTGAAAATGTTTTAAAAACGCCGTACATCGCATTTTCCGCCACATTGAAAACATCTTCTTGTCCCGCGAATGCCATTTCAAAATCAAGCTGGTAAAACTCTCCGGGGGAGCGGTCGGCGCGCGCATCCTCGTCGCGGAAGCAGGGGGCTATTTGAAAATAGCGGTCAAAGCCGGAAACCATCAGGAGTTGTTTGAAAATTTGCGGGGCCTGAGGCAGAGCGTAAAATTTTCCATGGTGCTTTCGGCTGGGAACGAGGTAATCCCGCGCCCCTTCCGGGGAGGACGATGTCAGTATAGGCGTTTGAAACTCCGTGAATCCAAGCTGTTCCATCTTTTCCCGCAGGAAACTGATTACTCTTGAACGCAGAAAAATATTTTTCTTTACTTCGGGATTTCTCAAATCAAGAAAGCGATAACAAAGGCGGACTTCTTCCCTGGTGTTTTTGGATTCGCTAATATCAAACGGCAGAGTACGGACGGCCTTGCTTTGGATAACCAGCGTTTCGACGTGAACCTCGACGGTTCCGGTTTCAATTTTTGGATTGACGGTTTCCGCATCCCGTTTTTTTACCGCGCCCGAAACGGTGATAACGCTTTCCTTGCCGAATTTAAATTCATCGTGCAGGACAATTTGAGTAACCCCGTATTGATCGCGAAGGTCAAGAAAAGTTACGCCGCCGTGATCGCGGATAGTGTCTACCCAACCGGATAATGTGACGGTTTGTCCCGTATGTTCATCCCGCAGTTCCCCGCAAGTATGAGTTCTGTATTGATTCATGTTATTTCTCTAATACCATTATGCCGATTATTACGGAATTATGGAAGTGGCATCCTTTTTGTCCTTCACATTACGAAATTTCCATGTTAAGAGTTATCGTTTGCTTTCCGCGGCATAGACCGGTGAATACTCCGCGCTCAATGGAACTGCCGGCGAAATCGCGTCCCTTTGAAAGAGCGATATAACCCTCGTCTATAAGTTTGTCGCGCGTGGGGTCTACGGCGTAATATCGGTTTCCTATCCATGCTTCGACCCAAGCGTGGGTTTCCCCGTAACCGGAGGCGAGACCCGCAACGTAGCGGCATGGTATTTTGTCAAGGCGCAGAAGGGCAAGCAATATGTGCGCATAGTCCTGGCAGACACCCGCGCCTATGTCAAACGCCTGCGCCGCCGAAGTTGAGTTAGAGGTCGCGCCGCGCTCGTAGCGCAAATGCGCGTGGACGGCATGTGAAAAATATTGAATACGATCCGATACATCGTTAGGCGCGGAACGGCTAATGTCATCGTAAAAATCCGCAAGCCCGCCATACGTACGCGTCAATTCCGTAGGGTACAGCAGTATGCGCGGCGGTTCGCCTGAGGCCGTGTACGGTTCGTCCGATACTTCCGCGGATCCCTCTATCCCAAAACGGAAATGGTTGTGCGGCGGGTTAATTTCCCCCGCCAACGCGTCATTGCCGAAACTGTCGGAGGTTTGCCAGATCGTATCGGGCGCGGGGTCTACGCGCCACGACAGGTTATTTATTTTCTGCCTGCTATCGTTTCGCGGCAGTATCCTAAGCAGAAACTGATGCTCTGACGCCGGCGATGAAAACGCCAATTCCATTTGATATTGAAAACGGACCGTCTTCAAGCAGCCTGCTCCTCAAATAGTCTGCTTAGGCTGTCAAGTACTTCGTCCATGCGATTTTTGTAGCTTTCTTCCGTAGCAAGAACTTCAACCAGCACCGCCAGATGCTGCGCATTGCAAAAACCCTTACGTACACGCGCGAGAACATGGCACAACTTTTCGTACTCGCTGTTTATAAGTTTGTAGTCGTACGAAAATCTAAAATACAAGTCGAGCCGCTCTACAAGTTTGCCGCACTTGATAATTGTACGCGCTTCGCCGCTGGCGATTTTGTCGTCTATACTGCCCCAGAACGCGAGCAGATAATCAATAACCGGCATCAGCGACAGACGAAGGGTTTTGGCGTTACGGCTCGCTTGAAATGCGTCAACCGCAAGCTGGATATAGGCGAGCGCCTCACTGCCGATCACGTTCCGGCAGACAAGCGCGTTGTCGTACGCAAAGCGAAGCGTAGAGCCGATGGTGAAGCAGTCCGCTTCATCGTACAGATACCCTTTTATAAAACGGCCGTGATCGCCGTACTTGTCCTCAATGTCTAAATTACCAAGAAATTCCCTGTAGGAATTTTTATCCTTGTCGAGCGATATGTCATGATAATTGAAAAACGTTTTAAGCGTGGTATAGGCGCGTTCCGCGTATCTTCCAAGCCAGTACAGGTTTGAGCTGTATTCTACCGAGATAGTACCCATGTGTCTTTAAACCCTCCTCCTTGCGAAGAATTGACGATGAACGAACCTTCGATACGCGAGAAGCGGGTTAACCCGCTTGCCCACACGCGCGTGGTTTTGCCCGTAAGCACGAACGCCCTTAAGTCCGCTTTTCGGGGAATAGTGCCGCCGTTTTCTTCCATAATATCAAGGTCAATAAAGTCGATGACCTCTTGCGATATAAACCGCCTTGGTTCTTTTATTATAAGAGCCTTAATTTCGGCTAATTTTTCCTCCGACAGTTCTCTGCCGAATACCACGCCGTAGCCGCCGGCTTCCGACACGTCTTTTATAACAAGACGCTTGATGTTTTCAAGCGTAAACTTGAGGTCGTCCTCGTAGTAGGGCAGGTATGTAGGCGCATTTTGCAAAATCGGCTCTTCACCCAGATAGTATTTTATCATCTTTGGCACGAAATAATAAATACCCTTGTCGTCCGCGACGCCGTTGCCGGGCGCGTTGATTATCGCGACATTACCCTTGCGGTAAGCGTCCATGATATGCGGTACGCCGATGAGGGAGTCCGCCATAAATGTTATGGGGTCAAGGTACTCATCGGAGATGCGGCGGTATACCGCGCCGACTCTCGCCTTAACGCCGAGGTAATCTTTTATGTACAAAACCGCGCCCTCAACTGTTAATTCCGCCGCCTTTACAAGCAACGCCCCGGTGCGTTCGGCAAGGTACGAGTGTTCAAAGTATGCGGCGTTATACCTGCCCGGGGTGAGTATGACATTCAACCCGCCGCGGTTTACAAAATTCATCGTCTCGCGCAAAATGTCCGAGTAGTCGCGGTTGTCCGTAACGTTGTTGTTTGAATAAGCGTCGGGATCGGCAATTCTGCTCAATTCTCTCGCAATAAGCGGATAGGACGCGCCCGAAGGAATCCGCAGGTTGTCCTCCAGTATGTACCATGCGCCGTCCTTCGCCTGAACAAGGTCGATTCCGGAAATGTGGCTGTACACGCCCTCAGACGGGACGATGTTACAGCACTCAGGCAGGTATCCCTTGGAGATATAAACAAACTCTTCCGGCAAGATTTTGTCGGCGATAATCTTCGCGCCGGAGTAGATGTCCCTTAAAAAGCAGTTCAACGCGTTTACCCGCTGGGCAAGCCCTTTTTCCAACAGCGTAAATTCATTATGCGAAATGATCCGCGGGATGGCATCGTAGGGAAAGAGTTGTTCAATAAACTCCCCATTTTTGTAGATACCGAATTTTACGCCGTATCGCGCCATGAGCTTGTTAATTTCATACGCTGTCGCCACCGACATTTCCATCCCGATTATCCCCTTCTACCGCCGTAGGGCGGCAAATTAACGCAAAAAAAAAGCAACGGCTACCCCATTTAAGGTTTGAGCGCCGTTGCTCATCTATTATAGTACTATATTTCACTCTAAAAAGCAACATATAAGAGGCTTTAATTTTTCGGCGTAATGAAGTAAATTAGAATAGTTAGGCTAATTAACGCGGTTTGAATGGAAGCATCTACGTACCAAATATCATAAAACGGAGGTTTTGATGATAAAACCTGTGTCTATTGCGGCTCTGCCTGTCGCGGAAAACTTTATTATACAGAAGAACCGTATCGAAAATAACGCGAATAAGGCTTGCAAACGCATCTGCATTGTTACGGGGACCCACGGCGATGAATTGGAAGGGCAGTATGTTTGCGCCCGATTGGCAAAAGTTCTAAATGACGAAAAACAGAAATTATCGGGAATCGTAGATATTTATCCCGCCGTAAATCCGCTTGGAATCGATTCAATTACGCGGGGGTTTCCGATGTTCGACCTGGACATGAACCGTATATTCCCCGGTTCTTCATCGGGGTCGCTAGCGGAAGTCGCGGCATACGATGTCATTCGCGACATTGACGGCGCGGATATGTGCATAGACATACACTCAAGCAACATCTTTCTACGGGAGATACCGCAGGCGCGGGTGAGCGAACAGAACGAGGATGCGCTCTTACCCTATGCGGTGATGCTTAATGTCGATCTTGTGTGGATACACGCGTCGGCTACCGTACTTGAATCTACACTGGCGCATTCGCTCAATATGCGCGGCGTAAAGACGCTGGTTGTTGAGATGGGCGTTGGAATGCGCATCACGGAAAGTTTTTGTACGCAACTTGTGGACGGCATACTGAACCTGTTGCGCGAACTTGGAATGTGGAGCGGAGAAACCGCGCGGACGCGTTCGCCGCTTGTCTCAAAGGATCACGGTGTCGGTTTCTTAAATTCGGACGCGGGGGGAATTTTTATTCCGCGCGCCGCGCATGGCAGTCATGTAAACACGGGTGATTGCATCGGTATCGTTATAGACCCGCTTACAGGTTCCGTTGTAGAGGAAACATTCGCATCGTGCGACGGCTTGTTGTTTACGTTACGGGAATACCCGGTTGTCTTCGGAGGATCGCTTTTGGGACGGATTATGGAGGACTCCAAAAATGGTTAAGGACATTATATACTCGATCAAATCGCCCTACCGGCAGAGCATGGACATTATGGGGTACACTTTCGGTTCAGGCGAACGCTCGTGTTGCGTGGTGGGAGCGTTGCGCGGCAACGAAATTCAACAGATGGCGATCTGCGCCCAGTTGGTAGACACGCTCAAACGCATGGAGGAAAAAGAATGTGTTTTACTGGGCAAGAGCATAATGATCATACCGTGCGCAAACCATTATTCCATGAATATCGGCAAACGTTTCTGGACAATGGACAACACCGACATCAACCGAATGTTCCCCGGATACGATCAAGGCGAGACGACACAGCGAATCGCCGACGGGCTGTTCAAGTCGGTTAAGGATTATCTCTACGGCATACAAATGGCGAGTTTTTACCGTGATGGCGAATTCCTGCCGCACGTCAAGGTGATGGACACCGATTTCAGAAAGCCGGAAGCCTACGAGTCGCTGTCGGACTTCGGTCTACCCTACGGTTTGATTAGAATACCGCAACCATACGACACCGCTACTCTCAACTACAACTGGCAGGTGTGGGGCTGTCAAGCCTATTCCCTATTCTCAACATACACCGAGCATATCGGGAAGCAGTCCACCCAAACCGCCGTTAACGCGGTACTACGCTTTCTTATCGCGAAAGGAATACTCAGATGGGCGCTACACGGCGGAATGCACACGCGTATATTAAACGAAGGATTGATAAGAAACGTCCAGACAAGCTACGCCGGTATATTAAAAAAATACGTCTCGGTGGGCGATGAAGTCACCGAAGGCGATCTGCTCTGCGAGATAATTCATCCCTTAGAGGGAAACACGATAGCCCGGATAGAATCGCCGATGGAAGGGACGATTTTCTTCGCCTACAACAAGCAACTGGTGATGGAGCATACCGACGTATTTAATATAGTGCCGTTTTCCAACGTATAACGAGATGGATGAATCGGAGTCCGCTTTAACGGATACTATTCATTAATGAAATACAAGATCAACCGTAAAAGGCGCGCCGACGGTAACGCGGCCGGAAACGGGAGTATCCCTCGCGCTTGTTCCCGCCGGGTTCGGAGGCATCAGATTAGCGTTCCTCTCGTCTCTTGGGTTTGTAGCCTGTCCCGTCTGATCCACCCGACTGCTTCCGCCCGCGCCGACAAGAACGCCCTGCCCGACGATCCCGGCGAAACTGACGGTTCCTTCGCGCACGTAAAGACTTCTGGTGTCTAATTCAAAGTTCGTCCCCCGGACGGAGGCCGTTGAAGTAGGCGAATATACGGTCATAATCGCCTTTGTCCCGGCGGGCGGCTTAACATCCACCCGTACCCTTCCCGCGCGCAGATTCACGTTCAGGGTTTCGGTTTCGTCCAGTTTTTGAATCTCTTTCAACGTTAAAATCGTTAAGGGGCGTACCGATACGGTAGCGCCTCCGATTCTGACGACGGCGTAGCTTTTAAAGCCCGTCGATATGACCGTCTCCTGAAAAATCTTATCCCCCTTGTTCGCGGCTTTAAAAGACGTTTCCTCAGACTGCCTGATTTCCACCCTGCCGGTAAGCTGGTCGATAAAAGCGTCCTGGGAGAACGCGCGCAAACCGGTTAAAACAAGGATCGCCGTAAACAGTAATTTTTTCATTTTTCTGCTCCCGTTAAAATATTGAAAATACCATATTAAGTTTTACACGCCACAAAATATCAGCCTCGGGCATCGCGTCTCCGAGCGCCGGTATGAATACGCCGGTTCCGAAGTTCAGGCGGATTCCGGGGGTTATATTCCATACCAGCCGCCCGTATATCTCGGCCCCCAGAAAAAATCCTTCCGAATCTCCCTCGGTTACGGGGTAATACCTGTACGTTCCCAAATCGTTCCTGATGAAATACGTGAACGCCGCCTCCGCAGACAACGGTTTCGCCAGCCTGCCGGTAAAGCCCAGGGACAGGAGGGACAGGCCGGATAATTTGGCTTCAACAATCTCCCCCTGGGGAACCGTCGTCAGGGGCAGAAAAGCGCCGACGGTTTCGTCTTCGCTCACCCCGCTCGAATAACGCCACGATAATTTGATATGTTTTTCCAGTTTTGTCGGCAGTACGAACGTTAAGCCGATATCCGCCGCGAACGCCGGAGTCACCTTACCGTCGTATTCGATTAACTCGAAACACCCGCCTAAATCGAAAATAACGGATTTTAGCGGAACGGATAGGGCGGCCGTAAGATACTGGCTGTTTAAATTTCCGCCGCCCGCGTCAAACTGTGCAAGTATCGAGGCTTTTAAGCCGAGAAATCCGGCGAGGGACGGGTGGTCGTATTCTACCGCCGCAAGGACTCGCGAAGGGGCGAAGTAGGTATCGGCGAAATTCTCATAATCGACTTTTTCACCGCCGGATTCCATTTCATCGGAGGTCATCGTGATTTTGGCCCTGTCCCTGTATAAAAGACCGGTATACCACGCTCCCGCGCGGATATTCCCGAAGCGGGTGACAACCGAAACCAGCGCGCCGTCGAAAAGCCCGTCCGCAGTTATTCCCAGGGGATCGCCGTAGAACATCCGTCCCGCGTTTAAATTAATGATTCCGAAATTGAAGTTAACGTCGGTTCTTGTCAGTTCCGGTATTACCGTAAAGGAGTCGGTTTCGTCCGAAGGATCGGCCTCGTAACTTACGGCGGCGGAAACGTACAGGCTACCTTTTCCCCCCAGCCGCGCCGTGAACCGCGGCGTTAAAACGCCCTTTATATAAAAACCGGTCCGTTCAAAATCGAAAGCCGGTACGTCCGTTTCCGCGTCCTGGCTGAAGACGAGACCGAAATCGAAGGCGTGGAGTGAAAACGTACGCAGAAGAAAAACCGCGGTAAGGAGGAGTAATGTCTTTTTCATCGCAAATCCTCCGGCGGAATATTTTCTTCCGTTACCGGTACGGACCGTTCCCCCGAAAACCCCCAGGGGTTGTCTTCAATACTATACAGCAGGCGGCTGACGATAAAGAGCATTTCTTCGCCCGACACCTTCATGCGGGGATCGCTCTGACCCTGTATTAAATCCCGGTAGACCATTTCCCGGTAGCCGTAATGCGCGCTTTTAAACAAAGTGTACATGGGTCCGCCCTTCAGACCGAAAGCCTTCATGATGAGGAGCGACAGGTTTTCCAGGGAAATCGCGTCCCCCGCTTTCGCTTTCGCGGGAAGCCATTTTTTTTCAATAGCGAAACGCGTCGCTTCCAGCGCCGCATCCTGACCGTTTGTTTTGTCATAAGGGACTTCCACGTCCGCCGCCTCCAGCACGAAAAGCGCCGCCTGCCCGTAAGTTACGGCGGGAGTTTGCAGAAGCGCCAGTATTTCGTCCGCGGTCTGCGCGTGTAATGCGGCGTATAAAAAGAGTAGAAAAAACGTTATGCATATATTTTTTTTCATTCTATGTTACTCCTTAGTTTTCATGTTATGGATCCCAACCCCCTCTATAGGTTGGTGGATCAGTTATTGCGTCATAATATAACTCTTCATTTGATAGGATGTCATTATATCTTCTTTTGGGAAAAGCATTCATGTTGTTTTCATCATAGTAGGTATATGCTTCTACATAGAAGACGGAATCTTGAATATTAATATTATTGGAGATTTCACAAACACCAGAGTTTACTGCTTTTTTATAAAATTTTCCTACTTCCCCTTTTCGCGCATAAAAATCAATCGCACCGGCCCATTGGGCTGTGTTGCCGGTGATTAACCCACCTTCCATAATGAAGGTTCCAAATGTTACTCTTACTCCACCTCCTCCCCAAGTAGGTGCTTTATTACCTGATATTATTCCTCCGCTCATGGTGAAGGTTGAACCACTTCCAGAAACACTTACCCCGCCGCCACTGCCGTCCGACAGAACTACATTATCGGATATTGTTCCGCCTTTCATGTTAAAGGTTCCGCCACCCCAACCCACTGTTACACCGCCACCGTCATTTCCCGAATTATTGGTATTTCCAGTTATCTTAGACCCGTCGTTCATTTCCAGCGTTCCTCCGCTGTGTACCTTAACTAGCGAAGCGTCATTTGAGTCGTGTCCTTTCAAGGTAATGTTATCGTCCAGTATCAGAGTAACGCCTGAATTAATTGTAAACAGCGAGCCGTTACCGGAAAGAGTTACGGTTCGCTCTTGCGTATCTCCTTTCAAGATTATGCTTATATTTTTATCGCTATAGGAAAGGTCTTGCGGAGTAAGGTTTTCATTGGCGGTTACCGTAATAATATAGTTTCTGCCATTAACCGCATTTCTACCAAGCCAGCTTAATTTATCCGCAAGTGTATTGCCCTGTGCGGTCTGCGCTTTTGTAAACTCAAATTTTGTAAATGTTAATGTCGGGTGTCTTCCCGCATCCTCAGTGTTTATGATAAATGCCAACCTGTTCGCCTCAGCCGACGAAGAAGACGCTGTTTCGGCGGCGGTAAGAGTTATAGTGCCGTTTACTGCCTCCTCTGCCCGTATACGATGTAAGGGATAATAATCTGAAAGTTCTTTCCAATACTGCGGCTCAGCCGTCGCGGAATTATCAACAAGAACAATAGACATAGCCCAATCATCTTTTTCTACCGTAACATCCGATGTGAACGTGTAGTTGAATGTAAATACATCGCCCGAATTAATTTTATCGCCTCTTACGGAAGACGGAATATCATAAAAACCTAACCAGTTATCATAGGATTCGTCATTGCTATTGATTCCTTTATTATGAGTAAACGTAATTCTTTTGATTGAAGAAGGAAGTTGAACTTCCTCAATTCTAAAATCCCAAATTCTAAAAGAACCGGTATCCTCGCCTACTAAAAAGGCAAAATACGGATTATATTGCGTATTTCCGTTTTCCGGCATGGTAAATTCATATATTTTTTCTTGTTCAATTGTAGGAATGGTTAATTTGTTTGCATTAGTGTCAAATTCATACAGAATGTCGGTATCATCAGGGGGTATTTCTTGCGTGTAACGAACAGTTACCTTATTAAAAGGTTTATTATCGGTTGTTTTCCATTTCCATGATGCTCTATAGGTTTTTCCCGCCGTCGCGATATAATTACGACCCACTTGCGATACCCAGTTATAATATTCAGCATTGGGTACGCCTTCTACATTTACATCATAACCGGAACGATCCGCTATCGGGGTAATGGTTACTCTAGTTGTTGAATCAAAGCCTCCTTGGCTTAATGACGAATCCCATACCCACCAAAAAATAACCTGCTCCATATCTATAGTTATGTTATTCAGCCCTAATCTTAAAGTTACGTCTTTTGAGCCTGTCGCGTAAATTTCGCCGTCAATCCAGGAATTAACCGTTATATTCCATTCACCCGGCGTTACATAAGCTTCAAAGGTTGTACCGCTTTTAATAAAGGTAAGTGTTCTTGTTCCGCTTGTAAGTACAACCTCATGTTCAAGATTATTATGGGTTTCGGTATCATAAGGATCATAAACCTTACGTTCGGCGCCGCCAAACGAAATAACTAATTGCGCCAAATCGCCCTGCCAGTGGCTAAAACAACCTGATAAACTTACAACGATAAAAAACATCGTAAAAATCGATAACTTAATTGAATGTTTTTTATATGCCGCCATAATGATTATTCTCCTTCTATAACGCCTAATGTATTTCTATTTTCATAAAAATATACAAACTGTGGATAATTTACTTGTATTATTATTATTTCCGCTAAGGTTAACGCGGGGGGGGGGGGGTAATAATTAAAAATGATAAAGTTTTGATAACCCCTCCTTTTATCCGCCGACAGCGGAATTTTTATAATTTACGTAACTTTTTTATCTTATACTTGTTTTTAACTTATTGTCAAGCTTTTTTATCTTTGTGATTTTTATTTTATTTTCTTTGAAAAAATTCGCTATTTTATCGCATCTTCCAGCGCTTTCTTCGCAATGTCCGGATTTCCCTTTCCGCCAAGTTTTTTCATAACCTGTCCCATTAAAAACCCGAACACTTTTTCCTTACCGGCGCGGTATTCCGCGACTGAGTTTTGATTTTCAGTTATAACGGTCTTTACCGCTTCAATGACCGCGTTGTCATCGTTAATCATAAGCAATCCCTTTTCGGTAATGTATTTTTCGGGATCGACATTATTCGTAAACACCGCTTCAACTGTTTCCTTATACGCGCTTCGGTTGATTTTCCCGCCCGTAATAAGCGTAATGAGCGCCGAAAGTTTATCGGCGTCTATAGACAGATCCTCCGGTAAAACATTGGCATTGTTCATCAGCCGCATGATTTCTCCGGTTAAAAGGTGCGCCGCTTCTACGGGCTGTCCGCTTTTCCGCGCGACGGTCTCGAATAAATCGCAAATATTTTTGTGAACGGTCAGAACCGTCGCCTCGGATTCGGTTATCTTAAAATCTCGGCAGTACCGCTCGCGTTTTTGGTACGCCAATTCAGGCAGGTTCTTCCTGACGCTGTCTAACCATGAGTCATCAATCTCCATCGGCAAGAGGTCAGGCTCAGGAAAGTAACGGTAGTCCTGCGCGTTTTCCTTTGAGCGCATACCGTATGACTCAAGTCTTTCATCGTCCCAACGGCGCGTTTCCTGAATAATATGCCCGCCGTCTTCCAGTATTTCAATCTGACGGGATGTCTCATATTCAATGGCGCGCGCTATCGCCTTAAACGAATTCATGTTTTTTGTTTCGGTACGCACGCCGAGTTCTCCGCCTAAGGGACGCACGGACAGATTGATGTCGGCGCGGATGGATCCCTCCTGCATTTTGCAGTCAGACACATCCAGGTACAGAAGCGTTTCGCGCAGTTTCTCAAGATAGGCGATTACTTCGGCGGAGTTGTTGAAGTCGGGCTGGGAAACAATTTCCAGAAGAGGCACGCCGCATCGGTTGAAGTCCATAAAAGTATTCGCGCCGTTCGCGTCGTGAATCAACTTCCCGGCGTCCTCCTCCATGTGTATCTCGCGTATGTTGATTGTTTTTTTCTTGCCGTCAACCTCGATGTCAAGACGACCGTCCCTGCAAATTGGGGCGTATAGTTGCGATACCTGATAGGCTTTCGGCAGATCGGGATAAAAATAATTTTTACGGTCAAACTTGCAGTATTTGGTAACGTTGAACCCAAGAGCAAGTCCGAGCCGAAGAGCGTACTCAACTACGGAGCGGTTAAGCACGGGCAATACGCCGGGCATTCCCGCGCAGACGGGACAGACATGGGTATTCGGCTCTCCTCCGTAAGCGGTCGCGCAGGCGCAGAAAATTTTTGATTTTGTTGAAAGCTCGGCGTGAACCTCAAGGCCGATGACGGTTTCCCACTTCATGCTTTTATTCCTTTGGGTTTTTGCAAATGGTAGTCGGTACGGGATTGATAAACCCGCGCCGCGCCGATAAGTTTGCTTTCCGAGAAAGCGTCTCCGATAATCTGGAAGCCGATTGGCAAACCCGCCGAATCAAATCCGCAGGGAAGCGCCGCGGAGGGGAGTCCCGCCAAATTGATCGACACGGTGTAAATATCGCCCATGTACATCTTCATCGGGTCGCTTGAATTTTCCCCGATACGGTACGCCGTTGTAGGCGCGACAGGAGAAAGTACCATGTCATACTTGGCGAACAACTTCGTGTAAGCGTCTTTGATAAGGGCGCGTACCTGCAAAGCTTTTTTATAATAAGCGTCGTAGTATCCGGATGAAAGTACAAACGAGCCGAGCATTATTCTTCTTTTAACTTCCAATCCGAAACCTTCGTTGCGTGAAAGACGGTAAACTTCGGAAAGAGACTGAGCGTTAGATGTGCGGTAACCGTATTTTAAACCGTCATACCGCGAAAGATTCGACGACGCTTCGGCGCACGCGATTATGTAGTAGGTCGGGATCACATAATCCAAGAATGGCATTTCAAATTCTTCTATAATAGCGCCCGCCGCCTGAAACTCTTTTGAAACTGCCAGAACGGCGTTTTTTACCTCATCGTCAATGCCACCCGCGAAATAATTGCGGGGCAATCCTATCTTCACGCCTTCCAACTTTGATTTCGCTTCGCCGAATTCAAACGGCTTTTCTATGACGCAGGTACTGTCCCGCGCGTCAGGTCCTGAAATGATCGACAGTAAGGCGGCGCAGTCGTCGATGTTTTGCCCGATAGGGCCGATTTGATCGAGAGACGACGCGTAAGCGACAAGCCCGTACCGCGACACGGAACCGTAAGTCGGCTTAATACCGGTAACGCCGCAGAAGGCGCATGGCTGGCGTATACTGCCGCCCGTATCGGAACCGAGAGCTATGGGGATTTCTCCGGCGGCTACCGCGACGGTACTGCCTCCCGATGAACCGCCCGCTACGCGCGAGATATCCCACGGATTATGTACCGCGCCAAACGCTCCCGTTTCGCTTGAGCCGCCCATGGCGTATTCGTCCATGTTGAGTTTCCCGATGATTACCATGCCGGCTTTTTCCAACTTCTCAATAACCGCGGCGTTGAACACGGGCGTGTACCCCTTTAGCATTTTAGAGGCGCACGTTGTTTCAATTCCCTCCGTGGAAATGTTATCCTTAATGGCGATTGGCACGCCCGCAAGCGGTGAAAGCGGCTCGCCTGCGGCTTTAGCAGTATCAATCCGCGACTGAATTTCTTTCGCGCGCGCTAAAGCTTTCTCTTTTGATACCGTAAGAAAAGCGTTATAACGACCGTCGTTTTTTTCGATTAATTCAATATACGCGCGCGCAACTTCAAGCACGCTGATTTTTTTAGCTTTGATGAGTGCCGATAATTCCAACGCGCTTGATTTAAACATGCCGTCAACCTTTTTATTCAACCGTCTTGGGAGCGATAAACATTTGATCATTCCTGACAGGAGCGTTTTGCAGTATCAATGCGCGATCAAACGAAGGGCGCGCCTCGTCATCGCGGAAAATATTTACATTGTCAAAAGGATGACTACGCTCAACCACGCCGTTCGTGTCAATTTCGCCGAGTCGCGCCATGTAGTCAAGAATCTCCTGCAAGTCATGGGTCAGTCTTGTTTTTTCACTATCCGAAAGAGTCAGACAGGATAAATCTTCCAGATACGCGAGCAGTTTATCGTCTATTTGCATGAAAATCTCCGATTGTTACATTATAATAGCGCGATTCCGGCGGACTTGCAACCTGATACGGTTTTTTCGTCCCATACGGAAACCTGCACTTCTCCGACATGCGCTTTATTAAGCAGAAGCATACACAGCCTTGACTGCCCGATGCCGCCGCCTATCGTCAAGGGGAGTTTGCCTTCAAGAAGCATTTTGTGGAAGGGCAGTTTTTTGCGGTGCTCGCATTTCGCTTTGGCAAGCTGTGTATCCAACGATTGTTCATCGACTCGAATTCCCATTGAGGAAATTTCAAAGGCGCACCCCAGGATATCGTTCCAAAAAATAATATCGCCGTTTAGCGTCCAGTCATCATAGTCGGGCGCGCGTCCGTCGTGCTTGATGCCCGATTTTAATATATCGCCTATTTTCATGATAAACGCGGTTTTGTTTTCTTTTAGATACGCGTTCTCCCGTTCTTTGGTAGACAGTTTCGGGTACGCGTCTTCCAACTGCTGAGTCGTAATAAATTTTACATCGCGCGAAAGGTTGACATTTAAAGCGGGATATCTCTCATTGATTTTGTCCGCGGTATCGCAAATGGCGTTTACAATCGCGGTAACCGTCTTTTTCAAATATTCCTCATTGCGCGAAGCCCTATTTATAACCACTTCCCAATCCCATTGATCAACATAAATGGAATGAAGGTTGTCCATCTCCTCATCGCGCCGCACGGCGTTCATATCGGTATACAGTCCTTCGCCGATAGGAAAATAGTATTGGTACAGCGCCATGCGTTTCCATTTCGCGAGCGAATGGACGATTTGCGCCGTGCCATGTGTCTCCTTTACCGCAAACTCCACCGGACGCTCCACTCCGTTGAGGTTATCATTCAAGCCCGTTTGCGGCTCGACAAAAAGCGGCGCGGAAACGCGCCTCAGGTTAAGAGCGCTCGACAGATTGTCCTCAAATAACCGCTTTATAACGCCAATGGCGATTTGAGTTTCATAAACCGATAAAATTGACCGGTATCCGTCCGGCACAATCAATTTACTCATTTCTATAATCTCCGTTAGTAAAAAAAATAGACGCGGCGGACACAAAGTCCACAGCGCCTTTGCTGTTTATTACATGGTTATAATAGTATAGAACGATTTTTATTGTCAAGCGCACGCATACGTAATGACGCGATTAACCGGAAACCTTGGCGATGACTTCAACCTCAACCAAAACCTCGCGCGGCAGGGCGGACACGGCTACGCAGGAACGAGCGGGTTTGCCGGTAAAGTATCGCGCGTAAATTTCATTGAATGCGGAAAAATACTCCATGCTCGTCATGAAGCATGTTGTCTTTACAACTTTTGTAAAATCGCTTTCCGCCGCCTTAAGCACAGCCGCAATATTTTGCATAACTTGCTCGGTTTGTTCTTTTATGCCGCCTGATACCACCTCTCCCGTTTCGGGCGACAACGGGATTTGACCTGAGGCGAAGAGAAGTCCGTCAACTACGATAGCCTGGGAATATGGGCCGATTGCCGCAGGGGCGGAATTGGTTGATATTGTTTTCATGGGGTATTATACAGTTTTATTGGTTTGTAAGCAACTCACTTGTTATTATATGATTTTCTATCTGATAAGTAGTAATTTTTATTTTATTTATCTACGACAATAAACGGTAAAAAATATTATAAAATATTTAAAAATTAAGTTGAATTATATTCTTTTTTCCTTCATCTTATAAGGTATAATTACAACCATAAAAATATTTGTTATTTTTTCATTGTTAATAAATAATAATTAATGACAATAGTAAATTTTTAATATACCTGTATGATATTAGATACATTTTTAGTCTTGACTTAGGGAAAAAAATAAAATCAATATTATATAACTCTATATATTGTATAGACTTACATAATATTGATGTATAAATTTTAGATTTGGCACGGTTATTGCTAATAATAACACGGTGTTGAACGTTTTAATGTGTCCTATTACTTTGGGCATATTAGAATAAATATTTTTTTAAGGAGAATTATATGGAAAAAAATGAAATTTTCTGCAAATGTCCCCAAAAATCGCTTTTGATAAATGATAAACAGTATCATATAATAAAAACAAACCGAAATTATATAAACAATCACCAAAATAGATGATACTACTCTACAGGGTATTTTCTGTAAAGGACGCTATCAGTCATGTATATTATCTCGAAAAACTACTCTTGTTATACATTCTAAGAACTCATTGAACTATCATGATATAGAAAATTTAACATCTTTGTCGATGGAGATAATATCTGCGCAAAAGATTATATTTTGAAATACCTGCGTATACAGGTATTAATAAATCTAATTAAGGAAGGAAAAATGGCAAATAAAAAGCTACTTCTCATGGATAAAAGATTATTCAATTTACTGGATGAAAACAAAACAAAAAAATCGGAACCTAATGATAAAGATAAAAGACCCGAAACACCTGAAGAAAAGATAAAAACTTTGGTAAGAATTTTTTGTAAAGGACGTTATCAATCATGGATAGCTCTTCAAAATACTCCTCATTCCCGAAACCTCAATAAAAATAAAATAAGGAGCAATCATAAATAGAAAATTTTCAGTTTTTATTGACGGAGATAATATCTGCGCAAAAGATTATGTACCGGCAATCAGAGAAATAGCAACTTATGGCGAAATATTAATAAAACGGGGCTATGGAGAATGGACAACAAACAATATGAATACAAAAAAATACCGGACAGTTAAAGTCCGGTATGAAAATTTTTGCCCTCCGCTTAGACGAAGGGCTTATTATTATTTTTCAGGAGAAAATTATGGCGAGAAAAAACGGATTCCCATTTGAAAATGACGAATTTAGTTACGATGATTTTATTACAGATACGGATATTGAAGAAAATGAAGAGCAAAACAAACCCTTAGCTCTTCTGGATCATATTGATCTTGTAATAAAAATCCAATCTTTGATACAAAACCATCTTGATGACAAAGAGAAGAAAATAAAATATCAGGAAATTCTTAATAATCATCTTACAGTTTGTTCGGATATACTTGGAATTACCACATTACAAGCGCTTCTTTTTTCACATATTCTTAACGGAGGAAGATTATTTAACCAGGGTGAATTGGCAAGAATCCTTAATGTTACAAGAGTACAATTCTTTAAATATTTGGACGATATTGATGTTCTGTTTAACAAACATCTGATCAAAAAATATGACAGCGGTTATCATGGTATAGATGAAGAAGAGTACTGGGTTCCTAATGATGTTATTCAAGCAGTACGGGAAGGAAGAGCTTTTATTTTACCAAATATTTGCGGTCTTTCAAAGGACGAATTTTTTAATCACTTAAAGCGGCTTTTTAAAAGTGTTATTGAAGAAGGTGAATTTTCAAGCAGAAAAGGATCTACTTTCTTGTTGGATTTCGGGAAATTACTAAATGAAAATTTCCAACTTGAATTTGTTAATAATATTCATAAACTATCTCTTACAAGAACAAATCTGATCTTTCTTTCTTATCTCTGTACATTGTTTTATACAGAGCATAAAAACATTTTTCCAATTAGTAGATTTCTTTCATTAGGTTCATTTGATATTTTTTATAAAGAAAGAATTGATATAAATAAACTTTTAGAACTGAAACTTATTGAATATTCAGGTGATGATTTTAAAGATAAGGAATATATCGTACTGACACATAAAGCTCTCATCGAATTATTGGATATATCTGAGACCGAGTTGAAATCAAAAATAAATTCTGGACTAATAAACCATGAAAACATTCAAAAAAAGGAATTGTTTTATAATGAAAATGATAGAAAGCAAATAGAACAACTAACCGAACTATTAATCGAAGAGAATTTAATCATGGTGAGGGAACGGCTGAAAATAAAAAGAATGAGAACAGGTTTTAGCTGTTTGTTTTTTGGATCTCCGGGAACAGGAAAAACCGAAACCGCATATCAAATAGCCCGCATATCCGGCAGGGATATTATGCCTATTGATATTTCAGCGACAAAAAGCTGTTGGTTTGGCGAAAGCGAAAAAATTATTAAAGATATTTTTATGCAATACCATTATAAGGTAAAGAAAGCGAATGACATAAATTTGCCTGTACCTATTATTCTTTTAAACGAAGCTGACGCAATTATAACCAAACGAAAGGATACGTCAATAAGCGGTCCCGCACAAACCGAAAACGCTATACAAAATATTATACTTGAAGAACTTGAAAAATTTGACGGTATCATGATTGCGACAACTAATCTAATTGAAAACATTGATAAAGCCTTTGAAAGGAGATTTATTTATAAGATTGAATTCCATAAACCATGTATTGAAACAAGACAGTCAATCTGGAGAAGCTTAATTCCGGAACTGACCGAAGAAGAAGCCAATAAACTTGCTGAAGTCTTTGATCTATCCGGCGGTCAAATAGAAAATATCGCACGAAAACGTACGATTGCCGGTATACTAAATGGAAATGATCCTGAACTTGCTGACTTGATAAAAATTTGCGATGAAGAAACAATGTTCAAAAATGATATAAAAATCGGGTTTTAATGAATTATCAATAGTTTATTAAAAACAAGAAAACAAAACAATTGTCGTATTATTTTTTACACGGATTGTAAAGTTTAATAGATAAGAAAAAATATACTGTACCTTAGCTTAAGATACAGTATATTTTTATTAATAAAATATTAGGGGTATAAAATGGCGAAAAATAAAAATGCATAAAATTTATTTCGAGCCTATCCGATTTTGGACTTGTTGACAAACTCCTATTTTTAAAATTTAGTGTTTAAGAAGAAAAGGAATTATTACTATCAGATGTCCGTGTATTTTCAAAGGATGATGAATATTGCTATGATTGTCCTAAAATGTATATTTGCAAACAATCTGACGATATAACTTTAGAAATACCCATGAATGGGGAAGGAGAAAAAGATGGAAAAATCCATGACAAAGCACAATAACACTGATGGAAGCGAAAAAAACGGAGGTTTTAAAAATACGACAAATCTTCCTCCACGTCCACAAGTAACGCCTCCGCCGCAGAAGCCGGTAAAAAAATAACTTTTCTTTGTAGACAATTACCCGGAAACTTTGGCGATGAATTCAACTTCAACCAAAACCCCGCAAGGCAGGGCGGATACGGCTACGCATGAACGCGCGGGTTTACCGGTAAAGTACCGCGCGTAAATTTCATTGAATGCGAAAAAATACTCCATGCTCGTCAGGAAGCACGTTGTCTTTACCTCTTTTGTAAAGTCGCTTTCCGCCGCCTTAAGCACAGCCGCGATATTTTGCATAACTTGCGTTGTTTGTTCTTTTGTGACGCTTAAAACAACTTCTCTTGTTTCGGGCGACAATAGAATCTGACCGGAGGAAAAGAGAAGTCCGTCCATTACGATAGCTTTAGAATATGGACCGATAGCTACGAGTGCTAAAAAGGATTGTAAACTTCTTCTTCATTCTGCTAGTTATTTATATTCTCCTTATAATTTTCTCCTAATCCATTTATTGCTTTGTAAAAGGCCTCTTTGTTTTTGAATTTTAGCATAATTTCATCAAATATTATTTTGTAACTGTCTGTTAAAAAATCAAGGTCTTTTTTCGGAGGTCTTAAAAACATTGATATCTAGGTCCGATAGCCAGTCTTCATTTGAAGAATCATAATATATATAATGAGATGCTCGTCCATGCAATAAAAAAAGAGCTATCTCATTTTAAGAATATCCAATATTCTATTGCATTTGGCATATAAAGAAAAATCCCGTATTAAATCATTTATGTTTGAAATAAGGCTTTTTCTTAGGAGTTGAGAAACTTCATAGTTACTCTCTTCCTCTTTAAAAAACTTCTCACAACAGCGTTGAAGAACAGCAACGTTGTAATAAGACATTTTCCTTTCTTTTATTCTTTGCAGTTAACCTTTATAGGATATACGGTTTTTATCCGCCACAGTTTTTTGTTTACGAGAAACTGCTTGTACGGTTTCCCTATCGCAAATAAAAATCTTCAGTTACAACCTGAACTTTAAGTACTATTGACAAATATTTGATAATTGATATAAATAATTATATAGTCGAATAAACAATTGAAGAAAAAAGGTTGAAACATTCTTGACATAAAAGTAAAGATATGGAATAATTATTGAATATATGAGAGTAGAAACATTATTAATATTACTAATACTTAGCCCTAAAAATATTAAAAAAAATCATCCGTTTTGGAAAGAACTGTTTAAAGCGGGAATAAAATTAGAACAAGAAAACATAAAAATTAAAGATTTAAAAGGAACATTTGAATATTTAAAAAGCGATTGGCGGTATCACAAGAATATAATTATTGATTTTTATACTTATTTGAAATCGAGCTTTCCCAATCCAATTCCATTTCCTTTATTTTTTTATTGTAAAAATGTATCTGACAGTAATATAGAATATAATGTATATAATGAAGAATTTGACAATTTCGCTAAAAACAAAACAAAACATTCAAAAGATATAAGAACAGAAGAATTACAATTTGATGAATCAATCCATTATGTTGAGGATAGAAATAATAATAATTATATTGATGATTATGATTATAATTATGATGATGAAGTTGAGATTAAGGAGGCGCTAATAAATTTAGCGGATAAATGGCTAAAGGATATATTGAGCGGTGAATCATTTTATGAAAGGAATAAAGACTATTTTACAAAAAATGAAGTAAAATATTTTTTAACCTGTGAGTGGTTTAAATCAGATATTAAATTAGTTACCCAATCTAGTTATATGGATTTATTACAATATTACTGGAAAATAAAGATAAGGGCAAATGGATTGAATTTATCTCCATACTTTTTTATAGATAAATTTATCGAACATCTTGGCGATCCAATAATTATAAATTATTTTAATTTCATTTGTAGAAATAAGAGAGTTATTAGAGATATTGACGAAATCTATGATATCAGCGATTATATATTTCAAGATTTTTCTGATCGTGATTTTAATAATATGACGTGGCAAGACTTGAGGCATCTGAGCGATGAATGGCATGGGAGATTTACTTGGATTATAGATAAGCCGAGAGAAAACCAAATAAATAAAGAATGGGGGAAAAATACAGTAATTAAAGACTTTACATTTACAGTTGATGGAAAAATATGGACAATTAATGAAATAACAACGGGTAAATTACTGTATGATGAAGGTAAAGACATGCATAATTGTGTTTTTAGCTATTTACACAGTTGTATTTCAGGGCACTGCGCAATATTTTCAGTTAAAGTTAATGATAAAAGAATGGCTACGCTGGAAATTAGTACGAACAATTTAGAATTCCAACTTGTACAAGCGCGAGAAAAAATGAATGCATCTATAAAAAACGAAGAAATAAAAAAAACAATATTAATTTGGTCAAAGGAGAATAATATTAATATTCTGGAAAATGTTTTTGGAGAATATGCCGATGAACATATATTTATTGAGAACAATAATAATATATTTGAAGAAGAGGATAATGATTATGAAGAACGTCTAATGAATAATATTGCTATTGCTAACAATGATAATTTATTGGATAGTTTAGAAGAAGAATATTATGCGCGGTTATATAATAAATATATTGAGAACGATGAAAATATTGAAAAAAATAATATTGGAGATATAATTTTATGAAATTAATCACAGAATCTTTACGTCGAATAAACTATCGCTTGTATTTTGCAATATTAATTACAATGTTCTTGCCTACAGTATATCATACTGTAAGAATATATTTTTTAGGTAATATGCCCTCCGATTGGGGGGTTAATATTGCAAGCCAACTATCTTGGATAAATTTATTTTATGAAATAATACAGGAAGCGCTTATTCTTCCATTGTTTTTTATTCTTGGCAAATCACTCAATAATGAAGCCGAATTGGAGAACAAAATAAAATCGGGTTTACTTTTAACAGGAATTATATATTCTGTTTTATCGGTAATTATTTTTGTATTTGCTAATCAATTTGTTATCGCTATGGCACAAAACAGGAAATTAGTTGATCAAACAGTATTCTATATAAGACTGGAAACAATAGCAGGTATATTTTCAACACTTACTCGGTTTTTGATGTTAGTTTTTATAAGTATGTCAAAAGATAAGTATATGTATATTTTGCTTGTATTACAAATGTTATTGTCTATTATATTTGATACATTTTTAATAAGTAATCTGTCAATATCCCTTAAGGTTGGCGTAAATGGTATAGCTTTTTCAAATATTATTGTAAATATTATTATCATCATTGTTGGAATATTGTTATTGAAAAAAATCAATATACATATATTTAATCGTAAGAAAATATCATTTTCATGGATCAAGGAATGGTATAAGGTTGGTAAATTTTCCGGTTTGGAATCTTTTGTCAGAAACCTAGCTTTTATGATAATGATTATAAGAATGGTAAATGTAATTTCAGAGCAAGGTTCATATTGGGTTGCAAATAATTTCATTTGGAATTGGCTTTTATTGCCATCTTTGGCGCTTGCTGATTTAATGAAAAAGGAAATTGCCGAAAATAAGGACAATATTAAGAATAATACTCTTGGATATTTTGTTTTAAGTTGTATTTTCACTGTTTTGTGGATTATAAGTATACCTTTGTGGAAACCTTTTTTACAATATGTAATGAATGTCTCTACATTTGAAACTGTTTATTATCTGGCAATAATACAAACTGTATTTTATATAGTATTTATATTCAATAATATATGTGACAGTGCGTTTTATGGACGAGGAAGAACAGATTATATGTTAATCCAATCATTAATTGTGAATATATTTTATTATGGTGGCGCATTCATACTATATATTAATGGTATTTTCATTCCTTCTTTGTTGAGTATATCATTATTATTCGGAATTGGTATGGTTATAGACTTTATTCCAACAATAATCTTGTATTTCATTATGCTTAAAAATTTAAATATAAAAATTGGAGATATTGTAGGAAAATAAAATGAATATTTTTTCGCCCTATAAAACAATGGAAGATTCTGCTAAATTATGTCCGAATAATACCAATGTTAAATTGATAATTCGTCATTCCCTTCGTCCGCATATAGAAATTGTTGATGGAAAACATCAAGACGTTTCATTAACATCGGAGGGAAAAATGCTCGCAAGAAAACTTGGCGCTTCTCTGGAATTATCGCTTGGTTCCCTGGTACATAGTTCCCATGCACGTTGCAAACAGACTTGTGAAGAAATAATAAATGGATTTTTAGAACGAAATAAAACATCAGATTTGCCTTTTGAGATATTTGATTCAAAAATATTAAAGAATTCTCATGTGCAAGATGGGAGAAAATGCGGTGAGAATTTTTCCAAACATGGAAACGAAGGCATTTTTAGGAAATATGCTAATGGCGAATCTCTTGAAGGGCAATATAATTTACGGGAATCTGTTACACCAATGGTTGACTGTATCTTTGAAACAGGTAACAAACCATTAACCATAGACATTTTTTGTACACATGATTTTCAAATGACGTTATTTTTATTAAGTTTTTTTGGTTGTGGGCAGGAAAACCAAGCAAAAATATTAGAAAAATGGCCTCAAATGTTAGAAGGTATGTTTTTATGGGGTGAAAGGAACCGCTTTTATGTTGTCTGGCGTGGAGAAAAACACGAGGTTATAATGTGAAAGTCCTTGTTTGTGGGAATATTAACAGTGGGAAAAGCCATTGTATTAATATACTGGCTGAACTTTACAAAAATTTCAGTATTATACAAATAGATGAATGGAGAAGACGATATAGCGATGGAACTATTGAGGGAGAACAAACAGCACAACAAGAATTTGTAGATGATGTTTTACGTGAGGAAAATGTTTTTGTCGAACTTTCCGGATTGGGACCGCTTGGTAATTTATTAGCGGAAAGGATAAAGCGAAAGTCGTTTATTTTATTGTATATAAAAGAAAGAGTGGAAATTTGTCTTGATCGCCTTGCTACGAAACAATTATTTCTTACTCCATATCCAAAATCAAACGAAAAAATTGAAGACACAATAATCCGTATTGATAAAGAGTTAGGAAACAATGAACTTTACACTATATGGAAAGATAAAGCTATATCAATATTGGAAATAAATGATAAATCAATAATTCCGAACATACCGATACTTCATTATAAATACCTTGTTGATGTTATTAATATTATAAAGAACAATGATAGAATCAAAGAAATAATATTATTTGGATCAATTGTGAGGAATGAATTAAATAATTTGTCTGATATTGATATATTCTTAACAACTGATTATAGTATAAATGAAATTGAGGATATATTATCTGATATACCTAATCTTGATTTTATTGATAACGATGAAAATAAAATTTATATAATTATTTCTAATATTCTCGTAGAAATATTTGTTGTTAAAAATATAAAGGAAAATATTAACTATTATGTAAATTCATATATTATTGATATTTCAAATACGATTATTAAAGGTAATGACGAAACGTATAAAGAACTTTTTACCGCCAATACGAATTTTTCACCAAATATTGATATAATAAAAAATAAAACCGTAAAACGTCTCATATATTTTGTACTTTCACTTGAGAGAATAGCAAAAAAGGGAGATAATTACAAATTTTTCTTTCATAACAATATAATTATCCATGAGATTACACACCTTTTGTATTTTAATAATAATAAAATACGATATGAGTATTTACCACATAATGCATTAAATTATTATGATGACATAAATATACAAGATTTAGTGTATGATTTTATCAAAGATAAATATAATCATATTCATAAAATTAAAATAACTGTATATGAATTATTAAGAAAAATGAATTTAAATCAGGAAAAATATAATAAAATATTTGGGATGCCGCAAAACGGCACATAATGAGGTTACAGAAAAAATAAATTCATAAAAAACGAAGATAAAAGTAGTCATTTTAGGCGTTTATTGAAACCTCAATAACTCCTAAAACTCCTGATAAGTCCCCAGGAAATCAAACATATCGGTTTCCTGTTCCAGTTCCGCCAGTACCTGTTTCAACTCATCGGAGATTACAGGCGTGTCAATGTCAAAATAAAACATAAACTCAAAGGCTTGCCCTGAGATGGGGCGGCTCTCCAGTTTGTTCATGTTGATTCCGTGCGCGTAAAATTTCGCTAGGACATGGTAAAGGGAGCCGGGCTTGTGTTTCAACGCAAGCATAAGGCTGGTTTTATGCGCACCCGGATAAATTTCCGGCTTCTTGGAAATGCAGATAAAGCGCGTATAATTGTTGTCGGTGTTTTGGATATTGAATGACAGCGCCTGTAAACCGTACAACTCGGCACAGTCGCGCGATGAAATAACCGCCGCGTCCGTTCGTCCCGAGTTTGCCGCCTGCATCGCCGCCATTGCCGTATTCGCGCATTCGGTTACCTTAACATTTTTCCACGACTTTAAAAAACGACTGCATTGGCGAATCGCCTGTTCGTGCGAAAACACTTCTTTAATATCGTCCATCTTCGCTCCGGGAGCGGCGAGTAACGTGTGCGTTATCGGCAGTTTTATACTGCGCACAATATAGAAGCGGTAACGGTTCATCAGATCATATACTTCGTTGACCGAACCGGCGGAACTGTTTTCAAGCGGCACTACGCCGTAACGGCACAAGCCGCCGTCCACAGCCTGAAAGACCCCTTCAAAATTGTTAAAGTATGTGATGTCGGCGGGAGAAAACAATTTGTCGCAGGCGGCTTGTGAAAACGCGCCTTCCACTCCCTGACACGCTACAACCGCGCGCGAAGGAAAACTATCGCTCTTGTGTTGAACCGCGTCTTCAAGCAATTTCTTTACTGCCGAATCGTAATGACTTTGCGATTTCTGATGGCTATGGATTATCTCAAAAATAGAAGAAAACAAAACTTTGACATACCCTGAAAGTTCGGGTCGAGTCATCTCGCAAAGCCGGTACAGAATTTTACGCTCGTGTTCAGTGTCACTAACGGACAACGTTTTTTCTTTCTTTTCCTTTTCAATTTCAAGCGCAAGCCCCATACGCTGTTCAAACAATTTCAACAACTGCTCATCGACATTATCAATTTCCTGATTCAACTCATCAATCCCCATAATTTTCCTCTTTGTTATTTTTTATTTATTATTTTTTCCCACTATGTCTAAAATCTTCTGAACATCACGCGCCAAGTTGGCGAAAGCGTCCGGCGTAATCGACTGCGGTCCGTCACACATGGCATGGGCTGGATCGTTGTGTACCTCGATGATTAATCCGTCCGCGCCCGCCGCGGCTGAAGCCATAGAAAGCGGATACACAAGCGCGGCGTCGCCAGCGGCGTGGCTGGGGTCTATAATGACGGGCAGATGGGTCAGACGCTTTAACATCGGCACGGCGGAAATATCAAGGGTATTACGGGTGGAAGTTTCAAAGGTACGTATGCCGCGCTCGCACAAAATAATCTTTCCGTTTCCGCCCGACATGATGTACTCGGCGCTCATTAAAAGTTCTTCGAGGGTATTGGCAAGCCCGCGTTTTAACAGGATTGGCTTTTCCTGTCTGCCGAGTTCTTTCAACAGTTCAAAATTCTGCATATTCCGCGCGCCGACCTGAATAACGTCAACCTGCTCGAACATCGGCAGGTGGTTAGCGTTCATTATCTCACTGACAACGGGCATTCCGGTGAGTTCCTTCGCTTTTAACAAAAACTCTATGCCTTCGTCGCGAAGTCCCTGAAACGAATAGGGAGAAGTTCGGGGTTTAAACGCTCCGCCGCGCAGAAGATTCGCTCCCGCCTCTTTGACATTTAGCGCGATCCCGCGGATTTGTTCGGCCGATTCCACGGAGCAGGGACCGGCGATAAATTGAAAATGACCTCCGCCGATTTTATACCCGTCCATATCAACGACGGTATCGTCCGCATGAAATTTGCGGTTGGCGTTTTTGTACGGTTCGCTGATCCGCTGTACGCGCTCCACAATATCCATGCCGCTTACAAGTTCCGAGTTGAGGCTGTGCGTGTCGCCTATCAGTCCCAGCACGGTTTGATAAACGCCCTTGTTTACATTGACGCGCAGTCCCTGATTCTCAAGCCACGAGATCAGATTTTCCAAACTTTTTTCGTTAGCGTCTTTCTTAATAACAACAATCATAATTAACCTTTAATTAAAAAATTTTATTCCCATTCAACCGTCGCCGGAGGTTTTGACGTAATATCATAAACAACTCTGCTTACGGACGATATCTCCGCCGTTATCCGCGATGAAATACGGTCCAATAATTTGTGGGGAAGGGGGGCGTATTCACATGTCATAAAATCATCCGTCTTTACGGCCCTGACCGCGATTACGTAATCATAAGTCCTGTCGTCCCCCTTAACTCCTACCGAACGGCTATTGGTAAGAACGCAAAAATATTGATCGGGTCTGTCTTTTATTCCGTCAAGTTCTTCGCGGAGAATCGCGTCGGCCTTTCGTAAGAGATCAAGCTTTTCTTCCGTAATCTCGCCAATGACGCGGATGGCGAGCCCCGGTCCGGGAAACGGCTGTCGGTTCACGATAAATGAAGGCAGACCCAACTTTTTACCCATGACGCGTACCTCGTCCTTGAAAAGCCGGGACAGAGGTTCCACGACTCCGGTAAAGTTGAGTCCTTCGGGAAGTCCGCCGACATTGTGATGGCTCTTTATAACGGCCCCGTACTTTCCTCCCGATTCAACGACATCGGGGTATATTGTCCCCTGCGCCAAATACGGAATATTTCCAAGCTTCGTCGCTTCTTCTTCAAACACGCGTATAAATTCCTCGCCGATGATCTTGCGTTTTACTTCAGGATCCGTCACGCCTTTTAATTTCGCGAGAAAGCGATCTTTTACGTTGACGCGGATAAAACTGAGTTTTTCTTTTGAAAACACGCGTTCTATTTCATCGCCCTCATTTAACCGCATTAAACCGTGATCGACAAAGATACACGCGAGTTGTCCCGGTATGGCCTTGGATAAAAGACTCGCGCATACGGACGAATCAACTCCGCCGGATAAGGCGAGCAGGACATTTTCCTTGCCTACCTTTTTTTGGATTTTCTTTATTTGCGTTTTAATATAATCATCAAGTTTATAATCCCCCTTTACGCCGCATATGTCGTACAAAAATCGGCGGATGATTTTTTCCCCGCCTTTGGTGTGTTTTGTCTCAGGGTGAAACTGCACGGCGTAAAGTTTTTTCGCTTTGTTTTCGCAGGCGGCGATACAGACCGATGTTTTTGCCGTTTTGCGAAATCCCTTAGGCAGACGAGTTACGGAGTCTCCGTGGCTCATCAGGGCGGTAAAGGGCTCTTTTTTATTTCCAAATAATTTTGATGAGTTTTTATCCGGCGTTACGGTTACGCGCCCGTACTCGCCCTTGTCGCCGGAGGCTACCTCTCCCCCAAGCGTATAACACATAAGATGCATTCCGTAACAGATACCCAGAACAGGGATACCCAACGAGAAAATTTTTGGATCGCACTTGGGAGAATCGGACAGATATACGCTGTTGGGTCCGCCTGTCAGAATAATGCCGATTGGTTTTAATTGTAAAATTTCATCAACCGTCATACTGCCCGGTTTTATTTCCGAATAAACCGATAAACCTCTGACCGTCCCCGCAATAAGTTCCTTATACTGTCCGCCAAAATCCAATACCAATACCAACTCGCTCATATCTCCACCGTCCCTTCAAAAACTTTTACGCAATCGCCCGTCATATATACAACTTCATCCGTGTAACGGATGATTAAATCCCCGCCGGGAAGACGCACTTTAATGTCCGTGTCCTTATCGCAGTGTCCGTTCAACGCCGCGGCCACCGCACAAGCGCATGCGGCGGTTCCGCTCGCCTGAGTTTCTCCGCTGCCGCGTTCCCATAAGCGGATTTTTAAATGGTTTTTATCCATAACTTTGACAAATTCAACATTAACACGGTCGGGAAACAGCGGATCATTCTCAAATAGAGGGCCGATTTTATTCAATTTAAGATCGTCAATTTTTTCACAGAAAACCACGGCATGAGGATTGCCCATGGATACGCAGGTAATTTCGTATTCAACGCCGCCAACGGTTACTTTTCGCGCGATCGCGTTATCGCCGGTTAAGTTGACGGGAATTTTTTCAGGGCGCAATTCGGCGCGTCCCATGTTTACTTTTACGGACGATACCAAGCCGTCACGGGTGGAAAGATGGAGTTCCTTCACGCCGCTTTTTGTTTCAATCTTCATATCGCGTTTATTTACAAGTCCGTTATCGTACAGGTATTTCGCCACACAGCGAATAGCGTTTCCGCTCATGCCGCCCTCACTACCGTCAATATTGAACATTCTCATTTTAGCGTCGGCGGTATCGGAAACAGGCGGCAATATCAGCACAACGCCGTCGCCGCCTACGCCCTTGTGTCTGTTTGATAAAAACACCGACAGCGATTCGGGAGAATTAATTTCCTCCATTATGAAACAATCAAAATAAATAAAATCATTGCCGCAACTTTGCATTTTTGTAAAGGTGAGCTTCATGCGCTCCGTCCGCAGACTGTTAATGTCAACTAATTCGGTATTAATTTCACTGTACCCCGAAAGCAAACCGTCCGCGAGCGCGTTGGCGGTATCGACCGACGTTAGGCATGGAACGCCTAGAGAGCAGGCTTTTCTGCGGAGTTTTACGTCGTCTAACGCCGGGTCTCTGCCTTTTTTAGACGTGCAGATGACATAACTTATCCGTCCGTCCGCCAAAAGAGTTTCCGTATTGACTTCCTGATTATCGCATATTTTATCTATCGGTTGGACTTCAAAGCCTTTTTCCTTAAGATAACGCGTAGTTCCCCGCGTCGCGTAAAGTGAAAATCCGGCTCGGACAAATTTTTCCGCGACATCGCGTATCTCCGCCTTGTCGCTGTCACGCACAGTAATAAGTACACCGCCGTGTTTTTTCATTTTGCTTCCGGCGGCGATAAGGCCCTTGTAAAGCGCTTCCTCAAGGTTCTTGCCGATGCCTAAAACTTCCCCGGTGGATTTCATTTCAGGTCCCAAATGCGTATCAACGCCGGCAAGTTTTTCAAAAGAGAAAACGGGAACCTTGACCGCGACATACGGCGGTATTTTTCCTATGCCGGATGAAATTCCAAGAGCGGAAAAATTTTGGCCGACGCTCATTTTTGTGGCAAGCTCGCACATTGGAATACCCGTAACCTTGCTGAGATACGGAACGGTACGGGACGCTCGCGGGTTTACCTCGATAACGTAAACATCGTTTTCATACAGGACATATTGAATATTGACAAGTCCTTTTACATCCAAAGCCATGCACAATCTTTTTGTAACGTCGAAAATTCTTTCGGCTAACGCGTCGTCAATGTTAATGGCGGGATATACCGCGATGCTATCCCCCGAATGAATACCTGTACGCTCGATGTGTTCCATTATACCGGGAATTAAAACATTCCCGCCGTTTCCGTCGGGGGAAGCACGGCCGTCGCATAAAGCGTCAACCTCTATCTCCGGCCCCTCAAGGTATTTGTCTATCAGTACGGGGTTTTCCTGTTTTGAACGTAAAATAATTTCCATGTATTCGCGAATATCGTCCTGAGAAAACGCGATGATCATATTCTGTCCGCCAAGCACATAGGACGGGCGCATCAACACCGGGAAACCTAATTTTTCGGCGGCATCCAACGCTTCGGCTTCCGTTAAAACACCGTACCCCTTGGGACGTTTGATTCGCAGTTTTTCAAGCAGAACGTCAAACCGCTGTCTGTCCTCGCAGATGTCTATGCTGTCCGCGGATGTGCCGATGATATTAACGCCGCGCTCGTGAAGTTTCTTTGTAAGTTTTATCGCCGTGCCGCCGCCAAACGCCACTATAACGCCGATTGGTTTTTCAATTTCAATAATGCCCATCACGTCGTCAATACACAACGGTTCAAAATAAAGCCTGTCGGCGGTATCAAAATCGGTGGATACCGTTTCCGGATTATTATTAATTACGATAACCTCGTATCCCAAACTTTTCAAAGTCCATACGCAGTGTACGCAGGCGTAGTCAAACTCTATCCCCTGCCCTATGCGGATTGGTCCCGATCCGAGAACCACGACCCTTTGCTTGCCGCTCTTTTGAATAAACGGCAGGGCTTCGTTTTCCGTCCCGTTCTGAATGGAATAGAAATACGGCGTTTTAGCTTCAAATTCGCCGCCGCAGGTGTCAACCATTTTGTATATAAACGGCGAGCGGGAAGGCGTATTTGTGAATGAGAAAAGTCCGGAAGCGATATTAACCAGTCCATGCAAAAACCAGCGGTCTACTTTGGTGATAGCGTAAAGATCGTCCACGCTGATGCCGCGCTTGATCGCCTCATACAACACAAACAGACGCTCATCGGTTACCGTATTAAGAAGGGCGCGGATTTCCTCGTTTGATTTCGCGGCAAGGCGCGGCATTTCAAGACTGTTAAGACCAATCTCCGCGCCGCGGACGGCTTTTATAAGAGCCTCCTCAAAAGTGTCCGCGATAGCCATTACTTCGCCCGTGGCTTTCATCTGGGTGCCAAGTTCTTTTTGCGCGTACACAAATTTATCAAAGGGCCATTTGGGGAATTTCACAGCAACGTAATCAAGGGTAGGTTCAAACGCGGCGAATGTATTTCCCGTAACGGCGTTTATTATCTCGTCGAGTGTATAGCCGATGGCGATTTTTGTCGCGACTTTGGCGATCGGGTATCCTGTCGCCTTGCTCGCGAGGGCGGAGGAACGCGAAACGCGCGGGTTTACTTCGATAACCGCATATTCAAAACTGTCGGTATGCAGGGCGAATTGGACGTTACAGCCGCCTTCAACGCCGAGGGCGCAGATTATATTCAACGCGGCCGAACGCAACATTTGGTACTCTTTATCGGCCAGCGTAACGGCGGGAGCGATAACGATGCTGTCGCCCGTGTGTATGCCGACAGGATCGAAATTCTCCATTGAACATACGGTGATTACGTTCCCTGCTCGGTCGCGCATCACCTCAAACTCGATCTCCTTCCAACCGGTGATGGATTTCTCCGTTAAAATCTGATGTATCGGCGAGAGGGACAGCCCGTTCGAGGCGATTTCCCGAAGCTGGGCCTCGTTAGCCGCGATGCCGCCCCCGGTGCCGCCGAGGGTGAAGGCGGGACGAATAATCACAGGGTAGCCGATTTCATCAGCGAAAGAAATTGCCGTTTGCGTATCCGTCGCGATTACCGAAGGGATTACCGGCTGGCCTATGCTTTGCATTGTTTCCTTGAACAGCTTTCTGTCCTCTGCTTTGTCGATTGTCTCGGGCGAGGAACCGAGCAGGCGCACGTTCATTTTTTCAAGAAAACCGTCGCGCGCCAACTGCATGCAAAGAGTGAGTCCAGTCTGCCCGCCGAGGCCGGATAATATGCTGTCGGGACGTTCTTTTTCGATAATGCGCTTAACGGTCGCAAGGGTCAAAGGCTCGATGTAAATTTTGTCGGCGATGTTGTTATCCGTCATTATGGTAGCCGGATTGGAGTTGACAAGGACAATTTCAATCCCGTCCTGCCTTAATACCCGGCAAGCCTGCGTTCCCGCATAATCAAACTCCGCCGCCTGCCCGATAACAATCGGGCCCGAACCTATGACCATTGTTTTTTTTATATTTTTATCGAGCGGCATCAGTGTTTATCCTCAACATCCTGCTCCCAATAAATAAGTAGTTTTTGGTTTGTAATGTCGGAATGTAATATCAAACCGGGCGTTTGCGTTATATGTATCACTGATTCCCATTTTTTTTCTTCCGGAAAAAATTCTGCGAAAAGATTTTTCCGCAAAAAAATCTGATCGGGACAAAATACTATGCCCGGTTCACCGTCAAAAATGGCGGCGTAAAAAATATCAGACTCCACGATGTCCTGAAAAAAGTGGCTGCCGAAAGACAATTCCGGCACTATGCCGGCCTTCAGATACGATACCTCGCACAGGGCCGCCATGTTGCATAACTCGCTAAAATGAACGGGAACCCCAAGGGATGGCGTAGTTGTTCCCCACCGTCCCGGCCCCATTAATAAAACCGTTTTATCTTTTAATTTCTGATTGATAAGGCCGACCGTACGCGCCGCCTGATATTTATCCTGATCCGTCAGCTCAAGATATTCGGTCACCTTGACAAAAACGACGTAATCAAAATGCAGTCTTATATTGCCGCCCATAAAATCACCTGCGGATGAGAAAAATATCTGCTCCTGTTTCGGTTGCGGGGCCTCGATAACCCTGCCAAGTCCCTTTGTTTGCAGGGGGCGGCATTGCAGAAGATTAAAACGGAACTCGCCGTTTGGATCAAAATTAGCGGTAAACTCAATATCCACGGGATAGTTATAGGCCGCGCTCAATGTCGAAAGCACCGTACGGACAAATTCGGGGAATCCTGTTTCAGTTAACAATTTTCTAAAATCAGGTATCCTGGGGGTATGGGTATAATTAATTCTAAGTTCTTTCATACGGTTAATCGCCGCGTTATCCGTGGTAAAGAAAATATTTTTATCTGTTTTTAAATCGCCGTCCGCGAGTTTCTCAAGCGGCACTTCCGTCAATTTGTTGTTAAAAAGGTCAAGCACGTCCGCTTTATGCTGGGAAAACTTTTTTTCATCGCCGTAACTGACCGGCGGTCCCTTATTCGGGCAATCCAAAGGAACGATTTTCGCGTAATCGCCCGAAACACGGTCTACCGCGCGCGTTCCAAGACCGAATACGACGCGAAGCATACCGGCTTCAGGATTCATTGATTTGTCCCATACGTATAAATTGATGGAATTTCCAACGCCAGCGATGTGCGGAAAAAACAACTCGTCGTAATGGTTGCCTGAAACGCGCTGAACAAGAATCGCCATTTGCTCATCCTGATTGGTAAGGCCCCGGCGCTGACGGTAAGAAAGAGCGTCATCGTTCATGGTGCTGGCGTAGACGGTGCGAACCGCCTGTTCAAACGCGGCATAACGCTCCTCAGGCGTACCCTGATTGGCGCAAAATACGCTTTCATATTTACCGGCGAACGCATTGCCGAAATTATCCTCGCGCAGGGAGCTTGAGCGGACAATAATCGGCGATTGTCCGAAATGTTCCAGCATCTGTATAAACTGCTCAATTATAATATCGGGGAATTTACCCCTCTGCATCTTTTCCTGCAACTCTTTCGCGACCGTAAAATATCCCTCTGAAGTTTTTTGCTTAATCCGCAAATCCCACAGTCCGTTATGTACGATGTACGTGTAGAAAATATCCGACCCCAGATAAAACGAGTCATGCGGCTCCCAATGATTTCGCATAACGTCACCTGCTTCTTTTTCCAAAATTTTTCTCGCAAGAAGCATTCCGACGCTTTTTCCGCCGATAAAGCCCGTTCCTATTTCCCTCTCCGCTATATCAAGAATGTCCCTAAGCGTAAAATACTTGTCAATAAGGTTTGTTATGCGCAATTCCTTACCGATAATCCATCCGGTAAGAAGTTTCTTCATTTCCTCCTGGGACTTTTCATCGCTGCTAAGGGATGAACGCGCGTGATCAAGTTTAATCTGCCAGTAATCCCTGGGTTGTCCTCCCTTGCTGACCCGCGAAAACAAAGTCGCCGCATCCGCGCTTGACGTAATAGTGACCGCCTCGTCGCCGTCAATCAAATGCGGAAAGAACATCGTGGGCGAATATCTTTCCCATACCTTGAGCGGATGAATATAGAATTTATTGTCAACATTGTACACGTCCATTAAAAGTTGCGTGGTTTCCCGTATTCGCGCGATTGTGTCGTGGGTGAGGGAGCCGCGGATAATGGCGAAATACGCTAAGGTGTCAAGAATAAAAAGGAAAGGGCAGGTTATACGGAAGAAATTGCCCACCATCATGTCGGAACTCCAGCTTGTAAGCAGGTCGCTAAGGCAGTCAAACACATAGAAAGCCTTTAGTCCTTCGCGGTCGATAATATCATGGACTTTCAGGGCGAATAGTTCAAAACCTTCCGATTTATCCAACTTATATATGACGGAAGGTTCGTTATCCGCCATTAACGGCTCATGGTTCCCGAACCGGAAGTAGACAAGCCTGCGATTGTCCTGTTTCGCCTGCCTGATATACGGACGTAAGACATGAAGATAATCCTCTATGGACTGCACCTGCCAAACCACATTATCACCTAACCTAAGCAGGTCAATGGCCTGATCAAGACCGGGCATCCCCGTACTTACCCTTCTATCTAACGGCATAATCGTTAATCTCCTCCGGAGCTTTTATCATATCCGCGAATAAGAATATATCGTCTGTTATCGCATAACAGTAGGTGCATATTTTTTCTTTTGTCGTAAAATCACGGTACGGGTTTGATAGGCAGCTTTTTCTGCCGCGGATAATGGCCTTTATTGTTTCATGAAAAAAACCGCGCCATGCCCAATTTTTATTTTTAAAATCACGGCATACAATATTACCCGATTCCCGCTCAATATTATTGGAAAGCTGGACGCCTTTTTTATTGCATAGATAAATTCGTATCACATCCGATAATTCACTGAAAAGTTTAATAAGGTATTCATCGTTGTTTATTTTTTCGTTATCAAACTGGTTTTCAAGAAAAAAATGTTCAATCTGAGTATCCAGAGAATTTTTTAAAGATTCCGCGTCGGCCGTCTTGCTTTGTATCGCGTTATAAGCGGTAGCGATCAACGCTGAAAAAACAAACGAGTTGACAAGCGGATCGCGCATGGACGCTTGAGGGGCGGCAAGTAAAAAGCCCTGATAAAACCTTCCCTTTGAGGAAATACAAATATCAAGCTGGCGCTCGGTCTCCACTCCTTCATGCAGAACTTCGATGCCTACGGAATCGGCGAAGACGGCGATAGCGCGCAAATACTCGCGATAATGATAAGACGTTTCGCTGTTATGAATATAATCAATATTTATTTTTATAATGTCGGGCTGAAGTTTCGCCAACCTGTCAATATTGCTGGCTTCCTTTCCGTAATCGTCAAGCGCGATTCTGCAACCGGCTTTTTTGTAGTGGACTATGGCGCGAAGATATTCCTCGTTCGCGTTAAAATCTTCTTCCGTAATTTCTATAACCAGTCTGTCATTGGGAATACCGAATTCTTTCGCCCATTGCAAAGTTATCATATCTTCCGGTTTTTCCAAAAACGGCAGAAGCCATGCCAGTCTGATATTGATAAACAGATATTCGTTCCGCTTTTCTTCAGCGTATTTTTTCATGGCGTATCTTCTTACCATTCTGTCCACTCTGAGGGCTTCTTCATGCGATATATCGGGGTCCATAAAAAAAGGACCTAAAGAGTTCACTGTTCCGTCATCGTCCACATAGCGTCCTAAAACCTCATAGGCGTATACATTGTTTGAATCGGCGGAAAGAATAGGTTGAAAATAAGCGATAACATTGTCAGACGTTAAATTCATTTGTTCATCCTTTCAATAAAACGGTCAAACAGAAAAGACGTGTCAAGCGGTCCGCCGCACGCTTCGGGGTGAAACTGCACCGAAAATGAAACGCCGTAATCCATACCCTCGCAAGTACCGTCATTAACGTTCACGAACGAACCGTTATCTGAAACAACGGCATATCCGTGATTTTGACTGGTGATGAAAACGCGTCCCGTAGATAATTCCTTAACCGGTTGATTCGCCCCTCTGTGGCCGAATTTAAGTTTGCGCGTCGAATAGCCGTTTGCCAGCGCCATCAGTTGATGTCCGAGGCATATACCGAAAATCGTTACGCCGCTTTTTTGCAGAATACGGAGCGTCTCGATAATTCCGTTGTTGGCGCTTTCCGCCGGGTCTCCGGGACCGTTACTGAGCATGATTCCGTCCGGTTTTATTTTCAGTATTTCCTGCGCGCTTGCGTCATGCGGAAACGACCACACTTCGCAACCCCGCGCCGTCAATGCGTTCGCTATGCCGCGCTTCGCGCCGAAATCCATCAGCGCCACGCGCCTGACCACTTGCGAGCGGTCAGGTAAACTTTTAACGACGGTATGCGACGACACGGCGGCGACGGCGTTTTTAATTGAATACGCCTTTGTTTCCGCAATGTCGGCCTCCGTGGGAGAAGCCGCCGTAATTTTTCCGTTCATAACGCCGTTTTCCCGAATGATCCTTGTAAGCGCCCTTGTATCAATTCCGTATAATCCGGTAATGCCGCGCTCTTTTAAAAAAGCGTCAAGAGTACCTTCGCACCGGAAATTGGACGGGTTTTTACACGGATGTTTGACAATATACGCTCTTGCCCCGACATTGGCGCTTTCAAAATCGGGGGGGATAACTCCGTAATTTCCGATTAGGGGAAAAGTTTGCAGAACAATCTGCCCGTAATAGCTCTGATCGGTCAAAGTCTCCAAATAGCCGGTCATACCGGTGGCAAAAACAACCTCTCCGGTAATTTCCCCATGAGCGCCAAAATATTCGCCTTTCATTATAGTACCGTTCTCCAGAACCAAATACGCGGTCATCACCTGTCCTTAATTTTGCTTGAATAATGCCATTTTACGAAATATTTGTCAAGGTTATGGAATTTGTTACTAAAGTAAACCCGCGAGCGTATGCATTACGGCGTTAATATCAATAGGTTTTGAAAGATGTCCGTCCATTCCCGAAGCGAGGGCTTTTTCAATGTCTTCCTTGTACGCGTTAGCTGTCATGGCAATAATGCGTACCTGCTTATGCCGCACATTACCGCCTTGGGTTACTTCCTTCTTTATTATTTCAGCTTCAATCGCCCTGATTCTCCGTGTGGCTTCATAGCCGTCCATTACGGGCATTTGTATATCCATAAAAATAAGATCATAATAATTTTGCGGTTTCTCGCTAAAAATGGCGACAGCCGCCTCTCCGTCCTGAACTTCGTCAATTTCCGCGTTGGTATCGGCGAGAAGCTCCCTTATGATAAAGCGGTTTATCAGCAAGTCTTCCACAACAAGTATATGTTTGCCGGAAAGATCGGGCGTAATTTCCCCTATGACCATTTTTTGCTTTTCTTCGGCCATAGGGAAACATAGCGTAAATTCAAATGTCGAGCCTTCGCCCGGTTTACTTTTTACGTTTATATGCCCGCCCATCATTTCAGTCAGATTCTGGCTTATGGAAAGTCCGAGTCCGGTTCCGCCAAACTGATTAAAAATGGTCGAATCGGCCTGACTGAAAGATTGAAAAAGCTTTCCTATCTGTTCCTCGGACATTCCGATACCGTTATCTGAAATTATAAATTGTACTTTTACGGTCTCTTCATTTTCTTCCAGCACGTTTAAGGAAAAAATCACTGCGCTGTCTTTTACGGTAAATTTAACGGCGTTTCCCAACAGATTTATCAGTATCTGATTGAGTCTTAATTTATCCCCCATGACGCGGTAATTTTTAATATTTTCAAAATTAGTTTCCAGAAGAATATTTTTTTCCGCGCAGCGAAGCGTTATAAGATTCACCACCTCATCCATGGCGGTCTTTAAGGAAAAAGATTCATTGATAAGTTCAAATTTACCTGACTCGATTTTCGACATATCCAGCACATTATTCAATAATCCCAAAAGATGTACGGAAGCTGTTTCTATCTCATTAATCGCGGATAATGTTTTTTGGGTCTCGGCGTTTTTTCTGGCGATAAGGGCCATGCCAATCACGGCGTTAAGGGGGGTGCGTATTTCATGGCTCATATTCGCCAGAAAAGCGCCCTTTGCCATCGACGCGGCTTCCGCTTCTTTGCGAAGTTCCGCCAGCCGCGTATTTTTCATGTTTATTTCCGAGATCATCGAATGGTAAACGCTTACGTCCGACATTATAAGGATGTAACCTTTGGGCTTTTTTTTGACCATTATAGTTTTAAGAGTTACCATGAAGGTTTTTATTTGTCCGTCTTTCCGTCGCAGTTTGATTTCTCCGCTTCGTTCGGTATTTTCATTTTTAAGCGGTTTAAAAAGATCATTCGGCGTACATTCAACGTTCTGCTCCCGTAAATAGTTAAAAAATTTTTCAAGCGTACTTTGACCGGTATCAAATGAAAAACGGGGAAAGGCCAATAACGCGGCCGGGTTCGCGTCCATTATACGGTTCTGTTCGTCAAAAACAAGAATCGCGTCCTTGATGAGGGCGTAAATATTGTTCATGGTTAAAGCTTTTATATTTAAAAGCTGGGACCTGTAAGACGTAATGGCAAAGAGCATAAAAGTAATAAAAAATCCCAGAGGAGTTATGTCATAGGGAATGAACCGTTGTATTTCGACGGTATATAAAACGTTTAAAATATAGGGAAGGAGCATCCCAAATACCGTGATTATTACAAGAGGTTCATCCCTTACGCGCTTTAAAACATACCGTATTAGAACAACAAAACAAAGGAACACCACAAAAAAATCTATGACTGTGTGTATCCAGAAGAATGGTCCCCGCGAAGGAACGGGAAACGCGTAATCCGGAAACATCAGATGATGCAAAGGATTGGTTATTATAAATAGAATATCCAAAGCCGGAACTATGATGAATATCAATTGCGCAATCCGATATTTAGCCATCTTTACATGCGCAAAGTTAAGAATAAACCAAAAAACGCTGAATGGAATAATACAGACAAAACTAATCCTCAGCGTATATATAAAAGGAAAATATTTTTCGGCGGAAATAATGGAAATAGCGTTTAAAAGCATCCAAAATATGACAAAGATACCCAAACAAAAAAAACTTACGGAACGGCGGTTCCTTGTGTCGCCAAACCATAAAAAACAGAGAATATATACAATGACAGAGCTGAAAATAAGAGAGATTATAAATATGGCGACTTCTATCCACATAGCGGCTATATTTAGATATAGCACAAATTAAAGATCAAAAAACACCTTTTTATGTTCAGAATTAAAATTTTGCAAAAATAATATTCATATTCTCCTCTGTATATTTATAATATACAATAAAAAAGGGAATCAGAAAGATAGTATGTTGAAACGAATAATTTTAAGACCGGGCGAGGAAGAGCGCATCCTTCTTGGGCATCCTTGGGCGTATGGCAATGAAATTGACAGCGTGCTGGAAGGCAAGGAAAAGGCACAACTTGTTCCCGGCGAATGCGCCGATGTCGAAAGCGGCCGCAAAAAATATCTGGGCAGGGCGATAGTAAATCCAAACTCGAAAATTACCGCTCGAATATACAGTACTTCCAAAGAGGGACTCGACAAGGGTTTTTTCAAGCGGCGTATCCGCGAAGCGGTCCTTAGGCGGATGTTTTTCCGTAATCTCTCAGTCGAATCCGCGCGCCTGATCTTCGCGGAAGCTGATTTTTTACCCGGACTAATCATCGACTGTTTTACGGGCTGGCCGTTAGCTGATATTGAAGCCGCCGTCTCGCGACGCCCCGTCACTTTTAAACTTGCGCAACTCTCTCTTGGCCCGCCGCGCTTTTGGCTTTCGGCGCAATTTCTTGTCTGGGGAATGGACTGCCGCAGAGAAATGATAATCGAGGCGCTATGTGAGGTGATAACGGTAATCAACGCTCGGGACGTTGAAAATGACACGGCGGTATATCCAGCGGCGTTTATCCCGAACGGCGCTCTTTGCGGCATTTACGAAAAATCCGCGGCCCATGTCCGCGAGCTGGAGGGGCTTCCGTTGCGCGAGGGGGTACTGCAAGGAACATTTCCCGAAGGCGGGATTGTCATTTTTGAAGGCGGCTTGCCTTTTATCGTTGATCTGCCGCAGGGTCAAAAGACCGGGTTTTTTCTTGATCAAAGGGATAATCACATACTTGCGGGCAAATACGCGGCCATACTGCAAAAAGAAGCGGGAACAATGTTGCGCGTTCTCGACGCTTGTTCTTATACCGGCGGCTTCGGACTTCACACGCTGGGTTCGGCGGAAAAACTTACCATGCTGGACGTATCGCGGGCGGCGCTTGAAACGGCGCGAAAGAACGCCGCGCTTCAAGGAATCGCGGATCGAGTAACGACAGTCGAAGCCAATGTTTTTGACGAATTGCGTAACTTAGCGCGGCGCAAAGAGCGATTCGACATGGTAATACTCGATCCCCCGGCGTTCGCGAAATCGCGAAGTTCTCTTGAGGAAGCCCTGCGCGGCTACAAGGAAATAAATCTGCGCGCGATCAAACTTATCCGTCCCGGCGGAGTCTTTGTAACCTGCTCATGCAGTCAGGCGGTTGACGAAATTATCTTTAAACGGATGGTTGCCGAAGCCGCCGCGGACGCGGAACGCCGCCTTGTACAGCTTGATTTCTGTTTTCAGGCGCAGGATCATCCCGTACTTGCGGGCTATAATGAGTCGTTGTATCTAAAGTGCGGGTTTTACCGTGTGATTTAAACGGCAGAATCACTCAAACACATTTTTTTTCGCGCGTTCCGCATTCCCGTTCCCTATAAAGCAGGCGGTGCAAAAATTTAAAGCGCATCCTCCGCAGGATTTTTTTAAGCCGTCTATGCTGATATATCCCAGGCTGTCCGCTCCGATTTTATGACAGATTTCATCCAAACTCATTTTATTCGCGATCAGGTTTTCTTCGCTGTCAATGTCCGTCCCGTAGTGGCAGGAATATCGGAACGGAGGCGAAGAAATCCTCATGTGAACTTCTTTCGCTCCCGCGTTCTTAAGGCTCTTTACAATTTTTTCGCTCGTCGTGCCGCGCACAATGGAATCATCAACAAGGACGATTCTTTTTCCGCTGATACTGGCGGACAGCGGATTGAGTTTAAGCCTGACCGCGCTATCGCGCTGCGTCTGGGTCGGGTAAATGAAACTCCTGCCGATGTATCTGTTCTTTACAAAACCCGTTATTAACGGAATACCGCTTGCGGCGCTGTAGCCGTACGCGGCGTCAAGGCCGGAGTCGGGAACGCCGCAAACAACATCGGCTTGTACGGGATACTCCTTCGCCAGTTCAAGCCCCATGTTATACCGCGCGTTATAAACGCTTAATCCGTCAATCACGGAATCGGGACGAGCGAAATACACGTACTCAAAAATGCAAAGCCCGTGATTGTTCTCTTTTTTTTCAAGTTTTACGCCATGATGCGTTATCTTTCCGTGTTCGATTATTACGACTTCTCCGGGCAGAACATCGCGTACAAATTCAAAGCCGCACGCGTCAAGAGCGCAGGTCTCGGAAGCTACGACAATGCCGATTCCGTTTTTACCGATGCAGAGCGGACGGAAGCCGTTCGGGTCGCGGACGGCTATCAGTTTGTTTTTGCTTGTCGCTATAACAAGCGAAAACGCCCCCTTGAGAAGCCCCGCGGCTTTGGTGACTCCCTCGAAAGAGCTTTTATTCTCCGTTATATAATACGCGATTAACGAAGAAACAACCTCACTGTCGCTTGTAGCGCCGAAATGAACACCCAAATCCGCAAGTTCCTTGCGCATCTCTGAAGCGTTCGTAATATTTCCGTTATGGGCGGTCGCGATTCTGCCCGTCAGATATTCCGTAACAAACGGTCCCACGTTTTCCTTCGTATTATGTCCGGTTGTCGAATAACGAGTATGCCCGACGGCGACGTTACCTTTCGGCAATTTTTTAAGCTCTTCGCCGGAAAACACTTCGCTGACCAAACCCACGTCTTTATGGCATACGATACTTCGGTTGTTGGCTACGGCAATACCCGCTCCCTCCTGCCCGCGGTGTTGAAGCGCAAGCAGGCCGTTATAAGTTATTCCCGCGGCTTCGTCATCATTTAAGCTGGCTCCAAAAACAGCGCATTCCTCATTCAGCTTCCTAAAAATTTTCATACCTTTTTAATATCCCCTCCGCTACGATCCTTTTTGATGATCGCATATCCATCGCCTGTTTTTCAATATACCTGTGAGATTCCTGCTCGCTCATTTTCATATACGATATTAATATGCATTTCGCCCTGTCAATGACGCGTATATCCTCAATTTTTTGCTTTAACTGCGCGTTCTCGGCCTGTACCCGCTTTATCCTGCCTTGAACCGATTTTACCAGCGACAACGCCGACCAAAAAATCGCCTTGTCAACAGGTTTTGAAATTGTCACAACTCCGTCCTCCTCACAGGCGGCGGATACGGAATCGAAGGATTCATTGTTTACAAGGAGGATAACCTGCGATACGCCTTTGGAGGCGACAAACCGCGAAAAACTCTCGCCTGAATCATCAGGAAGAGGAGAATTGACAATAACCAAATCAAAGTTCTGTTTTTGCGTAATCCTGCGGGCGCTTTCAACGGACTTTTGGCAGATAATTTGACGGCAGGAAGCCGCATTTAACATCACGGTAAAAAGAGCGGTGTCTTTTTCTGAGTCTGAAACAATCAAAGCGCTTTCCATTTTATCGCCGCCTTTCAATACATGACATCAATTAATAATATAAAATTATCGGCTTTTGTAGAATACCGCCCCTATTCAACGGTAACGCTTTTTGCGAGGTTTCGCGGCTTATCAATATCCAGTCCTTTATTCGCGGCGATATAATAGGCGAAAAGCTGTAAAACAATAACCGACAAAGACGGGGAAAATAAATCCTGACTTTCCGGCAGAGCGATATGAAAGATTTTATCATTAGACTTGGAAACAGGACAGTTGCCGATAAGCAGAACCTTCGCGCCCCTGCTGATGACCTGTTCCACATTGCTCATAATTTTACCGTAGAGCGGGGCGCAGTTTGATATCGCGACGACCAGCGTATCCTCCTCAATCAGGGAAATAGTGCCGTGCTTTAATTCGCCGCCGGCGTAAGCTTCGGAGTGGATATAGGAAATCTCCTTAAGTTTGAGAGAACCCTCCAGCGTAATGGCGTAATCAATATTTCTGCCGATGAAAAAGATGCTCTTACAGCCGACGCAGGCGGCAGCGTATTTTTGAATTGAATCGACCTGCTTGAGTATGTTTTCAGTCTTATCCGGCAGGGCGGCGATTTGTGACAACAGTTCCTGCTCCGCTTCCCGCGTTAATTTTCCCAACTTAACGGCGAACCAAACGGCTAAAAAATACAACAGCGCGAGCTGGGTGGAAAAAGCCTTTGTCGTCGCCACGGCAATTTCCGGCCCCGCCGCGGTGAACATGCAAATATCGGCTTCCTTCGCGATTGTACTGCCCACCACATTGACTATCGAAAGCGTAAAAGCGTCCTTGCTTTTCGCCTCGCGCAAAGCCGCGATTGTATCCGCGGTTTCGCCGGACTGGCTTATCAAAATGACAAGTGTTTTATCGTTAATTACCGCATCCCTGTACCGGAACTCGCTCGCAAGCTCAACTTCAATCGACGGGAATCTGCACAGCCGCTCAAACACGTATTTAGCGGCAACGCCCGTGTTGTACGCCGAACCGCAGGCGGTTATCACAATCTTTGTAAAGCGCGAAACGTCAAGAGCGTCAATTACGCCCTTATAGTTATTTAACGCCGATTTAATTGTTTCTCGCAGAACCTTTGGCTGTTCCATAATTTCCTTGAACATGAAATGCGGATAACCGCCTTTTTCCGCGCTGTCAAGATTCCACGTTATCGTTTCCACCGTTTTTTCAAGCGGCTCTTTGTCGATATTAAAAAACTGAACGCCGTCCTTTCGTAGTACCGCAATTTCTTTATCGTTAAGATAGTAGACTTTGTTCGTGTGCTTTAGCACGGCTGGCACGTCGGAAGCGATAAAATTACCATGTTCGGACACGCCGATAATCAAGGGATTATCTTTTTTGATGGCGATAAGTACGTCAGGCTCGTCAACGGAAATAACCCCCAGCGCATAGGAACCTTCCACCGCGTTTACGGTATGGATAACCGTATCCAGCAAGTCTCCGTCGTAATAATGCTCCGCAAACTGAGCGATTACCTCGCTATCCGTTTGCGAGGCGAAATTTACCCCCCAATGCTCAAGGCGTTCTTTTAAAAGCTTATAGTTTTCTATTATACCGTTATGAACAACGGCAATTTTATTTTTACTCCCCAAATGCGGATGGGAATTTACGTCGGACGGCTCCCCGTGCGTAGCCCACCGCGTATGGCCGATTCCAATGTGCCCCGTAAGCGGACGTTCCGCCAACCGAGCTTCCAACGCCGTAAGTCGCCCTTTTTGTTTTATTACATCTAAGCCGTTTTGCCCATAAACAGCGATACCGGCGGAGTCGTATCCCCGGTATTCAAGTTTTTTAAGTCCGTCAACAATAATGGGAACAGCGTCCTCGTCCCCCACATAACCGATAATTCCGCAGATAGTATCACCCTCCAGTATACGTCTAATTTAATTTATTATTATTTTAGCTGATTGTCAACGTGAGGAATTGACATGGAAGTCGATTTTTTAACATTATGCGGCTATGAAAAATCGCATAAAGAGGCGCAAGCCCGACTGAGTTTTTTCGTAGCCAACTATATATTTTACGGTTCCAAATCACCGGTAGTGAATGTCACAATCATACCTTCTGATACGAAAACATTATATTTCGTAAACATATATCCACTACTGGAATTTTGTCTCAATCGAATATCATATACACTTTGAGCGTATAAATATTGAGGAAGAGTAACCGTAATTAAGTCTCCATCTTGCCAAGTAGGTCCAATATCTGAACCCCAACTTGCTGAAGTTGATGATTTTATCCAACTATAACTTAAAGTATAACCCGTGTTATTTTCAATAACAATAACGGGTAATTCAATAGTTGGATTATCCGCATCAGCGCTGGTAAAAATTAATGTTATACCGTTTATTATGGAGACATTATTTCTTGTATATGTGTTCGTAGGATTTGATGATCTCATTTGAATATCAAATACCGTATAATTAGATGGCGGAATAGGTATAGTAACGGTTCCATCATTATTATTTGATATTCCCCCAAAACTTGTATTCCAGACTGATGAAGATGACGGTTTTATATGAAATGAATCAAAATTTTTACCCGATCTATTTTTAATGGTTATAGTTGGGAGGTTACTTCCGTCATTTAAATCACTAGTGGTAAAAATGATTGTCATACCGTTTGAGATCGTGACACCATATTTTACAAATGTATATCCTCCACTGGGACTTCTCAACCGAATATCATACACTCTTTGTACAGACAGAGGCTGAGAAAGAGTAATTGTTTTTGATTCTCCATCTGCCCAAGTAGGTCCAATATCTCCACCCCAATCTGTTGAAGTTGAAGGCTTTATATAACTGTACCATATATCATAACCAGTGTTATTCCTGATAATAATAGTCGGGATTATACCACCTCCACTATCGCCACCATTGTCTCCATTATCAGAATCACCGCCATTTGTGAGCTTTCTCCATTCACCCTGCCAATCATGTTCACCGGAAGTATTATCTGCACCAAATACGAGATTACCATTCACGTATTGGATATTAATTGAATAGGAAGTATCACCGTATTTTAATGTATACACATTACCGGAGACACTTTTAAGTTCCCAATAATAATCTTGTGTACTGTCTCTAAGAGTGTTGGAAGTAAAGGTTAATGTATTTGTATATGCCGATGTATAATTTCTTTCCCACGTTCCTCTAAATTCAGAAGGAAATTCTTGCCCTTGGGGTAAATTACAACCTATCATTGAAAACCCGATTACGGTAACAAGTGTAATAATCCCAAAAAATTTAATAACGTTTTTCATTGTTTTACTCCCAAAATGTTATTTAATCCAATAATTAACGATTTTCGATCAATTATTTAAATCATATTTGAATCAATGAAAAATCGTTCTAAAAGGTTCATTATTAAATCAATAATATGTTTATTATGGTGGTTTGTCAAGTAAAAATAATCATTTTATGATTACTTTTCTTTATTTTCCCAAAATATTAAGCATTTTAAGCTGTTTTTTACGATTTTTTAGTCCTTTATACTATAATCTATGGAATTAAAGTCACTTTTTGGGCTAAATTTAAAACGGTATCGAAAGGAAATGCGTTTATCTCAAGACCAACTGTCAGAAAAAGTAGACATATCTGTTAAGCATTTAAGCAAAATCGAAAGGGGATTAACCTTTGTTTCTGCCGATCTTCTTGAAAAAATATCCAATAATCTCGGGATTTCTGTCGCCCGCTTATTTTGTAAAGAAAATGAAAATATATATGATGATAATGTATTGAAAAAATTTGATAGAATAACAGAAAAACATCTCATAAAAGCAATGGAAGGAATAAAAGGAGATATTAGAAAAGATAATATTGATGATTAAATAAAAAATGATAAAGAGAAGATATCAGTTAGAAAACATTGCGTGTTGATAACTCGATCAGTTTATTAAGTTCGCTTTCCTTTTTATTTGTTATTTTTAATAGTACTGTTCAATCACCAACTTGCCCATGTTTTTCAAGTTTTCGGCAATCTGACGGATTACATGCTTGCGTATGTGAACGCCTGTCTGCTTAAAAATTAAATCTTCGTGCGCGGAATTCGCGGCGTTTCCAACCATCAAATAAATAACGTCGGCGGCGTGCAACATCAGGCATATACGTTCCGCCGCGGTACTGGTGGACAAGCGTTCAACCGGTTCGTCCAGAATATTATAGGCCTGATTCAAAGTAATCGCTCCTTCCGTAACTAAATCAATTCCCTCGATGCTGTAATCAGGCAACTGCCCATAGGTTTTGCTCATACTAGTTTCTACTTTTAATCCCAACTCTTCCGAGATAATATCCGTAGTTGTAGAGCCGCAGAGTATCTTTTTTCCCGGCATTCCCATAAACTTTAACGCGTAATTATGATTCATCGAGCGGTTGGACGGCGGTCCCGTAAGCAGGGTTAACTCATTCGCCTCGCGGCAGTTAAGCAGAATAAGCGTAGTGTCGTCTTCGTGATTTCCGCCCGATACGGTTTTGCACATCTCAACAATACGCTTGGAGAGAGTGGCGATACTATCGTGCGGCTTATTGTTCAAGTTGATGTAGGAGGAAACCCCGTCCGAACCGATACCCATACCTTGTCCGTGTCCGAGACCGGCCTGGCTTACGCCGTCGGAAAACATTAAAAGGGAGTCTCCAATGTTAAGGATACCGGAAGATTCGCCTATTACTTCAAAGCCCGCGGTGTAAAAGCGAGGGGTAAGGACTTTCGCGTGGTTGTTCTGCATTAAAATCGGATTTGGCGATTCGTAGGAATAAACCGTGAATTGGCCGTCGGGTGAAATTAAAACCGCCGAGAAGGCCGAAAACGGAATGTCTTCTTTGCGGGCGCGATGCATGGACGCGGCGACAGTTTCGCTGGTCATGCGGATGGACATTCCCCTGCGAATCAGTTCCAGAATACGGTTGGCGCAGGTAATGGCGGAGATATTGGCGTAAATCCCCGAACCGACTCCGTCGCACAGCACATAGACAGTCCCTATCGCCGTCCGCTCATAAAGGCAGAAATCTCCGCAGACTCCGTGTTTTTTTTTATTTTTTTGATAAAGAAAATCATCAAAAAATTTCATATTGTTTCTCCCCGCCAAAAAGCAAACGGGCTACGCCGAACTGCCGTCCTCTTCGTACAGCCCAATCAGACGTTTTGCGATTTCCTCGCTCTGCGCAGTGCTCTTGCCCAGATAGTGCGCCATCTCCTGCGCGAACCGCACCTGGTGATCCAAAAACTCCTGCGCGTGTTTTAAAGTTTGCGATTTTATCGTATCCAACTGCCCGGAATCAAACTTGAGTTTGGAAATATCCGAATAAATCCCGACATACTGCTTTTCTTCCCTCAGCGCGTAGAGGATTTCATGATACTTGATTCCGTATTTTGTCTGCATCGATTCATATTTATCCGTAGCGCCGGAATGTAAGTTTTCAAAACCGTCCGCGTTCACAAGATACGATATGCGCCTTCCCAAGATGCCGTTGTTGCAGGTAAACATCCTTTGAAAAGCCGGGTTCATTTTAACTATGCACAACTCGCTGTCCAAAACCACGACCCCGTTGGGCGTTGTGTCAATAACCCTGTCGGTGCGCTGTTGGGCGAGACGGCGCATGTAGGGAATACACATCTCAGGCTCCGCCATGCCTCGCACAACCGCGATAGCGTTTTCAGTGCAACTGTTGTAACCGCACGCGCCGCAATTAAGTTGAAGTTCGGGAGTTATTTTTCCGGTAAGTTCAAATATTTTATGGATTTGATTTTCAGTTACCTCTTGCTGTTTTTGTTCGTCCAAAATAAAATTCGTCTGGTGGGAAATTTTTTCCGAAGGAAACGCCTTGTTAATTTTAGCCGCCGCTTCCGCGTAACGGATCACGCTTTCCCGCCTAGTAAACAGGTTATGGGCGTAAGCCTCGGATTCTTCGTTTCCAAAACAAGGTCCTCCGACACAGCCGCCTTTGCAAAATAACGGCTCAATCAGTTTGCCGTCGAAATCCGCATTGTTGGAAAATAACTCTAAAATATCATCCGCTCCGCTTATGTGCAAAACGTCCGTCTGTGTTCCGTCATTTTGAATGCCGCCTGTTTTTAACATCCCGCCTTGAATTGGGAACAGCCTCGCCTCTCCCGTCTCATAAAATTGATCAAAGCCGCTTTCGGAACAGTTTTCCAGTTGAATATTTTCCGATAAAAGCCACTGTGAAATTTCATTAAATGTTAAAACAACGTCCACCGCATCGACATTTTCAGGTCTTGTAATTTCCTGCTTTTTCGCCGCGCAGGGACCGATAAAAATTACGGCGCAACCCTCATGCTGTTCCTTGAGCATTCTACCGTGGGCTATCATCGGGGAAACCACCGGTATTAACGCGTCTAAATATTCGTAATGATACTTTTCAATAAAATTGACAACGGCGGGACAAGCGGTGCAAATGCTTCCCTTCTGCGGCTTCGCGAAAGATTGAATCGTAATGAATTTCGCGCCCTCGGCGGTTTCGCTGACAAATTTAAAACCCAACTGCCGAAGTGCGGAAGGAATACGTCTGCTTAATGCGCCGGGAAACATGGCCGCAAAAGAGGGGGCGATGCTGGCGGCTACGATTCTACCGCTCGCTAGCAACGCCTTTGCTTCTTCTAAATCAGAGCGGACGGTTTTGGCGTGTTGGGGACACTCCCTCACGCAGGTTCCGCATTTGACGCACAGATCATCCTCAACCTGCGCCTGTCCGCTTTTGATACTTATGGCTTTTACAGGACATTCGCGCACACAACGGTAACAATCCTGGCAATTCGCCGTAATGGTATAAATTGTCTGCTGTTGCATAACAGCCCCTTACTTTTTCAGTACTGCCTGTATCTCAGCCTTCGCGATATCAAAAGTACAATGTTCCAGCAATTTTCCGTTCACGTTCAGTACAGGACCTTGTTTACAGTGCTTACCGCAGAAAGTAGCCTTAAATTCGACCTTGTCTTCCAGTTTACTTTCCCTGATGTAGTTCATTATGTCCTTATAAAGATTCTGCGCGCCGCGTAAGAAACAACTGGTACCGAAGCAGATTTCCAAAGTAACTTCTTTGTTGCCTGAGGATTCACCGAGTATTAAGTCTTCCTGCGTGATTCTCTTGCGGTTTTCAAATGACGTATGCAGAAGCTCATGCGCTTTTTCGTGGTTCAGGCTTTCCGCGTAAATTTGCTGTAAGTACGGATTCTCGGATGAAATATGGAATTGCAGACTCTTGTCGTTATCATAAAGTCCTTTTGCGCGTTTTGTTATCGCTAATCTGTCTAATGTTATCGGCTGGCCGCCGCCGTTTACGCAACCGCCCGAGCAAGCCATGACTTCTATCAAATCGTAACTGACTTCCCCTTTGCGGATTTTGTCAATCAGGCTTCTCGCGTTCGCGAGACCGCTGACGACCGCCAATTGGAGTTTCTGGCCGCCGACATTAATTTCGGAGGTTTTAATTCCGTCCTCGCCGCGTAATTGTTTGAATTCTTTGGCGGAACCTTTTTCCAGTACTTCACCGGCATATCTGAGTACCGCCTCGCTTACGCCGCCTGAGGAGCCGAATATAACTGCGCCGCCTGTGTAGAAACCAAACGGCATGTCAAAGGAGCCAAGTTCCATCTTGTCAAAATCGACGCCGTTTTCCTTCATCATCAGCGCAAGTTCATGGCTTGTGATGACGAAATCGACATCCGGGTTTCCGTTCTTTTTGAATTCATCGCGGTTCGCTTCAAATTTTTTCGCGGTACAGGGCATTACCGCCACCACCACCAAATCTTCACGCTTAATATTTAAATCCTTGCACAGATATTCTTTGCATAGGGAGCCGAACATCTCCATCGGGGAGCGGCAGGTGGATAAATTGTTTAAAAAGTCGGGATAGTACTGCTCAGCGAATTTTACCCACGCCGGACAGCACGAGGTGAACATCGGCAGATTTTCTCCGCTCTTTTTGCGTTCAAGGAATTCTTTCCCTTCCTCGGTTACGGTAAAGTCCGCGCCGAAACAGGTGTCATAAACCCGATCAAAACCCATTCTGCGAAGGGCGGTGATGATCCGTCCCAATTGTATTGTGCCGGGGTCTTTCCCAAAGTATTCGCCGAGAGCCACGCGCACGGCGGGGGCGATTTGCACCACGACCGTTTTGCTCTTGTCGTAAATGGCGTCCCAAACGCTGTTGATTTGATATTTGGGGGTAAGAGCGCCGACGGGGCAGACTTTTACGCACTGACCGCAACCAACGCATTCAATCTCGCCGATTCCCTTGTTAAAACAGGTTCCGACGTGCGCCTTCGCCCCTCTGTACGAGAAGCCCAACGCGCCAACCGATTGAATTTCTTCGCACACGCGCACGCAGTCGCCGCAGAGTATACACTTGCTTGGATCGCGCAGTATGGCAAGCGATGAAAAATCTTTTGTCTCATCTCTGCCCATGCTTTTAAACCGCACATTGGATATGTCCAGTTGTTTCGCGATCGCTTGAAGACGGCAGTCCCCGCTCTTTGGGCAGGTAGTGCAGTCCTGACCGTGGCTGGCAAGCAAAAGTTCGATAATCACTTTGCGGATATTTCTGATCTGCTTTGTGTTGGTGTGTATTATCATGCCGTCTTCCGCTTTGGTGGAGCATGCCGGAAGCACTCCCTTCCCTTCGACTTCCACCATGCACATACGGCACGCGCCGTAGACGCTGATTTCCGAATGATAACAGAATGTGGGCAGTTCAATC
>Ga0268262_10000197_pt1 | contig 79529 bp, 82 predicted proteins | sample TergutNc150P3_FD_190354 | JGI IMG/M metagenome (GOLD analysis project Ga0268262, IMG submission 190354) | Nasutitermes corniger P3 segment gut microbial community from laboratory colony in Florida, USA - Nc150 P3 (SPAdes) (version 2) | ecosystem: Host-associated > Arthropoda: Insects >...
TTGAAAAAAGGCTGTCAATGTCTTTTTTGGACATTCCATTGAGACTCGCGCCGTCTATTTTTTCCGGCTTGCCTTTTGTTATCATGCCGAACTTAAAAAACAGGTCGGCAATGAGGTTTGAGATGAGTGTCTTTGCGGTACCGGAAGCGCCGATAATGATTGTGTCGTAAGGGAAACGGGCGCTTTTATTGCTCTGTTTCATCCCTTCAAGGATCGCCTGCAATTCGGATAAATCTTTTTTTATTTCATCAAGGCCCACAAGTTGATCAATAGATAAACCAAGACTGGCTGCCGGTTCCGGGTTGGTTATCGCGTTACCGCACTGTTTACAAAACTTTGCGGAATCGCGGTTATTGGTATTACATTTAACGCATTGCATATCGCACCTCTTTATACTTTATGAACCCTCATATCCATTGGCCGCCCCTGGACGGATCGCCACATTCGTTAGGGCCGCCGGGATGTACGACACCATAAGCGTTGCAGCGCCATGCTCTTGCGCGGAGCTGCCTCTCAAGCGCCTCTTTGCGCTCCTGAGCTTCCTTTATTTGTCTTTGGCGTTCCTCTTCTTTGCGCTTTTTCTCGGCTTCTTCCGCTTTTCTCTTTTCTTCCGCGATCCTTTCCGCTTCAAGCCGCTGCCGGGTAATTTCATCTACAACAGCGCCTGTTTTTCTGATAGACTCCATTTGCCGTTCCGAAAAAAGGGATTTTCTTGCGGGGACGGGCACTTCATCTTCTATTGCTTCCGGCTCTTCCGGTTCCGGCTCGCTGTTGATAAGCGCTTCCAATTGGGCGAGTTCCGTCTCGATTCCAGTTGCCTGCGCGGCGGCTTGCGCGTTATACCAGCGCCTGGCCTCCTGATTTGAACTAAATGTTTTCTTCGCCGATTCCGGCACGGCAGACGATGCCTGGGCATGTTTTAGCTCCGCAACGGCTTCTTCGGTAACCGGCTTTCCGCACCTGGAACAAAAATCGAATATGCTTAATCTGCCGCAATTAGGGCAGGGAATGCCGTCTTTGGGCTTGCCGCATTCGGGGCAGAACAGCGCGTCATCGGAAGAAAGGTCGGCATAGCAAAATTTGCATTTGCCCTCCAAAAGCCATGCCCCGCAAACCTGGCAAATATCGGCGGTCGGGGAGGCTGGAGCGCCGCATTTTGGACAAACACGCTGTTTTATGGGAAGGCCGCACTCCGGGCAAAAAAGCGCTTCTTCGGGAAGTTCGGCACGGCAGTTGGGGCAAATACCGGCTTTCTGGCCGGCATTTTGAGTTGCAGTTTGAACGTCGGGACTGGCTTGTTCTTCTTTTTTTATGCTTTGTCTTTGCTGTTGAGGATTGTTTTGCATTTTATTTTCATTCCAGTGTATTGAATTTAGGGAGTTCCTACAAGGGGAAATTTTATTGCTCAATACCGCAAACTAATACTTCATGCTTCCTTTACTAAAATCCCAAAAAATAGTAGCCTTATCATCATGTTCAGAATCAAAACCATGAATAAAATTTCTCCCCTGGGACTGGAAGTTTTCCCGGCGGATAAATACCAAGTGGGCAGTGATGTTTCCAACCCTGACGCAATACTGGTCAGGAGCGCGGATCTTCATTCGGTAGAAATTCCCGACACGGTGCTGGCCATCGCAAGGGCCGGCGCGGGCTATAACAACATTCCGGTTACGGCCTGTTCATCGCGGGGAATTGTTGTTTTTAACACACCCGGCGGAAACGCGAATGCCGTAAAAGAGCTGGCTCTGGCGGCGTTAATTCTTTCCTCAAGGAACATCGTTGGCGGAATTAACTGGTGCCGGACAATAGCGGACAAGGCCGGCGAAGTGCCAGATCTGGTAGAGAAGGAGAAATCCCGCTTTGACGGCCCGGAACTCAAGGGCAAAACCCTGGGCGTGGTGGGACTTGGCGCGATTGGCGTAATGGTTGCCAATGACGCCGCCGCTCTGGGTATGAATGTGATTGGCTACGATCCTTATATCTCGGTGGAAGCCGCATGGAACCTCTCCCGTTCTGTGGTGCGCGCCGAAACACTGGAAGGGCTCCTGTCAAAAGCCGATTATGTAAGCCTGCATCTGCCTTTGAGCGATAACACAAAAGGGCTTTTAAACGCTGAGAAAATCCGCGGTATGAAGAACGGGGCAAGGCTTATCAACCTGGCCCGCGGGGGACTGGTTGCCGAGGCGGCTGTCATCGCGGCTCTTAATTCGGATAAACTCGCCGCTTACGTTACCGACTTTCCCACGGCGGAACTTTTGGCCTGTCCCAAGGTAACGCCCATTCCCCATTTGGGGGCCTCCACTCCCGAAGCGGAAGACAACTGCGCTGTCATGGCGGCGCAGCAACTGGTAGCCTACCTTGAATCGGGGGAAATAAAAAACTCGGTGAACCTTCCGCGCTGTCATTCGGAAAAGCACGCCCCGTCAAGACTTCTGGCGATAAACAAGAACATCCCCAACATGGTCGGGCAGATAACGTCTATCCTCGCAATGGAAGATATAAACATCACAGACCTCATTAACCACCACCGCGACGATTACGCATACAATATCATTGATACGGAACAAAGCATAAACGAGAAGACCCTGGAAAAGATTAAAAAAATCGAAGGGGTTATACGGGTGCGTACGATTAATTAATCGTACAATAAACTAGGTGAGTTTCGTAGAAACTCCAGTTTTTTTGAAACTCACAGACTGCGCCAGTACCTTGCCGCATAGGGCTTAAAAGATTCCCTTAAAAGAACCCTTGAAAACCCGTCTGTCCAGAAAGGAAGGTCAAGCATCACTTTTTTTATTTTTCCGCGATCAAGGGAGTCAATGAATTTGACAAGAAGGGCTTCGCCCAAACCGAGGCCCCTGTATTCCGGTTTTACTTCCAGGCTTTGTATATAAAGCGCTACGTCTTTCAGAGCGCCGGAAATGTATCCGGCAAAGTCTCCGTTCATTGACTCAACGATCATCCCAAAGGAAGAGCCTACAGCGCCGCGAAACGAATACAACTCGCCGGCAATGGTTTCAAAGTCAGGGCTTGAACCGATCTCCGTCAGATTTTCTCCCAGTTCTTCAACGCACCGGCTGTGCAGAGCCTCGGCCTGAGATTTGTCTTTTTCCTCGAAGGGGCGAAAACAAAAATCTTCCAGAACAAGGTCGTCGGTATCCTCAGGCTCGACGCCTATTTTCTCAAGACCCCATTCCTCCCTAAGACCGTTGTACCAGCGTAAAATTTCCCGCTTCATCTCTTTTTCTTTAAGCGAGAACCACAGCTTTTCCGCTTCGGGGTAACGGCCAAGGACATCCTTAAAAGCTCTAAAAACGCCCTTTCCCCTTCCAAGGGCGGAACTTAGCTCTTTGGAGATAAGAGGGTTACGAAATCCGGCGGCAAAACGCTCCATAAGCCTGAAGCCGTCGGCGGAATCCCATTCGGGGAGACCGATGTAACGCTCACCGCCTTCCCCGTCTTCTTCATCTATTTCCCCGTCAAATAAATCCGCGCCATCCGGCCCGCCTGAAACGACGCCCTCAACGGTATCCAGAAGGAAACACCCTTCCTGGTCTTCCATCGCAAAGAGTATATCGTCAATTAGGGCTTCGGTTAATTCAAAACGCATCCGATTATATAATTATAGAACGGAGGGGAAAATCCGTCAACGAAAGTAAAACGGGATGCAATTTTGGATGAATAAAAACATGAAAAAGGCGCTCATTCCAATTATTGGTTTTTCCGTTATAGCGGTTTTGCTTGGATGTTTATCAGTAAATTCTTCGGCAGATTATCAGGCTGGTGAAAGCTACGAAGTAATAACAGACTATCAATCAGGCAATAATTTAAGCAATGAAAGCCAGGCAAACGATGATTTAATCATTGTTATTGTAAACCGGGAAAACAATGTTTTTAGAGTAACACCCGCAAGACCGTCTGCCGAACGAAACGATCCGGCAAAAACTGACGCTCAACTTGTCGCCGAAGCTATTAAATGGGGCGATTGCGCTTTTTTATACGAATATACCCAAAAGAACGAGGCTGATCGCCAACTGGTTGCACAGGCAAACAACGCCATAAGGCGGTATACTTCTCTTGACAATGGGATCGGCAAATATCGCACCGGTAAGATGGAAGCCCGCATCCGCCGTGTGCCCCAAAACCTAACGGACAAGGTTTTTACAGAGCCTGAAACTGTTTTACCGGCAGTTGTGTCATCTTTAATCAATGGCATTTCTGACCAGTTCTTAAGAGTAAAAACCCTGCATGACTGGATTTGCGATAATATTGCTTATGACACAAGTATATATTTTTCAGGCAGGGTTACAGAGCAGGATTATGTTTCGGTTTTAAAAAAGAAATCGGCGGTATGTTCAGGTTATTCCAATTTGTTCAATCAGATGTGTAAACTTGCAGGAATAGAATCTATCGGAATAAACGGATACTCAAAAGGTTTCGGCTATACCGGAAGAATAGGGAACAATACCGATCACGCATGGAACGCTGTATACATCAGCAATAAATGGTATCTTGTAGACGTAACATGGGACGCCGGCTATGTAGATCAAAAAACCTATATAAAAGAGTATTCTACCGAATGGCTGTTTCTTGACTCACGCCCGTTTCTCTATTCACATTTGCCGGAAGAAAGCGCGTATCAATACTACGCGCCGGTGTTAACCGCTAATGACTTTATACGGGAACCATATATAGCGGGCATTTTTTTTCAATACGGTTTATCTTTAAAGACTGACAAACCGGAATATAATAATTTCATTGACGGTACATTTGCATTTGATATTGGTTTGTCCGATACCAGTGCAAATTTATTGGCCGCGCTGAGAACACCGCACCAGCAGGATATAGACGCCGCGTCATGGACTGACCGCAAAGGAACGGTAGTTACCGTCGAGTTTGACGTACCTGATACCAATGAATATAAAGCTCATGTCTTCGCAAGGTACAGCAATGAGATACGGCTTCTGAATAAGATTGATATAGCCGTATTTGAACAGGACTGGCTTCCCAGAGCCGAACAATTTCTTTATGACACAACGCTTCCGAAAGAAAAAATGATAACCGAAGTGGAATTCAATTTATTTAAAGGCGCATATTTTAAGGTACAGGAAAACAATATGTATTATTTCGCCGAAGATCAATTTGATACCGCAAAAAACAACGCCGTGTTAAAAGTTCATCAGTTGCTGGAATTAACAACCAGTTACGCAAAAAATGTCCTTGTCTTTAACATAAAAGCTGCCCCCGCATATAAAGGTTTCGGGAATGGGGTATTAAAATATCCGCATACATTCATCACCTATAATCAGGTTTCAAACACCGAATTATTATCGCCGATTAAAGGTTTATTGGAAAGCGGAACAATTGAATTTTTTTCAATAGCTTCACGCGATTATACCAGATTTGCCGTCATAATTAACGGTTACGTTACAGATATTCCAAGAAACATCCGAACCGGCAATTTTGAGTTGAATTTTGAAATACCGTCAGGATCGAATGAAATAATTATTTACGGCTCAAGAGACGGAAGAAGCTATACGGGTTTAGTAAAATATAGTGTAGAATAAAAGCGCCATAGGGGCTATGGCGCTTTTAAGATTGACAGTTTACGCTAGTTCTTCTTTATATTCTTGTAAGTATGGATGTTCTGAATTCCGCCGAAACCGGCAGGCATCTGAACATATCCGGTGCACCTGTTATTGACAGCCATCACGTTAATTTCAGTATACAAGATAATATACGGTGCATTTTCGTATATAATCTCTTGCATTCTGTGAACCATCTGGACCCGCTTGTCTCTGTCCATCATACTGCGCTGCTCAACGTAAAGCCTGTCATATTCCGCGTTGGAAAAGTAACAATCGCTTCTTCCGCCGACCTGGTCGGTTGTCATAACCGAAAGCATAAAGCCTGGGTCTTCATAATCGGCAGTCCAGCCCCAAATGTACATGTCCGTATCGAAATCCTGTTCCTCAATGATGGCGGACTGTCGTCCGGTGTCAACGAAGGTAATCACCATTTCAATTCCGATGTCTTTAAGGTACTTTTGGATTAAAAGGGCAGGATCTTTATACGAACTCTCAATTATGCTGGCGCGGAACGAGAGCTTTTGCCCTCTGGCATTCGAGCGGATACCGTCGGCGCCGACTGTGGTGAAGCCGGCCTTTTCAAGCAGCTGAACGGCCTTTTGGGGTGAAAACTCCCTCAATTTGCTTGCGTCAGGCCAATATGACCAGGGAGTTGAAAGATGCGGGATAAGTCCCTTCTCTGGATTCGCAAGGCCGCCCTTGGCAAATTCAATCAGCTCATCATAATTAATCGCGTGATCTATAGCCTGACGAATTTCCTTGACATCACGAATGATCGGGTTACCCTTGGATGCCTTGTCATTCCACATATTAAAGCCCAGCTCTGTAAGTCTAATCGTACCGAACTTGACAAGCGATACATTACTCATGCTGCCGGCATAATTAAGCTGAGCGGCGGTTAAAGAAGTCATATCAATCTCGCCCGCTTCAAGAGCCTGCAATTTGGTGTCATCGTTGGCGAAGAATACAAAAATCAGTTCGTCAACATTCGGGCGGCCGCCCCAGTAGTTATCGTTGGCCTTGTATCTGGCGAATTCGTCAACAACCTCCTCAACGAGAATGAAAGCCCCTGTTCCTACCGGGTTGGGGTTTTCATATTTAAGGAAATCTTCCTTGGTCTTGTTCACTTTCCATTGATGCTCAGGCACAATCTCGGCAATGAACATCAAAAGGTAATCGGCTCTGGGCTTGTCCAATGTAAACTCGACGGTGTAGTTGTCTATTTTCTTTATGTCGATAATGGAATTAACTTCGCCGTAAAGCCTGGGAAGCTGATTGTCAATAATCGCCCTGTAAGAAAACACTACATCATCCGCCGTGAAATCTACTCCGTCCGACCATTTAACGCCCTTACGCAGGTTGAATGTCCATTTAAGGCCGTCAGGGCTCATTGTCCAGCTTTCCGCAAGGCGGCCCGCAATATCGAGGCTTGGGGTTAACCACATAAGCCCTTCATAGTGAATTGAGTGAAAGGTCGATGTTGAAATCGCCCAGCTGGAAGTGTAGGGATTTCTTGAATCAGGCCATGAGTTCCGTAACCCAAACCTGAAAACAACCGGGCCGTTTTGCGCTGCTTTGCCGCCGGCGGGTGTGCAGCCTGCAAACACCACAGCGAGCATTAGCAACGCAGCCAATACAGTAATAACTCTTTTCATATTCACTCCTTATAAAAAATTAACGAGTCCCCTTTTAATAAAGCCTCGCTATTTACACAACAACGACAGAGTGTAATTCTGTCAACCTTTTATTATCCCCGGCGTATGGCAGTAAACAAAATGGCCGGGATGAATTTCCCTGTATTCAGGCGCTTCGTTTCTGCATTTTTCCGTCGCGGCAGGGCAGCGCGGGTGAAACCGGCAGCCCGGCGGAATAATTATGGGCGAGGGTGTCTCTCCTTTGAGAACGATCCGCTCCCTCCTGCGCTTTTCGCCCACCATCGCCAGTACGCTTGTGAGCGCCTGGGAATACGGGTGAAGGCACGAACCCGCGATGATATCGGAGGGGCCCATTTCCATGATCTTCCCCAGATACATTATCGCGATTCTGTCGGAAATAAGCCATGCCAGGGACAGATCATGGGTAATAAAAAGAATCGAGACATTTTTTTGTTCTTTAAGGCTCACGAATAATTTCAAAATATCGGCGCGTACCGAGGCGTCAAGCATCGAAACAGGTTCATCGGCGACAATCAATTCAGGCGACATGACAAAACACGCGGCTATCGAGACCCTCTGGCGCTGCCCGCCGGACAATTCATGCGGATAACGGTAAAGGTAATCTACAGCCGGCCTTAAACCCGCAAACTCAAGCGCCTGTATTGCAAGCTTTTCTTTTTCCAAAATGGACAGTTTTTTACTGGGGCCGAATAACAAAGGTTCGGTTACTATTTCGTAAACATTAAAACGCGGGTTTAATGACTGGTACGGATCCTGAAAGATCATCTGGGCCTTTTGCCTAAAGTCTTTCATATACTGTTTGTCTTTTCCGGCGTGCGCGATATTCGCTCCGTCAAAAAAAATGTCGCCGTCTGTAGTATGGACAAGCCGCAAAAGGGAACGCCCTGTTGTCGTCTTTCCGCTGCCCGACTCACCCACAAGCGAGAAGATTTCACCCCGCGCAATGTCGAATGAAACATCATCCAGGGCATGGACGATTTTCTTTTCCCCTTTGATGTACTCCTTAAAAAAACTTTGGCGAATCCGGAAATCGACTTTAACATTCTTAAAGCTGATGACATTTTCTTTCTTATCATCCATTTCCGGCTCTCCTTAAATGGCAGGCGGCAAAATGACCATTTCCGTTTATATCAACGAGAGGCGGTTCCTCTTTGCCGCAATGCTCCCCGTCCCGGCAATGACAGCGCGGCGCGAAACGGCATCCGGGCGGGGGGTTAAACAAATCGGGAGGATCTCCGGGAATTGAATCGACCATTGTCCTTTCTTTATATATGTTGGGGAAAGCCGTAATGAGTTTCTCGGTGTAAGGATGCTTGAAATTTGTAACAATTTCCTCGGTACTGCCCATTTCAACAATTTTGCCCGCGTACATGACGGCGATGCGATCGCAAACCTCGGTGATAATGGACAGGTCGTGCGTTATCATTAAAAGGCTCATGCCAAGTTTATTCCGCAGGGAATTAATTAGATCTATAATCTGCGCCTGAACCATAACGTCCAGGGCGGTCGTTGGTTCGTCCCCGATAACAAGCGAAGGGTTCAGCACAAGCGCCATGGCGATGATTGCGCGCTGCCTCATTCCGCCTGAAAACTCATGAGGATAACAGTGCACCAAGTTCGGATTAAGCTCTACAAGCTCAAACACTTCCTTTACGCGGTCAAGCGCCTGGGCTCTTGTGGTTTTTTTCTCGTGCAGAAAAATGGCTTCCGTTATCTGATCGGAAATCCGCTTGACCGGATTCAATGCGTTCATCGCGCCCTGAAAGATCATTGACGCTTCTTTCCAGCGGAACTGGTAAAGATGCTCGTCATCCAGATTTGTAATATCCCGCCCCAGAAAGACGACCTTGCCGCCTGCAATGTATCCGTTATCGGGCAGCAGTTTGATAACCGACAGCGCGGTAGTCGTTTTGCCGCAGCCCGACTCGCCGACCAGTCCGAGTGATTCGCCTTTGTAAAGCGTAAAACTTACCCCGTCTACGGCCTTGACTTCGCCCTGCTGAATTTTAAAATAGGTTTTTAGATCGCTGACTTCAAGCAATTTTTCGGGCACCGCTATCACCTCTTCCTCAATTTGGGGTTAAGGACTTCATCAAACCCGTAGCTTATAAAAACAAATGACGAAGCCAAAAGGAAAATGCAGATACCCGCGGGAACAAAGAGCCACCAGGAACCGACTAAAATGGAGCCTTGCTCGCGCGCGCTGCGGAGAAGCTGACCCCAGGTGGGGATGGACGGATCGCCGATTCCCAGGAACGCGAGCGTCGACTCAGCGATTATGGCGCTTTGAACGAGCAAAATGATTTCGGAAAATATCAGCGGGAAAATATTTGGCAGTATGTGCCGGAACATTATATACGCGCTTGACGCCCCAAGCGAGCGGGCGCGTTCAACGTAATTGCGCTGCTTTATGGTAAGCGTCTGCGACCTCACAAGCCGCGCGGTTCCCGGCCAGGATGTCAAACCGAGAATAATAATGATATTTGAAAACCTCTGTCCGATTATCGCGGAAAGGGTTAACACGAGCGGCATAAACGGGACAAGCATGAAAGCTTCCGTTACGCGCATAAGTATTATGTCGATTAAGCCGCCGAAATACCCTGTCAGTATGCCTATGAACGATCCCACAATGACAATAAGCAGCGTAACAAAAAAACCAATTGCCAGCGACGCGCGCGCGCCGTAAATAACCGCGCCCATTACATCGCGTCCAAGTTCGTCAAGACCAAGGACGTATTTTTCGTTCGGGGCCTGTAAGCGCCTGCCCAGCGCGTAGCCGTCATGATGGTATTCGTAAACCACAGGCCCGATGGCAGCGAAAACAATAAAAACCAAAAGAAGGAAAAAGCCGAAAACAGCTTTGCGGCTGCCGAAAAAGAGCTTTAAGCTGGTAACCAGCTTTTGTATTTTTTTGGCGCGTTCTTCAATTTTTAACTGCTTTAGTTCCGGTATTTGTTTTCCGGAATCTTCAGGGCCGTTTCCGCTCATGCGCTCCACCTTCTCATTTATTCAACCCTTACACGCGGATCCAAATAACTGTACAGTATGTCAACAACGAAGTTTGCTCCTACAACGACTATGGCAATCAGGTAATTGATAGCCTGCATTACGGGGTAGTCCTGCCTGGTTACCGCCTCGACCATCAGCCTGCCGACGCCGGGCCAGGAAAAAAGTATTTCAATCGAAAAAGCGCCGGTAAACATCAGCGCTATGCTTGTTACAACGATGGTGGTAATAGGCAGAAGGGCGTTGGGAACCACGTGCCGGGTAATGACCTTTCTTCGCGAGAGTCCCTTGGCGCGGGCGGTCAGTACAAAATCCTCCGAGAAAACATCGATCATGGAGCTGCGCATGATCAGGAAGTAGCTTCCGAAAATGGCAAGGGAATAGGAAAGCATCGGTATGACAATGTGCCTGGCCAAATCCGCCAAATATGAAAAATATGTCCCATAATTCATGCCGGGCGTTATCATTCCGTTTACAGGAACAAGCTTCAGTTTAACCGCGAATAATGACAGCAGAATCATGCCCAGCCAGAATGAAGGAAGCGCGTAAATCAGCATTGATGTGGTGGTAATCACCGTGTCTGTCTTTTTCCCTCTGAAAGCGGAAGCCACTATTCCCATTACAATACCGATTATTATTCCGAACGGCAGCGACCATACCGCGAGAATCAGCGACGCCTTTATTTTAGGAAACAGAACGTCCTTTACGGGCATCCGGTAATTGAAGGACATTCCAAAATCAAAAGTCAGCATGGATTTTATATAGTTCAGATATTGCACTTCGATTGGTTTATCCAGGCCGTATAGCTGCATTATCGAAGCGCGGGACTCCGGCGACGCCTTTAATTCCCTTGAGACCATCGCAAGCGGGTCGCCCGGCATAAGGCGGAAAAGAATGAAATTGAAGGTTACCACGAAAAAAAAGAGAAAGCAGGTGTACAGTAATCGTCTGACGATGAACTTAACGTTCATTACGAACCTCTATCCACAAGCATTAGCATCTAAATCCAGATACCATATTATTATAACCACATTATTCAAAAAAATCATCCTGTCGCTTCCCGAATCCGCGCCGCAGTCAGCTCCGGCTTTGCTTCCACATGAACGATGCAATCGCTCCACGTTTCATATAACGGCAGCCGCTGTTCGGCAAGGACATGAATCCCCACGCCTTTGGACAGCGGCCTGCCGTCGGTAATAAGCTCATTTAATTCGCGTTCCAGATACACAATTATGCTGTTTTGACGCAATAGGTCGAAATTTTCCGGACGCGTTACCACACCGCCGCCTGTCGCCAGTACCATACCGCTTTTTTTTGTTTCCTCGCCGAGTATGCGCGTTTCCAGCTGCCGGAACTTTTCTTCGCCGTCCTCGGTGATAATTTGAGGGATGCTCTTTCCCGCGGCCGCAACAATCCGTTCATCAATATCCGCGAACGGCCTTTCCATCGCATGGGCAAGGATGCGGCCAACGGTACTTTTCCCGCAGCCGGGCATACCGATAAGGGCGATATTTTGTGTTTCTTTGAGAATCTGATCGACAATCCTTTCGATTAATTCCGGCAATTCCGGTCTTGCGGGGGTTTCCATGAACAAGCGGTTTGCCATCTCCGCCTGGGCCACCAGCATTGTAAGGCCGTTCACGCACGAAACGCCCTGCCGCCCGGCTTCGAGCAGCAGCCTGGTTCGCGCGGGATTGTAGATCAAATCGGCTACGCCCGTTAAGCGCTCAAAGCCCGCAAGGCTCAGGGGACTATTGCCGTTTTCCGGGTACATGCCGACAGGCGTTGTATTCACGATGATCTCGGCGTCATAATGCCGCTCAATGTTGCCGTAGTGGTTCTCCCCCCGGCGGGAGATCGTTACAATCTCCCGCGCGTTAAGGGCGCTCAATACAGCCCTCACTGTCCGCGCCGATCCGCCATCGCCCAGCACCAGCACTTTTTTCCCGTCAGGCTCTATTCCGCCCTGTTCCAGCATCACACGAAAACCGTGATGATCCGTGTTGTGTCCGTGCAACGCCCCTTCGCCGTCCTTTATAATCGTGTTCACGCTGCCAATCGTCCGCGCCTCATCCGAAAGTGTCGCGCAGTAAGGCATCACAGCCTGTTTGTAAGGGATGGTTATGTTTATCCCGTCGAACTGTTTTTCCTTCATAAACGAATCAAGATTATCCGGGGGTACTTCGTATAACAAATAACCGTAATCACCCAGATACTTGTGGATCATCGGCGAGAAGCTGTGCACAAGTTTTTCGCCCAGGAGGCCAAATGATTTATTCATAGGTTTGGTCTTTATACTATCTCGGTGTAACTGCCGAGATAGTGGAATTCCTCGCATATATTTTCCAGCTCGCACATAAGCTGGCTGAATTCTTTTGAGTAAACCGATGTCTCAAGATCAAAATAAAACATGAACTCAAAATCCCTGTCGGGTATCGGGCGGCTTTCGAGCTTTACGACATTCACGCCGAGCGTAAATATCTGGCCCAGCACTTTGTAAAGCGAGCCGGGCTTGTGCGCTGTAGTCAGCATGATGCTGGTACGATCCGCGCCAGGATATATTTCGAGGTTCTTGGAGATGCAGATAAAACGCGTATAGTTATTGCCCCTGTCCTGCACAGAGCTCTCAACACATTTCAGGGCATACAAGTCACAGCACGCGCGCGAGGACAGCGCCGCGATATCGTTCCGCTCCGATTCCGCCACCATTTTCGCGGCTTCGGCGGTATTGGCTACGGTGGTGATTTTCACGCTCTTGCCAAGCCCCTTCAAGTAGCCGGCGCACTGTTGGATCGCCTGCTCATGCGAAAATATCTCGCGGATGTCTTCCTTTTTTACGCCTGCCTTTGCGAGCAGGTTGTGGTCAATCTTAAGCCTAACGCTCCGCACGATTTTAAAACTGTAGCGCATCATTAGATCGTATATCATGTTGACCGAACCGGCTGTACTGTTTTCCAAAGGCAATACCCCGTATTGGCATAGACCGTCCCGGATTGCCGAAAACACACCGTCAAAGCCTGTGAAGTACAGGATGTTCGGATCGGTGAACAGCCTGTCACAGGCGATCTGCGAATACGCGCCCTCCACGCCCTGACAGGCGGCCAGCGCGCGCTGCGGGAACATCCGCTCTGTGTGTTCCACCGCTTCATTAATAAGCCTGTTGAGATCGGACTCGGCGTTCAGGAAACCCCACTGGTACGCGCGGCTAAGCTCAAATATCGTTGTGTACAAAATATGCGCGTAAGAACGAATCTCGTCACCTGCTTTTTCGCAAATACCGGCCAGCTTTTCCCTCTCCCGCGCGGCGTCCAGCACGGGAAGGTTATGCTCTTTTTTGTATTGAGAAATTTGACAGGAGATGTCCATCCTTTCTTTAAACAGGCGTAAAAGTTCATCGTCCACCTTGTCAATCTGTTGGCGGTAATCCTGTAAGTCCATTATGATCTCTCCTTTATCATTTATAGCGCCTAACGATCCAAATAAGCGTCATATAAAGCGACAGCCGCCGCCGCTTCCACACACGGCACTGCGCGCGGAACGATGCATGGGTCGTGCCGGCCTTTCACTTGCAAAACAGTGTTTTCTTCACGCGACAGGCTCACGCTGTTTTGTTCCTTGCCTATGGACGGCGTTGGTTTAAACGCCGCGCGGAACAATACGGGCATACCGTTTGTTATCCCGCCCAATATGCCGCCTGAGTTATTAGTGCGCGTTCTTACATTCTTTCCGTCCATATAAAAGCTGTCGTTGTTTTCCGATCCTTTCAGCAAGGCCCCGGCAAAACCACTTCCAAACTCGACGCCCTTCGCGCCCGGTATGCCGAAGACGATCCCTGCAATCCGGTTTTCGATGCCATCGAACATCGGGTCGCCCAGTCCGGCGGGCAGGCCGATTGCCGCGCACTCGATTACACCTCCCACAGAGTCGCCTTCCTCCCGCGCTTGTAGAATTTGCCGCCTCATAGCCTCAGCCGCTTCCCGCTTGAGTACGGGCAGCGGATTTCCGCGAATCGCGTCTAAGTCCCCGGCGGAAATGTTTACAGGGTCAAACGAATCATCAACCGCGCCGCCGATCCGCAGTATGTGAGCGCCGATCCTTATCCCCAAGCCGCGCAATATTTGCAAACAGATCCCTCCGGCGGCGCACAAGGGAGCGGTCAGCCTGCCTGAGAAATGCCCTCCGCCTGAGGTATCATGATGCCCGCCGTACTTTATGTGCGCGGCGTAGTCTGCGTGGGACGGGCGCGGAATGTCCCGCAGCTCATGGTAATCGGCGGAGCGGGCGTCCTCGTTGCGGATTATTATCGCAAGCGGAGCGCCGCAAGTAACGCCGCCAGCCAGCCCTGACAGTATTTCTGGCTCGTCGGCCTCCGCGCGCGCAGTGGAAATATCGTTTTGCCCCGGAGCTCTGCGTTTGAGGAACACTCGAAGTTCATCTGTATCGATTTTGATTCCCGCCGGCAATCCGTCAATGTTCACGCCTATCGCGGGTGAGTGCGATTGCCCGAAAATAGAGACTCTTAACTTTGTTCCGTATTGTGAAGACATAATAACGGTGTTTAATATACCGTTTTTTAGGCAACTCTGCAATTATACGTTTTACTGAACCGAGCCGCCCAATAGACGCAGATCATCAAAGAAGCCGGGGTATGATTTATTGACCGCCTCCGCGCCGTGAATAACAACCGGCTCTGCGCACACCGTCGCAGCAATTGCCGCAGACATCGCAATCCTGTGATCCCCATAAGACTGAACTTCCCCGCCCTTGAAAGCGGCGCTCCCATGTATGACAAGCCCGTCTTCCCTCTCTTCCGCGTCAGCGCCCAAAGCGCGCAGCACGGCGCTTACGGAGGCGAGTCTGTCGCTTTCTTTGGCGCGCAGCCTTCCGGCGTTGCGAATAACGGTGGTTCCCTCGGCGGCGGCGGCGATCACAGACAATATCGGCACGAGATCGGGGATATCCTTAGCGTTGATTTCAATGCCCCGCAGTTTTCCCCTTGATACGGTTACGGCGGAATCGTATTGTTTAACCTGAGCGCCGAATTTCGCCAAGAGGTCCATAATCGCCCTGTCGCCCTGCTTTGATTGCATGTTCAAAGCGGCGCAGGTAACGCTGCCTGAGCCGACAGCGCCGGCGACCAGCCAGAACGCGGCGTTAGACCAATCGCCCTCTACGCGCACAACGCCTGAAGAACGGTACGTTTGTCTGCCAGGTATGGAAAAAGCCCCGCCGTCAAAGTCAGCTTTTACGCCGAACTCCTCCAGCATCGCCATAGTCAGCTCGATATAAGGGAATGATTCGGCGTTTCCGGTTAGAGTGAGCTCACTGTCTCCGTCAAGCAAAGGCAGAGCGAATAACAGACCGCTGATAAATTGCGAAGACACGCCGGCATCCAGCGAATAGCGGCCGGGCGCAAGCCGCCCGCTTGCGTAAAACGGAACGGAGCCCTGCGGCGATAATTCAGCTCCGTGGCGGACAAGCTCTTCGTACAAAGGGGAGAGCGGGCGTTCCGGCAGCCGTCCTTTCGGGGTGAAGCAGACCTTCCGTCCCAACGCGCCAACGATCGGCAGCATGAAGCGGAACGTGCTGCCGCTTTCTCCGCAGGGCAGCGTCGCAATACCGCCGTTCTCTTCCCGCCCCCGATTTAAAGGACGCACAACATAAGCGCCTGACTCGCGTTCAATTTCCGCGCCAAGGGCGGACAGACAGGCTGCCGTCGCCAAAATGTCATCTGACTCGCCTTTACATTCGACGCGCGTCGGTTTATCCGCCAGGGCCGCGCATATAAGCGCCCTGTGCGCTTGCGACTTGGAGGGAATGGCGTCAACAGCGCCGTTTAACTGCGCCGGAAAAATTTTTACATCCACGCATTACTCCGTAATATCTATTTCTCAATAATTATTACCACGAACCATCACAAACCACCACGAACATCGATAAGATAGGTGGTAAGAGTTAGTGTTGGTTAGTGTGGTTAGTGGTAAATTCTTTGTAAACATTTAGAGGTTTCAAAGTACTATTAAGCCTTCATACCAAGCCGGATTACCGCTATGCTTCTCATTGGCGGTCAACCTTTTCTTTCAGACACCTGCCGTCGTAAAGAAGGCTTTGGAGCTTATCCAAGTCTTCATTTTGGAGCGCATCTCTGTACTGCGCGAGAGAAGCAAGGAACAGATCAAGTTCATACAAAAGATAATCGCGGTTTTCCATGAACAGCTCGGCCCACAAGCGCTCGTTGAGCCACGCCACGCGCGTCAGATCTTTGTAGCTGCCGGCGGAATATCCCTTGTGCTCAAGTACGGTCGGGCTTTTAATGAACGCGTTGGAAACCAGATGCGCCATTTGCGAGGTAAACGCGATCATCGCGTCGTGCTTTTCCGCCGTGGTAACAGTGAGCCTGCCGAATTCCGCCGGCGCAAGCAGGCGCTTGATCTTCTCAAGAAACAGGATGTCGTCATAAACGTGCGGCACAATGATCATCGGCGCGCCCTTGAACATACTTGCCTTGCTGTGTTTAAAGCCCGACTGCTCGGTACCCGCCATAGGGTGTCCGCCCACAAAAGTAAATCCGTAACGCTCAGCCGCTTTAAAGCCGGCGGCGCATACATTTTTTTTTGTGCCGCAGCAGTCAATGACTGTGGTTTCACGCGGAATATGCTGCGCCGTCTCTTCCAGGTATTTGATCGCCGCTTGCGGGTATATCGCGATCAGGACGAGTTCGCATTGCCGCAAAGCGGTGTCGTCTAGCGGGGCATCCACCGCGCCTGAAAGAATAGCGAAATCCAGTGTGCTTTTATCGGTTTCGTGCGCGTATACAGTGTGCCCGACGGCCTTGTACGCTTTGGCAAGTGAACCGCCGATTAACCCAAGACCGATAATACCGATGTTCATAGCCGCCTTCCTTTTTTGCGCTTATTACTGCGCAATAGCTTCGCGAACCCGTTGTATCCTTCCCGCCAGATCGGCGAATTGTTCAGGCGTAATGGACTGCGCTCCGTCGCAGGCCGCGTTAGGCGGATCGTTGTGTACCTCGATGATAAGCCCGTCCGCGCCGGACGCCACAGCCGCCAGCGCCATTGGTTTCACATAACGGGAGACGCCAAGCGCGTGGCTTGGATCAATAATCACCGGCAAATGGGTAAGCTCTTTCAGCACAGGTACAGCGGACAGGTCAAGCGTGTTTCGCGTGTATGTCTCAAATGTGCGTATCCCTCTCTCGCACAGAATTACATTATCGTTTCCTTCCGACATGATGTACTCCGCGCTCATCAAAAGCTCCTGCAATGTGTTCGCGAATCCGCGCTTCAATAGAATGGGCTTCTTCGACTGCCCTACTTCCTTTAACAGCTCGAAATTCTGCATATTCCGCGCGCCCACCTGGATCACATCCACATGCTCAAACAGGGGCAGATGCACGGTGTTCATGATTTCCGAAACGATGGGCATTCCTGTTTTTGCTTTGGCTTCCAGCAAGAAATTGATACCTTCGTCTCGCAGACCCTGGAAGGCATACGGCGACGTGCGGGGTTTGAACACGCCCCCGCGCAGGAGAGAGGCGCCTGAGGCTTTCACGCTCTCGGCTATACAAAGTATTTGTTCAGGCGACTCTACAGAGCAAGGTCCGGCAATCACCTGGAAATTGCCGCCGCCTATTTTTAGTCCGCCTATGTTCACCACCGTGTCCGCCGGATGAAATTTCCGGTTGGCGCGTTTGAACGGCTCGGTGATCCGTTTAACTGACTCTACAATTTCAAGCCCCTCCAAAAGATCTATATCCAGCTGGCTGGTATCGCCGATGAGACCGATAATGGTTGTAAATTCCCCTTTTGAAACATGGGTCTTTAATTTGCGCGAATGGAACCATGACAATAAATTATCGAGTTGCTGCTCACTTGCACCCTGTTTGACTACGGCGATCATACTTGTATCTCCTATGTGAGTTGAATATACACTGTCTGAGCGTAGGTGGTCAAATAGATGCGTATGGTAATTATGGGAGACCCAAAAAGCGCTTTATGGCTATCTCAATAGAAGCCATATCACTCTCTGTCAACACAGTTATTTTATTCTTTAGGCGGCTTTTGTCCGCGCTCATAATTTGGTCAGTCATTGCTTTGTTTTTATTGCCATTTACCGTAACCACTGCTTCACCAGGATACACCTTGGAAATATTGCTGGTGAGGGGAACCACAACTACACGGGCCAGAAATTTATTGGCGGTATTATTGCTTACGATTACTGCCGGCCTTGTTTTATGTATCTCTGACCCAACAGAAGGGTCGAATTCGACCCACCAAATACTGCCCCGTGTCATTTACCGGAAACAGGACCAAAATTGGCGTTGCACCATTCGCGGGCTTCCTGTTCGCGTTCAGTATCGGCAGCCATAGCCTTATATGCGTCGGCTTCATCATAATTTTCATTGATATCTTTTTGTCGTAAGTATCCTACAAAATCAAGCACTTCGCCAAAATATTTATGAGGAAGATTATCAATTTCCTTTAATAAATCAGCGCGTTCTGTCATGTAAGCCTCCTTCGGCATTTATGAAGCCGTTTATATAAGCATACGACTCTTCGGGTCGTTTGTCGAGAGTCCGGGCAGAGGAATTTCATAAAAGTCCCACACAGGTAATCAACGATCTTGTCCGTGAAAAACTTGCTATAGGCGCCCTTTAGTCAGCCTTATGCGCTTTCTTGCCATCCCCCGCGCAATTTCAGTATACTGACAACGTGTCAGGCGTTTTACGCTTTACAACAAAGGAGTAATCATGGCAGCAGCAAAAAACACCCCCGGCAAACGAATAGTTGAGCTATGCAAAACCTACAATATTTCAAGGGAAACGCTTTCAGAACGAAGCGGGGTTCCGATAGACCTGATTCGTCAAATTGAGGAAGAAGAGCATATCCCCGACCTCGCACCTCTGGTAAAAATCTCCCGCGCCCTGGGTGTGCGGCTGGGAACGCTTATGGATGACCACGAGGAGCTTGGGCCGGTAATCACCAAAGCGGGAAGCGCGGGAGAAACGGCCAGGTTTATTACCGGGCTGCCGGGTTCAATGCCTCAAGCTCCGGACGGCGGACATCACGGTTTAACCTTCAAGGCATTGGCGCCAAGCAAGGGCGGCCGTCACATGGAGCCCTTCATCGTCGATATAGAACCGGACGCGGAGCAGGAACAATCAACTCACGAAGGCGAAGAATTCATCCACGTTCTTTCCGGAAACCTCTCTGTGGATTACGGCTCCATGTCCATAGTTCTCAACGAAGGGGATTCCATTTACTACGATTCGATCGTGCCGCATAGGGTGGTTTCCGCCGACAACAAGAGCGTGAAGATACTCGCGGTCATATATACACCTACCTAAAGGAATCTGAAATTATGGAATATATAGAGAAGACTCTTGGGGAGGTTCTTCGGGATAAAGCCCGAATGCAGCCGGATCATGACTTTTTGGTTTACGCGGACAGAGATTTGCGCTTTACTTACGCAGAATTCGACAGGCGCGTTGACGATCTGGCTAAAGGCTTCCTCTCAATGGGGCTTAAAAAAGGCGATCATCTGGGGATATGGGCGACAAACGTGCCTGACTGGAACACAATTCTTTTTGCCTGCGCCAGACTTGGACTCGTTTCGGTAACCGTAAACACAGGATACAAGCTCCACGAGCTGGAGTATTTGATGAAGCAGTCTGATCTGGCTTGCATCTGCGTCATCGACGGTTTTAAGGATTCGGACTATGTAGCGATGGTGAACGAGCTTGTGCCTGAACTTAAAACAGCGCCCAGGGGACATTTATCGAGTGAAAAATTCCCGTTTTTAAAATATGTGGTTTATGTAGGCCAGCAAAAACACCGGGGAATGTACTCGTTTAACGAGCTGCTCCTTTTGGGCCAGCATAGCGATGAAAAGGAATTCAGGCTGATAGAAGCTTCGCTTGACCGCAACGATGTGGTGAACATGCAGTACACCAGCGGAACCACCGGCTTCCCGAAGGGGGTAATGCTTACCCACCGGAACATCCTTAACAACGGCCTTGGAATCGGAGACAACCAGCGGCTCAGCGATAAAGACATCGTCTGCCTTCCGGTGCCGCTGTTCCACTGCTTCGGCCTTGTGCTGGGGATGATGGCTATTCTTACCCACGGCTCCACCGCAGCCATGGTGGAATGGTTCGATCCTCTCATAGTGCTGGCGACAGTTCAAAAAGAAAAATGTACCGCCTTGTACGGAGTGCCCACCATGTTCATCGCGGTGCTTAACCATCCGATGTTCAAAATGTTTGACCTTTCAAGCCTGCGTACCGGGATAATGGCGGGCTCGCCCTGTCCCATCGAAGCAATGCGCAAGGTCATCGACCTTATGCACATGAGCGAAGTAACGATTTGCTACGGCCTTACCGAGTCTTCACCTGTAATGACCCAGACTCACTTTGACGACACGATTGAAGTGAAAGTGGAAACCGTTGGCCGCGCCCTTGACGGCGTTGAGGTTACAATACGCGACGCAGAAACCGGCGAAGAATGTCCCGACGGAATACACGGCGAATTCTGCTGCCGCGGTTACAGCACCATGAAGGGCTACTACAAAATGCCTGAGGAAACGGCAAAGTGCATTGATGAGACCGGTTGGCTCCATTCGGGAGACCTTGGTGTAAAAACCAATGACGGCAACTTCAAGGTTACAGGCCGCATCAAGGACATGATCATCCGCGGAGGGGAAAACATATCACCAAAAGAAATAGAAGATTACCTCTACACCATGCCCGGAATCAAAGACGTATCGGTAGTCGGCATAGCCAGCGAAAAATACGGCGAGGAAGCCGGGGCTTTTATAATCCTCCATCCTGACGCCGCAATAAGCGAGGAAGATGTGCGGGACTTCTGCCGCGGGCAGATCAGCCGCTTCAAAATCCCCAAGTATGTGTTCTTTACGGACGCTTTCCCCCTGACCTCAAGCGGCAAGATCCAGAAATACAAACTCAGGGAAATCGGAAATCAAAAGGCGGCAGCCGGTGAAGTCTAAAGTAAAGTCTAATAGGATCGAATGTATCCGAGTCGGCGCTATTGAAACCAACTGCTGGCTTTACGCTCCGGAAGAAGACGGCGATACCATGTTTTGCTTTGTAATTGATCCCGGCGACGAGGCCGCTTTGATAATCTCAAGGCTTAAGGACTTAAACTGGGTTCCCAATTACATCCTGCTTACGCACGGCCACTTTGATCATATAATGGCCCTCCCCGGCCTTATCGAAGCTTTTGAGAAAGGCGTCTTCGGCTCAAGGGAAGCGCCAAAGGTTGGTATTCACCGCATGGACGCCAACTACCTTGGGAAAGACGCCCTTACAATTCACAGGGAAAGTTTCGCCGCGGCTTCAGGCGGAGACTCGTCTTACATAGACGCCATCTGGAAACCCATTAAAGAAGCGGACATTCTTTTTGAAGAGGGCGATACGCTTCCCCCGTTCAAGGTGCTTCACGTTCCCGGCCACACGCCCGGAAGCGCCGCCTTTTACGATGAAGACTCAGGAGTCCTTTTTTCAGGGGACACGCTTTTTCGGGGCAACTGGGGCCGCACGGATCTCCCCGGCGGAGACGAGGCGCTTATTCAACAAAGCCTAAAACGCCTGCGTTCAATGAACGAAGAAATAATTGTCTGCCCGGGTCATGGGCCGACTTCAACGATTGGGAAAGAACGGCGAAATTAGAGAGCTATACCCGCTTCCTCACAGGCTTGGCAGGCGTAATTATGCTCATTTGCAGGCCCAGGGCGGTAATGAGTTTTTGGATGGTGGCGAATTCTGGGTTGCCGTTTTCAGAAAGGGTTTTGTAAAGTCCTTGACGGGTGATTCCCATTTTTGCGGCGAGGTCGGTCATGTTGCGGGCGCGGGCGACATCGGACAGGGCGCGGGTGATTTCAGAGATATCTCCACTTTCAAAGGCCGCCTTCAGATACTCGGAAATAAACTCCTCGTTATCCATGTGTTCCGTTACATCCCATTTCCTAAGCTTCAAAGCCATTTTTTAAACCTCCTGGGCAAGATCGACTGCCTTTTTAATATCCGCTTCCTGATTGCGCTTATCGCCTCCACAAAGCAAAACTATAATCCTATTATACCTGATAACATAGTAGAGTCGGTAACCGGGACCATAATTGACCCGCATTGCTTGGACTTCTCCGGCTTCGGTCTTCCAATCGCCGAAGTTCCCATATTTTGCGCGATCAATGCGTTTGTCTATACGAGCTTTGGCCCTTTCGTCCTTCAAGGAAGCAAACCATTTAGTATAGACATCGGTTTCATAAACCTGATATTCAGCAATCATGAATTTGAACAGCCTATAACAAATAGTAAACTATAGTTGACAAGGAGTCAAGAGGATTATGGGAAAAAAACAAAGAGAAAAGAACGATTTATCTAGCATTTAGTTTCAGAAGTCTTCTTACCCTTCTTTTACAAGATCAGACAAAGTAACATCGCCATGTATTGATACCCAGTCATTATGAAAGCCGTCTACTGCCTTCTGAAATATCGAAAGACCGAAGGCATCGTCAATCACCTGGGGTACAGCGGTTATGCTGTGAGCCCCCGCGATCATGGAATCCGCGGTTTGACGAATACTCCTAAAACTGGCGGCAAGAATTTTTGAAGAAAGCTTGTCACGATCAATCACATGGCGTAAAAATTTAATGGTATACTCCGCGTCAATATCCATATTCTCCATGCGATTGTAGTAAAGCGCCAGGTAGTCCACTCCCCGCGCAAGAGCCATAAGTCCCTGAAACTGGGTATAGATAGAAGTAGCTGTAATGTGGACACCGCGGGATTTAAGATGTCCCATTGCTTTAAGGCCCTCGGACGTAGAAGGAATTTTTACATATACATGGTCGTCAATCTCGCGCAAAATTGTTTCCGCATCTTTTACAATCCCTTCAAAATCAGACGCGATAACCTGAATATGCAAGGATCGTTCTACGCCGATTATTTTCCGGATTTTTTTCATGTGGGGAAAAAAATCTATCTTGCCTTCGCTCTTAAGAATGCTGGGGTTACTGGTTACTCCGGCGATAGGGTAGGTATCTATTAATCGGCTGATGGCGTCGATATTTGCCGTATCAAGCATGAATTCTATCATATAAATATCTTATCAGAATACCTGTTTTTCGTCAAACTTCCATATAACTGTTGCCGTTTATTAGGAATGAGCCAGCTGGCGCAAAAAAAGAGCCATCCGTCATCTTCCCTTTCCGCGAAAATGTTGATACGATTTATATCAATGCGGCTTATATCAATGAGGCAAAAAATCGATTTTTTAAGTAAAATATCCTCAATCAATCAATCAATCAATCAATCAATCAATCAATCAATCAATCAATCAATCAATCAATCAATCAATCAATCAATCAATCAATCAATCAATTTTTTGCGCCAGTTCTGGCTTTGTCAAGTCCCTTAGGAACTTGGCTCTTGTAAGGTATGGATTAAATGCTCGGCAGTCGCCGAGCTTACGGGTCAAGTCCCTTAGGGTCAAGCCTCTAACAGTTCATTTTTACCTAACTCTATTTTCGTTTTCCCACAACAAATACCGCCCGTATGGGCTGTATATATTATTAAAGGAGAAATACAATGAAGAAGGTATTTCTATTTCTGGCTCTCCTCGCGATCATAGCGACAGGCGCTTTTGCTGAGGGGTTTTCTATGGCGGCGGGCGGCGGTCTGCTTTTTGACTACAGCCTCAACAACGGTATAGAACTTAAGGGAGGAGGGGAAAGTGCTTACATGGGCATTAAGAACCTCTCCTTCGGCGGCTACGGCTTTTTCGACGCTACCTACGCGGAACTGGATGTCAGTTTTGCCTATGGATCGCTGACCCTTGTTAGAGAAGAAAATGGTGTCAAGGCACCTGATGAATCAGCCAGCGCGCTCCAGCTCGGCTTCACGCTCCTGGGCAAGTTCCCCATCGGTTTGGGCTCCGCTACTTTTTTTCCCCTCCTTGGCGCCGGCTACAATGTGGTGCTTTCACTCAAGGACGAACACGGTAATTCTGTAGATGATCCTCCTCCAGGGGATTATAGCCAGATAGGCATCCTCGCCGGTGCCGGGCTTGATCTTCATTTCACAGAACATCTCTTCCTTAGGGCCGAAGCCCTGTTCCAACTCCGCCTCGCCAGTAAGATTTTTAAGGATGTAGCGGATAGATACAAAAATTACCCTGGTGTTACCGCCGATACGACCTTCGGCATGGGCCCCCGTATCAAGATCGGCCTGGGCTACAGGTTCTAGTTAGGAGTTTGTCTATAAAGTAACAGCTATTCATAATTTGAAAGCTATAGAAGAAATTAACCACGGAGTACTGCTGTCCGTTGGACAGCTTGGAGTAACACGGAGTTTTAGTATGAAAACTATCATCTCCTCTGTGAAACTCCGTGGTTTTTATTATTCATAATTCCTTTTTGGTGTTCAAATGCTCCGCATTAGGTGTTCAAATGTTCCCGTTTTGCCGTTCAAATACTCCGCAATTGGTGTTCAAATAAATCCGTTTCGCTGTTCAAATGTTTTCACACAAGTATTCAAGTGTTCCACATTTGGTGTTCATTTCTGACCGGAATATGCATATACTATATATTTATATGTGAGGAACTAAATGGCAGCCAAAATCAAGCCCGTACAGCCAACGGAGATAAAAGACAAAAAAATCGCCCGTGAAGTCATTGAGCAGATCCGCAGACCAATCCCGGCTTCGGTTTACAAGCGCAATCTTGATCTTGCTAAGTTAATAGATAAAATGACCCATAATTGTTTCTTTTGAGTGTTCAATAACCGATCCGATGAACCAAATGCCGTTATAGGAAACTGGATGCGTAATCGTAATACCATTGAATATTTGGGCATCTGGGAAACTTTGTATAACCCTGGATTTAAACCCCTCGAATTCGAGGGGTTTAGAAAACAGGCTGGTTTGAACGCCTAAAAGAAGCTGAACAAAAACTTTTGGGCTGGTCAGCCAAACGAGAATTGGAAAATATCAATGCTGTCATGATCAACGACGGTATATCTCAAAAAGAACGATTATTGAGATTGAATAAAATCGCTATACAACAAATGACCATACTGGTAGAAGTACAGGGCAGGAAGTTATTGAAATCAACAACCTCGCCCTGAAGGGCGAGGCATGTTGGTTCTGATAAGAATGGATTTTATGCGGGTTTAATACCATCACAAACCATTCACAGTTAAGTATCTTTTTACGCCCTGAAGGGCGGGGTATTAAACCCGCCTGCGAATAAAAAAATAGTGATAAATGAATTAACTTATTGGACACCTATACGCCGCATTACCGGCCATCACAATCTTGCGGGTTAAACTTTGGCAATAAATTATACCCTTTGGCAGGGTTGTTGGCACAGCATTTTACAATGAACTCGTTTTCTTTTTTTGTTAACTCCGATTCGGATATGTCTTCGCTGGAAAAAAGAATCTTTTTCCGTATCGTTATGTCCTGTAGTTGTTCCCAGGTAAAATCTTTTTCAAGATAGGCGCGATCCGGACTGCCGAAATATCGGAGAATGTCTCCCGTTGAGTCTTTTCCGACATAGATTTTCCCGTTTGGGTAGGTTATTTTGTAGATAACTTTCATGTTTGCTCCTTAAATTCGTTTTATGGCGTCAATTCGCCAATCTTGTACTGAAAAACTGTAAGCATTGTTCGGAAACCAATATGGTTTCCGAACAAGTCCAATATCCGAACCCTCTGGCCTTGCTAAGCCTACTTCACAACGGTAACGGAAACAATATCTGCGTTGCTGGTACTCCAGCTTACATTCTTGTTTGTCGCATTAGGGTACTACGTATATAGTAACAGCACAGGTAGCTGTATAACCGCCATCCTCGGTAGTAGCGGTGATGATTGCCGTTCCGTTTTTATATTTACCACCAATATTAACAACTGGCCCTACCATGACCCCGTTTTCATTTATAACGTTCCCTCCAATTCCAACTACAGAAGGGTCGCTGGTACTCCACCTTACGGTTTTGTTTGTTGCATTGCTGGGCGTTACTGTCGCTTGAATCGTGTCAGAGAAGCCCCCCCCCGTGTATGTTACCGATGATGGTTTGTTAAGGGACACGCCCGTTACGGGTACGGTAGCAGTTGTAACAGTAATGGCACAGGAGGCTGTTTTACTGCCGTCAACAGTGGTAACAGTGATGGTTGCCGTTCCGGGGCTGACAGCGGTAACCGTGCCATTCGTTGATACGGAGGCTACAGCGGTGTCACTGCTGCTCCACGTTACGTTCTTGTTTGCCGCGTTGCTGGGCGTTATTGTCGCAGTAAGGGTTTCCGAGCCGCCCACTTTCAGGCTTAGGGATGTTTCGTTAAGGGACACACCCGTTACGGCAACTGCGCCGGGGTTGGTCGGGTTAGTCGGGCTAGTACTACCAGGGTTAGTCGGGCTAGTACTACCAGGGTTAGTCGGGCTAGTGCTACCAGGGTTAGTCGGGCTAGTGCTGCCAGGGTTAGTCGGACCGGTTGAGCTAGTGCCGCCAGGGTTACCGCTACCATCGCTATTTTTTCCACCGCCGCCAGAACCGTCACACCCCGCTAAAACCAATGCCAGCATCAAAACAGGCAAACCGAAAGTAATTAGCTTCTTCATAAAAACTCCTTCCGCGAAAATTCACAAATTGAAAAAGACAGCATGTGTGGCAACCAATTTTCTGATGCTTGTTCCCTCGGCGCTGCACATCATAAAAAAACACATACTATCCAGTTATTATACCAACCAATACAGTAAAAATCAACTGCTTTAGAGTTAAAACAACTGTAATAATGTATAGGTGGAATGAGGACAAATTTTTTATTATGCTATAATGACTTATATTCAGAAGCTTTTTATTCAAAATTTGAGGTTTTTCCGTAGTAAACAACAAATAAGTCAGATACAATTGGCCGAAAAGTTGAATATTTCCCCAAATTACCTCAATGCCGTTGAAAATGGGAAGAATTTCCCCTCTCTGGATGTATTGCAAAAAATCACTGATATTTTAGGAATATTACCTTATCAGCTTTTTTTGGAATATCCGGATATGCTAAATATGACCAATAATGATGAAAAAAGTATCCTTTTCCAGGAATTGAACTATCTAAAACAAAGATTCAATCAAGAATTTGAAAAAATTATCCTTAAATATTCTGATAACGGCAAAGAAGGTACACTAGAGTCCAAGTGAAGCAATTGAACGAATTTGATCGAAAACTGGTTGTTACCATTGGGGACTATAGAAATATGGAATCATTTAATATCTTCCAGCGAAATAAAACTTGACGGTTCTTTTTCATAATCTTTCATTCGTTTATCTGCCATTGCAATTTCTTCAGGACTTGCCGGTTCTATTATTGGTTTCCAATAGTCTTCGGCAATATAAGACAGCAACGGCTTTACTGCCTGTAAAGAACGGTCCGGTATTGGGTGCAGCAATACTCGCATATTACCCATTATGTTAGCATAATTTGTATTTTTCAAGCAGACCGAAGGTCTAGCCTTCGGCTTTGAATACAACCTTTGGAGCCTTAGGAGGAATCTTAGGAACAGAATGGTAAACGCGCCGTGAATCTTTTGTTCCTGCTAAAGTCTTTGGGATAATGAGGGAATGTGGAATTAACCGGCTGCGGCAATCCGTTCCCGCACCATTTCGTCAATGATTTGGAATGGGGTTTTGCGGTCAGCCGCTGCCTTAGTAAAAAGATAATTTACAGTCATATTCGAAAGTCCCAGAAGACGCAATTCCCGCTGTTCAAGCCAGCCGGTTCCGTTAGGGCCTAACTTGGGAACGACGCGGGTCAGTTCTTCATCAAGAGCGTCATATTCATCATCAGTCATATCAGTGTATTCCATCAATTTCTCCTAAGGCTCCATTTGAGCAAATATGCCGTTTCGGCAGCCCATTGCGTGAAAAACCTTTATCGTGTCATCGCCAATGGGGTTATAGAAAACTTCAATCGGGTTACCCGCCAGGTTAAAACCAATAAAACCGTATTTATTGCCGCAGCTTTCCAGCAGACTGTCATGAATTCTAGTCAGGTAGGCATGGATAATGTCATCCCGCGTTACCCCATGCTTGAACGCCGAAGGCACAAATACAATTTCCGGCTCCACAAGGTAAATGTAGCATGAAAAAGAGTAAAGCACAATGAAATTACCGGCGGATTTTTTCTTCTATAATATTATCTTATTGGTTATATTGCTCTATACCCATCCAAAATATGCTATAATAAAGACCAATAAACAGCCTATGGCAAAAATACTGATTTGCGACGATGAACAAGGAATGAGCAGCTTAGGAGGAAATGATCGTGATGACCGCGTTAAGGACATCATGAATTTTTGCTTCGGAAAGGTGTCCTGCGACAGAGAGGATCAGATTTGGATTTACTGGTTATTTGGCATACAACAATATCATCTCCAGGCAGAACGGCTAATACTAATGCTGGACGTTTCTTATTACCCGACAAGTCGGTAAATGGAAAGGGTATTATGACTACATCACCCTTTACAATCCGGCCCATGCCTCATCCTCTTCCGGAGTATCCCAATCCTTTGACAAGGAAGCCTCGCTCAGTAACATGGTTTCCGATACCTGCGATAACTTGCGGTATTTTATCCAGGCCACAAAATTCACAACTTCATCCAGAGAAGCCGCAGGAAGGGTCTCTATTTCCCGCAACAAAACTGCGCGATTTGTCATTAACTTTCTCCTGTAACTCTATTGTAGTAAAAAAGGCGACCAAGAGCAATAAACGGAGCAAATCGCAAATTACCTGTTTTAAATATGCTATAATAAAGACCAATAAACACAGCTATGGCAAAAATACTGATTTGCGATGACGAACCCGGTCTGCGCGCCGTTATAAAAAGATACGCGCAGCTTGACGGGCATGAAGCGGCAGAGGCCGGCAACGGCATCGAAGCGATAGAAGCCTGCAAAAAAGAACGGTTTGACATTATCGTCATGGATATTATGATGCCGAAACTGGACGGTTTTTCGGCGGTTAAAGAAATACGAAAAATCTCTGACGTACCTATTATTATGCTCTCGGCCAGAGGTGAAGAATACGACAAAGTTTCAGGATTTCAGTACGGGGTAGACGATTATGTTGTAAAACCCTTTTCTTCAAAAGAAATAATGCTTAGAATTACCGCCATACTCAGGCGGAAGGCCGCAGCTGCTCCTGCCCCCGATAAAGGCAATGACGCTCACGCGGTGTTCACAAAAGACGGATTTTCCGTTGACATGACGGCCTATAAAATGTTTATTGACGGCAAACAAGTGGAATTGGCGCCTAAGTTATACGATTTGCTTTTTTTTCTGATACGGAACAGGGGTGTTGCCGTGTCCCGCGAGAAAATTCTAACGTCAGTATGGGGTTATAAAAACATTGACGATGTAAGGACGCTTGACACGCATATCAAACTGCTCAGGAAAGCGATGGGGCCGTACGCCGGTTTAGTAACAACCCTGCGAACGCATGGTTATAGGTTCGAGGGGTAAACCTGCGTGATCTTAAATATGAACTTAAATAAACTGCGGTTACAATGGAAAGTTTTTGCTTTTCTGCTGGGGTTTTGCGCCCTGTTGCTGGTTGTCTTGTGGCTTTTTCAAATTGTATTTCTGGACGCCTTTTATAAAAGAATAAAAGTTACGGAGATAAGGCGCAGCGCGGCTGAAATTATTAGCAATATAGAGAGTGAAAATATTGGCGAAATCATAACGGCTATTTCCAATAACAACGATATTGCTGTTAATATAACAGATTTAAGCGGAAGGAGTTTGGCGCGGATCTTCCCGTCGGATAACAGACGCCGGTTTGACGAATACACGCCGGTAATAACAAAAGCGCGTGACAACGGCGGCGAGATTCACGAATACACAGAGTCCCCTGGTCAGCCCCAGGTGGTAGAGCGTCCCAGAGATAATCCTGCGTATGACAGAACAGAAGGCGGCAGAGTAGTAGCTAGAAGGTGGCTGCCAATCCAATCTCTGATATATGTAAAAATCGCAAACAGCAAGTCGGGTGAACCGTATGCCGTCATTGTTCGCGCCGTTATATCGCCTGTAAACGCCACCGTAACTACGCTGCGCTATCAATTGTATTACATATCCGCTATTATCTTATTTCTTTCTGTAATTTTAGCAATCGTTATCGCGAAAAAGATTTCCAAACCCATTGAGATAATCAGCCAAAGCGCCAGGATGCTTGCCAACGGAAACTACGATACGCGTTTCACAGGAAAGGGATTCTATGAAATAGTCGCCCTGTCCGACACACTAAACACGGCGGCTGTCGAATTAAGCCGGGTTGAAAACCTCAGGCGCGAGCTGCTGGCCAATGTATCGCACGATTTGCGTACTCCGCTTACCTTGATTTACAGCTATGCGGAAATGATGCACGATTTCCCCGGCGAAGTAACGCCAGAGCAGACACAGACAATCATGGACGAGACTCGGCGGCTGACTGCCCTTGTCAATGACATCCTTGATATGTCGAAGCTGGAAAACGAAATGGAGAAGCTCAACATTTCGCGTTACAATCTTACCCAAAGCATATCAGAAACGGCGAAAATAACAGAAAAATTGCTGAAAAGAGAGAAATTCAAAATTACCTTTTCCCATGACGGCGATATCTATGTGGAAGCCGACAAAGCGAAAATTGACAGGGTGTTTTACAACCTGCTTACCAACGCCATAAATTATTCAGGCAATAACAGGAATATATTAATAGAACAGACGGTTACCGATAATCGTGTGCGTATAAGCGTCATTGACTACGGCGAAGGAATCGCTGAGGCCGACTTGCCTTTTATTTGGGACAGGTACTACAAGAGCGTGAAAGCGCATAAACGCGCCGTTACCGGCTCGGGGTTGGGGCTTTCTATAGTGAAGAAAATCATCGACATACACGGCGGTAAATATGGCGTTGTCTCTGAAACCGGCAAAGGCAGCACGTTCTGGTTTGAAATACAACTATCTGGATAAAAAACTTAATTTATCGCAGAATCTGGCGCTTACAATAAGCAAAACCAGCTAAAGAGGCCGGGCAAAACACCAAATGAAAGCTACCTGTAGAACCCGGCTTCGGAGCCGCCTGCCCGATGCTTTTTTTTATTTTTGTGTCAGTGAATCTTCACGGCAGTTACAATTCAGTGGGCAGGCAATCAATGCACTTTAGGGCTAACCTTTACTCTATCGTCTCCTGTCGCCGGAGAATTCCAGAGGCTTCCATTTGGGTTTCGTCCGGCCTTATTACCAAATTTAGCCGGTTAATTTAAGCGTCAGGTTCTGCAATACGCTTGTGATATGCATAAACCCAATTTGCCATGCTTTCACCGCATAAAATGACAGAATAAAACTGCTTATGGGCGGGCGCGGACAGGGCTACCTTCGGTTCTGTCGCCAACATCGTTGGCGCGGCATCTCACCGAGCAAAGTGGTTTGCCTGCTTTGCGGGGTGGAATGCAACAAATTGCCGAACATAAAACCCTTTTTATTCGAATAACTCTTGGCTTGGTGTGATGCAGAGTCCCCTCTCGAAAACCTTAATATGTCTTACTGAACGCATTGATACCTGCTATCTCTGCCGGTATGGGAACGGGTGCCCATGAGACAGCATTGGTGTGTGAGAAAAATGGTCAGGTCAGAACCTGCGTAAATAGAGGCCACACCACGAGCTGTCTCATGGGCGGATTCCCATACCGACTGTTTATGGCTGAGTTTCTTTTGCGTTCATTAAGATAAATTAGGGGTGTAAAAATTCAGCTAGAATTCAGACGAAAATCACTCCATTTTCACCATTCCCCTATAATAAGTTGTTTTCCTTATATCTATAGACAGGGCGCTATAGACAAGCCGTTGGCTTGAAAAAATAATTTTAGGAGGTACTATGAAAAAAGTAGTACTCATATGTTTATTAGCCGCTATGATAGGAGGTAATATTTTTGCCCAGTCAAATACCCCCACAACAACCATAAGGGGAACGCTTGGGTTAAGCGGCGGGCGGATTTCCGTTGTCAGCGGAAATATCACCTATTACGTCAGTGGGCTTTCACGCTTTGTCGGCTTCATTGACGGCCTCAAAGAGGGCGCTCAAGTCTCCCTGGATGGCTACGCCACCGCCCCGACAATCGAGGGACAAAATTATAGGACATTTTATCCGGTAACACTTTCCCTAAACGGGAAAACTTACGAAGTAGGTTCTACGACTGTCGGCAACATGGCGCGTGGACGAAACAGCAAGGGGACAGGGCTTGGCGGGAGACACCGCTGATTTAATAAATGGGAAGCACTGATCTATTTTCTATTGAATAGGCCAGTGCTTCCTTAGGAGGGCGCTATGAGAAAAATGGTGTTTTTGGGTCTTTTTACCGCTATTATATGCGTAAACGTTTTTGCCCAGTCAAACAGCCAGATAACCACAATAAAGGGAACGCTTAAAATAAGCGGCAACAGGTTTTCTGTCGTAAGCGGCAATACTACATATTCCGTCAGAGGGCTTGAACGTCTTGTCGGCGTTGTTGACGGCTTAAAAGACGGCGCCCAGGTTTCGCTGGAAGGTTATGCCATCGCCCAGGCAACAGAGGGGCAGAGGGAAAGAGTATTCAACCCTGTAAGGCTTACTATAAACGGAAAAACTTACGAAGTAGGTTCTCCTGGCGCCGGCAACCCGGCGGCTGGACGAAATGGCAGCGGGACTAGTCCTTCCGGAAGAGGCCGCTGATCTTATTCAGCAATACTGGTAATATTCCGGCATTGCCTTTTATTATTTTACAAACTGAGGTATCAGAGAATGAAAAAGCAACTTATCTTGAAAAAACTAGCGCTTACCTGCCTTGTTTTGGCAACTATCGCGGCCACCGCCTGTTCCGCCAAAAAATCAGGGGCGGTTACTTATGAGTTTACCAATGTGCGCCGAGGAACAATAGAACGCACTATTTCGGCCTCCGGCACACTCAGTCCTGTTTCAACGATTAAAGTACTGCCGCAGATGAGCGGCAAAGTTGAAAGAATTTACGTTGACTACAATGATCAGGTTCACAAGGGAGACATCCTTGCGGAACTGAATACAGATATGCTCAAACTCAAGCGCGAACAGCAGTACGCCGCGGTCATAAAGGCGCGGGCAAACTACGAATTGCAGCTTGTCAATTACCGAAACCAGGAAGCCCTGGCGAAAAAGAACCTTATCTCCGAATACGAGCTTAAAACCAGCAAGACCAACCTGGATAACCAGGCGGCTGACCTTGCCGTTGCCGAGGCAAATCTGAAAAGTATTGATACCGAGATTAATCAGTTTGCCTACATTAAATCTCCCATTGACGGCATCGTACTTGACCGCAAGATCAATATAGGCGATACGGTCCAGGATAACGGCTCATCTTACATTTTTTTGTTGGCGGAGAATTTAAGGGAGATGCAGATTGAAGCGCTGGTAGGAGAGCTGGACATTACATCTTTACAGAAGGGACAGCCTGTGCGTTTTACCCTGGAAAGCCTGCCTGGACAAACTTTTACAGGAAGGGTAGAGACCCTGCGCATGGTTCCAGTTGTTTCCAGCAATGTGGTTTCCTATACGGTGCTTGTCAGGGTTGAAAATGTACGCGGTAATTTGTTTTCGGGAATGACCTGCGCGGTTGACTTCATCGTTGAGAACAGCGAGAACACGCTAATGGTTTCCAACGCCGCTCTGCGTTATCAGCCTAATAGTCTTAGCGCAGAAACAGTTGCGGAAATGGTATTTAACGCCAGCCTTGAAAATATGAACGAAGAACAGCGGGTGGCCGCGATGGGATCCAGAGAGCAGCCAACAAGGGCGCAAAATGTGAGCCAAGCCCCGAACACGGGAGGGCCGGGAATAACAGATCTGTTAAGCGGCGGCGGACGGGGCATTGGAGGCGGCGGCCAATTTAACGGGCAATTTGCGGGAGGAGGAAGACAAGTCCAGGGGCAAGGGCAGGGCCAGGGCAGAAACGCCGCTCCGGCAGTCGTTATGCGCAATCTCTGGTACATCAACAGCGAAGGCAAACTTGACGTGATGCAGGTACGGATCGGCATCTCCTCCGGTTCCTATACCGAAATCTACGTCGCCGATGATCTTGAAGGAAAGCAGGTTATTCTTAGGGAGAAGATATAATGCCGGTTATTGACATGCGGGGTATTAAGCGGGAATACCGGATGGAAGGCAAGCAGGGCGAAGACGCCGTAGTAGTACGCGCCCTGCGCGGGGTAGACTTTTCCGCAGAAGCGGGGGAATTTGTCTCCGTTATGGGGCCTTCCGGTTCAGGCAAATCGACGCTGATGAATATTCTCGGCTGCCTTGATAAACCAAGCGCCGGAACCTATACCCTGGACGGTATTGAAACCTCCAAATCCAATTCTGATACTTTCGCTTATATCAGAAACCGGAAAATAGGTTTCGTATTTCAGTCTTTTAATTTGCTGGCGCGGACTACCGCGCTGGAAAATGTGGAACTGCCCATGTTTTACCGCCGCCGGGAAAAAGCCGAAAAAAGAATGAGTGCTCAGGCCCGGAAAGAACGCGCGATAAAGGCGTTAAAAGAAGTGGGGCTGGAAAAGCGCATGGATCATTTTCCGTCGCAGCTTTCAGGCGGACAGCAGCAGCGTGTAGCCATCGCGCGGGCAATGGTAAACGATCCCGCGTTTATTCTTGCCGACGAGCCGACCGGTAACCTCGATACCGGAATGACGCTTGAAATCATGGGGCTTTTTCAGGAACTCAACCGGCAGGGCAAAACAATCATCATGGTAACGCATGAGCCTGAACTTGCCGCTTACACCAAACGAATCATTACTCTGCGGGACGGCGAGCTGGTTTCAGACAGAAAAGTAGCAGAATCGCGCAACGCGCTGGATGATCTTGAAAAATGGAAGAATGAGCATACCTTACTGGCGGAGGCATCATGAATATCGTTCAATTATTGCAAACCTGTTTACGCTCAATTCTTCGCAACCGCATGAGAAGCCTTTTAACATCATTGGGCATCATTATCGGTGTCGGTTCGGTAATAATTATGGTCGGGCTGGGAGAAGGTTCCCAGAGGGCGATTGAGTCAAGAATTACCGCAATGGGAACGAATTTATTGCAAATAACGCCACGGAGGCAGATTAGCCGCGCCGGACCGGGTATGCAGATGCGGATCAGCGGCTTTAGTAAAAAGGACGTTCAGAAACTTAAAGAAGAATCCAGTTATGCCGCCGCGATTTCCGGCGTTGTTAACTCAAACGCCAATGTTATCGGCGCCGAAGGAAACGCCCAGGTTTCAATTACGGGCGTTGAGCCTGATTACATCATAGCGCGAAATTATAATGTCAATATAGGAGTTTTTTTTGATGAAGATGATTTGAGAAACCGCAGTATGGTGGCGGTTTTGGGCCCAACCACGGCAAAGAACCTGTTCGGCGACGCCGATAGCGCCCTGTCCCAGAGGATACGAATCGGGACAAACTATTTTACCGTCATCGGGATTTTGGAGAGTAAGGGCGCAGGTTTGGGCGGCGGCAATCAGGATGATGTTGTCATGATTCCCCTGGACACGGCAATGACCAGGCTGAGCAATACCCAAAGTATCGCCCAAATTGTAATGAGCGTTAAAAGCAAAGAATACATGGACGCGGCACAGAAAGAGACAATAGCAATCCTCTGCGAATCCAGGAAGATCACCGATACGGCGAACGCCGACTTTGACATCATGAACCAGGCCGACATGATCGACATGGCGTCGGCAACGTCAAAAACACTGACAACCCTGCTTGCCGCGATTGCCGGTGTGTCGCTGCTTGTAGGCGGCATCGGCATCATGAACATTATGCTGGTTTCCGTAACCGAGCGCACGCGCGAGATCGGTATAAGAATGGCGATAGGCGGCCGCAAGCGGGACATACTTTTTCAGTTCCTCTACGAATCGGTGATCCTCAGCCTTATGGGAGGCCTGCTTGGTATAGGCCTGGCTTTCCTTGCCTGCCGTTTGCTGACCGCAACGGGAATACCCGCTGCTATCAACCCGCTGATTGTGGCGATTTCGGCTATTTTTGCCGCGCTGGTTGGGGTTGTTTTCGGCTACTATCCCGCCATGAAAGCCGCGCGGCTCTATCCTATTGACGCGTTAAGGTACGAATAACGTTATGAAAAAAGCGATATTATTTATCACTATAGCTGTTGCATTTACAATGAGCTTACCGGCCCAAACGATTGGCATTGAGGAAGTGCGGACGCTTGCTTTGGCAAATTCGCGAAGTTTGGCGAAATACAATTTGACGATTGCAAATACTTTGCTTGATGAAAAGTCGCGGGTCTTTTCAAATTTGCCTTCATTAAAGCTGGAAGCAAACGCTTCGATGAATATTTGGAATCAAAAAGGCATTGTCGAAAATCCTCCAAGTACATTAGATGCCGGTGTAAGTTTTAGCGTCTCCCACACCCAGAAAATTTTTGATGGAGGCAAAGCCAATATTCAAAAAGCGATAAATGCTATCGCCTCGGAAAGCTCCAGAAATGACGCGCTGGCCGAATATTTCAGCGTGCTGGATTCGGCAGATAACGCGTACTACGCCGTACTTGAGGCTATGGCTACATTGCAAGCGGAGGAGTCTTCGCTTCAAACCGCGCTTACAAGCCTTTCCATAGCGGAGGTACGGCAGGCAAGCGGGATGATCAACCAGGGGGACTACCTAAAGGCGATGGCGGACAAAGAAACGCGGGAAAACTCCCGCAATCAGGCGAAGCGAAACCTTACCCTGAATATGATGAAACTCAAAGCTATCATCGGACTGGACGATCTTCCCGAGCTGCAGCAGATCGATTTTTCAGGATACGAGGAATTAATTTCGCGCCTTGGGAACATGTCCGACAATGACGCGGATTCTCTGTACGGCGAATTATGGAAAACTATAGTTTCCTCAAATCCTTCACTTTCAAGATCCGCTCTCGCTAACCAACGGGCGGCAAACAACCTAAGCCTGGCACAGAGCGCTTATTTGCCCACCCTGAGCGCGTCGTTATCAGCGGGCCTTAATTACTCGCTAAAAAACGGAATAGAACCATCGGGAGGAAAGTTGTCGATAAATTTAAGTATTCCTGTTGATTATTGGGTACTGTCAAACAACGTTGAAAAAAGCAAAAATGCCCGCGATTCGGCGGCTTTGGATTACATTGGCGCGGAAATCACCCTGGGAACCGACTTGCAAAGCGCCCTGATAAGTGTATTTACTTACGCCGGGTCGGTAACACATACCGGTCTTTCACTTGCGTATGCGGAAAGGCATTTTGATTATGTCATGGAACGTTACCGGCTTTCGCAAAGTTCCATCGGCGATCTTAACGAGGCTTCAACCCTGCTCATCAACAGCCGCAATAACCTCACCAAGGCACGTTACGGCTTTCTTCAAAGCCTTTCAAGGCTCCGTTCACTTGGGGCGTTTCAGGATGAGGACAAATTACTTCAAATTCTGATGGGAAATTCTTAGTAACAGAGTTACCCCTTACCGAAGTATTTCCCAGCTTAGCGGCGTTACCGTTCCTCCCTTTAGGTACAAACCGCCCTCCCCCTTGGGTTCATCCAGCATGATGACAGTAAACTCGATTAAATGGCCCTGAAGCTTTATTAGTTCAGCTTCGCTTGAGGGAGGGTATACCGCATATACAGTACCTTTTTCATCAACTATACCAACAAAGGTATGAGGCTCGCTGCCGTATACTTGTACCATGCCGGTTATCCTTGTGGTGTTTTCCGCATTGGTACCACGTTGACCAGCTGCGGCGGTTCTGCATGAAAAGACGCTCAAGAACGCAAGTACAAAAAGAATAAATCTCATGGCGCTTCTCCTATTTTACCATCAGGTAGAATTCTACCTTTGAATCATTTGGACGCTTTAAAGTGATATCAACATTTCCCGTCTGGTTTTTCCATGCTACAGCATCTTGATGTACCGTTAATGAATACGGCCTCATCTCCACTTGTTCGGTTAAGCCAAAAATCCTGGGCTTAGTATAACCGAAGTCAGTCCATACATTAAATTTTGTAGCGGTATAGGCATATCTGCCTATAGTTTTTGTAACGGTTTTATCAAAAGACATAACATCAGGCGGTATATTTCCGCTGAAAATCATGGCTTCACCGAAGCGCCTGAGGGCTTCTTCAAAACTTAGCTCGTTGCCTGCGACTCTCTTCAGTGCCGCTGTTACTGAGTCAATACCAGTTGAATCGTTGGCAAGCATTTCTTTTAACAGGCTTGCCCCGCCATAATTTCGTAACAGATAAGCACCAAAGGCGTATCCTTTTGCATAAGACCTTCCGTCAAACAATTTCCATTCTGTTATGCCGACCGTATAATAATTATCTAGAAATGTCGGGATTTCTTGTCGTATTACATGATACCAATTTGTTGGGCCAATACCAATCAAGGGTGAAATTATGTCTTCGGCCATCATGGAGAGCATCTCATCATACCAGGATTCTGAAACCTTTTCATGCTTCACATAATTCGCATTGAAACTGATCATGTGTTGAAATTCATGAATCAGTATAGTATACATAAAATCAGGAAATCTATTTACACAACTTGCGTCCAGATAAAATATTTCCGCTAAGTTTGTTTTTAGAGTCTCAACAAGTTGGTATTGTTCGTAAAAATCTTTGCCATGGAAATATCCTGTCGTTTGATTTTTACCATTTTGATCAACAATGTCATAAATGAGAATCTGTATTTTTGGATCGCCGTCTTTGCCGCCGTCACCGCCCGGCCCTCCACCGTATTCAAAGCCCAAAAGATTCGTCTCAATGGGGTATATTAAGTCAAATTTATCAGCTAGTGCTTGCGCCCGTGCGGCAGTAATTTTATTGCCGCCCTCGGAACCAAAATTATCGTCCATAACCCATATATTCTCATATTTTCCGGCAGCCCTTAAAGTTGCCTGTTTCTGTACCCATGTTCCGCTATTAAGGTATCTCTCTACCCAGAACATCCTTGTATTGCCGACGACCGGAGGAACAAAAACAGCCCGCGATAACTTCGGCGCTTCTCTGACAATAGGCGGAGGGTTGGCATTGAATTCATCAGCACCCGGGTGGCCCATACGAGGTAAAAACGCCCCTTTAGGTACCGGCAGTACATTACCGCTCACAATGCGTGGAGATGAAGCCGAAGAGCCGCCGGTATTGGCGGCTCTTACAGTGTAGCCTGAGGTGTTAACCTTGACCAAATAAATGTCATTACGCCTCAGACCCGTAAGAGTAACGAGCTCCGTTGGCCCTGTGAAATCTACCTTACTGACCCCTTCAGCGCCTGGTCCGGTATCCGGTACATCACCCGAGCAGTTGTTACAAACGATCAAAGTGAATGTAATCACCGCCGCTATGGCAATAAACCTTAAAAACCTGAATTGCCTTTTCATTAAAGACTCCCTGTAAACGACATGAAACCTTTACAAACCCGCTGTGAGATCTAAAAAGAAAATAGTGTCTCGCATATGGTTGGCATTATATCGCCGACAGAGGATATGATTCAAGAAATATTGTGTGAAAAGGAAAACTGTTTCTCCTTTAAGCTATACAAATGTATAGCTTAAAGGAGCTTCACATGAAAAAGACAGGATAAATTTTTGTTTATGATAACCCCCGCTACCTACACCTCGCCCTCGGCAAGCGTGCAAATAGCCTGCGCCCACCTGACATACTTAAGCTTTGCAAAGTCTTCGACAGTCCTTACATTAAAAGCCTCTTTAAGCAGTTTTGCATCGCCTTCGCTGACGCCCGCAATCGCGTCAACCGGCGAGGCGGCGATCTCCTTAAGCGTCAATTTCTCGTACTTTTTTACCACGAATTTGTCAATGTTCATTAAATCCTCCATACGTTGTTTTTTTGCTTGCCTGAACCAGACACTACAAATACAAATTAATGTTGCAGAAAGAAATAGGCAAACGCAAACTCAGCAGATCTTTACATTTATTGCACTAAACCTACAATAAAATCCTGTCTATAGGCGGGCGGGGGCAGGGCGGGGCATTCTCTTTGCTCCAATCCTTTCGTACAACAGGCAAACTAGCTGGCTTGATGAGATGTAGAGTTTATTTCCAATTCTTGCTTTCATTATCGCAAACGGCGGCTACCTTTGGTTCTTAGGCCAAATATATCACCCAGGTGTGGGGCGAGGATAACCGCAGGTAGCCTTTTGGAGTGGAAGAATAATGGTCATGACCATTAGAGCGGTATTAGATTGTCATGCGTAAAAAAATTCACTCCAACAGCTTCCTGCGGGGATACTCGCCCCATGCATGGGTGTTATAGCTAGTGCCGTTTGCGGTAATGGAACGATAAATTAGGCTTTTCGCTGCGAGCCTGGCCCCTTGCACTTTGTACAGCCAATAACGTGTACATGGGAACGCCTGCCGGGGCGATCATAGAGGCGGGCAATTACAACTTCGTCGTCTTTTAGTATGATTCCGCAGACAGGACAAACGCGCTCAAGGTCGCCCTTAAGGCAATGTACGCAGCCTTTGATGTGCATAAAGCGTTCTTTACTGCCGTTCACAGCGGGGAACGCCGCAGAACTTACCTGTTCCCCTCGCCGCAGTCTTGAAAAGCAGACAGGGCAGGTTTTGGGATTTCCGGCAGCGCTTTCACCGGAGGCTTCATTGGCTTTGCGGCGGAAACTTCTGCGGCCAAACTCTCCCAGGGCAGGGATGCCGATGGTGATAAAAAGGGTATAGCCGAACCAAATCAGGAGAATACCTATAGGAATAAAAATTAAAATTTGCAAAAGTTGCTTCATTATCCTTCCATACAGTATACTGTTTTTCGTGGCAGTTCTATATATTATCGGTACGCCAATCGGGAACCTGGGCGATTTAAGCATTAGGGCGGCGGAAACCCTGCGCAAGGCCGACCTGGTAGCCTGCGAAGATACAAGACAGACCTTAAAACTGTTAAATCATCTGGGCATAAAAGCAAAAATGCTCTCTTGCAGGGCGCAAAACGAAGAAGCTTCCGCCCAGAAAATCATCGCCCTTCTTGACGATGGTAAAACCGTCGCATATGCCAGCGACGCGGGAACCCCTGCCCTTTCCGACCCGGGAGCGGCGCTGGCAAGGAAAGCCGCCGAAGCCGGACACGAAGTCATCCCCATACCCGGCCCTTCGGCCTTTGCAGCCCTATTAAGCGTTTCCGGCGCTTATGACAAAAGCGTGGTCTTTGAGGGTTTTTTGTCCCCAAAGGGCGGCCGCCGCCGGACGCGCCTGAAAGAGCTTCTGGAAACTGGTTTCGGCTTTGTTCTTTATGAATCGCCCTTCAGAGTTCTCAAGCTTTTTGAAGATCTCGCCGATCTTGATAACAGCCGGTATGTATGTGTGGGAAGGGAAATGACTAAACTCCATGAGGAGTATTTAAGAGGTTCCGTAACGGAAATATGCGAAATTTTACAGAAAAAAGCGGAAAAAAGTGAGATTAGGGGCGAATTTTCCGTTTTTATATCTGGAAAGAAATCAAATTATCGGGTAAACTATTAGTTGAGTTATGCCGATAATGAAGGTAGGTAGGATATGAGTATGACCATTGACAGGGTAGGCCAGATAGATCCAATACAACCCGGAAAACGACCGGCGAAAATCGGTCAGGTCAACGACAGCCCCCAGTCTGACTCCATCGACATTTCTTCTGAGGCGCTGGAAAAAGCTGAACTGCACCGGATCCAGGAATTGGCTGCCTCCGCGCCGGATGTGCGCCTGGAACGGGTTGCCGAACTGAAAGAAAAAATTAACGACCCGGCCTACCTGGATGATAAAGTAATTAACGCCACGGCGAATAAGCTGCTAGACGCCCTTTTTGGCTAAAAGGGAATAAAAGGAGACGAGGTCCGGCCATCCGGCCTGAGCACTTGAATCAAGTGGCCAGGCTTGGTGGCCGGATTTTTTTACGGATATAGGGCCGCCGGCTTGAATCCGGGGAGTTTTAGATGGCAGATATAGTATTAAGATTGAGCCCCGAAATAATCGTCGGTCTTGATACGATTAACCGCGCCGGTTCGCTCTTTACAGAGCGCGGCCGCAAGGTTTTGCTTGCAACGGAACAAGGGCTCTACGAGAATAACCTTATCGACCGGCTTGTAAAAGTGCTTGATGACGCAGGCCTCCAGACCATTCTCTTTGACGAGATACCAGCCCAGGCAACGGCTGAAGCGGCGGAAAACGCGGCATCCCTGGCCCGCGGCGCGCGCTGCAATCTGGTTATCGGTTTTGGGGGTATGAAAACCCAGTACACAGCCAGATTAGCCGCGATTCTGGCCGCATCTTCTTTAAGTCTTTTTGATCTTTTAGACGGCGTAAGGGAAGAATCCATGTATTTACCCTTTGCGGCCATTCCGGCGACAGGCTCGGATCCTTTTCTTTTCAGCGATTTTCTCATTGCCGTAGACCCAAGGGACAGGTTTGTAAAACTCATAAAATGCCCCCGTAATATATGCAGGGCGGTCATCCTTGATCCTGGCCTTTCTGAGTTAATCGGCGGCAAAATCGGCCCAACCGCCGCCTTCGACGGCCTTTGCACCGCGCTGGAAGCCTACTGCTCAACAAAATCCAGCTTTTTTTCCGATTCCCTTCTGGAGCAGGCTATATCGCTTTATGCCAAAATGATGCATTCCTACGCGGATAATACGTCAACCGACTATCCGGGAGCTTCAGTCCACGCTGGCCTACTCATGGCAATAGGCGCCTCTGTAAGCGCCCCCGGGATCGGCACCGCACTGGCTTACGCCCTGAACGGAAAATTCCCGGTTGCCAAATCCTGGTGCGCCACGGTGCTTCTGCCCTATGTAATGGAAAAACTTGTCGCCTCAAGACCGGAAAAAATGGCGAAAGCCGCCTCCCTAATCGGTGATATAACTGAAGGCGCATCGGTGTCGGAAGCCGCAAACATGGCTGTAGATACGATTCGCGGCCTCATGGGACAGTTGCAGGTTCCGGCCAGGCTTAAGGATTTTGACCTCTCCCTTGACCGGCTGGTTCCTGCGGCGGAAGCGGCCAGAAACCTTGAATTCGTTGCATCGTCCCCCTGGACAGTAACATCGGAGGCCGCTTACGACCTGTTAAAACAGGCCTTTTAAAAAGCGGAATTGTATGCTAGAATTATACAAGAGTAAGTAACAAACATGGCCCAAGACAATGTTTTCCAGGGAGAAATGGATCCCGAAATTGCCGCTTTACTGGGGACAAACGCCGCCCCAAAAGAAACCGCAGAGGCTATTCCGGACTTCGATCATCTGTTCAACGACGGTCAGGCGGAAGACGCTGATGAAGCCCAAGGTGATGCCGACGAGCCGGATCTTACTTCCGGAGCCTTCCCTGAAATTACAAAGCGTCTGGAAGAAGTTCCCCACAAAGCCTTTGACGATCCGGAGTACTATAAGACTGCTCTTTCCAACGAAGGGGATATTGCCAAACGGGTACACGGGATTTTACAGAAGTACCTGAACACCAAAGATCCAAAAGATAAAGGCGTTTTCCGCCTGCAGTTTATACCCGCTTATTGGGAATTTCTAATCAATGTAGCCCGAAAAGCTCCGGGCAAATTGCCGGATCCAAAAAAGTTCCTCCTTCGCTTCGGGCTGCTTCATCCCATTTTTCTAAACCCGGAAACCCGTACCTTTTTTTCTCAAATAATTTTAGAAAATACCCTGAACCAGCCTATTTATTATCTGGATGAATGGTTCAAAGCGGTAGGTACAGGGATAGTCAAAAATTCCAGTACCGATGAAGTCCGTGTCGCGACAACCAACAAAAACGCGCAGTTACTGGGCCTGTTGGAAAAGGCTCAGGGGAAACGGGACGGCGTTAAAGCCCTTATTAGGGTAAAAAACGGTGAAAGACTGGCAAAAGAGGAAGAACTGGTAAAAATGGTCGCTCAAATTGCGGATCATTACCCTATTGCCGGAATGAATGAAATAAGCAGTTGCTATACCGAACCGCAGAAACGGGTTTTCAACGATGTTCAGAATATCCTTAAAGATCTTATCAAGGCCGACAGAGAGCAGGATCTGTATCTTAGGGACTATAATCAGGCCGATGAGGATATGAAAACCATCCAGGCCAGGATAGAGCTAGAAGGCGGCGCCGTTGAAGTCGATGTCAAAGCGGTGGATATAGAATTTGAAACAGTCAGGCAGATGGCAAAAATGACGATTGGCCGCCAGGGCAACCACTTCCCCGTTCTATCCAGTGAATACTTCCACTGTATGCCGAACGATGTGGCTACCAGGGAAAATGTCATCTCCATGCTTGCCTGGATAGAAAGTATTGACGCCGAAGCGTTTTGTAGGACGTATAAAAACCGGCTTAACCGCATCGTTCCCTATGTTGTATTAATTCCAAGCTACGGGGATTATGGAATGTGCTGGGAACCCTACGATCGCCATAACCGCGCAACGAGCAGGGGCCGCATCGCTGTACCAATGTATCCAAGAAGCCTTCAAATCGCCGTTCTTACCGCGGTCGGCGATCTCCGCTGGCAGGTAGCGAAGGAAAAAGCGTCTTTTTACTGGATGGAAGAAGGAATAACAGGAAATTATTACCAGTGGTACCAGAAAATGAAACTTAAAGGGGACTTAAAAGAATCTTTTATCCAGGACTATATTATGTGGCTAACCAAGGAAAGCGAAGGCACCCAAAAGCTGGACAAGGAATTACGCGGCGCTTTCTGGCGTTATATGCCATTCACCCAGGCGGTAAAAGAAAAACTAAAGACCCGCAATTTAGTCTACCAGGAGCTTTACCAGCGCGACGTGAACAGATCGATGTCTGATGGGTATTAGAATAGCCGGATATTAACGGCGTTTTCTGCTGACAAAAATAGGATCAAAATACTTCTCCATATCTATCTTCTTCATTATTATTTTAATCGCAAGCCTATAGATAAAAAAAGAAGCGGCGATAGCCCCCGCAAAAAATACCGGCAGCGCCCAGGCTGCAACGCTTTCGCTGACATTCCCAAAGAGGAAATTGCTGTAGATAAGCAATAGGAGCAGAAAACAGACAATTGTAACGATGACGTTGAAAATGGTTCCTCCGATGAGAAAGAGGATGGTGTTCGTTTTTTTACTCATTAATGGTTTCCTTTCCCGGTTTTATCATGGTAAGCAACAGGAGCAGGCAGCAGATCACTACGCTGGAATCGGCGGCGTTGAATGTGGGCCATCTTTCCATGCCGAATAAGCCGTAGAGCTTTACGCTGATAAAATCCACCACTCCGTCTTTTCTGAAAATCCGGTCAATGATATTGCTCGTTCCCCCGCCGACTATTCCTGCTACGGCCCAGCGTTGCAGGCGGGTAAATTCAACGGTATGAAAATAATACCACACAAGAAAACCAAGTACCGCAATTGGGGCAATCACAAAGAGGACTTGCCTGAGCCCGTCGGGAATATTATCCCCAAGGCTAAAAGCAATGGCCTTGTTCCTGACGTGGTAAATAAGCAGGAACCCGTTATTGAAGACATCTTTAATAACGGTACCGTACCTTGGCCATTTTATGGCAATATAGGCTTTGGATATCTGATCCACAATAATAACCAGAGCGGTAAGTATAAAGGGTTTTAAATACTCATTACTTCTATTACTGTCCACTATAATTCTCCCTTATAAGCCGGTTGGCACATCAATAAAAACCGTATCCGCTTCGAGCTGTTTGGCGCATTCTTCCATCATCCGCCTTACTCCCCAAACCTCCGTGGAATAATGCCCGCCTGCAACTATGTTCATGCGGCCTTCCAGCGCGTGATGATAAACCGTATGGGAACTTTCCCCGGTAACGTAAAGATCGACTTTTTCCTCCAGAGCCTGGAAAGCCTCAAGGCCCGCGCCGCCTGATATTACAGCGCAGCTCTGGCTCTCGCTTTTGCCGAACGGAAAAACGCCAATCGGCGGACGGTTCATAAAGCTAATTCGTTTTACCGCTTCATCCACAGTAAGAGGGTTCTTCAAGTTTCCCTTGTAACCGACTTTATGCCCGTGGTAAATGCCGAAAGGCTCAGGGTTTTCAATGCCCAAAAGCTCCGCCAGAACCGCGTTATTGCCAAGACGCGGGTGTTGATCCAATGGCAGGTGAACGCCATAAAGCGCCAGATTATTGTCCAAAAGAAACTTGATCCGCTCCCTGTGGCTTCCCCGCAGCCTTTCGGCGGGCCCCCAAAAAAGCCCGTGGTGAACAAAAAGCATACCCGCTTTAGCGGCGGCAGCCTGCTTAAAAACTTCCATGCCCGCGTCAACCGCAAAGGCAATTTTCCTAATTTCAGATCCGTCGTTGTCAACCTGCAGGCCGTTAAGCGAAGAATCCGCATCCTTAAATCCCTCTATGTCCAATATGCCGCGAAAAAATTCATCAAGTTTGCAGCTGTTAAGCTCCATAAAATCTCCCTGCGGCCTAAATAAAGTGGCCGATTTCCTTTTCTTCCTGGAAACCGCTTGTGCGGGCAATCCCATAAGAAGCGATGGTACATATCATCACATCCAGGAAAGTACCCACGGCGATTAGGTAAAAGGCCAGGGGCTTTAAGATGAGGTAACCCGCCTCAAAGCCGCGCCCGTAACCCAGGCAAAGAACAGCAAGGGCTATATAAGCGCCGCCGCCGGGGTGGCTTGCCAAAAGGAAAGAGATGAGCAGCGCCCTGCCCGCTATCATTATAATATCCTGCATGGTTATTCCCAGGCTTGAATAGGAATTGATGATTACGATAAACGCCGATGCCGCAACCATGGCGCTTCCCGCCCGGCCGAAAACCGCAAAGAGGGACACAGTTATCGCGTTTGAGCGGCGGCGCGTCCCGATATTTTCTTTTAAATGCCGGAAAACCACCGGCAGGGTAAAGTTGATGTCCCCGGAAAAAAATCCCGCCAGGGCCTGACTAAGGGAGCCGTAAAGGATCACCCAGGGATTGGTCTTTGGCCTTAGAAGATACAGAAAAAGCGGGAGTATGCCAAAACCCAGCACTACGCTGGAAATTCCAAGCAGAATAATAAGATCCTTGAAAATATCCGCCCTTAAAACGTTTTGAAAGCGTATTGCCCAGTAAGCGCTCAAAACTATCATTACTATGCCCAATATTTCCGAAAAAAAAGTGGCGATGTGGTAAAAAATTCTTGAAAGGGAATCCACTATTGCCAGGACCGGCTTTGTATAGTTGCGGTCGTAAGAGAGCCCCATGCCGAGGAAAAAAGCAAAAACCATCACAGGCAAAAGGCTTATTCCAGTGCCAAACACCGCCGTAAACATATTGGAAGGAAAAATATTCAGGATGCTTTCTGCCGTATTAAGCGAAATCGCCTCGGCCTGTTCCTCAACAAGAATGGGTATACGCGAGGGGGGAAAAATCAATGTAACAAGAATACCCGCGCTGATAATAAACGCTGAACTGAAAATAATAACAATAAAGGTTTTTAATGCCAAAGTCCAAAATTGACCGTCCTGCCTGAGTTCGTAAACGGCAATGGTCAAAGAAAAAACGAGCATCGGGACCAGGCAATAGCGGCCCATACGGATAGCCAGATCCCCAAGCCACGCGATACTTCTTCCTATGGCTTGATTATCAGTGGGTAAAAGATACCCGATTATTACGCCCAAAATTGAGCCGATTAGAAGTTTAAGCCAAACCTTCATTGTTTTAGCATAGCTTATGGGAGGATGGAATTCAAGAGTTGTAAAAAAACCCGTTTTGCCCGATAATTTTTAAGTGAGTATGACTAACTTACATTCTTTGGATGAAATCAAAACAAAAGTCTCAGATACAGCCCGCCAATACGGGGTAAAAAAGGTATATTTATTCGGTTCCTATGCCCGTGGGAAACCAAACCCTGGAAGCGACATTGATATTTGCATAGAAAAGGGAAACATCCAAACCTTATTTGAGCTTTCCGGTTTTTGTCAGGATTTAGGGGAAACCCTTGGAAGTAAAATTGATGTGGTTACTACAGTTGGTTTATCCGGGGAGTTTAAAGAACAAATAGAAAAAGATATGGTTCTCATTTATGAATAAGGATATGGGCAACTGTTATCAGCGACATACCTGATTTGCGTCTAAAATGCAAGGCAATAATAAACCCACCACAGTCCTAGTATCTTGGAAAAATTAAAACCTTACTAAAGATTTCATCACGCAAAGGCGCAAAGACGCAGAGGACTTGAGGTAATTTTTATGCCAAACGCCTTTTTTCCTGTTTTTGATTAAAAAAACGGAATAATAGCGACGGTTGACATATAAAAACCCAGAATATATCTTATAATAAGAGATGGATAATAAAGAGCAAAATGAGATAATATGCCGGCTCGATAAAATGATTGCTTTGCTAGAGGTTATTTCAAAGCCCCAGCCAATTGCCCATAGGATTGTAAACGGGCTTGCAACCGGAGCGGGTATTCTTGGGATTCTTGGAGCGATTGAAGTTATAAGATCATGGATGATTGGAGGTTAATTATGGAATTGAAAATTGCTTTTACAATTGCGATGTTTATTATTTCAGGTTTGCTGTTTTTTATCTCGCACAAATATTTGAGAAATAAATAGGCTGTTTATTTCTTTTTCGGCTTTCGGTTCTTAGACCTGGTTTTATCGCAATCCCCCTTAAAAACCTCCAAATAATCTTGAAATAACACAAAACTTCCGATATATTATTACTAACGATGAATAACCTTCGCTTACAGTCAAGCGTCGCTTTAGACATGAATAAAGAATATAATACCCCCCCCCCCCCCCCCCCCCGCGAATTTCACCTTGCTAATAGTTTAAAGACCCGCGCAGGCTGCCCAATAGCGTTGCAGCCACGCCAGTTCAACCATCCTCATTTTTCGCCAACGCAGGCGGAATTGTACCCTTCGTACAATCAATCCCTTTTAAGGAAAAGAACATGGAAAAGAAAAGAACCCCTTTGCTTATAGCCTCGGCGGTGTTTGGGGCCGTTTTCGTAGCCGGTATCATTACCGCCTGGATATTTCTCATAAGAGAAGTGCTGAGAGAAGTAGATTTTATTAATCTGCAGAATAAATGGCACGTTTTGTTTCTGGTTATATTCCAGTTGTTGACGGCGGTTACTATTTTATCCCTTATTTTCAACCTTATTGGATTGGTTAAGGGCAATAGCAGGCATATCTTTATCGCCGGAATACTGTATGTCCTGGGCCTTACAGAGTATTTTGACGGTAAGCGCGAAATCAAAAACAAATTGCTTTTTTACACCATGATATACGCTTTTGTTTTTGCCGCGCCGTCAATAGCCGCATCGCAATTTTTGATGGTACGGGTAGACGGTACAAAACCTTTAGTTAATGAATTTGCGGTATACCTCCTTTTTACAACAGGCATTGGCCTAATCCTGAACTTTATAGCCTGGAAAACAGGCAAAGCGATAGCGAAAATCCTTGCGGGCATTGCTTACATTCTGGGAATTTACACCGTAATATCCGCGATTCTGTGCTTTATTTCCTGCGCGAAACGCCGCCGAACCAATGGTTCGCCCTCCGCGCCGGAGCGGATAGCGGCTTTTTAATACAAACAAGAAGGAGTTTTGAAATGAAAAAGATAATGTTGACAGTAGTTTTGACTGCGCTGGTGTTTTTGGACGCATCTCCGGCATTCGCTCAAAGTGTAATTGATGTCAATCTCGGTACACTTTTAAGTGAAATTGAAAATAATAGTGCAAGAGCCAAACAGAATTATGGCGGTAAAACAATACGGACAAGGGGAAGAATACAGTATATTTATGACGGTTATGTTAGTATTGGTAATGATATACTTCCTGTTCTGTTAGTATATCTTCCCAATTCCGAAATTGCAAAGTTACAGAAAGGACAAACGATCACTGTAAGAGGTGTTTTTGCATTACTTGGAACAGGATTAATTGGAGGGCTCCAACGTGCGGTTATAGAGGCAAATCCCCCACAGGCCACCGCGCCGCAGTCCACGCCTGCGCCGCAACCTTCGCCAGCCCCTGCCGCCACACCCGCACCGCAACAGAGCCAGCCGCAAAATGCAAATATAGCAGAAACATACTATAAAAGCGCCAGAGCCGCTTATGACAGCAAAGACTACAACAAAGCAATTGCCGATTGTACCCAGGCAATCCAGCTTAATCAAAACTATTATGATGCATACTTTATGCGTGCCCTCGCATACTCTGGTAAAGGAGATTACGACAGCACAATTGCTGATTATACCCAAGCATTACGGCTTAACCCAGCGAGCAATGTTGTATACTGGAATCGTAGCATCGCATACTCTAATAAAGGAGATTACAACAATGCCATTGCTGATGCTACCAGGGCAATACAGAGTGGGCTGACTTACGCAAATATTTATATCATACGTGCTAATGCATACTTAAAAAAAGGCGACTACAGGCTTGCCCGCGCTGATGTAAACACTGCATTGAAGGCTGATCGTAATTATCAAGAAGCGAAAAACCTTGATGCCGAACTTAAGAAGAAGGGTTATTAGGTGGAACAGGCGATGAACGAATTTATAAAGATTCTTTTATCAATAAAAGATTTTGTCGAAAGGGTTTTAAAAGCAGTCCAATCTATTAAAGACCTGTTACCTGGACTTAAAACGGAGTCAGAAAAGGAAACGTACACGTTTAAGTTAGAAAAAAACGGCGCGTCCACCAAACTGAAGGCTACTCATAAAAAATCAAAAACTACATTTCATATCGGTATGTTGTTGCAAAATGACAAAGACAAGCCTGAATTGTTTATATCCGTAAACAACGCGCACCTGCTTTTAAGCCATAAATATCTTGCGGCAACGCCCCTTTGTTCTGGCAGCGAAGAATGTAATGATGACGGTGAAGTGCGGTACATGGCTGTCGAAGCAATCAACAACGAGTACTTTTCTGAAAAAACCACGGAAGCCAGAAAAGATGAAATCATCAAGCAAATACTGTCGGAAGTTTCTGGTGCTGTAAGTGCCAGAGGAATAGGCAAAGGTGTCTGACACCATTCAGGAGGCCAATAATGGCTTTTTGTTCCCAATGCGGAACCAAACTTAACGAAGGCGCGAAGTTTTGCTCAAACTGCGGGGCCGATGTTCAGGCAGGCAATATAAGCGCTCCAGACGCCGGCCAACGCGAATTAACCATTGAAAATAAACCAACAGAAGTTATTTACAGCGGAGATGGTGTATTTATTGGGACAATACCGTTAATGGTAAAACTTGCTATACGCGCAGTTCAGGAATTTGGCTGGCTTATTGGTCAAGTAAATGACGCTGCCGGTATTGTTACGTTTCAAACAAAAATAAGCTGGGGTTCCCTCAATGGTATTTCATGTTCTTTATTTATTGAGGAAATTGAAAAAAACAAATTTAAAATAAGGGGAACCGCGAAACATAACTTACATAAACAATTAATAGCTCTGAATATAGGCCATGAGGCTGAATCAAAAATCAAAAAAGCAATATTGAAAATGACAGAACTGGCAGGCAAAGGTGTCTGACACCAAAAGGAGAATGCAATTTAAGAGCCTTCTGGCGGCTCAGCTTTTGTTGGAATGTCTTAGTGTGGGGAAGTCCCCTATTCTTGTAAGAAGCGCCGTTTTAGAACAAAATTAATAAAAAAAATCAAAGCATTTTACATCCCCGTGCAGTAATAGGGTATGAAACTTTTACTCCCTTTTACACGCTCCTATAGGGAAGTCAAGCGTCTTGCCAGGGAAAATGCCGCGCAGGCAAAACCCCTTAGCCCAACGCTCGGTTTCGTCTTTAAGAGCTTGTCCCCAAATAACAATATTGTAAAAATTTTTTACCACTAACCACACAAACCAACACGAACTTGCTGTCAGGAAACCATTTTTAACCTTCAAATCCCATGAAATTAGAAGGATCAAGATGGGAACCGCGAACCTCTGGTTCGACGCCTTTAGGGCTCGGTTGAGGATCATGAAGGTTTCCCAGCAAACATCGAAGTGAAAGTTCGTGGTCGTACCGTCTGACCGAAGGTCTGCGGTACGCTTCGTGTGGTTCGTGGTAGAATTTTATTTACAGATAAGTTCTAAAGCCCGTTCCCTCATTTATGCAAGCCGCTTGCTTGAAAGCCAGTTAGAGAGGGGAGAACGCTTCAGGCAGACAAAACGGGTATACGTCATCTTTTTTCTGGACTTTGTCCTGTTTCCCCAGAGCGGCAAGGTTCCCCGCCGTTACGTTTTCATGGAGGAAACAGAACACGACCGCCTGAACGAGCTTATCGAAGTCATTTACTACGAGATGCCCAAGACCGCCGATGCTGTAAGGGAATACTTTGAGGGGAAGGAAACGCTGAAAACCTTGTCAACCGAGCAGAAATGGTGTATATACTTCAAATACCGTGTGAAAGAGGGGATGGAACCCCTCATAGATGAGTTACGCCGTGACGAGGAAGGGATTATGAGGGCAGACAGGGCTTTGAAAAAGATAGAGCGGGAACGTGAGAAGATGGCGCGCAAGATATTTTGGGAAAAACAAAGGTATATTCGTAACTCCATGATGTACGCCGCTGAAGAAAGAGGCCGCAATGAAGGCCGACAGGAAGGCAGTATGGCCAGACAGGAAGAAATAGCCCGAAAAGCCCTGTCGGAAGGTTTATCTATTGAACTTGTGCAAAAAATTACCGGCCTTTCAGATAAAGAAACCGAGAAATTTATGTGACTTAAGAACGAAGTAGTCACCGCCATGTGTGTTAAAATTTCTTCGGTTATATCAAAGGCAGCTTGCCAAAAGCCCCTCTAAAGTATCAAGATGCGGATCGACTACCGCAATGGGTTCAGCTTCTTTGTTCAGCAGGGCAAATTTTTCAGGCAGCATGACTTTTTGCCCCGTAGCCTCTCTAACCAGGGCCGCTTCTCTGGCGGGATGACCTGTCGCAAGAACAATTATATGATCAAATGCATTTTTATCCTTATCGAAATAATCTCTGGCCGCGGCCAGAGCCACAGCGCCGTGAGGATCCAGCAGCATGCCGTATTTGGTCCAGGCAAATTCCATTGCCTTAAGCGTATCTGTATCGCTAATGGAAGCCGGAAAGACAATGTTACGCATAACGGCTGGGGCTTCCTCGTAAAAGGAACTGAAGCGGGCGTAATTGGAAGGAACGCTCACATCAAGGGCCGGCGAATTGGTTGCGACCACCGGGCGGGGCTTAAATTCCTTGCCGCGGATAAAATCGCCGAAGGGGTCGTTCGCGTTCATCGCGGCAATAAAGCCGTTTACAGGCAGGCCGAATTTCCACGCGTAAAGCCCTGAAATTAGGTTGCCGAAATTTCCAGAGGGGACGCTGAAAAACAGCCCGCCGGAAATTTGTTTTTTAATTTTCACAAACGCGTAAAGGTAATAAAAAGCCTGGGGCAGAAAGCGGCCCGGGTTTATCGTGTTGGCGCTGGTTATGCAATACCTTTCCGAAAAAGGCCTGTCGTTAATGGTTTCTCTCACCAGCCGCTGACAGTCGTCCAGGGTTCCGCGTATCTGGATCGGGATTATGTTTCCCCCGTTATGGATAAAAAAGGCTGGATTAATTCCCCTGATGGGGCCGGACGGGAAAAGCATTACCGTAGTAAGCCCCCTGCGCCCGTGAAACGCCTGGCCTAGACAAGCGCCGCTGTCTCCTCTGACCGCCGAAAGGATAATGGCGCCAGAGTTATTCTTTAACAGCTCCTCCAAAACCGCCGCGTGAAAAGCGGCGCCGAAGTCCTTAAAAGTTCCGGTGGGGCCGTTGTAAAGGTTAAGAACTGAAAAATTTTCATCCAGTTGGGTAAGCTCTGGCTCAAAGTCAATCTCGGCTACCCTTGCCGCGGAAAACGGATTCAGCTCTCCCTGGAGCAGCGCCGGAGCCACTGTAGCTACCAGCTCAGGATAACTCGTTCCCTCATCCATGTAGAGAAAAAACTGGCGCAGATCGATCACTTTCGACGGGACATAAAGCCCGCCGTCGTTAGGCAGGCAGCGCAGTACCGCGTCCTTAAAAGAGACCTCCGGTTCTAGGGATTTTGTTGATCTGAAGTGCATGGTCTTAGTTTAGCATGAATTCACAGAAAGTTAAATCCGTCCGGTTCGCCGCCGCGCCTGTTCTTCCGGAATTCTCTTTCGCTGCGCCCAAAGCGCAAGCTGATCCGTCCCTATCTCCCCGGCGGTAAAATATTTTGCTTCCGGAAACGCAAAGTACATTCCGCAGACAGAAGAAGCCGGGATTATCATGGCAGACTCGCTGAGTCTAAGGCCTATTCGCTTTTCCGCCTCAAGCAGGGTCATTGCTATTTCCTTGTCGTGGTGGTCAGGACAGGCGGGGTATCCGAAAGCCGGATCAAGGCTCACAGGCCAATAATCCTCTTTTACCTTGTTAAAAAGCTCCGCGGAAAAAGCTTCGGCCAGGGAATTCGCCAGCGTAGCGGCAAGCAGGGCATTCTCGTCATTGAGGAGTCTGTCGACTCCTTGGAGTCTGTCGTTCTTGAATTCCGCCGTCAGGGCGAAAAGCCCCAGCCAGTCATACCGTGACTGTCCCTTGTATTCTATAGGACGAATGTAATCAGATAGGCAGAGGTTCATCATGTTTGAAGTTTTTTTCACCTGGTTCCGCAAGAAACAAAAGCGCGCCAATTCATCCGGTTTTCCGGAATCGGCGTCCTGTTTATAGAGAACAACGTCTTCGTTTTCCGAGAGCGCCGGGAAAAATCCCAAAACAGCGCGAAAGGAAAGGTTTTCTTTAATTTTTTCCAACAGGGCCTTTGCGTTGTCAATGAGTTCCTTCTTTGCCTGGTGATAATGTTCCTGCCCGTTTACGTCTTTTTCCCGCAGCTCCCAGGATCGGCAAAAGGCATCCCAGTCCAAGCGCTCTATTATTTTTTCCCTTGGATAATAATCAAATTGCAACAGCTTTTTGATTTTTGGAACGTGGATCTCCCTTGCGTCCCAGTCAACAACCAGACGGTTTGCCCTGGCTTCTTCCAAAGGCAGTATGCGGCGTTTTTCAGTTATCATCTCATGGCTTCTGCGGGCTTCTTCGTGCGCCGCGTTTAGCTTCCGCAAAAAATCACTTTTTTGAGCGGGTGAGAGAAGGGAAGCGAGCGCCTGGGGAGTCCGGCCCGCGTCCGGCAGATAAACCACCGGGCCTGAATACGCGACAGCGATACGGAGCGCTGTGTGGGCGGCGCTGGCTGCCGCTCCGCCGATTAACAGCGGAATTGTGAAACCGGCTTTTTCCATCTCTCCGGCAACGAAAACCATTTCATCCAGCGAAGAACTGATAAGGCCGGAGAGACCTATGCAGTCCGCGCCGCTATTCCGCGCGGCTTCAAGTATCTTTTCCGAATCGACCATTACCCCCAGGTCGATAACTTCATAGCCGTTACAGCCAAGGATCACAGAGACGATATTCTTGCCAATATCATGGACATCGCCCCTGACTGTGGCAAGGACAACCTTCCCCGCCTGAACAATACCCTGCCTTGCTGACGAGCATGAATCCAGGGCGGCTAATGCTTTTTTCATAACCTGAGCGCTGCGAATCATCTGGTGAAGGAATACTCTTCCCTCGCCGTAGAGGCGGCCTGTCTCCTCAATTCCCCGCATCAGCGGGCCTTCAACAATTTCAATATATGATTTGCCTGAATCAAAAAGATCCAGGGCATCTTCGGCTATGTACTTATCTATTCCCTTAACAAGGGCGTGGCTTATCCTCTCTTCTATAGGCCAGCTTCGCCATTCATCTTTTTTTTTTGGGTTTTCCTCTTTGTTCCCGGAAGCTTCTTTGCCGCCCACCGCAAGAAGGCGATCGGCGTAATTGCCGCCCTTACCGTTTCGGCACAAGACCGCGTCTTCCGCTGCGTCCCGCAACTCTTTTCTGACCTCGTCCCAGGGAACAAGATCGGCAGGGTTCAGAATTGCCATCGAAACACCTGCTTTAATCGCGTTATGTAAAAAAACAGTGTGAAGAGCGCTTCGAATTTCATTGCTTCCACGGAAGCTGAACGAAAGGTTTGAAACACCGGCGGAAACGTGAACGAGTGGGCAATTATCTATAATCCAGGAACAGGCGCGGATAAAATCCAGGGCGTAACTGTCATGCTCGGCAATGCCGGTAGCAATGGTAAGTACATTGGGATCAAAAATAATGTCTTCGGGAGGGAAGCCCGTTTCGGTAAGCAGCTTGTAAGAACGCTCGGCAATTTGAATTTTCCGCTCATAGTCTATGGCCTGGCCTGTCTCGTCAATAAGCATAACCATCACCGCCGCGCCGTAACGGCGAACCAGCGCCGCGCGGCGCAGGAATTCAGCCGTGCCTTCTTTTAAGCTTATGGAATTGACCAGCGGCTTACCCTGGATACATTTCAGGGCCGCTTCAAGGACCTCCCAGCGGGAACTGTCGGGCATTACCGGAAAACGGGCAATCTCAGGATCAAAAAGGGCGTTGTTTAAAAATTGAACCATCGCCTCTTTCCCGTCCAAAAGGGCGTTGTCCATACACACATCGATAATCCTTGCTCCGGCGGAAAGCGTATCTCCTGCCACGCTGACCGCTTCGTCCCATTCACCGTCTTGAACCAGCCTTAGGAATTTGCGGCTGCCCGCCACATTCGTTCTCTCGCCTATATTGATAAAATCCACGCTTCCCCGCTCCGGCAGGGGAAGAACCTCAAGACCGGAAAGATAGCTTATCCTTGGCTTTTCAGGCAACGGCCGGGGGGAATAGTTTTTTGCCAGCGCCGCAACCGCGGCAATGTGGGCGGGCGTGGTACCGCAGCACCCCCCCGCGATGTTGACCAGCCGCTGCTGGAAAAAATTTTTCATAACGCCGGCCATTTCTTCCGGCCCCTCGCTGTAAGCGCCGGAGCTGTCAGGAAGCCCCGCGTTCGGATAGCAAATAACGGGACAGTGCGTAAAAGCGGAAAGCCTTGCCAGGTGAGGGTGGATTTTCTCCGCCCCAAATGAACAGTTCAATCCAAGGGCTAAAGGCTCCGCGTGTGAAACCGAAACCGCGAAAGCTTCGATGGTTTGGCCTGACAAAAGCCGACCCGCCGCATCGGAAACAGTCGCCGAGATTATCAGGGGGATGCGTAGTTTCCTCTCCTCCCTAAGCCGGATGACCGCGGCAATACCGGCTTTAGCGTTAAGGGTATCGAAAATCGTTTCCAAAAGAAGGATGTCAACTCCGCCATCCAAAAGCCCGCGGGCGTTGTCGTAGTAAGCCGCCTCAATTTCATCCCAGCTTATATTGCGCTTGCCCAGGTCGTTTAAGTCCGATGCCATGCTCGCGCTTTTTGTCATCGGCCCCATGCTTCCTGCGGCAAACCGCTTTTTCCCCGGCGTAGAAAACTTATCAGCCGCTTGTCTGGCTAATGCTCCCGCCGCGCGGCTTATTTCGTAAGCTTTCTCTGCCATGCCGTGATCCGCAAGTGAAACGGCATTGGCGTTAAAACTGCAGGTAGTAATTATATCCGCCCCCGCTTCAAGGTACGCTTCGTGGACTGATGTTATCAATTCAGGATTGCTCAGGCACAGCGGATCGGACAGCCCATGTCCCTTGAGCATGGAGCCCATTGCGCCGTCAAGAATAATGATCCGTTCCCGGATTAGAGCGTTAAGTTCCGCATAGCTATCGGCTGGCATATCTATATTAAAGCAGAAAGCCACTTTTTATACCAGAACAAAAACCAACCTACGGGCAGGCGAGGGTAAGGCAGGGCATTCTCTTTGCTCCAATTCTTTATTTGACGCCTTCGTGAAGACACAAGGCGGGGGTTTGTCCAACCCCCATTTACTCGCCTGTCGCAAAAGGTCATGCCCTGCCTTACCCTCGCCTGCCCATAAGCGGTTTTTTCTGTTAATCCATGCCAGTGAAAGTACGGCAAATTAGGTTTTGCTTAAGAGTGAAATCTGCATCACACCAAGCCAAGTAGTCTTGCCCACTTTAGTGGGGTAAAATGCAAATCATTACTGAATGTCAAAACCTATTTTATTCGAATAACTCTGGGCTTGTCTGAAGCCGCCGCGCAAGGCCTTGACGTGGGCGCACGGCGTGCGAGAGTAAAGGCCACGTCAAAACGTGCGTAAATGAAGGCCACGACCGTCTAGCCCGCGGCAGGGCCTCGCACGGCGGCTTCGAGCTTGGTCGGATTTATTCGTATAAATTAAGGTTTATATCCTTGACTAAATACGCTTATAAACATAGTTTGATATACAAATGGAAGTCTCTCTGGAACTTGTACCGCGCGCTATTTCTTCGTTACAGGAAGATGCCGCGTTAAGCCGGCCCTACCCGGCCATTACCTGCGTTAATATTCTCGATCTGCCCCGCTTTTCCATTCGTTCCTGGGAAGGCTGCGCCGCTGTAAAAACTTTTTTAGCGCCGGGCACACCGCTAATTCCCCACCTGCGGGCCAGGGACTTTTCTTTGGAAGAACCATTTCCCCTTGTGGGGTTTTTCAGGGAAAACGGTATAAACCGTGCGTTGGTCATTGCCGGAGACCCGGAACCAGGCAAGCCGGACAAAGCGGAGAACAATCACACTATCAGGTTTATAAAAAAAATAAAGACGGAAATGCCGGAGATGGAAATTTACGCCGGCTTTGATCCTTATAGAACCAATATACGATATGAGCTGGATTACCTTGCGGCCAAGGAGGAGGCGGGGGCCGCGGGCTTTATGAGTCAACCTTTTTTTGATCTCAGGCTTTTGGAGCTTTACGCTGAATACCTGGAGGGGAAAAGCGTTTTTTGGGGAATATCGCCGGTGCTGTCCGAAAGCACCAAGCACTATTGGGAATCCAGAAACCGCGCTCTTTTTCCGCGTTCTTTCCTGCCGGATCTCTACTGGAACATAAACTTTGCCAGGGAGGCAATAGATTATTGCAAGCGGAACAATTTTAACCTTTACCTTATGCCGATGAAAACGGCAATAAAAACCTATCTGCCAGGCATTTGGCCGCAACTCTCAAAATGAGAAAAAACTTTACATTGTTGCAAAGTTGTGATAAACTATACTCATGGTACTGCGAAATACATATCTGGAGAGGCTGGCGGCCTGGCGGGAAAAACAAGTCATAAAGGTAATAAGCGGAGTAAGACGCTGCGGAAAATCCACGCTTCTTTTGCAATACATAAGCCGGCTTAAGGCCTCCGGCATCGCCGATGAACAGATAATTTCGATTAATCTGGAAGACCCTGAATTTGATTCTCTGCACAACCACCAGGCCCTTTACGCATACATACAAAAGCGCCTGTGTAAAAATAAATTCACCTACGTTTTCATTGATGAAGTACAACAATGCGTCAACTTTGAAAAGGCCGTGGACGGGCTGTTTATTAAAAAGCGTGTTGATTTATACATCACCGGCTCCAACGCCCATATTCTCTCCGGGGAACTGGCTACCTTGCTTTCCGGCAGGTATATAGAAATCAATATGCTCCCTCTATCTTTTTCGGAATATCTGGCTCTTGCCGGGATCAATTCAAAAAAGAAGGGCACGGATAACAGAATGGCTCTTAATAATTATCTCCATTTTGGGTCTTTTCCGTTTACGGCAAGCCTGAGCGCTAATGAAGAAATGATAAAAACCTACATTGATGGGATATTCAATACTATCTTAATCAAGGATATTGCAAAGCGCATAGGCGTTGATGATATTTCGCTCCTTGAAAATATCATTAAATTTTTAAGCCATTCGGTGGGAAGCCCCATATCTACAAAAAAATCAGCGATACCATCAATTCGACAGGCAGAAAAATATCGGTTAATACTGTAGATGTTTATATACGCGCCTTGACTGAGAGTTTTATTTTTTATCATGTGGGACGTTATGACATCAAAGGAAAGCACCATCTAAAAACTCTGGGCAAGTATTACATTGTTGATACGGGAATAAGGAATATGCTGCTGGAATCATCATCTCCTGATTTAGGGCATCAGCTTGAAAATATCGTATACCTGGAACTGCTTCGCCGCGGACACAGGATCAGCATAGGGAAACTTGCCGAAAAGGAAATTGACTTTGTGGTGACAGACACCGGTTTGGCCTACTATCAAGTGGCTGCTTCTGTTCTTGACCCGGCCACACTTTCCCGTGAACTTGAGGGGCTAAAAAAAATCAAAGACAATTATCCCAAATATTTGCTCACACTGGACGATATCCCTTCAAGCGCAAATCACGACGGCATTATTCAGATGAATCTGATAGACTGGCTTTTGAAGCATAAAATGTAACCAGCCCCTATTCCTCCCTAAGCAGCCCTTCTGACAACAGCGCCGCAAGGATGCGGCGTTTTTCCGCACCGGAGTTCCGCGTGAACGCGGCTATACGGGCCCGAATGTCGCGGCGGCGGGAATTAATGCCGTAAGGGCAGGTACAAACTGCCGACAGAAATTTCTGCTCCTCGGCGCAGGCAATGATCTGCCGCTCTTCCAGATAGCCGAGGGGACGGATAATAGCAAGCGGGTACTTTCGATAGGCAAGGTACATGGGCATGGCCGAGAACGTCCCCTCGCCTGTCAAATTCATAAAGAAAGTTTCGATGATGTCGTCCAAATGATGTCCAAGGGCGATTTTGTTAAACCCGTTTTCCAGCGCGTACTTGATAAGCTCAGTCCGCCGCTGGGTGGAACACCAGTAGCAGTTCATTTTCCGGCCCTCTTTTAGCCTGCCGATAATCGGCACCGAAAGATCAGTGAAAGGAAGTCCCCAATCCTCAAAGCGGGCTGCCAAAACGTACCTTTTGCAGTTGTCGCAAAAATCCCCGGAAATATGGAGCGCCTGAAGCGTGTAGTTGATTTTCAGCGCCTTTTTTAGATTGGCTAATGTCCAGGCCATCACCGTGGAATCCTTGCCCCCGGAAGCCGCGACAAGAATGCGATCGCCTTCCTCAATAAGCCCGTGCTCCAGAACGGCCTTGGCGGCGAGCTTTTGGACAATGACGCTAGCCCCCGCCCTGCGAAGGAATCTGTTGCTCATGATTGGCCGCCCGCTTCATCGCTAAGATCACCGCCGTTGTCAGAGTATTTCCCGCAAATATCCCGAATTACCAGGCTTGCCAAAGCCATCCCTGCCGCGGCTGTAACCTGTACGGCGCTGCCCAACGGCGCTCTCTTCTTACCGCCTGTCCCGCTTTTTTCCACGCTTCCCTCATCTCCGCCTAAACTCCCTTTATTTTCCTGGTTCGGCTTTTCAGTGCTGTAGACCACGGTAAAATGACCGGAAAACCCGCGCTTTTTCAGTCCCAGCCGCACAAACCGCGCCAGGGGACAGACGGAAGTTTCCCAAATATCCGCGGTTCTTATTTGGGTCGGGTCAAGTTTCCAGGCCATTCCCATCGAGGAAAAAAACTTCTTTCCCGAAGCCGCCGCAGTCTCGATAAGGTCAAGCTTACTTTCAAGGGTATCAATGGCGTCAATTACATAATCCGCTTCGGAAATGCCAAAAAGCCCGGCGTTCTCCTTTGAAAAGAATTGAGAAAAAGAAACAACCTCGCAGGCCGGATTTATCGCGTTTAGGCGCTCTTTCAGCGCCTCGGTTTTCTTCCGGCCCATGTTTCCGCCGGAGGCCTGAACCTGGCGGTTAAAGTCAGAAACACTTACAATGTCAGAATCCACCAGCTTTATAGCGCCCACACCGGAACGAACCAGCGCTTCGGCGCACCAGCTTCCAACGCCGCCTATGCCGAAAATGATCACCCGGCTTTTCTCAAGGGCCTCTGCCGCCCTGCCGCCGATAAGAAGGGATAATCTCTGGAAAATGGGATCAGCCATACAATAATGGCAATTTTATACATAGAAACGACTTATGACCAGATAAATCAGAATAAATAAATCTTGACTTTTCAGAATTTCGGTTATACAGTGATGATATGAATCTGAAAACCGTTTTAGACAAAGAAACGATTAGTCTCCATCTAAAGGGAACTACAAAAGAAGAGATTATCAACGAACTGCTTGATATTCTTGTTGCAGCAAAAAAAATCAGTGATCGTTCAGCAGCCCTTGTCGCAATTATGGATCGTGAACAAAAAATGTCTACGGGCATGAAACACGGCATCGCCATACCTCACGGGAAAAGCCCTACAATTAACGACTTGGTGGCCTGCATCGGAATCTCGGACGCGGCTGTCGAATTCGACGCTTTGGATCATGAACCGTGCAGAATCTTCATTATGACCCTTTCGCCGGTAGAAAAAACCGGCCCCCATCTCCAGTTCTTGGCAGAGATAAGCCTGCTTTTTAAAAGCGGAGAAAAGCGTCAGGAGATCCTCAACGCTTCTTCAGCGGAAGAAGTGCTGAAAATATTGTCCGAATAAATTAAGGCTTAATTTCCTATCCGCCTTAAAGCGTCCCTTGCCCAGCTTTGTTCCGTGCCGGTATAGTCCTGTGAGTTTGTTATAGTGGTAAGAAGCTGCTTTACATCATCGGATTGGGTTCCGGTTGCGCCCAAAGCAGGAACAATAAGCTGCATCATTTGCCTCTCCTTGTTTCCCCATACGCCGCTCCGCCTTCTTTCATTTAGATCCCGAAGATATTTATAAAGGAGCGCAACGGCGTTATCTGTTTTTAAGGCCGTCAAGGTATTAATGGTCTTTCTGATCTCGTCATAATCCGGAACATTGTTGACAAAGTTGCTGCTATAAGACTTATCCAGATTAAGATAGACCGAATCATCAGCCGCCCCGAGCAAACTGATTGTGTCAATTGCGCTCATCCGCATTGACTTGGCGTCCCTCTGTAAAGCCGGATCGGAAGTTTGATAATTCCAGCCAACATCCAGGGCTACAGCCGCTACCTTTGCCTTGGAAGAATCAGGAGCATTAGTCCTTAACATTTCCTGCCAGACACGGAGTTTTACACTTGGATTATTCGATGAATCCCTGATAATTCCGATAATGACATCTCCGGGATCATCCACAATGTTGGGAAGCGCATCGTAAGCCATGTTTCTTATAGTAAGATCATACCAGCCGACATAGGCAAAGAATACCGGCCTGTAACCGGCAATCTCATGGAGGGCTTCCAGAGCGCTGATACATCCGGCTACTGCCCGCTGCTTCCTCCGCCTGGTTTCAACGTCCGAGGTTTGCTGGGTATTTATATCATCTAAAGTTTGGACAATGTGAGGAACAAAGGTTTTGTCGCCGGTCTGCCCCAGAGCGATAAGCGCTTCCTGCATAGTAAGCCCGTCATTTGTATCCCTGATAATATCAGAATACTGAGCCAGCTGCCAAAGATCAGGGGCGGCGGCGGCGTATTTTTCGGCTGCCAAAGCCTGGCAGATCATCCTTGCGGAAGTCTCACTGGCTTCCGAATCTTCTCTGGTTTTAATATCAGGGATCTTAATCAGCACGGTTTTTAGGGCATCAGCGTAAAAATCGCCGATATCGGACAGATTCGCGTCGCGGACGTTTTCCAAAATACGAAGACGGCTCACAAAAGTAGCGGTCGGCCTATTGAATTCGTCGGTATAGTATGACATATTCGCGCTTTGGGCAAAGGCTGTCATCCCGATTAAGATTACTAAAATTGTAATTATTATACGTTTCATACAATTATTATGATATACCGGGCTGGAATTTTCAATAGGAATTCACTAGCGCCCCAGCGGAGCAAGCAGGCTGAATCTGAAAAAGACTTTTTCCTCTTTTTCGGCCACTATAATTGGGGCGTTTCTTTCTTCAACAATGCGGCAATAATAATCCGTAAAACTTTCCTCGATTTTGCGCTGGCGCTTAAGAATCCGGGAAACATAATCCAGGGTAGATTTGGGCGTTCCTACAGAAAGAACCCTGGTTTCTCCCGCGTTGTACATGGCAAGCGCCGCAATCTCGCTGCCGGCGGTATTCAGGCACCAGCGCAGGTGAGATATGCCGTGCATGGCATTTATATCGGTATCATATAAATCTTCTACCTTGAGTTTCGGAAAGCTCGCGCTATTCAACTGAAAAAGCCCTCGGTCTACCGTTTGGTTCTTGTTACGGTTAAGGGCGCGGGGATTGTAACCGCTTTCCTCGGCGCAAAGGGAAAAAGCCAGGGCGGGAGCCACACTATAATCGGAGGCATTGGACAAGATTGCCGAGGCAATTTCTCTGGAGCCGGTTATATCCTGAAAGAAAACAAGCACATCCTCACGAAACGCCTCGTCCCGGTACAACGAAAGGATAAGATCCTGCTCCTCTTCGCTGTTCAGCACGGGGAAAGCAAGTTCCGCTTCACCCTCCCTGACGGGACGAGTTTCGGCGTCATCGGGCAATGAGGGCGCTTTTCCGTTGCCGCTAAAAACGATGGCAAAAAAGCAGCATGAACCAAAGAAGAGTAATATGCAAAAAGCAGATAAATAAGTCTTCATTCTCATTTTGAACTTCTTCCCTCTAAATCTAATAACCAGCCAATTTCCCTGTCAATACGAAACGGCCTAAAACCACGGAATTCAATTTTACCACAAACCACACAAACCATCACGAACTTACTGTTAGAAAAACCATTTTAACCTTCAGATTCCATGAAATTAATAAGGATCAAGAGAGTTTTACGGTAAATATCGGAGTGAGGGTTCGTGGCGTTCGCGTGGTTCGTGGTAAATTATTTGAAAATTGATTTCCGTGGCCTAAAACCTTCCTGAACGCTTTACCATAAGGTAACGGTTTACCAGCGCCGCCGAAAGGGCGGCGGCTGAGGTTTCCAGGGTCAAAAGGCCAGAATGTTCCCATTTAGCGTACAATTCCCTTCTGGCCGCCAGGTACGAAAAGGCCGCGGCGGTTTCCAGCGCCTCTTCGCCTCCCTCCGGATGCCTTAAAGCCAGGGATTCGGACTCTTTTTCCCTTAAACTTACCATTAAAAGAAGATGCCGCTTTTCAATGCGTTTAAGAATCCATGAAAGGGATTGACCGTCCTCTTCACGGAAGTTGCTTATAAGAACGATAAAAGTCCGCCGTTTTAGGCGAAGGAGCGCATCCTCCAGGGCTGAAAAAGGCGATGACGGATATGGGCCGCTGACCAGGTCATAGAGGCCATTCATAAGCAGGGGAAAGGCGCTTAAGCCCTTTCGCGGCCCCAACCAGTGCTTGACCCGGCCAAAGCTCCCGACCGCCACGCTGTCTCCGTGCTTAAGGCTTACCCACGAAAGGAGCAGGGCCGCCTCAAGAGCGCTGTCAAATTGCGTCCGCCCCTCATCCTCGCTCCTGTGGAGCCGGTAGCCTGAATCCAAAAGAAAAAGCACCTGCTGATCCTGTTCTTCCTGGTACTCCCTGACTATTACCTTTCTTCTCCGGCTTGTGGCCCGCCAGTCTACTTCCCGGATTGAATCGCCTTCCTGGTAATCCCTAAGGCTCCTGAACTCCAGCCCCTGCCCGCGCATACGGATGTTCTTTTGACCGGTGCGTTCCAACAGGCCCCGGAGGTCTGTCCCCACTTTGGCTTTTATCTTCTTAAAATCCGGATAGGTGCGCCCTGAGCTTTCGCAGTGGTGAAAGACTTTAAGCCGCCAAAATCCGCAAAGGGACGAAAAAAGCAGCTCTGCCCCCCTGAAAAACCACAGGCCCCGTTCCCTCGGCAAAAGGAAGTATTCAAAAACCAACGGCTCCCCGCTTTTCTCGCCGGCAAGAAGGTTTCTGTCCACAAGAGCGGGAAACGCCTCGCAGTCCATGGACTGGGGGTGCAGATCCCAAAGCCGAATCCTGAAAGGGAGGAAACCCTTATCCCCGCGCCTTATTTCAAGCTTTACGGTGAACCTTTGACCCTGCGCCAGCGAGGACGGAGCATCGCGCTCAACGGCAAGTGTGTCGGCGAAGAAGAAAAGCGCCAGGCCGTCGGCGGCGATAACTGGCAGCAAAAAAAGCCCGGAGAAAAGCCAGATTAACGAAACCGCGTCGGAGAAAAAACCCACGGCCCCAAGCAGGAACCACGCAATGGCGGCAGCGACCAGAACGCGGCCCGGCCTCATTCAAGCTCCGCCCTGGGCGCTTCAACCCTGGACAAAAGGGCCTTCACCGCCTGTACTTCGTTCTGCCCTTCCAGTTCGCTTTCCGATGAAAGGGTGATGCGGTGGATCAGAACCGGAACCGCAAGCGCCTTTACATCGTCGGGAATGACAAAGTCCCGGCGCTCAAGGAGCGCACGGCCCCTTGCGCAGCGGATAAGGGCAAGGCTTCCGCGCGGCCCCGCGCCGGTCTCGATTGCTCCGCCTTCCCTCGTTGCGGAGACAAGCCTTACAGCGTAGTCAATTACTTCGGGTGCTGCTCGGACACGCGAGGCCGTATCTCGAATCGCTACAAATTCCTCCGGGGACAACACCGTCTGGACGCCTTCAAGAGAAAGCTCCGCCCCCGTTCCGCCTTCAAGCACCCGGCTGACCATTTCTTTTTCTTCTTCCATAGCCGGATAGTCAATTAAGAGTTTCATCAAGAACCTGTCCTTCTGGGCGTCAGGAAGCGGGTAAGTGCCCTCGTGTTCAAAGGGATTTTCGGTGGCTAGAACCATAAAGGGCCTGGGCAGGGGGTATTCGGTTCCGTCAAGGCTCACCTGGAATTCTTGCATTGCCTCAAAAAGAGCCGCCTGGGTTTTGGCGGGAGAACGGTTTATCTCATCCGCTACGAGGATGTTGGTAAAAACCGGTCCCTTACGAGTGATGAATTTTCCCGCCTGCACATCAAACATGATATTGCCGGTGATATCGCTGGGCATAAGATCGGGGGTGAACTGAATCCTCCGCGAATCGCCGCCCAGCGCTTTTGCCAGGGCGCGAACCAAAAGCGTCTTGCCCAGCCCCGGCACGCCTTCCACCAGCAAGTGCCCGCCGGCCAGCAAGGTGATAAAAGCGTGCTCAACCAGCTCTTTCTGGCCGATAAACACCTTTGCGATTTCCCGCTTGACACGTTCCAGCGCGTCCGCCGCGGAATCAACTGAAAGTTTTTCTAACATATACACCCCCAAGCACAGTTCTAAAAGCATTTATTAAATCGGGGAATTCCCTGAATGTAAAAGGCTCTTTACGAAAAGCTCTAACCAGTAGATTACTGCCTTTTTCATCTTCCGGTTTATTTTGCAGCCCCTCGTAAATCTCCAATGCCCGCTTCATGCTTTCTTCGTCTCCCATTATTCCTTCCCTCATTGCCAGTTGCCTTTTTATCTCCCTGACATACGCCTGGCTGTAAAAATCCAGCGCCCCGAAACTTTTTAAGAAACGCCCTTCCGCCAAAAAACGCTCCCTCAAGGAACGCAAAGATGTACGATATGAATTTTCGGTATCCCATTTTACCAAACCAAAACCAGGTATCACAGCCCAAAAACAAACAACAAGTAAAACCAGAACACTGACAAGAAGAACGGCAAAATTCCCCTGCTGAAAAATAGTACCCAAAAGTCCGCGTACTCTTGCTTTGCCCCGGATAAAAAGCCAGCCGCTTTCAGTATTGTCAGGCTTTGAATCAGAATCAGAGGCAAAAAGCGCCCAAGCGAGGCGAATGTTGGACTCATCGTCAAGATTGGAAGAACGCATAAAATTGCTGTCCTGTAAGGCGACAACTTTCCCCTTGCCTCGTTTTACCTGCTCAGAGCGCGTAACGCCGTTCCGAGCCTCAATAGCGTTATCACGACTGGGCAGTATTTCTTCCGCATTGATTCCGAATTTATCAAGCAGGATAATCGGCTCCTCGTCCCGCCACCACACTGGATAGTCCAAAACCAGAAGAAGGGTTCCTCCCTTCTCTACCCAGCTTGCAAGATAACTAACCGCCTCATCTGTCCAATCAAAAAGAGAAGCCTGTATATAGATATTTTTTTCTTTCGCCTGGGAAAGCATAAAAAGATCGCCTGAAGTTTCTACACGCACTGGAATTCCCATGCCTGTAAGCCAGCGATCCAGGGCAAGGTATTCGTTTACGCGGGCTTCCCTGGAAGGCTGAGAGTATTTTGTTACGGGGCTGATTTCAAAAAAGAAATTGAAAATTAAAACAAAGAGGCCAAGAATAACAGCGGCGATTGCGGCGCCAATTAAATAATTCCGCTTCACTTGCCCTCCAAAAGAGAGCGTCCGTGGGCAAGGGCTTTTTCAAAAGCTGTTTTGTCCGGAGGCCTGTCCGCGTAAGCAAAGAGAATCCAGTTTTGGACAAGCTCGGCAAAACCTTGCTCGCGATAGTCCGCCGCCTCGCGTACCAGGTTAAGGCAGTCGTACTCGGTGGCGTCCGCTGGGAAGGCAATAGAACAGGAAAGCGAATACGCCCCCAGGCAGCCTGAAAAGCAGGCGGCCCAGGCTTCGCGCAAATTTCCTTTTTGGAAAAAATCTTCCGCCATTTGAAAAACCGAGAAAAGCGATTCTGCATTTTTCCTGGACCTTTCCGATTGCCGATCCTTTACAAGTCCGAAAGGTTTCTTGGCGAATAACTCTCCGCGCATTATCCTACGGCGGTTTTTTATAAGCCAATAAAAAACAAAAACCGCGAAAGTTAAAATAGCAAGAACCGCAAAGAACCTGAGCAAAAACCCAAATAAATTCCTTATTTTTTCAAGGCCTTCTTCTAAATCCAGATCGGGTAATTCTTCTAAATCGCTGTCTTTAAAGCGAATAGTCCACCCTTCCCTTTCGCTTCCAAAATCGGGAGAGGCAAGTATCTCTCGCAGATCTAGAACAGCCTGTTCACTTACAACGGGAAAATCATCGGGAAAGCCGCCTGTACTTTGCGAGTGAGCGGAAAAAGGCAGGGCTATAAAAAGGCAGACAAGCAAGGCGACCTTTAAAGGGCGGGCAAATTTCTTAAAGAGCAGTTCCAGATCCCAGCCTTCAACTTCCACCCGGCTGTTAATATAAAGACCAAAACCCATACACACATATAAACTTTCCACAAGGATGTAATTAAAACAAAACGCAACAAATATAAATACTTCCGCAATCTGCCTATTGTCCTCTAAATACTCAACCGCGGTTGGTAAAAATAAACTTGCCGTCATCAACACAAAAAGTATTTCGCCAAGAAGAAGCGCCGCTTCCAGCGCCAAACCTAAAACGCTGATAAATGAGCAAAAATTTATTCCCCCGCTCTCAAGACTTTTTTTTCGCGCGGCGAATTGCCTTGTCCCCAAACGCTCCAGAACCCTGACCGGCATCCTTGCCGCGCGGCCCGGACTGAAACGCCTCCACAAAAGATCCCCCAAAAGCCCGCGCCGCATTTCCGATATTCCACGGCAGATATCATTGAAGTTTGAAACAGCGGGAGAACCAAAAAACCTTTTGGAAACAACGTGAAGGACAAGGCGATCAAACAGCGGTTTAAGCCACCAAAGGCCAAGATAGGGAATTAAGAAGTATGTTCCTGAAAAAAGGCGCAGACCGCAGGCCGCCACCCAAACCGGAACCGCAAAGAAAGGAATAAAATAGACAAAGTTACTTCGCCAGAGAAGAACGCCTGAATCAACAGCTTCCCAGACGCTTCTGCTTCGCAAAGGCAATGCGCTATCTTGTACGGGATTCATTTCTTCTTCCGGCAAGAATAAAGTAAAGGCCAAGCAGAACCCAGCCTGCCGCCCCCGCGCCGTACCGCAGTTGTATCGGCGTTGTGAAGCGGGACGACCAGAACGCTTCGACGCAGGCCGCTATAACCAGCATACAGGCGGCTCCGGCGATGATGGGCAGCGCTGTCTTACCCGCCTGCTTTACTGAAGCCGAGCGGGATAAGCCCCCGGTAACAAAAAACCGGTAGCCCAGCAAGAGGCCGGCCTGAGCGCTCAGGCAAATTGCGGTTAACTCAAAACTGCTGTGACCGATGATGAAGGGAAAAAATGTTTCGCCAAAACCGGCGTTTACAACGTGAGCCGCGGCGGCTCCAAGAAAAACTCCGTTAAAACAAAGAAGAACTATGCTACCGATGCCCCCTAAAATTCCACCGGCAAAAGTTCTGAACGCGATGGAAATGTTGTTGTATATGTAAAAGCCAAACATATCGGCATCAGAGCTTACATCACGCGGTTCAAGGTAATGATAACTATCCGGGTCGTACATTTCTTCAAGACTCTCAATCGTATCCTCTCCCAAAAGCATAAAAACCATCGAAGGGGTCCGCACGCATAAAAAGCCGAAGAAAAAAGCCAGGCCGTAAAAAAGGAGCAGCGCCGCCGCAAAGCTGCGCCACTGTGAGCGAACAGCCTGAGGAAAAGTCCTGAGCGCGAAATCCGCAACGGCCTTTAGAGACAGCGAACGCGAAGCGTATAAAATTTGACTGCCTTCCAGAACAAGGGAATTGAGTCTCTCGATTATAAACGGATCAAAACCGTGTGCCTTAGCGGTGTTCAGATCCTGGGTTAGCTCCCTGTAGCCCTGCGGAAACCACGAAGCTTTTTCTCTTAAACCGCTTTTTCCCCCGCGGACTAAAGCCTCAAATTCGCTCCAAAACTTTTCACGTTGAGAAATAAAAACCTGCTGGGTCATTAGCCGCCCCCGCTAATAGAACGGGCAATCCCCAGGAGAACAGCCTCGGCGCTCGCGTCGTTTCCGTCAGGGCGCAGCTCCTCCGCCCAAATTCCCGCGACTTCGCCGGCGCGCGCCTTGCCCAGCAAAGGGTAACGGCGGGCGAACATCAGAACGGCTTGTTTCTCTTTGTAGCCAAGACGCCGCGCGGGGAAAAGCGAGGGAAAATCGGAAAGCCAGGGCATGTCGGAGCGCCTTAAGGCCGGGGAAATAAACCTGCTTTGAGCCTTGTCCGCATACACCACCAAAGTATCCGCCACCCAGTCGCCCAAACGCCTGAAGCCCGGACTGACCAGCATACAGATAAAAGCGATAAGGTACAAGAACATGAAGGTATCCGCGAAGCGCAGCAGGTTACGCAAAAAAGACGCGCCGGGGTTTACAGGCGTACCATCCCCTTTAACCACGCGCAGTCCCATTATCTTCTTCCCCGGACTCTGCCCGCGGTTAAAGATATCAAAGGCAGTATGGTAAAACCAGTTTATAACGAAGGTCAAAATGAACAAGAACCACATCCCCGTCGCTCTGCCAAGAATCCCCGTAAAAATAACAAAAACGATTATCAGAACGCCCTGAATTAAGCTATCAATAGCAAGGGCGCAGGCGCGGGCGGCAAAACCCGCCGGATAAAGGTAGTATTCTATTCCTTCGGGAGTTTGCACCCCAAGCACAGAATCTGAGCGAACATGGTCTATCATCGGGCATCAGGAAAAAGCCACGACAAGCGCCGCGATAATGCTGCCTATTATCAATAGCGGGATAAAAGCCAGTTGAACAATGCAAAGTATCCCGGCAAACTTCCAAAGGGACTTGTTGTTCCGAAATGCCAATTCCAGCTCCGCATCCGCGCCTGTTTTAAGGTAACTGCGGATCTTCTCTCCGAACCTGAATATGTAGAGTGAAGGAAAAAACAAGAGCACGCCCGCCCCGATAAACAAAATCACCATGGTCCCGTTGAAAACAGCGCCAAAAGCGCCATTGAACGATTCAAAGCCGGGCATCTCAGTCCAGACCCGACTCACGATCGTAATAAAGGGCAGAATAGAAAAACCCGTAAGAGCCACAAAACCCGAACTTATAAATCCCAAAATGCCTACCAAACGAAGCCAGGGAGTAGCCCCCTTCAAATAGACCAGCATGGTCTCCGTAAGCGTTCCCTGAATAACCAGGGGCTTTTCAGGAACAACCGCCGCTTCGGGGCTCTGATATGGATTTACCGCGTCGGACATAGATTCCTCCCTCTTCATACTATTTAATATCCCAACGCTGGGCAAGGAGCCATTTTCGGCATCCGGTTTTGAAGGCGGACTGGATTTTCTTGCGGCAAATCAGGTATAGTAAGGATTACCTTGCCAAGATAGCTCAGTCGGTAGAGCGGCACACTCGTAATGTGCAGGTCCCGGGTTCGATTCCCGGTTTTGGCTGAAGAATAATGCATCTATCAAAACAGTTTATTTCACCTTGACAAATATAAACTGTTTTGCTGAAATAGTTTATATTTGAGAAAAGATATGAACTATTTTGAAATAGGAAGATATGTCGAGCAGCCAAGCGGGTTTAAGGCGTTCGTGCCAGCCCCCTTTCCTCCCTCAGGCGACATGAAACTGCCAAAAAATATTTTGAAAAGTCATACGGAGGCCATCAGACTGCTTGGGAAATTGGATGGTATCACGGAATTATTACCGGATAAAGATTGGTTTTTAATGATGTTTATCCAAAAGGACGCTTCGAGTTCCAGCCAGATAGAAGGAACCAACGCGACAATGATGGATGCTATTGAAAAGCAGAATGTCGAGCCGCGAACTACCTTGCCGGAAGACGTTGATGACATCATTCATTATATCAATGCGCTTAATTACGGCATTGAACGAGCGAAGGATTTCCCCTTTTCGCTCAGGTTTATCCGCGAACTCCACGAGAAATTGATGAAAAAAGCAAGGACGACGCAATTCTCATACCCGGGCGAGTTCCGCAATTCACAGAATTGGATTGGCGGAACCAGACCCGACAATGCGCGATTTGTACCGCCTCCGGTTAATGAAATGAATCAAGCGCTTGATGATTTTGAGCGCTTTATTCATGCTGACGACGACTATCTGCCGCTCATCAAAGCCGGACTATTGCATGCTCAATTTGAAACAATACACCCGTTCACTGATGGAAACGGACGGACCGGAAGGATGCTGATAACGATGTTTCTTTGGCATAAGAAACTGCTTGAGATGCCTATTCTTTATCTTTCCTCATTTTTTAAGAAGCACCAGCAATTATATTATGAAAAGCTTGACGGATATCATCGTGGAGAGGTTTTTGAATGGATTGACTTCTTTCTGGAAGGCATTATATATATCGCAAACTCCGCGATAGCGACTTGTGCCGGCATTACAAAACTACGCGAAAGAGATATGCGTAAAATTCAATCGCTTGGGAAAACATCTTCCGAGAGTACACTTAAAATACTGCAAAACCTCTACCGTATGCCAGTTGTCGGAATTGCTGATATTGTCAAATGGACGGGCTTCACCAGTCCGGGTGGTTATAAAGCAATAAACAGACTTATAGATATGGGCATACTGAACCCACTACTACAAGGCGATAATATCTACGCTCAGAAATGGATTTATACTGATTATATTAAATTATTCACGGATGACGAAAAACAAGGGTATTGACAGTCTCTTTTACCGGAATATCGTATGTCCCGGGGTTGATTCCCGGTTCTGGCTGAAAAGGTAGCGCTGTGACGCCCAGTCTAAAAATAAAACCGCCGCCAAGCGACACCAATTCGCCAACAGCGTCTAAAAATGTCCGCTCAAAAAAAAGAACCGGAAATCGAAAGAGTATCCCGAGGGCGTGGGTCGATTCCCGGTTCAGTGAATTTCCGCCGAGGAAGTAAGGCATGCTGTAATTAGCCTCGGCAATTTCTCAATGCAACTTTTTTTACATGTTTTTTTTCTATACCTAATAGTTACTAAATGTGAGCTGAGAGGGTAATGCCCAAAAACAAAGAAATTTAGTCGCAAAATACACCCAAAAAGGCAGAAAAAATCGCGTTTTTAGGCCATAATTATATAAATAAAACTAGGAGTATGAAAACGGTGTCTCAAAAAGAAAGCTATTCAGGCAGCATAGAAGCTGTGCCTCAGGCGCGGCAAAACGGTGAAACATTATTTCATTTTGAACGCCCCAGACTGAACAATCTTTTCACGGAAGCCGCAAAATACCCGGTGGCTGTTATATGCGCCGGGGCCGGTTACGGCAAGACCAGCGCCGTCCATGATTTTTTGGAGAAATACGATGCAGCCACAGTATTGATACAGCTTACGGAGCTGGATAATGAACGGGCGCATTTTTGGGAAACCTTAGTCCATGCTATAGGGCAAATAAATCAGGCTTTAGCCAAAGTTACAGATAAATTTGGCTTTCCTGATACCAAAGAAAAGTTGGTTAATTACGCGTCTATAGTGCAAAACCATACTGATATGAAAAGGCGCATCATCGTGTTTGATGATTTTCATTACATTTACGATCCGCTGATAATCCGCTATATGGAAGAATGTATCCTCTTTAAGATGCCGCCCGGCACTTCGGTATTTCTGGTTACCCGTTCCGCTCCGCGTGTCAACCTGGCCGCTATGATCTACAGGGATCAGATTTTTGAAATCAATGAAGATGATCTTCGCTTTACCGAGAGCGAACTCGCTCAATATTTTCACAGCCGGAATAATCCCATTAAGCCGGAAAGCCTCCGCGAAATAATGCAGGACACAAACGGCTGGGCATTCGCGATTAACCTCATCGTGCGTTCATATCAAAAAGCGCCGGGCTACGGAGGGTATTTGCAAAACGCGATGAAGACAAACGTCTTCCAGCTTATCGAAACTGAAATCTGGGACGGAATCTCCGAACGCTTAAAGACCTTTTTGATACGCCTTTCCCTGATAGATCATCTTTCCGTGGATTTGATCTTCCTGTTGGCCGAAGGTGATGAAGCCTTGATTGCCGACTTTGAGCGGCAGAACGCGTATGTGCGCATCGACAACTACGTTAACGCGTACCTGATTCATCCTTTGTTCCTGGAATTCCTGCGCCAAAAACACGGGCTCCTTTCGGAGGATCAAAAACGGAAAACCTACGCGATAGCCGGGGACTGGTGCAACAAAAACGGTTTCAGGATTGACGCGCTGTCATACTATGAAAAGACAGGAAATTATCAGGCAATAGTATCACTCCTGGGCGAATTAACCACCCAAATTCCACAAGACATTGTTAATTACGCGGCAGCGATTCTGGATAGGGCGCCGGAAGACGCGTACTATAACGTAGCTTTTTTTGCGGACATGCACTTGCGCAGCTACATATGTCAGGGCTTACTGCAAAAATCACTTGAGCTGGTGAAACATTACGAAGCGAAATTCCTTAAACTTCCGGATGATGACATCGTAAAGAAACGTAACCTGACAAGACTCTATATTTGCTGGACATACATACGCTGCCTGATGAGCGTAACGGATGACATCTTCGATTATGATATTTACACCGAAAAAGCCTGCAAATGTGTACATGAGGCGGATTCGGGTAAGCTCGACATCAATTACCCCGGAGCGTGGCTTAGCTACGCCGGTTCTTCAAGAAAGGGCTCTCCGGATGAATATATTGCCGCCATAACACGCAATCAGGCGCTTATTTCACAAAGTCATTTTAAAGGGTTCATGGCCGGAGAACTGGAACTGGCTAAAGGCGAACTTGAATTCTATCGCGGTGATACTTCTTCCGCGCTGTCAAATATCATACTTGCGGTTAAGCAGACGCGGGCCTGCAAACAGTTTGGTCTTATGCACAGGGCGCTGTTCTATACTTTGCGTATAGCCGCCGCACAAGGGAATTTCGCGCAGGCGGAGCAGGTGATGCAGGAAACAAAAGCCCAAACGGATGAAGTTGAATACATCAACCGTTTTATGGATTACGATATATCCCTTTCATGGTATTACTGTTTTCTGGGAATGCCGGAAAAGACGACTGAGTGGCTTCAGGAAGATTTTTCGCCTTACAGCCACGCCGCTTTTATCGAAAATATCGGGAATCAGATAAAGGCGCGTTTTTGTTATGCGACAAGGAATTTTGTCCCCCTTCTGGCGTATATCGATGAAATGAAGAGGCGGGAGTCGTGTTTATTCGGGCGGATAGAAATGCTGGCGATGGAAGCCTGTATACATTACAAAATGAAGGATAAAGAAAAAGCCTTTTCCGTCTTTTTGGAAGCTTATGAAAACGCGCTGCCCAACGGCATCCTGATGCCGTTCATCGAGCTTGGAAAAGACATGCGTACCCTTACCGCAGTCGCGCAAAAAAAACCGGGCGGTAAAATTCCCAAACCCTGGCTGGAAGATGTCAATCGCAGATCCGCCTCTTACGCCAAACGCCGCACCCATGTTATCGCGGAATACAGAAAGGCCTACGGCATTAACGACGGGATCGTTCTTTCTCCGAGGGAAGCGGAAATCCTGGCCGATCTGTCGCATGGTCTTTCGCGTGTGGAAATCGCAAACAGCCGCAGCCTGTCGGTCAACACCGTAAAAATGGTGATCAATATGCTTTACACAAAGGTCGGCGCAGAAAACCTGGCCGACCTTATCCGCATCGCGGTAGAGCAAAAGTTAATATAGGAGCCGCAGACTCCTACCGGCAGACGATACGGAAACCCTGATATTCGCTAACGTTGTTCGCGTCCACTCTGTAACTGGGTATATGACGCCAGCGGTTTACTGAACGGGTTGGCACATTGTCAGAACTGTAGCACCCGCCGCGCATCACACGGGTGCTGCCTGAGCCGGGCCCTGTCGGATCGGTTAATGATGGAGCGCTTCCATAGTAACTTGAATCATTGTACCAATCCCAGCACCATTCCCATACATTCCCGGTCATATCGTAAATACCCAGCCCATTCGGCGCTTTTGTTCCAACTGCGTGGGTTGTATTACCGCTGTTTCCAAGATACCAGGCCACCGAATCGAGATTATTACTTCCCGAATACACATAATTTCCGGGAGATCCGTCTCCTCCCCTGGCCGCGTACTCCCATTCTGCCTCGGTGGGCAAGCGGTAGCCGTTATTATTCCAGTTCGCGGATACCCTCATGTTGGTTATTGGGTAACCTGCGGCCGGCGCTCTATTGCTTAACGAATAAACCGGAGTAAGTCCTTCCTGTTCGCTCAGTTTGTTACAGAATTCTACCGCTTCATACCAGTTGACCGTTTCTACCGGAAGGCTGCTTCCTTTATAGACACTGGGATTATCCCCCATCACCGACTGATACAGATCCTGGGTTACTTCATATCTGGCCATGTAATAACCAATGGTGATGGTTACCGTATGCTGGGGTTTTTCGCCGATCTGTACGTAGTCATTTGTTCCCATTTCAAAGCTGCCTGCCGGCACCCAAACCATATAATCCAAAATCCATTTGGCGTATAACGTGATATTGGCGGTTACAGGCGCGGAGAAATCGTACTTATTATTAAAAGTTATGTTATCAACATACCAGTCGATAAAAGTATGTCCGCTCCGTGTTGGAGTACTTGGTGAAGCTGCCGTACTGCCGGATTCTACACTCTGGTCGGGTATTGTATTACCGCCGTTAGTCTCAAAGCTCACGGTATAGACGGGCACAGGTTCCCAATTTGCATACAGGGTAATGTCTTCTGTTACCGGCGTAGAAAAATCGTAAGGTGTGCTGAAGGTATTATCATCGGTATACCATTCATCAAAAGTAAACTTATCCTTGGTAGGTATTTCATCCGGATCCAAATTTAAAGCGTCGCCAATATGCACAGTCCGCGGTAAAATGTCGCTTCCGCCGTTGCTGTCAAAGCTGACAACCGCAACTCCAGGATCGCTGCCCGGATTAGTTGGCGTAGTTGGATTAGTTGGCGTAGTTGGATCAGTTGGCGTAGTTGGATCAGTCGGTGTAGTCGGATCAGTCGGTGTGGTCGGATTAGTCGGATTAGTCGGATTAGTCGGTGTAGTCGGTGTAATCGGTTTAGTCGGTGTGCCACCGCTACCTCCGCCGCCTGATGATACCGGCGCCCACTTTGCGTATAAAGTTAAGTCACCTGTAACCTTGCTATAAAAGTCGTATGGTTCCTTAAAAGTCTTGTTATCGAGGAACCAGCCTTTAAATACCCATCCTGCCCTTGTCGGATCCCCAGGCTGATACACCGTACGGCGGCTAGTGCTTTTGCTGGAAAAAATTTCACCGGCTTCATGGGTGCCGCCGTTACTGTCAAAGACGACAGTGTAATAAACCGTAGTGTCTGAATCATCGGCCTTGCAAACCGTGAATAGTAAAGCAATTGCCGTGATAAATGAAAAGGACAAAATTAATGAAACCAGCGCATTGCTCTTTTTACATAACATTTTTTTCTCCTTACCATGTAAAAGCTACATTGGAAAAATCGCTGGATTCTCCGTTATTCTTAAAAGCCTTTACCGCGTAACTATAATCATCCCGTGTGGTATGAGCGTAACTATATTCATCTTTTGTGACACGATCATTAGGGTTTATAGGAATCCTTTTGTATATAAAAGCAAATTCTTTCGGATTGTGAGGAGGGGATTCGGGGGGGTCGGCATTTTTGTTATATTTCTTTCCGTAAATCATATAGTAATCCGCCCCTTCTACCTTGCTCCAGGCTACCCATGTAATATCATCATTCCATGTAGCGGTACATCCCGGCGCTTCAAGGACAAAAGACTCACCTGTAGGGGAAGCGCATCCTGAGAGAATTACTCCGGCAAGCGGGAAAATAATGATTAAACCAATAGCGAACAAACGGGTTTTCATTAAATTCTCCTTTTTTCAATAGTTTTTTATAAGCATAATACATTGGTAAAAAAATGCAAGATAACGTATAAAAACACCAATTTATTTGAATAAATCGGACTAAGCTCGAAGCCGCCGTGCGAGGCCCTGCCGCGGGCTAGACGGTCGTGGCCATTATTTACGCAGGCTCTGGCCTGACCTTTTTTCTCGCACGCCGTGCGCCCACGTCAAGGCCTCGCGCGGCGGCTTCAGACAAGCCAGGAGTTATTCGAATAAAAAAGGTTTTACATTCGGCAATATTTTGCATTTCACCCCACAAAAGTGGGTATGATCATTTGGCTTGGTGATATGTCTACAGAACCGAAGGTAGACTATTTTTACTTGCATAATCCCAATTTACCATGCTCTCACTGCATGAATTAACGGAATAAAACTGCTTATGGGCGGGCGTGGACAGGGTCGGGCATGACCTTTTGCGTCATGCGAGGAAATGGGGGTTGGAATCGAGTAGGAGGCCGCTCATTATTTGAGCGGCCGTCCTCTCACACCACTGTGCGTACCGTTCGGTACACGGCGGTTCAACAGGTTCCATGCAAAATCTCTAATAGCTTGGCGCGCTCTCGCAGTTCCGCATACCGCTCCAGTATATTCGGGAAACCAAGCGTTTCAAAATAACGGTTATCCATTGTTGTGGTCATTATCATGCTCCCGGCTATACACCAGTATCCTTTTCGGGTGTTTGCCCATTGCCACGCGTTGTCATGCGGCACGCCCAATTTAATCAGGTTCTCATATCGCGTCCGCACTCGTTTCCAGCGTTTCCAGTAGAGCTGGCGCATTCGCCTTCTTAACCATTCACTTATCCTTTGCAGGTATTTCTTCATATCCGCCAAGCGATAGTATCCTAACCAGCCGTTCATCAGCCTGATTATTTCTGTTAATATTTGCTCTA
>Ga0268262_10000198_pt1 | contig 79375 bp, 80 predicted proteins | sample TergutNc150P3_FD_190354 | JGI IMG/M metagenome (GOLD analysis project Ga0268262, IMG submission 190354) | Nasutitermes corniger P3 segment gut microbial community from laboratory colony in Florida, USA - Nc150 P3 (SPAdes) (version 2) | ecosystem: Host-associated > Arthropoda: Insects >...
CACCAAGATGTTGCTGTACTTCTGTCACAAGTCTAATCTTTTCACCCATAACCTCTGTATCAATAGTAAGAGCATTATAGATTTCCGGCAACTTCCCTTCCGGGAATTCAGCATCAAGCGTAGAACCTATAACTTGTACAACTTTCCCAATAATTTCACTCATAAAACAACTCCTTAATTACTTAATATCTATTAACCTTTATTATTCGAGAGCAGCAGCTCCCCCAACAATTTCAGAAATTTCAGTAGTAATCTTATCCTGTCTAACCCTATTATAAGTAACTGTTAATTCTTTGATCATATCTGATGCTGCATCAGTAGCATTTTTCATTGCAACACGTCGTGCAAACTGTTCAGAATATGATGACTCCAGAAAACAGGTATATAATCTTACTTTAAGATAAAGAGGTAAAATATAAGAGAATATCTCTACCGGATTTGGCTCAAAAATATAATCCATATCCGCGCTAGATACAGCATTATAGTCAATTTCCATTTCAGGAGAAATAGGAAGAAGTTTAAATGCTTCCGGTTTTTGATTAGCTGATGAAAAAACTTTAGTATATGATACATATACTTCATGTATTTCGCCATTAATAAAAATCCTGCTTAATTCTTCTCCCAATCGCGCTGCTTCTTCAAAGGAAAATTTCTCTTCACTATTCTGCACTGAACGAAACATCTGCAGTTTAATGAAGTTATAAAAACTAATAGCTTTTTTTCCTATAACATAGAGTAATACTTCTTTACCTTCAGCTTCAAGTTGTTCTTTCAATTCAAGAGTCTTATCAAGAACCCTTGTATTATAACTCCCACAGAGTCCCCTATTACCTGTGATCTGTAATATGAGACATCTGTTTGGTTGAGCGACTTCCCTGAAAAGAGGATGTTGAAAAGACGAAAATCCTGCAGCCGTAAGATTTTTAATAATCTCATTTACCTTAATTTCATAAGGTTTTGACTGATTTAAACGGTCCTGGACTTTCTTCATTTTTGAAGTAGCAACCATCTCCATCGTACTGGTAATCTTTTTAGTATTACCGACAGACTTAATTCTTCTTTTTATATCTCTTTGATTAGCCACAATTCAATCCTCAAATTTTTATTTTATTGAATCGAGATACTTATCAACAAACTCAGCCACTATTTTACTCATTGCATCAGCATCTTTAATCTCTTTAGTTTCGTGTATCTCTTTTATTATATTGCTGTGTGAACTTCTAAGATGCTTAATAAATTTTTCTTCAAAATCTTTAATCTTATCTACCGGAACTTTATCAACAAGACCTTGAGTTCCTGCATAAATAATAGAAACCTGTTCAGCAACATCCATAGGCTCATATTGACCCTGTTTGAGTATCTCTACAAGTCTAACACCGCGATCTATCTGCTTTTGTGTAGCCGGATCAAGTTCAGTACCCATTTGAGCAAAAGCCTCAAGTTCACGGAATTGAGCAAGGTCTAACCTTAATGAACCGGCATATTTCTTCATTGCTTTAATCTGCGCTGCGCCGCCAACTCGGGAAACTGATATACCTACATCAACAGCAGGTCTTACACCTGATGCAAAAAGGTTTGGCAGAAGATATATCTGACCATCTGTAATTGAAATTACATTAGTCGGAATATATGCAGAAACCTCACCAGCTTGTGTCTCAATTATCGGCAGAGCTGTTAAACTTCCGCCTCCCATATCGTCAGACAACTTTGCTGCTCTTTCAAGAAGTCTGGAGTGGCAATAAAAAATATCACCGGGATAAGCTTCCCTTCCAGGAGGTCTTCTTAAAAGCAATGAAAGCTCTCTATATGCGTTTGCTTGTTTAGAAAGGTCATCATAAATACATAAAGTATGACCTTTTTTATCATACATAAAATATTCAGCCATAGCGCAGCCTGCATAAGGCGCTATATACTGAGACGGTGCAGGGTCGGAAGCATTTGCAGCAACAACGATTGTATATTCCATTGCGCCGAAAGCCTGCAATTTCTCAACAACCGATGCAACCGTTGATCCTTTTTGACCAATTGCCACATAAACGCAGATTACACCATTACCCTTCTGATTAATAATTGTATCAACTGCTATTGCCGTTTTACCGGTTTTCCTGTCACCAATTATAAGTTCCCTTTGACCTCTTCCTATTGGGGTCATTGAGTCTATTGACTTTATACCTGTCTGCATTGGCTCAAAAACAGATTGTCTGTCTGCTATACCCGGAGCTACAAATTCCAAAGGTCTATATTTTGTAATATTGATCGGACCCTTGCCGTCCAAAGGCTCGCCAAGAGGAGTTACAACTCTTCCTAACAGTTCTTCTCCTACGGGAACAGCAAGAACTCGATTAAGCCTTTTAACGGAATCTCCTTCCTGAATTTCCAAATAATCACCTAAAATAGCGCAACCGATGGTATCCTCTTCAAGATTAAGAACCATACCTTGTACGCCATTTTCAAATTCAAGCATTTCACCTGACATTGCATTACTAAGCCCATGAATTCTTGCAATACCATCCCCAACCTGAATAACAGTTCCAACTTCACTTACATCGAGTTCGGACTTATAAGTCTCAATCTCTTTCTTTATAATTGACTTAATTTCCTCAGTCTTAATCTTCATAAGCCATCTCACTCCTGACTTTACTATTTAATAGATTACTTCTTATATTTTTTAATCCTTTTGCTAAAGATCCGTCTATAACTATGTCACCAATTTTTATAATAATTCCGCCTAATATCGCTTCTTCCACCTTTTCTGTAATGATAATCTCTTTTCCAAGTTTAGATCCGACATCAGCTTTTATTTTATTCAGTAAGACATTGTCAAGACTAGATTGAGTTATTACCGTGATTCTCTGTCTATTATTAGCCACATCATTAAATTCTACATAAGCATTGTAGATTTCACTTATCACTGACTGCCGATCATTATCAATTAACAATTTCAATAAGTTAACAGTATATTCAGAAAGTTTCCCGGCAAAAACTTTATCGATAAACCCCTTCTTGGAATCATTATTAATTCCGGGAGCATTTAAATAATCTCTAAAGTCATCTTCCTCATTTAAAATGGCGGAAACAACTCCCAATTCTTCTTCAATCTGTGGAAGAACATTTTTTTCTTTTGCTATGTCAAATATTGAATTAGCATATACCCTAGCTACATCATTTACTGCCACGTTAATTACCTTTCTCTTCCTTTTTTTAATCGGAACAGTTCAGATTACTGAACTGTTCCGACTTTATTAAGAGTCTCTTCTACAAGAGCTTTTTGATCATTTGGATTAAGGTTTTTATTAATTATTTTTGCAGCTATCTCTGTTGAAAGTATAACAATTTCTGCTTTGATATCAGAAAGCGCTTTATCTTTTGCCAAAGTTATCTCTTTCTTTGTTCTTTCTGATAAATCTTTTGCATCAGCACTTGCTTTCTCAATAATCTCATTTCGCATCTTTTCTGCTTCTGCTCTACTATCTTCAACAATCTTAGCAGCTTCGCTCTTTGCATTATCCATCAATGACTTATGTTGAGCCAAAAGCTTTTCTGCTTCTTGCCTAGCTTTATCAGCACTTTCAATATCGCCGCGCACTCTTTCTGCTCTAGCATCAAGCGCTTCAACAATAGGCTTCCAGGCTGCTTTCCAGAGGATCAGTACCAATACCAAGAATGTTATTACTGTCCAAAGAAATAATCCTGGCTCAACCCTCAGTAAACCTTCCTTTAAGGCATCCATATCTCAAATCCCAACTATTCGCCTTGAGTCTGAGCAGGTTTTGTTGCCGGTGCTTCTTTTGGAGCTTGTGTAGCAAGCACGAAAGTAACAACAAGAGCAAAGAATGTGAAACCTTCGATAAGAGCAGCTGCAATAATCATAGCAGTTCTAAGGTCACCACTCACTTCAGGCTGACGAGCCATCCCTTCAAGAGCACCAGTTGCCAATCTACCTATACCAAGGGCAGCACCGATAACTACAAGTCCAGCTCCTAAACCAGCTGCTAAATAAGACAATCCTAAATAACCTTCCATTAAATTCCTCCTGAAAATTTTGTGTTAATTTTAATTACAAATTTTATATCTCCCTGTTTCTAACAGGTTTAATGAGCATGTACAGACGCTCCAATAAACATTGCCGATAGAGTCGTAAAAATATATGCCTGAATAAAACATACCAATAACTCTAACAGATAAATTACCAATGACAATGCTACTGAGCCAATACCAACTAAATGGTTTTGAAACAACATTACTAAATAAATAAATATTATAACTACAATGTGCCCTGCCGTCATATTTGCAAAAAGTCGTATAGTGAGAGCAAAGGGCTTAATCAACAGACCTAACAATTCAATTGCCCAAAGCAATGGAAAGAGAAAGATCGGAATACCGTGGGGAACAATACCTGTAATTATCCATAGAGGACCCTGCATAACGACACCTATTACAATCATTCCTAATAAAGTGAAACATGCCAATCCGCCGGTAACCGCAAGATTACCAGTTGCAGTAGCCATACCCGGAATCTGCCCCATATAGTTTGCAATAAATATAAAGAAAAATACGCTTAAAAAATACGGCATTGCTTTTTTAGCGTGTCCGTGTTCAAAATTCGGATCTACTATATCATCATGAACAAATCCTATTAATGCCTCCCACATATTGACCCATTTTGACTTTGAGCCCATAGGAGCTTTCTTTATCTTTCTTGCTAATGGTATAAAAATTAAAGCGCATATAATAAGAGCTAACCATAACATTAAAACCCATTTGGTTATTCTAAGATCGGCCATGCCTAAGAATAGAACCGGATCAGACTCTATTACAGAATAAGGATGTCCGTGAAGACATTTAACCGCTTGCTCTTTAGGTATTTGAAATCCAAGCAAAGTATTTAATTTAAAGATCCAATTCCCGATATTAGCCCAAAGTCCATGCGGTTCAATTTGGTAAATAAAAGGACTATCAGTTACGTGACCAACTACAACCTCATACATTGAATCTTCACCACAAACAGTACTCCCCGCAGAAGTGACCAGAGAATTTATAAATTGATACAAACGAACCATAATGATTCAACCTCATTTTGATTATATATTATTTATGTATAAGACACTACAAAACAGCAATAATATCCATTATTTGCTTAATTATTAAAATTCTTAAAAAATCCCTTGAGGATTATTAACCGGCTTTTATTTATATTGATATTATATTTAAATTTTTATTTTAAATTAATATCGCTTTGTAAGACTATTTAACAACAGTATTTTTTTGTAAATCTCTTTTTTTATTTTTTTAATATTTTTTTTATTTAATTTTAATAAAATTCAACAAAAAAAATTCATTGCGACTCTAAAATGGAACAATTCACTCTAATTCCATTTAATTCTCTTTTTTTCTTCCTCTTGATCTATATTTGACTTATCATTTTCGTTGTTGAGTTCTTTCATTAAATGATAAAATCCCAGACACATACCAAGCGCAGTCCCTATGAGCAAAAATATAGGCGACTTTTCATAATATAGATCAAGTCTATAACCGCCATAAACAAAAAGCAATATTGTAATGGCAAGCTGCAGACCAATTGTTATATGTGCTAAAATAACCCTGCCGGAATTATTCCTTTTCAATATGAATTATACCTCTGAATTATACCTGCATAATAAATATTTTAGCTATATTTAATCAAGAATTTTTATATTTATCAAAAATTTTTCAAATTATATTACTTAAAATTAACAAATAAGAGGTACTTTAAGGATAATTCTGTACTAAAGGTCTTTTTGCAAGCTATTATTTATAATTTTTAAAATTTTAATTTTCAGAAGAATTTAATTACTAATCTAATGGCAAAATGTTCTACTGACGATAATCTAAAAGTAATTACTCCTTAAGTCAGAGGTTAAATAATGGATATTTCAGTCAAATTGATAGATAACGGGTCGGAATATATTGCAAACTGCCCTGAACTTGACATAAATTGCTATGGCTCAAACAGAGAGGAGGCATTAAGACGTATAAAGGCTGTTATTAATTTTTATCTAAATTCCGCTAAGGAGCTTGGAATAGCAATAAATCCGTTTAAAGATATATCATTTGAGGGCTCTGAAATTGATTTTTATGAAGATCAGATAAATTTAAATGGAAATATAATTAATTAAAAGCTCCCGCCCTAACCTCTCTCTACATTCATATATATCTGCGCATATGCAGAATGATTATGAATGGATTCCATATTCTCAGATTCGGCAGAAAACCATAATATACCCTTTGTCTTCATTAATCTCTCGGCTACATTCCTTACAATATCCTCAACAAAAACAGGATTTTGATATGACTTCTCTGTTATATATTTTTCATCTTCGCGTTTTAAAATTGAATAAATATCCGAGCTTGCCGAACTTTCCGCTATCTCTATAATATCCTCTATCCAGATTTTCTCCTTAGCCTCTATCTGTACTGTAATTATAGACCTTTGATTATGCGCACCATAAGAACTTATCTCTTTTGAACAAGGGCAGAGCGACAGAACCGGCACCTTAACCTCAAGCATATAGTAATCTACATTAGAATCAGCAACAAGTCTGCACGTATATTCCATCTTTGCCTTCTCAGCGGATATTGGCGCAGCTTTGGTGACAAAGAATGGAAATTCTATTTCAAAATGAGCCGTCTCAGAATCGAGCTGTATCTTCATCTCATTGAGTATCTCTTTTACATTCTTTGTTGATATGCCTTTTCTATAGCGGTTGAGGATTTCAATAAATCTGCTCATATGCGTCCCTCTGAATTGATGGGGAAGGCTGACATACATATTCACTTTAGCAACCGTATGCTGGCTCCCTTCATCTCTGTCGAGGACCGTAACAGGGTATCTTATATCCTTTACTCCGACTTTGTTAATAGGGAGTTTTCTGTGGTCTAATTCCGATTGTATATCACGCAATTTGCTGTTTTTCATAATATTTCCTGTAATTTCAATTATATAAACTACAATATATAACTCATAGTCAATAAAAATAATAAAAGATTCATCACTAAGTTTCACTTCAGCAGGACGGAGTTACAGGTCGGAAGAAAAAAAAATTTTTGTTTGGAAAACCCGTTATTCCGAGGTAAGAATCAAAGCTCCGCTGCTTGTAACCGCTACGGTGTGTTCAAACTGCGCAGATAATTTGCCGTTATTAGTTATTGAAGTCCAGCCGTCATCTTGTATAATCAATTTATCCGATCCGTCGGTTACAACAGGCTCAACTGTTATGACCATGCCTTCCTGAAGAACTACGCCCTGCTTCTTTGTCCCATAATGAGGGACAACAGGCGCCTCGTGAAGCGCAAAACCTATTCCATGACCTGTAAAATTCTTTATGACCCTGTATCCAAAATCATTAACACAATTCTCTACTGCATAGCCAATGTCGCCTATATTCTTATTTGGGTATATCTCTTCAATTCCTTTCAAAAGCGCAAGATATGCCGCATTTACAAGTTTATGGGCGCTCTCAGAAACAGTACCTATTTTAAAAGTTGAACAGGAATCCGCAAAATAACCGTTCATTACTGTGCCCGTATCAATCTTTACTATATCACCCGGTCTTATCTTCTTCTTTTTATTCGGAACGCCGTGAGTTGCAACATTATTAATAGATATACATGAAGCAAAAGAGTAACCCCGTACTGTCTTAAAAGCAGGTCTGGCTCTGTTTTTTAAGATATAATCGTCAATGAACGTATCAAGCTCCCATGTAGAAACGCCGTCAAAATCCATAGACTCTATTTTCTTAAATAAATGATATATTATTAAACCGCTTTCTTTTATACGTTTAATGTCATCTTCGGTTTTTAATCGTACCGGGCGATTCATTAACACCCCTTTTTTATCTATTGTCCGCCATCACTCCCTGTCAAAGACGCTCCCTTAGCATCATTCGCTTTAGAGGTCTGTTTTGGCGTATCTGCGCTGTTTTCGGCAACAGGCGTATCCGATAGACCAACTTCCTTTTTAATTTTCATTTCAATATCTTTACATATAGTCGGATTATCAACGAGATATTTTCGCACATTTTCTCTACCCTGACCTATACGCTCCTCTCCATAGGAATACCATGTGCCTGATTTATTGATTATATTATATTTTACGGCAAGATCCAAAATGCCGCCTTCACGTGAAATTCCAGTATCATACATTATGTCAAACTCTGCCTGTTTAAACGGCGGCGCAACCTTATTCTTTACCACCTTAACCCTTACCCTGCTCCCTATTGAATCATCGCCGTTCTTCAGAGTTTCAATTCTTCGAATATCAAGTCTGACCGATGAATAAAATTTAAGGGCATTACCGCCTGTTGTTGTTTCGGGAGATCCGAACATTACGCCAATCTTCATTCGTATCTGATTTATAAAAATTACGCAGGTATTTGATTTGGCAATAATAGCCGTGAGCTTTCTTAGAGCCTGACTCATAAGCCTTGCCTGAAGACCCATGTGGGCGTCACCCATGTCTCCGTCAATCTCAGCCTTTGGTACAAGGGCGGCAACGGAGTCTATTACAATTACATCAAGCGCTCCGGAGCGCACAAGAGCTTCAACTATTTCAAGAGCCTCTTCTCCCGTATCAGGCTGTGATACTAACAGTTCTTCTGTTTTTACGCCAAGTTTTGCAGCATATGTCGGATCAAGAGCATGTTCGGCATCAATAAATGCAACAGATCCTCCGAGTTTTTGCGCCTCTGCAATAATATGCAGAGTCATTGTTGTTTTGCCCGACGACTCCGGTCCGTATATTTCAACTACACGTCCCCTTGGAACACCGCCCACGCCAAGCGCTATATCCAATTCAAGCGATCCTGTAGATATTGCAAGAGTCTGTGTTTTTACAGGATTATCCCCAAGCCTCATAATTGATCCTTTGCCAAACTGTTTTTCAATTTGCAGCATTGCAGCATCTAAGGCTTGATTTTTTGCATTTAGTTCTTTTTGAGCGCTCATTTTTACCTCTTAATCGATGGATTGTTTAAATTAATATATTATAATCTTAAAAGCAAATATCACTATTTTACAATAATCGATTCCTGTTATGATTGTTTACCGATTATTGCAATTAAATATTGATTAATCTTAATTATTTATATACTATACTAATGTATAGTATATAATCGATACTTTTGTCAAGAAATTTACTAAATTTTTTGCTGAGTTTATCTTTTTTATTCATTTATGAACTAAAAGTTATAATAAATATCTACTATATATAATAAATATATTATCTTTGCTTGAATAAAATCCTGACATTTATCCTTAAAATAAATAACGATGAAATATGACCTAAAATAAAAAAAAATCTATTATATATAAAATAATTTCATATTTAGAAAATAACGGGTATGCTCTGACCCAACATCATAAACTTAAGGAAAATAGTCCACGGATTTCACGTATAAAGACCTAAATTTTATCGAAATATTCGTGTTAATTCGTATAATTCGATGCTAAAAATCCTTAAGTTTACGATGTTGGCTCTGACCCTATATCTGCGTTAGTCTTGCGTGCCTCATGTTCCCTGACAAATTATTGTTTATTTTAATAAAAAACAGATATAATACATTAAAAAAAACAAAAAAATTACCACTGAGTTACACGAAGGAAAGAAAGAAATGAGATAATCCCATAGCGAAACCGATACAGCGAACATCATCAGTCCTAAAGCTGACTACTGCTACCGCATATCCTATGGGATTTTGTCCCAGCGGGTTTTGCTGTTAAACCGGTTTTTTCTTAGGAGCCGCTTTTTTTGCAGCCGGCTTCTTGACTGATGTTTTTGCAGCCGGTTCCTTTTTTACCGTTTCGTCAACAATCTCGGCAATAGGAGCATTTCTTTTAATGGAGTTAATCCCGTTAAGACACGAAGCTTTGCTTTCATAAGCTTCTCCTACAGCAATGATTTCACCATTAGGAGCCACCAGTCTGAATCTAAATTTTTTTGCCTTATCATGATACACAACAAATTTTGCAGCCACAAGACCCTCCTGTAATTACTATTATTTTATTAACGGGAAAATATCCAATTTATCAAACATTGAATTTTCAATAATTTATCCCAAAGTAATCTTATTATGAAAATAATAAAATGTAAAGTATTTTATGAAAAATATTTTAAAAATAAGACGTAAATTTTTTTCATACATGCTGCAAATACTAAGGATGACGAAATGGAATCGACAGTGAAGATGCATCTCATCTAAAGGCAAAGGCAGGATAGGAATTGGAGAGGATCTCTTTGTGTTTGCCCATACGTCACCCAAAACGAAGTAAACAGCAGGAACGTTATGTGCAATTTACCTTAAACTTGTTGACAAAATATAGAAAAATTGTATAAATACATACGCCCGAACTTGGTATCATTATCCATTTCGTATGACGAGTCCATTGGAGGTATTAAATGATGAATAATTCATTAGAAAAGGCGTTAAAAGAAACATGGAAAAACAAGGAAAAATTTTATGAAGATACTAAACATTTGAGCATAATGGAAATAATAGAAAAAATCGAAGGGAAAAAATTCGGAATAAAGGAAAGCGAAGAAAAAATGTTATCGGGGAAAAGAATAAAATAATTATATGAAAATAACACCTAATGTAAACAATCTAGTGGAAATAAGAAAAATAGGTTTGCAGGCATTAAACGAAGCGTTGGGGTCTGTTGGGACGGTAAGATTTATTCAACAGTTTGAAAATGGCTATGGAGATTATACCAAAGAAAAATATCAACAGCCGGATTTAACGGTTGCAGAAATTGATATTTTATTAAAAACTAACAAAAATCAACAAAGCATATAACAGGACTATTTACGCCTGGGGCTGTCTAATAAGTAACAGGCTGACAATCAGTTACATTCTTACGTCATTGCGAGCCGTATTTTAAGTTCTCCCGATAGAACAATGTAAACTCGGCGTGGCAATCCAGTGACAGTGAATAAATTAAGACTCTGGATTGCCACGCGCAGGTTACACAATCTATACTCAAGCATTGTTGAAGCGCTCGCAATGACGCAGGTATGTACTTATCGTTTACTCTTGTTACTTATCAGACAGCCCCGAAAACAAATCCTTAATTCATTACCTAATATTCTCCCTCAAGCGCGTCAGAAATTTCTCCATCTCTTCGGAATCTCTTGCCTTAATTATATGTGTTAAATATGAAAGCTGAGAGTTTATGCTTTCTATCTGCTTTAATGTATGGGGGCTAAAAAGAATCTCCGATATTAAAAAATCATCTTCCGAGAGCAGACCCTTGGCAATCTCCATATGCTTTTTAAAAGTAGTCCCGGGGGCATCAATCTTTTTCATACATGCGGCAAATACTAATGATGAGGCAAACGGAGTTGACAGCGAATATGCTATAATCTCATCATGCTCCTTAAATGAATACTCATAAATATTCAACCTCAGCTCTCTAAACAGACTGCAAAAAAACTCCTTACCCTCATTATCGGATTCGCTTATTACAATTACATTTTCGCTGCTTAAATCTCTCACATTCCCGAATGTAGGTCCAAACATCGGGTGAGACGATACAAATCTCTTCCCAACCTTTTTATAATAGTCGGGAAGTCCGTCTTTAACCGATGTAATATCAGAGATTATACATTTATCCGAAATAAACGGGAAAACCGTATCAAAAACCTCTTCTGTTTTATTAAGGGTTACACAATTAATTACAAGTTCCGGATCAAAATCTTTAACCTCTTCAATATTAAGAAATCTGTTTACATTAATAAAATGTTTAAGCTTTTTAGCATCTATATCAAAAACCGCAACTTCATGGTCGTGGCAGAGCTCCTCTGTAAGCCAACTCCCCATATGACCTGCTCCGATTATAAATATTCTCATCATTCCACCTCGCTAAAATTTTGATTTATAATAAATTTTTCTATATAGCAGCCCAGCAGTCTAAAATCAGTTGTAGCTTCGGCAACATCATTAAGAACCTCTTGAACAGCAGGATCATTATTACTCCCTTCAAAGTCTATAAAAAACGAATAGCTTCCCGGTTCGGTCGGTATAGATTCTATCCTTGTAAGATTTATACCTGCATCGGCAAAAATTTTAAGTACGCTAAAGAGCGCGCCCGATTTATGCTGAACAGAGAATGTAACAGAGCATTTTGTTCCCTGACACTCGCTGTTCTCCTTAGATAAGACTAAAAACCTTGTTCTGTTATTTTTAAAATCCTGTATGTTATCCTTAATGACCTCCAAGTTGTACAATTCTGCTGCAAGCTTGCCGGAAATACACGCCGCTCCCCTTGGCTTTGCTTCGGCAAGCATCCTTGCAGAACCTGCAGTATCATAAAAAGGTACCGGCGTTAACTTATTCCTTGCAAGAAAACTTCTGCATTGAGACAGGGCTTGTGAGTGTGAGTACACCTCTTTTATCTCTCTGTGATCAGTACCCGGAGGAGCTAAGAGATTATGACAGATCGGAATATCAATAGCACCCGCAATAAAGACCTCCGTATTAATTAAAAGTTCATAAACAGACTCAACTATTCCGGCGCGAGTGTTTTCAACAGGCACAATACCAAAATCAAACAGACCTGAGTTTACTCTTTCAAAGACCTCATTGAATGTTGTACAAGGGATTGCCAAAAGGTCATTATCCCATTTACACGCCGCATCTTCACTATATGCTCCATGCTCGCCCTGAAATCCTATAACTTTATAATCCCTTGCTTGAAGTTTTTTACTCCACGAAATTATAAGCCCATATATGCTCTCTTTAAATTCAGGTTCGAGGAGCAGATTTGGAGAAGTTTTAATCTTTTCCATTATCGCATTCTCCCTTTCTAAATCCTCAATTGAATTCTTAAATCTTTTTGCAAGCAGAGCCTGTTCCATTCTGTCATTCAACAGCTTTAATATCTTTGAATCTATCTGATCTATTGTGCTTCTAATTTTGTTAAGATCCATTTTATATACTCCAACAATTATCAATTATATACTTAAGATATAAATCTGCCATAGCAATTGCTGCGCATGCTTCAAATATTACAGGAGCGCGAAGCGCAATACAAGCGTCGTGCCTCCCATTTATTGACAGATTCTCAATCTCGCCTGTTTCAATATTTATCGTCTCCTGCGCAAGTCCTATACTCGGCGTAGGCTTTACTGCAACCCTGAATACAACATCATTGCCGTTAGTAATGCCGCCGCTTATTCCGCCTGCATTATTAGTTGCAGTCTTTCCATCTGTTGAGATTATCATGTCATTATGCCCGCTCCCCTTCATTCTTGCAGATGCAAAACCCGAACCGAACTCTATCCCTTTAACAGCAGGAACCGAAAAAATTATATGACTTATATCGGATTCGCATGAATTAAAAAACGGTTCGCCGAGTCCCGCAGGCAGTCCGGCTAATTTAACCTCAATAATACCGCCGACAGAATCGCCCGACAACAGAACTTCATCTATAATGCTTTGATAATTCTCTTTGCCTCCTATTTCAACTATCCTTGAACTTATAGTTACTCCTTTTAAAATTTTCTTTGCAAGAACTCCAGCAGCAACAAGGGGGAGTGTAATCCTTCCTGAGAAATGTCCTCCCCCTCGATTGTCATTAAAGCCCTTATATTTTTTCATTGCTGTAAAATCCGCATGACCCGGTCTTGGAATAGTGTTAAATCTTTCATAATCTTTTGATATGGTATTATTATTCTTGAACATTATTGTAACAGGCGCGCCTGTAGTCTTAGCATTAAATATACCGCTGACTATATCAGGTCTGTCCGGCTCTCTCCTTGCAGTCGTACCTCTCTCGCGGGGCATTCTTCTTTTTATGTCGTCTTCCATATCAAGTTCGGAAAAATCTATACCTGCCGGCGCGCCGTCAATAATTATTCCGATTGATGGTCCGTGCGATTCGCCGAATATTGAAACTCTGAAAATATTTCCAAAACTATTCATTCTACTTTTACTCCAAGTTTTAAGAGATTATTAAAAAAATTATTATATGACTTATTTACACACTCCGCATCTTCAATTGCAACTCTGCCGAATCCGTTTAAAGAAGCTATTGCGCAAGCCATAGCTATTCTATGATCTCCATGGGAATTGACCTCTCCTCCTGCAATATCCGACCCTTTGATTATCATGCGATTATTATCTATTCTGACAACTCCGCCTAATTTTTCAAATTCCGATTTAATGGCATCTCCCCTGTTGCTCTCTTTATCTTTAAGTCTGTCGGCACCATTAATTACGCTTTCTCCTTTGCAGTGGATTGCAAGAACCGCAAGAGGAGGTATAAGGTCGGGACAATCGTCGGCATTAAATTCAAATCCGTTCAGATTCTCTTTACTAACCTCAACAAAATCTTTGCCGATATTTACATTAGCTCCGCACTGCTTTAAAGCTGTAATAATCTCTCTGTCGCCTTGAGATGAAGACATATTAAGTCCTCTGATTGTTACATTTCCTGCAATTGCCCCTGCGCATAGAATAAATGCAGCGCCGCTCCAATCTCCCTCTATCTCTATTTTAGCCGGCTTATAACTTTGACCACCCTTTATTATAAATTCTTCATATTCGCGATTCTCTATATCAACAGCAAAATCTTTTAAAACTTCAATGGTCATATCTATATACTTTCTGCTTGTAAGATTCTTAACCTTAATTACACTGTCTTTTTCAGCAGCAGGGAGAGCCATGAGCAGCCCTGTTAAAAACTGTGAGCTTAAACTTCCGTCTATCTCTGCATAGCCGCCTTTTAACATCGATGAAATCTCAATCGGCAGAAGACCACCATTTGATTTTACCGACACTCCAAGTGATAATAAACCGTCTTCAATTCTGGATACAGGCCGCTTTGTTAAAGAACCTCTGCCTGTTAATACTACCCGCTTCCCTGTAAGAGCTGCAATAGGAGTAAACATTCTGATACATAAGCCTGACTCTCCGCAGTTGAGCATATCGGATCTAAGGTTTACTCCGCCCTTAATTATTACCACATCAGAATTCCTCATTATCGAAGCGCCAAGACCCTCTGCTACACTCAATGCGGATATGGAGTCTTCGCAGAAAGTCGGATTTGCAATTAAGCTCTCGCCGTCTGCAAGGAGCGCACCGGCAATTACCCTCTGCATAAAGCTCTTTGATGCGGTTGCCTGTATGGTTCCATCGATCTTAGAAGGATAAACGTATTTCTTCATTTATAAACTCCGCTGTCTCTTTTGGTGAACCTTCCGACAAAACAATAGACCCGCATGTTGATGCATAAAATCTTTTCCTTTTATCAAAAAGTTCATAAACTTCTTTTGTATCTTTCATCGAATTGATTATTGGTCTTGTGCCGTCTAAAACTCTCTTGATTGTAGAATCCATATTACAGTAAAGCCATATACACTCCGTTTCATTTATAAGAAACTCCCTGTTCTCTTCTTTAAGAGGAATCCCTCCGCCGCATGATATAACAAGATTTTTGCCGCCTTTAAATGATTTAAGAATATCCGATTCAAGCGCGCGAAACTTATCTTCACCTATAGAGGTAAATATTTCACTTACTGTTTTGGACATCTTCTTTTCAATAATCTCATCAATATCAATAAAATCCATTCTCTTCATATATGCCAGTTCTCTTCCGACAGAACTCTTACCTGCGCCCATAAATCCAATCAGGGATATAATATCTCTCTCTTTTCGTAAATTCAAAGCCTCGGAATAGACCATATCAAAGCCCGGGATAAAATCTAAAAATTTTTTGCATGCATATATCGCTTGATAGACCAGCCATTCTTCACCGGGTATAAATGTTATGCCGGATTTTTCACACATATCTTTGTAGTGAGTCTTTTTATACGATGCATCCAAAAATAGACTCCCTCTTTTCATTGATGATATATCAACAGGATCCGCTTCATACGGAAGCGTTGATATGACAATATCCGCTTCTTTAATATACTTTTCTATATTTGATAGAGAATCATAACTTGTTCCCAACCTGAGGGCTGTGTTGTTTAAGTCTCTCATTGTTCTGTTTAATATTGTAACTTGCGAGCCCAAAGAAGAAAGACCAAATGCAGCAGACAATCCTGCTCCTCCTGCTCCCAGAACTATAACCCTCTTAAACTTCAACGAATCTAATCTATGCTCAAACGGCAATGAAGCGCCTGAATAATCGGTATTATATCCCCTGAGATTTCCATCAAGATTAACTGCCGTATTAACGCTGTTGACGGCATTGACCTCTTCCGAGACGGAATCTAAATGGGCAATAACGCTGTTTTTAAACGGAGCTGTTATATTCAGTCCGTTAAAATCCAATTCTTTACATAATCTAATTCCATCATCAATCCACTTTACGGCAATCCTGATATATGATGCGTCAATATTATACTCTCTGAATATTGATCTGAAAATATTCGGACTCTTGCTGTGAAAAACCGGATGTCCCACAATGCCAAAGAGTTTATGCTCGCTGCATTCCATACTACAAAGCCTTTATCATCTCTAAAATTTCTTTCAATTTCCTTGAATCTATCTGACCCGGAGCGGTTTTTTTTCTATCATCTATTGATGCGTATGTAAAGGCAGCTCCAAGCAGCAGAGAGGCAATTCTGGTAATCTTTCCCATGTTTCCCATTCCTATAGATATTATAGAATCTCCATAGCCGTACAGCGATAACAGCCTTGCGCATTCTTCATAAGAATTTGCATAGCAGCAAATTTTAGCAATGTCGCATTTACTGTCAAAGCACCATTTTATGATCTCTTCAAGTTCATTGATAAGCGGGGTTTTATTGTAGTCATGGTATGAAACTATTATTTTACAGCCTTTTGATTTAGCTGTCCGGGTAATGTCATTTTTAAAATCATCGCTGCTCTCAACTTCAATATCAACATATTGAGCGCCTGCATTTATTGCAGCTATCAACCATTTTTTTCTTTCACTCTCCGTAACAACCTCGGTTGGTCTATATGTTACTATTGTACTGTTTTTAGCCGAAAATAATTTTGAAATATCATCTTTGTTAAAAACCAATCTGTCTAATCTTACTTCGGAGAGTTCATTACTCTGAATAATATTAAGCGCCTCATCTATTGTTACATCTGCAATACTTATACATATCATATTCAATTACCTCTCTCAATATAGTCTAATATATATTCGGTAAGCTCATCATAGTCTATTTTTTTAATTACACTTCTGCCAATCCCGTTAAGGAGAACAAAATCAACGCCGTCCGTATCTCTTTTTTTATCGCTCCGTACTGCATCTATTATCTCGGATATATTTTTTTTATCTGCAACCTCATTAAGCGCAGCAGGAAGTCCGAAATATTTAAGTATATCAACAATCTCTCTTTCAACAGATAAACTTAAAAGTCCCGAATCTCTTGATATATACAGAGCAAAAGAGATACCAATGGCGACTGCAAATCCATGCTTCAAAGATTTAACCTTTTCTATTCCATGCCCCAGAGTGTGACCAAGGTTTAGAATTTTTCGCACACCCGTCTCCTTTTCATCCTCTTCAACTATCTTAGCCTTAAACTTTACGGATTTATATACAGCCTCAGAGATAATATCCTCATTACGTTTAAGCAGCTTTTCTCTGTTATCCGAAATAAATTGAAACAGACCGTCATTATCTAAGCAGGAAGTTTTAATCAATTCGGCTATGCCGTTTATATACTCATCATCGGGAAGGGTCTTTAACATACTGTGATCGCATATTACAAATTCAGGCTGATTTATTGTTCCTATCATATTCTTCAAGCCGTCGATATTGACTCCGTTCTTACCGCCAACGCTTGCATCGACCTGTGACAGAAGACTTGAAGATATAAACCCAAAATTTAATCCGCGCATATATATTGAGGCTGCAAATCCTGCAATATCCGATACAACTCCCCCTCCTATTCCAAGAATAAATGTCTTCCTGTCACACCGGAGCTCAATGAGTTTTTTAATAATATATTCTATCGTTGAGATATTTTTTATCTCTTCGCCCGTACCAATAACTATTGTTCGATAGTGCGAAAACAATCCGGAGTATAATCTATTAACATTTTCATCGGTAATTATCACCGTGTTTTCTATTGAGGCGTAATTGTTAATGTTCTCTATTGATTCCCCAATCTTTACTATCGAGCTGCTACTGCCGGCAGTTATTACGATCTCTTTCAATTTATTCCTCTGTATATGTTTTCATGAATCTAAAGAATCGATAAACTTTTTTAACTTAAGAACCTTTTCTGTTATACTATAAAACTGTTCAGGCGTGAGCTGTTGATCTGCATCGCTCTTTGCCTCTTCGGGATTTATATGGACCTCAATTAAAAGTCCGTCTGCGCCTGCGGCAACAGAGGCTAAGCACATAGGTTCAATGAGGCTTAGTTTACCTGTCCCATGTGACGGATCTACCATAATGGGAAGATGAGTTAATTCCTTCACCGCCGGTATAATGCTAAGGTCAAGGGTATTTCTTGTATATGTCTCAAAGGTTCTTATCCCCCTTTCACATAATATTACATCGGGATTTCCTTCGGCTAATATATATTCGGCGCAGTTAAGCCACTCTCTAAGCGTTGAGTACATTCCTCTTTTTAAAAGTATAGGTTTTTTGGATTTACCCACCTCTTTAAGGAGTGAAAAATTCTGCATATTCCTTGCGCCTATTTGTAAAATGTCGGCATACTCACACACCCAGGAAACATCTCTTGGGTCTATGACCTCTGTAACTATTGGAAGACCTGTTTGCTCCTTAGCCTTCTCAAGAATCTTAAGTCCCTTTAAACCCAAGCCTTGAAAATCGTATGGAGACGTGCGCGGCTTAAAAGCTCCGCCTCTTAACATATTGCCATTCCCCTTTTTTACAGCCTCTGCAGTCTGCATAGTCTGCTCCTCACTCTCAACAGAACATGGACCTGCAATAATTACAAAATCTTTTCCAATAGTCGAATCGCCTATTTTAATTGTACTCCGCTCTTTAAAATCATTTAGTTTTACAAGTTTAAGATTTTTCATCTATATTCTCCGTAACATCTATATTCTCTTTAATTTAACTAAAAGCATTATCAAAAAAAAGCCCTTTGAGTTTTTATCAAAGGGCTTTGCATAATATATTCTTATGATAAAACTCGTTCAGTTCATTATATTGTTTCCATAGTAGTAAAAATAGAAATATCCAAAGCCAAAAGACTTCGGTTTCATCATTGAAAAAATACCATTAACTAATTGTTTTGTCATAGATTTCATAAGTTTTTAAAAAAATTCTTTCCAATAGTTTTAATATATCGACCAATTATCTTAACCTGAAAATATGTCAAATATTTTTTTATTAAAAAAATATTTTTATCTATTTTATGACTTTTATTTTTTAAAGGAGAGTCAGGCTCCAATCAGTTCTTTATCATTTTCTACGAGGACCTGCATTTCATGAACAATTTCGCTCAGGGCGGCAAGTCTGACAGCCATAGACTCCCGCTTTGTTGCAGGCCGTGAAGTTCCCTGTTCTACAGCGTTAACAACATGATTCACTTCTTCTTCAATATTTATTTCATTATAGTTCATAATACATCTCCATCTGATAATAAGTGGTAAAATTGTTTCCGTAGTTTCATAGCATGAATAACAACCAGACGGTTTTGTTCATCATCTTCAATAGCAATTATTTCCAACGCAATTCCCTTATGATCAAAACCAACCAGCAGACGTTTTGTCGAAGTCTCATCCATTACCAAATCACTCTGGAAATGCAACAAACAAAAAAGAATACTCTCTTTTGATATGCCGTGTTTATATGCGCTGTCCAGAATTACAATTTCCATATATTAAAATGATAGACCGCCTTTCATTTAGTTTTTTAGCACGCATATTGGTTTACGGGCGGCCGCTCTCGGTCGCCCGCAGACACATCTATTTCCTAATAACAAAAATCCATGTGTACTCATTGTAACCTTCGAGTGTTACATCGCCTTCACAACCGCTTGTCCCTTGCGCTGTAGCGACAAAGTTATATCTACCGGGTTTAACAATTGCGCTGGAGCTCTTACCTGAGTTTACGGTAAAAGACTTATTTGTTGGACCTTTAGCTTTTACATTTATAACTCTGTCCGTATCATTCTGAATTACAAGGGTTGCATCCTTATTTGTTGTTTTTTTAACATCAAAGGGACCATTTGGTCCGCTGCCAAATGACATATTTATTATAGTCTTAGCAATGTCTTTAACATCATTTGCGTTAAAAAACTTTTTCCCAATAGCGTTAGAGCCCGAAATTGCAGCTACTGCCATTATTGACACTGCACAAATAAATTTTTTCATTAAATCCTCCCTTACTTTATTTAACACTAAAATTTGTATAAATATAATAATTAACCATACAAAAAAAGTCTATGTAAAGTATTATTAAAATCTTTAAAAACAAAGGAAAACACATACATAAGAAAATGCAAGCTTTTTAAGTTAAAACCGACTACCAGCATAGAGCAGCAAATAATACTCCAAATTTTATTTATAGTTTGATAAAATAGTTTTATGACCTTTATACTTAATCTGAAATTCAATATAATTTTAAGATAAAACTTAACAAATTCTTAAATTGACAAAATATATATTAAATCGATAATATACTAAAGTATATGTTGGAGGAAATATGCCAAAGAATATTATCTATTTTCAACAAGGTGAAGATATAATAAAAGCAGGAAAAATTGAACAACGGATGTATATAATCCTTGAAGGGAATGTCTGTGTAATTCTATCAACCAGAACAGAAAATATAACCGTTGCAACAATGGGGAAAGGGGATTTTTTTGGAGAAATATCTCTCTTCACCGAACAGCCACGGAGCGCCACAGTCCGGGCTGTGGGAAATGTAAAACTTGCATTTATTGATAATATTGACCAACTTAAAGCCTTTCTTGTTGTGAATCCCCACTTTGCCGCAAAAATGGTACAAGCCTTAGCGCAGAGATTAGCAAATACCAATGGAATACTCGTTGGAAAGGTAAGTGAAATAAACAGAATTAAACAAACAAAGGCAATTTAGATAGTACTATGAAAAAAAAATTATTTATCCTTGACGGTCATGCTCTGTGCTACAGAGCATATTATGCATTCATAAAAAGTCCGCTTACAAATTCACAGGGTCAAAATACATCGGCAATATTCGGTTTTGCAAAGATGCTCATCAAACTTATAAGCGAACAATCTCCAGATTATTTAGCAGTTGCCTTTGATCCTCCTCAAAAATCATTTAGATTTAAACTCTATGAAGAGTATAAAGCTAACAGACAAAAGATGCCCGACGACATGAGAAGTCAAATCGGCGAAATAAAGAACATGGTCAAAACACTCGGTATTGCCATGCTTGAACATCCCGATTATGAGGCAGATGATATACTCGGTACGATAGCGGAAAAATTCTCATCAAGTGAACTTGAAATATATATTGTAACAGGCGATAAGGATGCTTACCAGCTTGTTAATGATAATGTTCTAATCTATGCCAATACTAAAGGTATATCTGAGTATGAGATATATGATAAGAACGGAATTTTTGAAAAAAAAGGTATAACGCCCGAACAGGTAATTGACTATATGGCGCTGACGGGCGATCAATCGGATAATGTTCCCGGCGTAAAGGGTATCGGCGAAAAGACCGCTTTAAAGCTCATAACGGAATTTGGATCATTGGAAAAAATTTACGATAATGTCGATTCAATAAAAGGTAAAACCGGCGAGATTCTAAAAACTCATAAAGACATGGCATTCCTAAGCAGAGAGCTTGTTACAATTAAGAGAGATGTCCCGCTTGAAATTATTCTAAAGGATATGTCCTTTCACGAAATAAATCCTAAGACGGCAGCAGAATACTTTAATGATATTGAGATGGCATCTATAGCGAAAGATTTCATAAAAAACGATGAACAAATAATACATGAAAAAGAAATAATACCGGACAATGAAAAAAATTATAAAATCATTAAAGATGAAAAAGATTTAACAAAAATGATAAATGAAATCAAACAAGCCGGATTAGTTTCACTTGACACTGAAACGGATTCGCTGCATCCGGTTGAGGCAAATCTTATCGGCATGTCATTTTCCATTGAGGCAAACAGCGGCTGGTTTCTCCCTCTGCAAAACAGAGGACTTTTTAGCGGAGATTATTTGGATCCTTCAATTTCATTACCGCTGATAAAACCTGTTATTGAAGATGATAAAATAAAAAAAATAGGTCAAAATCTCAAATTTGATCTGTTAGTGCTTAAAGGGTCGGGTATTGAACTACGCGGCATATACTTTGACACAATGATTGCCTCATACCTTCTAAATCCGTCTGAAAGAAGGCATAATATGGACGACCTCGCAGCCCAATATCTTAATTATAAAACAATATCTTTTAAAGAGTTAGTCGGCGCAGGTAAAAACGCAGTACCGATTACCGAGGTTCCTCTTGAAAAATTAGCAGAGTATGCAATTGAAGATGCGGATATAACATTCAGATTGTATAAACTCTTTAAATCAAAGCTTGATGAGGAAAACCTTACTAATCTCTTTGAAACTATTGAGATGCCGCTCCTCCCGGTATTGGCTGATATGGAGTACACAGGCGTAAAAATTAACACTTCAAATTTTGAAAAGATGAAAGAAACTATTACGGAAAAAATTCAAGATGTAGAAAAAAAAATATACTCGCAGGCAGGACAAGAATTTAATATTAATTCAACAAAAGAACTGTCTGCAATACTGTTTGATAAGTTAAAGCTTAAAACCGCAAAAAAAACAAAAACCGGTTTTTCAACTGATATTCAAGTATTAGAGGCCTTAAAAGGGAGCCATGAAATAATAGATTCCCTTATAGCATACAGAACACTGAGTAAATTACACAACACATATATTGATTCACTGCCTAAACTTATCAGCAGAAAAACAGGAAGAATCCACACGTCCTATAATCAAACAGTTACTGCTACGGGGAGACTCTCATCATCGGATCCCAATTTACAGAATATTCCCATAAGGGATGAATTTGGAGGTCAGATAAGGAAGGGGTTTGTTCCCGAAAAGGATTACTTATTGATGTCTGCAGATTATTCCCAGATTGAACTCCGGCTTGCAGCTCACTACTCCGATGACAAGAACATGAAATCCGCTTTTAAAGATAAGATCGATATTCATAACATGACAGCGTCTTCCGCATTCGGCGCTTCAATTGATGCAATAACGCCTGACATGAGACGTCAGGCAAAGATTATTAATTTTGCAACAATCTACGGCGTTTCGCCTTACGGTCTTTCTCAACAGGCTGAAATTACAGTCAAGGAGGCGGCAGAGTTTATAAAGAGATATTTTGAAACTTATCCCGGCTTTAAATCATATATAGAAACAACAATCGATTTTGCAAAAAAACACGGCTACGTACAAACGCTTATGGGAAGAAAGAGACCCGTACCTGAAATAAACTCAACCACATCTTTTAGAAGAGAGGGAGCGGAGCGTATTGCAATAAATACTCCCATACAGGGAACATCTGCCGACATGATAAAAATTGCAATGATAAAAATTGCCGATGAAATAAAAAAGAAAAAACTTAAGTCGCGTATGATAATGCAGGTTCACGATGAACTTGTATTTGAAGTGCACGAAGACGAAATTGAGATCATGAAAGCAACAGTCAAAGATATTATGGAGAATGCGCTGAAACTGAATGTACCCATAGTTGTTGACATTGGTATCGGCAAAAGCTGGAATGAAGCCCATTGATCTACTTCTTCCACGCATATATAACAACACTCTTTGGGAAAAAATAATTAAAAAAGAGCTCAACCTTTCTCATAAATTTTGAGAAGAGACCAAGAGTAAGAAATTCATGATATGCTTTTGTTAACGGATGGTTTGCATTATGCAGTCCGACCACGCTCCTTATAATCCACCAGACAGTATGGAAAGAATGTTTAAATCCCACAGCATAGACTTCAAGACCGTTTTTCCTCATCATATGAGCAAGCTCCGATGGAAAATATTTCCTGACATGACCGCCCGGCGATGTAAAATATTCGTGTGTAAGAATATCGTAAATCATCTCGCTGAAAAAAGTAGGAACAGTTATGGCAATTCTCCCGTTCTTTTTTAAAACTCTTGCAAGCTCCGAGCAAGCCTTAAAATCATCATCAACATGCTCCATTACCTCTGCGCATATTATTTTATCAAAGGTCTCATCCTTAAACGGCAGATTGAGCGCGTCGCCCACATGCGTAATGAAACCTGAATTTGCCGGGGCTCTGCCTTGCAGCTTCATATCCGCTAATGTATATCTTGTTTTTAAGAGAGAATCCAAATCCAGATCCATACAGAAAACAGACGCACCCCTGCGCATAAACTCAATGGAATGGCGCCCGAGCCCGCACCCTGCATCAAGAACAATATCCCCTTCTTTAACAGTCAGTCGGTCAAAGTCCACTGTAAGCATCAATAACCTCTTTGTATGTTTCAACAATACTCAGCGCCGCATTTCTCCATGTAAATACCTCTATAATTCTTTTACGCGCAGCTCTTCCCATTTTTTCTCTTATATGAGGATTATCTATGAAGAAATCAATCGCCTCTGCAATTGAATAAGAATCCCTTGACTTAACAATATAACCTGTTTCTAAATGTTTGCCGACAACCTCAGGGAGAGCTCCCCCATCGGAAGAAATGAGCGGTAATCCGCATGCCATAGCCTCAGCAGCAGGAAATCCGAATCCTTCATAAAGTGACGGCGACACTGCAATCTGATGCTGCGAGTAAAGCTCTATCAGTTTTTCATCGGAGATTTTTCCTGTAAAGTACACCCTGTCGTTAAGATTAAAGTTATCAATCCACTTAGTAACATATTTCCTGTTGGGCGAACCTCCGTCAACTACCGTTAAGGAAACTCTGTTCTTAGTCAGAGTCAAAGCTTTCAATAGATAAATTACGCCCTTTTTTCTATCCTCAACATTTCCGACAAAGAGAATACTGTTCTCTTTTTTTCTCATACCGGATATAGGTCTAAATATCCCGCTGTCCAAACCGTTATACACAACACTCATCTTCTCAGGCTTAACGCCAAAAGCCTTTACTATCTCATTAGCCGCGTCGTGAGAGACAGTCATTATATGATCCATTCTCCTTGCAATATATCCCTGCATAATAAGCGGATAATACAAAACGCGTTTAATCTTAAGTGAAAAATCAGACGGATATTCAAACCACGTTGTCCTGTCTATTGACAGAGGGTGATGTATTGTTGAGATAAACGGAATACCAAAGTTTTTAATAAGCAGAAATCCGTATCCAAGGCTCTGATTGTCATGTATAATATCAAATTTATGAGTTTTAAGAAGTTCCTTTAACTTGTAAAATGCCCTGAATGAAAAAGTTTCAATCTCAGGGAATACGCCGAATTTTGATGCAACAAATTCATAAAAATTTAAAGGCTTTAATGCAGCAAAAGGTTTATGAGGCTTTATATAATTTTTTTTATTATTAAAATAGTTATGATTGCTGACATAGTGAACATGAACTCCATCCATTGGAGGAAAATAGGGCGGTCCCTGTATTACATGAACTTCATGTCCTAATTTAGCCAGCTCCCCAGCAATGTGCATTGTGTAGATGCCTTGACCTCCGCAGTAGGGATTGCCTCTATATGTAAGGAGACAGATTTTCATCTTTTACTCCTGTATTCCTTAATGACTCTTTTATACACTTCCAGTGTATTCTTTGCAGCAACGGACCATGAAAAATTTTCTACTGCGCGTTTTCTCCCGTTTTTGCCCATCTGCTCCCTTAGCTTTTTGTTCTTTAAAAGCTTCATAATCCCGTCTTTCAGGGCTAAAGGATTTTGAGGTTCAACAAGTACGCCGCAGTCTGGAGTTACAACCTCCTTGAGCGAACCTGCAGTAGTAACAACAACCGGAGTCTTGCACGACATTGCCTCAACAGCGGGCAGTCCAAATCCTTCAAAGAGAGACGACATAACAAGTATGGTCTTTCTGCTGTAAATACTTACAAGTTCCTTAGCGCTGAGTTTTCCCGTAAACTTTACCCTGTGCTCAATATTAAATTTTTTTATAAGTTCCCATGCAGTCATCTTCTTAGGCGGACCGTCATCTACTATTGTAAGTGTTACGTGTTCTGGGAGGAGAGTCATAGCCTCAAAGAGATATACCAGTCCCTTCTTGGTATCCTCGGTATTGCCGACAAATAGAAGCGCATTATCCTCTCTTGCCTCGCCTGTGTTCTGAAACAGATCAACATCCATTCCGTTATATACAACAGAGACCTTCTCTTTTTTTACCCTAAAGGCTTTGCCGAGTTCATCAATCCCTTCTTTAAATGACGTGATAACCCTGTTGATTCTTCTTATTACAAATCCCTGCATAACAAGCGGATAAAAGAGTATGGTTGTTGTCTTATCCCACAAACCCCAATTGCGTTGAAGGTCGGCTTCTCTGTCTTTAGTAAGGGGATGATGTACGGTTGTAATAATCGGTATGCCAAAGCCTTTCATAGGTATAGTAGCCCAGCCAAGCGATTGAATATCATGAATAAGGTCATATCTTTTATGCTTTAAAATTTTTTCCAAAGCAAAAAATGCCCTAAAACTAAAGGTTTCCATTTCTGGAAATATATGAAGTCTGGTAAGTATATAGTCGGCAAAGTTCCAAAGAGAAAATATTCTTGTAAGCTTATTATACGGAATATCCTTAGTCTTTATAGACCAGATATTTAAATTTTCAATTTTATATACTTCAGCCCATTCTTCAAGAGGATCAGGATATGGAGGTCCTACCATAACGTCAACAGTAACTCCAAGCTTTACAAGCTCTTTGGAGAGATTATAAATATATATCCCCTGACCACCGGAATATGGGTTGCCCCTGTAACCAAGAAGTAAAACTCTCATTATATCTTTACTTACTGCTTTTTATTTGTTATCAAAGTTGATCTGGTTGTAATAATTGCCATGCCAACCCAAAAAATTGCTCCAAGGATAACAAAAGAAATAACAAGCGCAGGAATAGCAAGAGCCCAAAAATTTCTTATATAGACTCCATAGATCATTAAGACCATCAAAGAAACAGTAATAAGGCACAATAATACAGCCTTAATCTTTGAATTATCTTTTTTTTCAACAATCTCAGGCATAGGAGGTACCACCTTTATAGTCAATATTACCCATCCTATCCAGAAACCCGTACTTAGCACAAATAATGTTACAATTGTAATTGGTATTGCTGCCGAATAGAATGTCATAGCATTAAGCTCGCTTAGATTAACACTATTAAAATTTGTAAAATCGTGATAGTTAATAATCAAAATTGAAAATATACACACCCCAAAAATTGAGGCGGAAATAAGCACTGAGAGAAAACCCCAGATTTTTGCTCTAGGCATAATGTTGCACCATAGATAATAATTTTAACGACTTTGACAGGCTAAATTTAGAAATATGAATGTGTCAACTTTATTATGATTAAACGTCTATTAAAAAAATATTGATTGACAAATAATATAAAAGAATTTAATTTAATCAGTTTTTGAAATTAATTAAATAGATAATATGATATAGAAAAACTAATGCGATTAAAAATAATAACAACTATAGAAGATGAATATATCTTATTTAAGATTAAAAGTATAATTTCAGTTGAAAACATAACTTCATTAGAAAATATCATCTATAAATTTATAGATGAAAAAAAATATATACTTTTCGATCTTTCCGAAACAACTTTTATAGACAGCTCATCACTTGGCATATTAGTAATATTAAACATGAAATTAGAAGAAAATAAAAAACAACTTTTATTCGTAAATATCAACAATGATATAAGAAGGATATTCAAATCTACAGGTCTTGATAAACATCTCCATATCTTTGATGATATTACATCTGCAATTAATAGCTTTAGCTTAAATTAATAATGTTCAGGATAGTGTTGATAAACTAATTTGCGCTGTCAGACTGCAAAAAGCTCTAATAAATAATATAAAAGATAGCGTTGATAAACTAATTTGTGCCGTCAGGCGCAAAAAATTTAAACAAATAATATAAAAAGGTAGTGTTAATGAAAATTCTCTCCTTTCTTGGAAATCCCGGTTTAAAGTATAACCGAACAAGACATAATATCGGATTTTTAGCCGGAAAGAGATTTGCAGAGATAAATAATATTAAAATTAATAAAAAATCTTTCCTCTCGGAAACCGGTCTTGGCAAGGTAGATGATATTGATCTGCTGCTTCTCTTCCCTCAAACTTATATGAACGAGAGCGGCAAAGCCGTAAAAAAAGCAATGGACTACTATGGAGAGAAACATACAAACCTTATTGTAGTGCACGACGAACTTGAGCTTAAATTCGGCGAGGTAAAAGAAAAATTCGGCGGCGGACATAAGGGTCACAATGGACTCCGTTCAATAATTGCAGAAACAGGGAGCGCCGACTTTTACCGCATACGCTTTGGCATTGGCAGACCTGAAAATGAATCTATGTCTGTTTCAGACCATGTACTCTCTAAATTTACAGACGAGGAGATGATTGAAATTGAAAATTTAATGCCGGGAGTGACTGAGATTATTTGCAGCCTGATTAAGTAGGAGCGGATTTTGTCCGCCCGTAAACTCTTTTCCCTCATTTGAAAATTCCTTTTATAGAGTAAAAACTCTTTCTTAAAGTTTTACCCCTACAAGGCTAAAATTACATTTATTTTAAAGTTTTAGCATTGCAAGGGTAAAACTTTTATTTTTTAATTTTTTTCCCTATACATAGCTAAAATTCTTGATTTTTTAAAGTTTTACCCTTATAAGGCATTTAAGTGGGAAATATGATAGGGCGCGAACAATATATTAAAAATCTTTTGTCTTACAAAGACAATAAACTCATCAAAGTCATTACTGGACTCAGGCGGTGCGGCAAATCGACTTTGCTCCAATTATTTAAAGAGTATTTATTGCAAAATAATGTTCCAATAGACCATATAATAGATATAAATTTTGAATTGATGACATTTGATGACATCCGGGAATACAAACTATTTTATAAGCTGATAAGGGACAAGCTTACCGATAAAAAAAAATATTATTTATTGCTTGATGAAATTCAACAAGTCGAACATTGGGAAAAAGCAGTCAATAGCTTGAATGTGGAAACCGATATAGATGTTGATATTTATATAACAGGTTCTAACGCTCATTTACTCTCCTCTGATATTTCTACGCTATTGTCAGGCAGATATGTAGAAATCAAAATGCTTACTCTCTCTTTCAAAGAATTTTTACAATTCAATCATCTGCCGGAATTTAGCTTAGAGGAAAAATTTAATCAATACTTAAAATACGGCAGCATGCCCGGCGTCGCAACCTTACCGCAAAACGACAATACAATATATCAGTTTCTCCTCGGCGTGTATAATTCTGTAATCGTAAAGGACATCGTAGCGCGCACAGGAAGTAAAGACACTGATCTGCTTGAAAAATTAGTCCGCTATGTCATCACCAATACTGGAAATATTATATCAAGCAACAAAATCAGCGGTTTTTTAACAGCTCAAGGGAGGGATGTGTCTGTAAAGTCCACAACAATCGCTTCATATTTGGACGCTCTCGAAAAAGCCTATATCGTTTATAAGTTAGACCGCTATGACATTAAAGGGAAAGAACAACTAAAAACGCTTTCCAAGTATTACGTTTCCGATACGGGAATACGCAACGCTCTTATGGGTTATGCCGACAGCGATATAGGACGCGTTTTAGAAACGGTTATATACTTCGAACTGCTCAGACGCGGCTATCAGGTTTATATTGGCAAATGGTATAACAGCGAGGTAGATTTTTTTGCTGTCAGGCAAGACATAAAAAAGTATTATCAGGTTACATTGAGTTTAATGGATGAAAGCGTTAAAGAGCGTGAGCTTGCCTCGCTCAAAGCTATACCCGACAATTATGAAAAGACAGTACTCTCTATGGATAAAACTTATGCGAGCGATCACGAAGGTATATGTTTTAAGAATATCATAGACTTTTTGTTAGAGGAGACCCGATAAGAGCGACCGATTCGGTCGCAAAACCAGCTGTCCAAATCGCAGGGACAAACAAAAAATAAAGGCTGGGGCTGTCTGATAAGCAACACGCAGGCAATTGTATATGTTAAATAATCCCGTAGGGATGAATTGAGATGTTTATAAACGACCCGCTGGAATGTTTATTGTTCCAATCAGGCGCTGGAAAGATTGAGTGAAAAAATATTTTATTTTCTCATAAAACAAATCGCAGGTCTTAGCGAATAAAATCTTCAGGATTCAGAGCCTGCCCCCCTTTCCTTATCTCAAAGTGAAGGTGCGGACCTGTAACTTTTCCCGTACTTCCAATCTTACCAATGAGATCGCCTTTTTTTACATCCTTGCCTTTTGGTGTTCCAATCTTTGACAGGTGGCCGTAATAGGTTGCCAAATCTGCGCCGTGCTGTATAATGATGAGATTCCCATAACCGCTGTTATTATATCCTGCATTAACGACTTCACCTTTTTCAGCAGCATAAACAGGAGTCCCTTCAGGCGCTGCAATATCTACGCCCTTGTGAAATGAATTCATCTTTTTTGTAACAGGATCAACCCTGTAACCGAATTTACTTGATAGTTTTCCTGATGCAGGGATGATCATGTTCCAGTCGGTCTTGCCTGAGTCGCTGTCTTTCTCCGAAGGAATACTGTGAGAAACATAAGCGCCAAAGACCCATCCCTCATCGCCATTATCTTTTTTTATAAGGAGCCACGGTGATTGCATGGCGTTTATAACATCAACTTTATCAGCTTGAAATAATATCTCAACCCTGTCCTTAAACTTTAACTTGCCTATAATCTCGCTTTTAGAATCTCCTTCGGATCTCATATTCAGCGAATCGGTATTCACATAGCCGTAAATTTTCGGAGGGATAGCTCCGGTGTAATGATAACCTGCATTCACAATCCCTGTTGCCAGATCTACATCAAGGGGAATGTCAAACGACACCTGTTCGTTAGGTATGCCGTCTCTGAACTCTTTTAGAAAGGAATTAAACTCCTTTAATATTGCATCACGTTTTTTTAAATCTGAGGTTTTCTGTTTTTCTACATCCTGCTTGTGCTGCTTAGAATATCTATTTGCTTTTATGGTATCTGATAGCGGAATTAATATAACAAAAAAAATTAAAATGAATATTTTCTTCATGACACTGCCCCATAGCTGTTCTTAACTATATTTTCGGCAAATAATCTGCAAAAAGGATTAATAAGTTATAACAGATTTTTATTATATTATTTTATTTAAAACAATTTGACAAAATAAGTAATCAATAGTTTTTAGAAAACAAAAAGCTCTTTTATTTACACACAAATTAAAGTAATTGTGTTTAATTATTCATTTGGGTTTATATAACAAAATTCTATTATAATAAATAGAGGTAAGCCAAATATGTACAGTGCAATAAAACAGATCCTTTTCTGGGAGAGAGAAAGATTTCAAAATACATATTCCGGAGAATTGAATTACCAGTGTAATCTGATTATAGCGCCAGCTGCAATCATCTGCTTATTTGCATGGATCGGATATATAAAAACAGACAGTCTGCTCCACCCTGACAAACCATTGATTATCTATTTTAGATACGGCTTATCCGTTGTTGGATTTATTGTTCTTATTCTGCAATTTATACCGTTTTTCAAACAAAGAAGTATGCTTCTACTTACAGCTACGGGATTTTATTTAGAGATTGCCACAGGAATACTTACAGGGATTACAGGCGGCGATCCTACTTATGTTGCAGGCTTTTTTTTCATTTTGATTCTGATTATAGTTGCCCCAATATTTAAATCATTGCTTTGGCTTATGATACTCTCTGCTGTTTCCTCATTTTTAATAACAGGACGTATGCATGGGCTCACTTTTTTAACTACCAGACAGCAATATACGTTAAATGATTTAATAGCTATCTCGGTTGTCAGTTCCTTCTTTGTCTTTGTATTAGATAGAATGAGATTCTCCAGAATGAGAAAAGCTATGGAATTAGAGGAAACAAAAGAAGAGATAGAGATAGAAAAAAACAGAATGACAGAAATAATAATTGAGGCAAAAAATTTGATTGAACATGTTACTGAGACAACAGATTATCTTAGTAAATTTACAAAAGATATTAATCATTCAATTGATGAACAATCTCCAATATTTGAAAAGACTATGGCGTCATCAACAAATGTAATTGATTCTTTTGATATGATAACCACCCATACAATTGGTCAGATTGATTTTAACGAAAATGGCAAACTCCTGATAACCAAATTAAAAGATGAATTTAACAATACGCTCTCATCAAGCGATTCAATTCAAAAAGACGCCTCTGATATAGGCGCTCTTGCCGATAAATGTCAAAATAAGCTTAACAATGCCTCAACGACAATTACTACACTAAAGGATGAGTCATCAAGGATAGCTGAAATATCAAAAACCATTAATGAAATTGCAGATATGACAGCTCTCCTCTCCCTTAATGCATCAATAGAATCTGCAAGAGCAGGCGAACACGGACGCGGCTTTGCTGTTGTTGCCGATGAAATTTCAAAATTAGCAGAAGGGAGTATGAATTCTGCAAAAGAGATCAGCAGTATCACCAAATTATCTGTTAATAGAATTATGGAAGCTTCCGACCAGGTCTTTGAAACAGCTGCAATACTAAAAGAGATAATAGCTATTATGAATAATAATAGAGCCTTCATTGCATCCCTTAATGATATGATCTCCAATTTAGGACTACGCCTGCAGGATCTTTTAAATTATTTTGAACTTTCGGTTAAATATGCTCATATGATAGGAGATCTAACCGAAAAAAACAGCGAGGAGATAAGTACCTATCAAACAATGATTGCCAATATAGGGGACTTCTACTCAAATTTAAATAGCACGAGTGATAAATTATCAGAGATTTCTTTAAACGTTAATAATGAAATCTTTAAACTTGAAGATATTCTCAAAAATAATGATGAACTTATCAATAGTAATGATTCTGATGAGTTTGATGAATATGATTAACTCAAGTCTATATTCATAATCTGTTTTTTAATGAGTTTATTAGATTTTTCTGTTGAATAAAGACAGGCATATAACTAATTGAACTGATAGTGAGATAATAGTTGATTCATTATGAAAGTTTTAAAATTCGGCGGAGCATCCGTAAAGGATGCAGATTCGGTAAAAAATGTTGCAAATATCCTCTCTCTTTACAGAGGAGAAAAGATCGTTGCCGTAATCTCAGCAATGGGTAAAACCACAAATGCTCTGGAAAAACTTCTCAGCGCTTATTATTACAGCTCCGGAGATATTGACGAAGAGTTTTCAAAAATTAAAGCATACCATATAGATATAGCTAAGGGATTATTTACAGATTCTAACCACGAAATATACTCAGAGCTTGAGAATATCTTTGCATTTCTAAAAACAAAATTACTTCTTCCGAATTCGGATAACTATGACTATGAGTATGACCAAATTGTATCTATAGGAGAAATAATATCATCTAAAATTCTCAGCGCTTACCTAAATTCGGCTGGTATAAATAACAGCTGGATAGATGCAAGAGCAGTTATAAGAACAGACCATATATACAGAGAAGCAAGAATTGATTGGACTAAAACCGTTGAATTAGTTAAAGACTCAATGCAGTTTAACCATGAAAAAATTTATGTTACTCAGGGATTTATCGGTTCCACTGCCGAACATATTACAACCACACTTGGACGGGAAGGCTCCGACTTTTCAGCTGCGATCTTAGCTTACAGCTTAAACGCAGAAGAAGTAATAATATGGAAGGATGTGTCCGGCGTGCTAAATGCAGATCCGAAATACTTTGATAATACTATAAAACTTGATCAGCTTTCATATCATGATGCCATAGAGCTTGCATATTATGGAGCAAGCGTTATACATCCAAAGACAATAAAACCTCTTCAAAATAAAAAAATTCCTCTTTATGTTAAATCATTTACAAATCCAAAGATTGAAGGGACTATAATTCGGAGTGATAAAACCGAGCTTGCCATACCGTCATTTATTTTTAAGATGAATCAGGTTCTTATAACCATAGCGTCAAGGGATTTCTCTTTTATTGCGGAACAGAATCTTGGAGATATCTTCTATAAGCTGTCTAATCTGGGCGTAAGGATAAATGTAATGCAGAACACAGCTCTGAGCTTTTCCATATCTGTTGACTGGAATGAAAAAAAAATCCCTGAGCTGATAAAATTATTGGAGAAAGACTATATAATAAAATATAACACGAATCTTGAGCTTGTAACTATAAGAAATTATGATAATGAAACAATAGAACGCGTAACAATAAATAAAGAGATACTCCTTGAAGAAAAATCAAGAAACACTATACAGATGGTAATGAGGGATATTGCAATCCTTTAAAGTATCCTATAAGGACAGATGTATCTGCAAGTATCATCTATTTCCTCATAGCCTTATAATCGGGATGATCGCTGAATTTAATTTTCCCTCTTAATTCTTTGATATTTTTTCTTTTTCTGTATTTACATATTCTCTTAAAGCCGTTTCAACTAATTCCTTTTTAGTGGTGATTGTCTGAGAATATTTAAAAGCCTCTTCCACCAATTCATCATTTAGTAAAATATTTGTCCTCATGATCTACCTCCGATACACATAGTAATACACGGAATAATACAATAATACATAAAAAATTTTAAGTCTTTTCTAAAAAATTATAGATAAGCAATGCACAATGCGCAATAGGCAAGAAGTAAAAATCATTGTGCATAGATTGAGTAACCTGAGCGCGGCAATCCAGAGTCTTAATTTATTCAGCCGGATTGCCGCGCCGAGTTTACATTATATTACAATGAAAGTTAAAATACGGTTCGCAATGACGTAATTGTCCAATCCATCATGTCTTGAGCGGAAACAATTCCGGCTAATACCAGCCCTAAAAGCGGTATTACCAATAATTTTTTGTTTGCCACAGTATTTATCTCCATTGTTCCATGCTGATTTTCAGCGCTTAACGCCCCGAACTCCGCAATTGCTCGTCTAAGACTTTTGCATCCTGATAATTAGGATTAAGCTGTAAAGCCTTGTTCACGTCCGCGCGGGCTTTTGCGTAATCATCAGTCATGTTATAACAGCGAGCGCGGTACACGTATGAGGAAGGGATATTGGGATTCATCTTAATCGCCTGGCTTAAATCCGCAATGGCTTTGTAAACCAATTTAGGATCTCCGAACACTGAGCTATTAAGATAAGCGGCGCCGCGTTTTCGGTACGCAAATTCGGTATCGGGGTTAAGTTTAAGAGCCTGGTTAAAATCAGCAATGGCTTTGTCAGGATCTCCACTGGCAAGATACGCCTCGCCCCGTTGTTCCAAAACGTTATAACTTTTAGGGTTTATTGTAAGCGCCTTGGTAAAGTCCTCGATGGCTTTTCCATTTTCCCCGCTCATATAATATGACATACCGCGATTGTAAAGCTGTACCCAGTCTTTTGGATTAAGCTTGAGCGCCTGGGTATAATCCGCAATGGCTTTGCCATATTCCTGGCTTTTGTAGTATTGGCCGGCACGCGTACTGAATTCCTCCGCCGTTTTGGGCGCTTTCTGCGCAAATGCCGCCTGCCCAAAAAACATTGGGGCGCAGGACAAAACCGATAGCAGTATTACCGCTATTCCAATCTTTTTTCTAAACATCAACATAATAAACTCCTTCTTAGTGTTTTTTTTCGGGCGCCGGGTACATAGTACCTGACGCCATTTTATTTAGTCCTTAAAGACAACTTCTCCCTCATGGGATACTGTAACATTCGATAAGGTAAATCCTTTCCCGCTTTCGCATACAACCCGAATGTCAAACTTGTTATTGAGTTATAATCAGCGTTGAAAGCCTTACCTCCTAATCTCAACAGTCCCATTTGGAGCTATCACAATATTTGACAGGGTAAATGTCTCCCCCTTCTTGGTAACAGCACGAACATGAAACTTGTTTTCCTTATTTCGTGCATGCAACGGAATCGAAAAACTTTCACCGCCGATTAGTTCTCTACCCGCATATATTAAATTGTCTCCCCACCCTGTGGTGGACGAAGACACAGCAGACATTATCCACAGTCCTGTGATGTACTCCCCCGACCCAAGACGGTTATAGACATAAAAGCTCGTTGTCAGATTTGGATCCGCCTTCGGTATCGCTCTTCCTTTTCCCGGATTTGAGGTCCAACTGCCGTCCGCATTCTGGTTCCAGCCCTCTCCTTTGCTCGCAGAACTATCGGATTTAGTCGTAGAACTATTAGATTTAGTCGTAGAACTATCTAGAATTGATGAAACCGGAACACTTGATGAATTGGATTTAATCTTATTAAGTGTTTGACATGAGACACTAAAAAAAGCGGCAATAACAATTAAACCGATTACTTTAATTTTCATCTTTTTCTCCTTTTGTTTTTTTAAATTTTTTGTTTTTTACGTATATCCGTTAAACTACGGATAAAATACTATATTGTTCAACCGTTTTACAGGCAGACAATCACAAGGCTATAATGACGGGCGCAGACGCGGCTGCCCATTTACGATTTTTATTAAATAAAGAAAAGTCTTGACTTTTAGGAAAAGATTACAAAGTTGTCTGTCTGTCGAGGCATTTTGTCCCTCCTGTAAAAAGTCAACTGTTTTGATTTAAGTCATTCTTTTTTTTATTATTTGTATGCAGTTTGTTTTGTATATGCTGCGGTGTCAAGGAAAAAATAACATACAATCGGCAGGCCGTTTACGTTCAGGTTAACCGTTTACGTCCCGGCAAACCAAATATATTCGCGGGACGCCGAGGCGGCGTCCCCTGCGCAGGGATTGCTGCCCGCAACACATTGTCTGAACCACGATTTTGACAAAATTTTCAGGATTACCGGGATTATTATTTGCTGTATGCAATACGCCTGCAAATGTGTCACGATGCCGAACGTTTGAAGGAATGCAACCAATGCGTAGTAGGGGCTGCCGCCCTCGGCAGACCGGTTACATTTTCGGCAGACCGTGTTTAATCAACCAAACCGTATATTTTACCAACCGAACCGCAAAAACGCATTTATGAAACAAGAAATATCATAAACAATTTGAAACGGGTAACAACCACGGCAATGCAAACGGGACGCCGAGGGCGTATAGACAAGGCATGCCTTGTCTATACAAATTTATATAAAAAAATTTATCCGCACAAATAACAATTAACAATTCTGCAAATTTCCGTGTAAACCTGTAACCGCAAAATCATTATAATATTATAAATCCGGGTTTAAGCAAAAAATATTTCAATATAAAGCCATAATTGATATATTTGTATATAAAAATATAATATTATATTGAAATTCCATAATACGCTCCTGATATTTTTCGTTAATCCAATTATTTCTTTAACCGAACTTAAATATTATCACAGAAAAATGAAATATTATATAATGTTTTATTTTTTTTCTTGAAAAAATGATAACAAATTAATAACATCTGCATAGAATATTTATAATAGAAATATAGTTTAATAAAATTAAATAATAGATGACAAGTGATTTTGCCGGTTTGATTTCCACAAAAATTATGCAATTCGTTACTTAATTTTTTTAAAAAAACTGTATTTCTAAATCTTTTTATGTCGGAACAAATAATAAAATTATTTTTAAAAGAGGGCCCCATGGGTAACATATCTGAAATTGTTAAAAAAAGTGCAAGCAAGTATCAGAAAGACCCGACCAAAATGCTTGATGTCATAAGGGACGTACAAGCGGGATTAGGTCAGGTCTCACAAGAGGCTATTGTAGAAATAGCAAAAGTGATGAAGGTCTCTACAGTCGATGTTGAAGGCGTTGTCACATTTTACCATTTCTTCTCGGAAGTGCCTGTTGGAAAATATTCCGTATATCTAAACAACAGCGCAGTATCAGTAATGAAAGGTTGTTATGATATAGCTAAGGCATTTGAGAAAGAGGTCGGGTGTAAATTCGGCGAGGTTTCCTCCGATGGAAAAATCGGCTTACACTACACTGCAGACATTGGTATGAATGACCAAGAGCCGGCTGCAATTATCAATGATGTGGTATTTACAAGTCTGACGGCAGACAAGGTAAAGGCTATTGTTGCTGATATGAAAGCAGGCAAAAACATGCAGGATACCATTAAAGATTTTGGAGACGGGAATAACCAGGATGCGCTTATAAAAGCTATGGTTAAGAACAACATCCAAAAGAAAGGCGCAGTTCTGCTTGCTCCTTTTGAGTCAGGTTCTGCATTGAAAAAGGCAGTAGCTATGACACCGGAAGCCGTAATTGCAGAAATGAAAACTTCTAACCTGAGAGGACGAGGAGGAGCAGGTTTCCCTACAGGTATGAAGTGGGATTTCACACGGCAGTCACCGGGAAAGAAAAAGTATATCGTATGTAATGGTGACGAAGGCGAACCGGGTACATTCAAAGACAGAATTCTCTTTACAGAGAGAGCCGAAATGCTTTTTGAAGGTATGGCAATAGGCGGTTATGCAATCGGAGCGGATGAAGGATTATTATATCTCAGAGCCGAGTATATGTATCTTAATAAATACCTTGAAAGCGTATTAGACAAAATGAGGAAAGACGGTCTGCTCGGAAAAAATGCAGCAGGAAAAAAAGGATTTAACTTTGACATAAAAATCCAGATGGGAGCAGGCGCATACGTATGCGGTGAGGAATCGGCTCTAATTGAATCGGCAGAAGGAAAAAGAGGCGAGCCGAGAAACAGACCTCCATTCCCGGCACAAAGAGGTTTCATGGGTAAACCGACCTCTGTTAATAACGTAGAGAGCTTCTGTTCCGCTGCAAAAATCATCCTTGAAGGCGGCGCATGGTTTGCCAAGATGGGTACTGATAAATCTAAAGGAACAAAGCTGCTGAGTATTTCCGGCGACTGCAAAAAACCCGGTATATATGAAGTTGAATTCGGAACAACAATTCAGGCGTTATTGGATGAATGTGACGGAAAAGATGCAAAGGCAGTACAAGTCGGAGGACCTTCAGGCGTATGTATAAATAAATCTAAATTCGGAAACAAAATATGTTTTGATGACCTTGCAACAGGAGGATCAATAATAGTAATAGGACCAAACAGAGATATTCTTGAAATAGTACGCAACTTCATGGAATTCTTTGAAGAGGAATCATGCGGATGGTGTACGCCATGCCGTGCAGGAAACAAGATTCTTCTCCATAAACTCGAAAAAATTATGGATGGTCACGGCACCGAGTCGGATCTAAAAGATTTGGAAAAATGGTGCGTAACAGTAAAGAGCATGAGCCGCTGCGGACTTGGTCAAACTTCTCCAAATCCGATACAATCCACTCTGGCGAATTTTAGAGAAATATACGAAGCTAAGATTCAGAAAGGGCAAGAATTTGTTTCGGAATTTGATATGGCTGCTGCCGTAAAAGATTCATGCGCTTTTGCAGGAAGAAAACCAATTGTAGAGGGACATTAAGATGAGTGATATAAAATTTACAATAGATGGAAAAGCATGTACTGCAAAAAACGGCCAGACCATTGTAGAGGCTGCAAAGAAAAGCCGTATTTACATTCCGGTTCTCTGTCATTTTGATGGATTAAAGCCTGCCGGCACATGCCGTATATGCACAGTTAAGGTTGGGGGCAGATTCATGGCCGCTTGTACAACACCCGTAACGGAAGGAATGGTTGTAGAAAACGACACCCCCGAACTTCAAGAGATGAGAAAACAGATCATAGAGATGCTCTTTGTTGAAGGAAATCACATGTGCCCAATGTGCGAAAAGAGCGGAAATTGTGAACTTCAGGCTCTCGGATACAGGTATAAGATGATGGTTCCAAGATTTCCATATCTATGGCCAAAGAGATCGGTTATCGCTGATACTCCAAAGATATACCTAGACAGGAATAGATGTGTGCAATGTTTAAGATGCGTTAGAGATGTTAAAACTTCTGATGGAAAGAATGTCTTCGGAGTTACCATGAGAGGCGGAAAAGCAATAATCAGCATAGATAAAAAACTTGCCGCAGCATTAAGCGAAGAAGCAGCTTTAAAGGCTATGAACCAATGTCCGGTTGGATGTATCTTAAGAAAAGAAATTGGATACAAAATACCTATTGGTCAGAGAAAATTTGATACTAAACCTATCGGAAGCGAACTCGAAGGTAAATAAAGTTGAAAGAGAATTTGGAGGCTAATTATGAGTAAACCGGTTGTGGCCACAGCGTCACTTGCAGGATGTTTTGGGTGTCATATGTCAATTCTTGACATAGACGATAGAATACTAAAGCTTATCGAACTGGTGGAATTTAATAAATCACCTATTGATGATATAAAAACTTTTACAAAGCAGTGCGATATTGGAATTCTTGAAGGCGGTTGCTGCAATAGTGAAAACGTACATGTTTTAAAGGATTTCCGCAAAAACTGTAAAATTCTAATATCTCTCGGAGAATGCGCAATTATGGGCGGAGTTCCGGCAATGAGGAATGGCATTCCTATTAAGGATTGTTTACAAGAGGCATATTTGGACGGACCGACAGTAGATACAAATACTGATAAGATAATTCCAAATGATGAAGAATTGCCGATGATTCTTGACAAGGTTTATCCCTGCCATGAAATTGTTAAAGTCGATTATTTTATCCCGGGATGTGCTCCAAGAGCAGATCTAATATGGGAAGCGCTTGTTGCGTTAGTAACCGGCAGTGAGTTAAAACTTCCTTATGAAGTTTTTAAGTTTGATTAATTGGAGCCAATTATGGGAAGAAAAATAACAATAGAACCGGTAACAAGGATTGAAGGTCACGGAAAAGTAACCATTCAACTTGATGATTCGAACAATGTAACTCAATCTCGTTTACACGTAGTAGAGTTTAGAGGATTCGAAAAATTTGTACAAGGGAGACCTTACTGGGAAGTTCCTGCATTAGTACAGCGTCTCTGCGGAATATGCCCTGTAAGCCATCACTTGGCTGCAGCAAAAGCTCTTGATGTAATAGTAGGAGCAGGCACAGGTCACGGACTAACTCCAACAGGAGAGAAGATGAGAAGACTTATGCATTACGGACAGTTTTTTCAGTCACATGCATTACACTTCTTCCATTTAGCTTCTCCTGACCTTCTTTTTGGAGCAGACGGCGACCCTGCAATAAGAAACGTAATAGGAGTTGCTCTGGAGCATAAGGACCTTGCAGTACAGGGCGTTATGATGAGGAAATACGGGCAGGAGATAATTCAGGCAACAGCAGGAAAAAAAGTACACGGCACCGGAGCAATACCGGGCGGTATAAATAAAAATCTTTCTGCTGCCGAAAGAGACACTTTCCTTAAAGGTGCTGATCCTCTAAACATAGACAAAATGATTGCATGGTCGCAAGGTGCATTAGAATTTTTTAAAGGCTACTATGCCAAAAATAAAGACTTCATTGACAACTTTGCAGTTTTCCCGTCTTCACACTTAAGTTTAGTAAGAAAAGACGGAGCGCTTGATCTTTATCACGGCGTACTCCGCGCAGTTGACTCCGAAGGCAAAAAAATACTAAATGATGTTGATTGCCAGGATTATGCTAAGGTTATTGCAGAAGAGGTTAAGAGCTGGAGTTACATGAAGTTCCCATACTTAAGATCAATAGGTAAAGAAAAGGGATGGTACACAGTAGGACCTTTAGCTCGTTTAAATGTCTGCGATTTTATTCCTACTCCTCTTGCACAGAAAGAATTTGAAGCTTATAAGGCGCTTACAAACGGCAAGCCAAATCACATGTCTATGCACATGCACTATGCGCGGTTAATTGAGCTTCTGCACTCTGCTGAGGTAATAAAGGACCTCCTTAAAGATTCAGATTTACAGAAAAAAGACCTTGTTAAAAAAGGTAAAAAGCAGAAAGAAGGTGTTGGTATTGTTGAAGCTCCTCGCGGAACACTCTTCCATCACTATAGAGTTAATGCAGATGATCAGGTTACGATGGGGAACCTCATTGTTTCTACAACAAGTAATAATGAGCCTATGAACAGGGCTGTTAATTTTGTTGCAAAGAGCGCCTTTAATGGGAAGAAAGAAGTTACTGAAGGTATGATGAACAGAGTTGAAATGGCAATAAGAGCTTATGACCCTTGTTTAAGCTGCGCCACACATGCTCTCGGACAGATGCCTCTTGAAGTTACGCTTGTTGACTCAAAAGGAGCCGTTATTGATACAAGAAGGAAATAGACTTCTTGAAAGATAATAGGATTTATATTTATGGTTTTGGAAATCCGGGCCGTCAGGACGACGGCCTGGGACCAGCCATTATAGACAGACTTGAGCAGGATAATATTGCCGGAATTATTACAGACAGTAATTATCAGCTTAATATTGAAGACGCCCACAATATCTCTCAAAGCGATGTGGTTATATTTGTTGATGCATCAATTGATGCCGAAGAACCGTTTACATTTAAAAGAATTGAACCCTCAAATGAAATAACCTTTACAACACACAGTATGGCTCCCGAATCTGTTATTGCTCTTTCCAAAGAAATATATGACAAAGACATTGAAGCATATGTTATGGCAATCAGAGGCTATGAATGGGAGTTTAACGAAAAATTCTCTCAAAAAGCAGCCCATAACTTTAATGAAGCATATATTTTTTTAACAGGGAAGATAAAAGAATTGTTAGTGTGAAGAGTGAAGTTGTTGGCGAGAATTGACTAAGCAGGGAATACCGGTAAATCAGACAGCAATGGACTTATTCAGAAAGGAGATACAATTCCAAGCGACAGAGTAAAGTTTAAATTGAAAAAATAAAAACATTAGATATAGGCAGGGGGGATAAATGACAATAGAAGAGAGCCAATATTACTATACAGTAGTAGATGGAGACAGCTTAACAAGGATAGCAGATAAGCATGGATTAAAACCAACAATAGATTGGGCAAGAAAGATATGGGAAGACAGTAAGAATTCATGGATGCATACAGAATCAAATAAATATGGTTCAAAGTCCAAGAGACAATTACATATTGGAAATAATAGGTATGAACTTTATGATCATTTAAGATACGAACCCGGTTATGGAGGATATGAAGATCTTCATCAGATAATCTTATATAGCGGTGAGAAGATTTGGATACCCGAAAGAGTAGAAGGGGAACGTATCCGCCATGAGATAACAGATGATGAGTTGATAAACGGTTTTAGACCTGAGTTTGGCAGGAGGTATCTGTTAGTATTTCCGGCAATCAAGTTACAGTTAGACATGGAAGACGGAACATATTCAGAAGATGATAAATATACTCTATACGGATATGATGATAAGGACGAATTGATATATAAAAGGACTTTAACTGTAAAAGAAGATAGTGAAGATAATAACGGGATTAAGGAATTAGTATTCAATGCAACACCAACATGTTTAAAGTATACGCTTGAGATAACATCAAGAACTGGTGATAAGAAAAAGGTTGAAACAGCGGAGCTAATAGCAAATAAAATATTTAACATGAAAAACAGGTTAAAATAGAAAATATTTCTATCAATTAATTTTAAATAAATATACAAAACAAATCGGAGGAAGGATGACTGATACCAGAATACAAGACTTGGTTGCGAAAAAAAGTAAAGATGGCTTTGTTGTTAGATACGATGATGAAAAATATGATAAAATAATTAAAGGACAAAACGGAAATAAGGTGTATGATTGGAAACAAAAAGATTTTGATATCAAAATGAATGATGAAGAACCGATACTTGGTACTAAAACAAAAATTGTTGGGAAAGGGCATAAACATTATTTTAAAGACATTTTTGAAGCAGAAAAATATCATAAAAGATTATATAGTAGAATATATAAAATGAAAAAATGGAATGATGGTATTGAATTATATGATTCACTTGCAAGTGAGACATATAAGAAGAAACTTAAAGATTTGGAAAGTTTATTTAGTGAAGAAAATTTATATTGCTATGATAGACTTTATTTAGGTAAAGCCGGTGATATCCCTTATATGCAAAGAGAGTATTTTAAAAGAGCGACTGTAAATACAATTCCGTCAGTAGGCTGCTTGATTACTTGTATTGCTGAAATAGTTTCTTACTATTTTGATATTTGGAAAACACCAAAAGCTGTTGATGAAGAACTGGATGAAATGGATTTTAACGCTCGGTTTGATTGGGAGAGAGGCTATATTAAAAATTCGGCTAATTTGAATACAAAATATGTAGTTGAAAATAAGTATGGTCTTGTATATAACGAGCCTAAAGATAATACAGCTAAAGATAATACGGCTGGAGATTATAAAGATATATTTAGGAAAGAGCTTGATAAAAGAGTTAAGGCAAATGAGCCAACAATTATACTATTAAAAAAAGGCAAGATGCATTTTGTTGTAGTTGTAGGCATTAGATATAAGGGGAAGGATGAATCAGGCAAACCGACACACTATATTATTAATGACCCCGGAGCAAGCTCTTCAAAGGAAGAGGTAAGATATATAAGTAGAGATACCCTGAAGAGTGAATATTGGGATAGAGATATTACAAAAATATACCCAATTGATAAAAGGTAAAATTCTTTGAGAGGATTAACATAAAAAGAGGTTAATAATGAAACAGACTAATTCGTATAAACAAAAGATATTTTTTTATTTGTCGGCAGTAATATTTTTATCATTAATTATTTCTTGCGGAGGTTTCTCTAAATTAAGTAACAGTAATATACCAGTAGATATTTATGTTGGCGGAAACAGCGGAGGAAAATACTCTGATGATAGAGTTGCGGTATATTGGAAGAATGGCGAAATGATACCGCTTGAAACAAAGCGTTCAAATGTTTTATCTATTGCTGTTGCAGGCAACGATGTATATATGGGCGGATATTATATAGATGGATATACCATTCAAGCAGATGGTTATAATGGTATCCCAAGAGCGTGCTATTGGAAGAACGGCAAGCGTGTAAGTTTAAGCAATGCAAAATACGGTTCGTCGGTTTATGATATATTTGTGTCAGGTAATGATGTATATGTATGCGGGTGGATTAGCAATAGAGAAGATGAAATATCCAGCGGCTATTGGAAGAATGGTAAATGGGTTGGTTTGGTTAAAGCCAAAGATGGTTCGTGGCTTGTGTCGATATTTGTGTCCGGTGATAATGTATATGCCTGTGGGCGTAGTAAAAATAGTGATGTAAAATGGAGGCCGGCTTATTGGAAGAATGGTGAATGGATTGAGCTTCCATCTCTTAATGAAAAAAAGGATGCATTTGCTAATTCAATATTTATAGCCGGAAATGATGTATATTTGGGCGGACATAGTTATAATAATTCAGGAATTAATATAGCCTGCTATTGGAAGAATGGTAAATTAATTGCGCTTCCGTCTCTTAGCGAAAATAAGGATGCATCTGTTTGTTCAATATTTATGTTAGGCAATGATGTATATTTTGGCGGATATAGTTATGATAATTCAGGAATTAGTATAGCTTGTTATTGGAAAAACGATAAAATAATCCCATTATTGTTATCTGAGTCTAAATGGTCAAGCGTGAATTCAATATTTGTATTTGGAAGAGATATATATGCAGTCGGGCTCATTCAAGGCAGTGACGGTTTTGATATTCCCGGTTATTGGAAGAATGGCGACTGGGTGAAGTTAGATGCAAAAGGGTACTACCCTTCAGCTAGTTCAATAGTTGTTGTTCCAAGACCAACGGTTCAATAGGAAGAACAACACAGCCACTACCCAGTCAGTTCTAAACTAAACAATTCCTAAAACGGAACTGTTCTTTAATACAAAAGCCAAGCACAATTACCAAAATTATACTTTTTTTTATCCGACATAATACCGAAATTATTAATAAATCTATTAACACCGGGGATATATATGAAACTAAAAGTTATACTTCTTGGATTATTACTGATATTTCTTAACAATGCAATCTACGCACAAGACAGCGGCGAACTATATACAGTCTCAGTCGGTAAATCTATCGGACTTGAAGATCCGAAAAAATTCTTTCCGCTGCTTGGATATTCCGTTCAATTTCCGGAGAATATATCCTCAAGCCACATGTTAATTGATATATCATTAGGAGTAGGCTTAACCAAAGAGGTCACTAAGGCAGAAGGAAAGACTTTAGAAGAAAAGATGACTGCCGCCATTGAAGATAACGATGCCCTTGCTATATTGAATAAGTATAATCCATTTAGACAAATGGCAGGATTCTACTCTAATAAAAACAGAAAATCCATAATTGTTGCTGCAACAATGCCGACTAAAGCATTTGAAGAAATTGAACGAAAAGAAAAGAATAAGACCAATTTTGACGATAAGCAGTCTAAAAACTTTATGATTGAGAATATTAAATGCTTTTGGTCTCAGCTTCATGAAGATAACAAATACCATTCATTGGTCTGGCACAAAGACGGAGTATCATATATGATTTTCCCAATTGAAGGTAAAGACTTTACAGTTGATGAAGCTGCAAATATTGCAAAAAAAATTATTGATGCCAATAAATAGACTAAATTGTATCTTGCATTATAAGGTTCATACCATCCTAATAATTTTTACTTGATTTAAAATCGGTCTATAGTAAAATCTATCAATTGCTATTTTTAAATACTCTGCTTTAATGAAATTAAGCAGTCAACTTGGAGGCATAGGGTGAAAAAAATTAAAATCTTCGCAGTAATTATAACTCTTTTTACAGCAGTTTCAGCATACGCTGAATATGAGGCAAGATATAATAAAAAGCAATCACCTAATGTACTATTTGATATTAATTTTGATGATCTTTCGCCATATTGGGGATTAAACTCAAGATATTCATTCTCCGATTCAAAGACATGGCTTGGCGGAGCAAGAGCAGGTCTTCTGATAGATCATAATTTTGCAATCGGACTTGGAGCAATGGGAGTTATACATTTCAAAGATACTGAGAAGCTTTTAAATGCCCCATACGATAGTTATTACAATAAAACAAGATTATATTATGGAGGAATGACGCTTGCATACTATTTCAATCCAAAAGATCTTATTATTTTCTCTGTAGGCAGCCTTATAGGCGGCGGACTTCTTCACTTTGACAAAAATAAAAGCGTAATCATTTTAAATGATGTAAATGACAAATTTTTTGTTGTTGAGCCTGAGATTAATGTCTTCTTGAATATAATACCATACTGCCGTATAGGGGTCGGTTCTTCATACAGATTTACAAAGGGACTCAATACTAATGGTTTAAATAAAGATTTCAGAGATTTTACAGTTTCAGCCTCAATAGAGATTGGTGTATTTTAACATATTTTTTCTCTATACATCTCCATTTTAATAATGTCTCAATAGAGATTGGTGTATTTTAACATATTTTTTCTATCAAGCTTTCGGAACTGTAACAGAAATTCCATTTTATGCCATTGCTGTACAGGTTAAACAATTAGTTACATAATACGTCATCGCGAGCCGTATTTAAGTTCACAGGTGAGAACAATGTAAACTCGGCGTGGCGATCCAGAAAGAAAGAATAAGAGAATAAAATGAACAATTCAAAACATGGATATGTATATATTCTCTTTAACAAAAGAAACGGGACATTATATACAGGCGTTACCTCAAATTTGATAAAGCGTGTATATGAGCATAAAACTAAAGTAAGTGGCAGCTTTACAAGTAAATATGAAATTGATAAGTTAGGCTATTATGAAACACACAGCACCATACTTACAGCGATAGAGCGTGAAAAACAGATAAAAAAAAGTCCAAGAAAAATGAAATTAGCCTTGATAGAAAGTATTAATCCTGAATGGATAGACTTGTATAATAAAATCATCTAACTGGATCGCCACGCCGAGTTTACATTGTAGTATTGACAAACTTAAAATCCGGCTCGCGATGACATCCAAAACATGAACAGATATAAACTAACAGATTGGCTTCCTACAACAAAAAAAGAAGCATTGCTTAGAGGATGGGACGATTTAGACGTCGTCTTATTTACAGGCGATGCATACATAGACCATCCCTCATTCGGAAGCGCAGTAATAGGACGAATTATTGAGAGCATGGGATTTAAGGTTGCAATGGTGCCTCAACCCAACTGGCAGGATGATCTCCGCGACTTTAAAAAGTTTGGCGTACCCAACCTGTTCTTTGCTGTTACATCGGGCTGCATGGATTCCATGATAAATCACTATACTGCAAATAAACGATTAAGAAAAGACGACTCATATACTCCCGGCGGTAAAGCAGGATTTAGACCTGACTATGCCGTATCGGTATATTCATCCATTCTAAAAAAACTGTTCCCCGATGTACCGATTATTGCAGGCGGCGTAGAAGCGTCACTGAGAAGATTTACACACTATGATTATTGGAGCGACTCACTTAAGCCTTCCATAATATCCGACGGTTCTATAGACCTTTTAGTATATGGTATGGGAGAAAAACCGATTATTGAACTTCTTGAATTAATGAAAAAGGGCGTGCCGTTTACATCTCTTAAAACAGTACATCAAACAGCTATAAAAGTACAGAGCCGGGATATGATTCCAATAAATAAAAATTGGGAAGATATGGAATTACACTCTCACGAGGAATGTCTTTTGGAGAAAAAGAAGTTTGGAGAAAATCACATTATCATTGAGAGATATTCTTTAAATGATAATACAAGGCTTATTCAAAGATACGGAGATTCATATATTATAATAAATCCAAAACAGAAAGAGTCTCACAGCGACAATATAGATACAGCCTTTGACCTTCCATATACGCGTCTTCCTCACCCTAAATATAAAGATAAGGGCGTTCCTGCATATGATATGATACGCCATTCAATTACGCTTCACAGGGGATGTTTCGGAGGATGCAGTTTCTGTTCAATAACAATGCACCAAGGTAAAAGAATACTAAACAGAACAGAAAAATCGATATTGCAAGAATTGAAAAAAATAACGGAACTGGAAGATTTTAAAGGATATATATCAGACATGGGCGGACCAACTGCAAACATGTACATGATGAAAGGCGAAGACCAGTCTAAGTGTAATAAGTGCCTCAAGCCTTCATGTTTGTTCCCGAATATTTGCGGCAATCTTGTTTATGATCATAAACCGTTAATAGATATATATTCAAAGAGTGAAAAAACTAACGGGGTAAAAAAAATATTCGTATCAAGCGGAATAAGATACGACCTGATACTCAGCTCCGACCATAAAAAAAGCGAAAGATATTCATGTATGGAGTACATTGACAGAGTTGTCAGAAACCATACCTCAGGGAGATTAAAAGCCGCTCCAGAGCATACATCCGACCATGTACTTAAACTTATGAGAAAACCGTCATATACTCTGTTTGAAAAATTCAAATCAATATTTGATAAAATCTCAAAAGAAGCAGGACTAAAGCAGCAGATCATTCCATACTTCATATCGTCTCATCCCGGATCAAAAATTGAGGATATGGCGGAACTTGTCGCTGTTACAAAAAAGTCAAGGTATAAGTTGGAACAGGTACAGGACTTTACGCCAACGCCAATGACTCTGTCGTCAACGATTTATTACACAGGGATTGATCCATATACCGGATATGAAGTTTATTCTGCAAAGAGCAAGAAGGAGAGAGATGCTCAGCGGAGGTTGATTTTTTGGTGGAAATAGAATTTTCTCTTGACTTTTGTATATATTCATGTATATACTATTCATAGGAGAATTGAAGAGATGCTTACAACAAAAGTTTTCAAAAGTGGGAATAGTCAGGCAATATTTATTCCAAAGGAATACCAAATTGACGCCGACGAGCTATTTATCAATAAAATCGGCAATACTATAGTTATTTTCCCAAAAAACGATCCATGGGAAATATTTAAGGAAAGCCTCACTGGTTTTTCGGATGATTATTTTGTTGATGGTAGAAATCAACCTAAAATACAAGAACGGGAAATAGAATAATGTATCTATTGGATACAAATATTTGTATTTACATCATAAATAAACGTCCCTCTAAAATAATAGATAAAATAAGCAGCTTGAATCCATCAGAAATAAAAATATCATCAATAACCATGGCAGAAATGGAATATGGAGCATCAAAAAGTGACAATCGGGAAATGAATAGAAACGCATTAACAAGATTTCTGTCATCATTTGAAATTATCAATTTCGATCCAAAAGATGCAGAAATTTATGGAATAATTAGAGCCGAATTAGAACGGAGTGGAAATATTATTGGACCATATGATATGCAACTTGCAGCTCAAGCATTAAGATGGGACTATATTTTTGTAACCAATAATACAAAAGAATTTCAAAGAATCAATAAGTTGAAATTAGAAAATTGGATATAACTCTTGCCCTCTGTTAATTGCCTTCATATACTCTGTTTGAAAAATTCAAATCAATATTTGACAAAAGTTAATGGAGCAAGCATGGTCGCACCGCTTGGTGTTTATTTAGTAAGCTTTTTGATATACTCAGCCAAGAGAAATTCCAAAAAATTTCTTGTATCTTCATCGATATTCAGTACAGGCAGGTATTTTTTTAGCAATGTGTAATCTATTCTTTCTTCTTCCTGCAGCCCATAGTTTAATTGCTGTTCTAATTTCCAAATTGCATATTGATCGGAATTTTTTTGCAAGCGAGTTGTATCAGTTGACCAGTTGCGCATAATACTTAAATTTACTCCACACTTCGCATACTATTAGCGACAGGTGCGAAACCTCCTGATTTTAGTATATTATCGTTGTCCGGATAATAAAAAATGTCAATAAAAATTTTTCTCTTAATATTATTATAATGGTTAAAGACACATAGATCTAAGCCTATGGTCATCTAATCATTAACCATTAACCGCTAACAACCCCCATATCTAAATTCAAACACCATATTCCAGAACCATTTTTTCTCTGTCGGATTTTCATTGTATTGTATAAAACAGTTGTCTCCATTGATCTTATCAAGCTCTATCTCGCATTCCCCATATTTTACAAGCTCGTCTCTTACTCTATTTAATAACGGCAATGGCGAGACTATGGGTATATCTGAAATTATCTTTAATCCGTCAAATCTTTGCTCTGGTAAAATTTTCTTTATCCCATCTTTCTTTTTTATTGATGCAATCTTTTTAAAGATATCATCATTTGAAGCGCCGCAGTATATAAAAAATTCATCTTTAGACTTATTGTCTGATGAATAAGAGAGTAATAATAAAAATATCCCTTTAGGCTCAACTTTCGGGAATAGAACGGGAATATCCTTTAATGACTCAATCTCCAAATCTTCATTATACCGAACGGCAAATGCTCTTATATCAATCTTATCCTTATAAAAATTCAGCGTTTCATAAAATTTAAAATCAGTGTGGTAGTTTGGAATAAATTTTTCAATAGAGCTCTTTAAGACAAAAAAAATTAATTTACCCTTTCCCGAATCTGCAAGCGCTCTTATATGCTTAGCCGCCCTTGAACTTACGGCATCAGGGAATGAACCTATGCTTTTATAAAACAGTGTACATGACTTAATCTCAATAAAGAAATCTTTATCATTAAATCCCACATGAAAATCGAATCTATGATTCTCATACGCCGGTTCTTTTTTTATTATATCATATTGAATAAGCTCCGGGACTTTTCTCTCTTCAAAGAGCTTATACATAAGTTTATTGCTATATGCCGAATCTATCATCACAGGGAACGAATCATCTATTATATAAAGTATTTTGTATTTAAACTTCGTGTTAATCTCAGAGAGAAGGACCTCGGTTCTCGGAAGGGCAAGTTCTGACAAGCGTCCAGTATTTGGCACATATACTCTGATCCTCTCGCCGTTTAAAGAAACCTCTGCAACAAATCTATTGACCCTCTTTATCAGAACAGCTTTGATTAGATGTTTAGGATATGTTATCATTGTCGGAACAGATTGCAGTTGTTAGGGCACAAAATTTTGCGCCCTTACTGATGTCTGCACTGTGTATTATGAAACAATGTGAACCGCCCTTATCTATCGTAAAAAACCGGTTTTCTCTTTTCAATGAATGCGTTTACAGCCTCATTCTTGTCTTCGGTGCTGAAACAGTAAATGGACTGCGCCTGTTCAAACATAAGCGCTGCATAAGTATTCCCTTCGGCAGCAACATTGACTCCTATCTTGCCGAATCTTATTGCAGACGGAGGGAGGTTTGATATTCTTTTTGCTAATTGAAGCGCTTTTCCGTCAAGTTCTTCAGGTTTAACAAGATACTCAACAAGTCCTATCCTGTATGATTCGGCAGCATCTATCATCTCCGTACAGAGTATAAGTTTTTTTGCCTGACCAATTCCAACAAGCTTTGTTAATCTTGTAGTACCCGTTTGATCTGCAGTTAATCCGAATTTTACCTCAGGCAGCGCCAATGTAGCTCCCTCTGCTGCAATCCTTATATCACAGCTTAGAGCTAATTCAAGTCCGCCGCCAAGGCAGAATCCCTTAATTGCAGCAATAACAGGTATGTTTATCTCTTGAAATCTGCTGAATGTTCTTTGTAAAAAGTTAAGCTTATCCTTTACAAATCTTGCATCAACTGTTTTTAAAAGCGCCAGGTCCACACCGGCAGAGAAATGCGCGCCTGACGAACAGACAATAACTGCTCTGAGCTGGTTATCTTTGGATATCTCCTCTTGAAGATCGGCAAGGGTCGTAACAAAATCTGAGCTCATGAGATTAAGACCGGCAGGATCGCAAAAAGTTATTGTGGCTATATGGCCGTCTTTAGTAAGCTTCATTACAGGTTCGCTCATAAAATTACCTCTTTATTTTATAATTCAACACGAATCTTGTAGATCGTTTTGGATAGATTACATGTTAAATGATTTTAATCAATATACAAGAAATAAAAATTATTATTTCAATTTTTTTATCTATAATTTTTTTATATTTAATGCGACATAATATTAATTTTTGCCCTTCTTAAACAATCTCTGCCAGTAAGATATTTCCTCTTCGCTGACCAATGGATTTTCTTTTTCAACGCTTACCCGTTTAAGTTCCTGTTCCTCTAAAAATTCAAGCTTTGCCGAGTTCATCAAATCTGCAAATCTTTCACTGGTAATATTTTTTGCGCCGAATCTGTTTATGTAAAATATAATATCCTTATCAGATGTAACAACAGTTGTCATTTTCGGATTTATATCCTTCTTTATAAACTGCTTAATTAAATAATCGGCAGAATAATCCAAAGAGTAGTAAACATCAATCTTCCCGACTTTTTCACTGACTGTTTCAACACTCTTATCTTTTTTCCCGTCAAAAACTACACGTATTGCAGTTTTCTTAATATTTTGATATTCTCTGAGCTTATCTAATAATCCTGCCCGCGCAGAGTTGAGTTGGCTGTAATACATCTTTGCTTCCAAGTCGGGAAACTTATATATAAGGTTAAAACCATCAATTAAAAGCGACACAGCAATCCCTCATAGTTATTCTTCGCATATAAAATTCTATCTATCAAGTTCTATCTATCTATCTATCTATGAAATTCAACATAAGTTTCTTTTACGGAAAACCCGTTATTAGAAAAAAAATTTACAATTTTATAACTATTCTTTAACGGAGACGTTAAAAATTTTTCAACGCCTTTCTCTTTTGAAGCTGCAACAGATAATCGCAGCAGCTCGCTCCCAATTCCGTTTTTTCTAAAACTCTCATTAACCATAATCCAATAAAGATGCGATTTTTCATTTTCTATTGAACTAAAAATAAATCCGATAACCTTTTTTTTTCTCAGAACAGCAAAGCATATTGCCCCTTCCGACACAAATACATCAGCAATATTCTCACTATTCCATGCAAAGGGCAGACCGGTAAACTCCGGTTCGTTTAAACCTTCCAAATATATTGAATGAAGATCTTCCTCTGTAACTTTTCTAAAAATAATATCCTTTTGCGGCTTTATCACTGACCTATCAACCTTACGAAATTTTCTGTTATAGATTCTTCAAGTTTAGGAAGAGATACCTTCTTAGAATTTGCAACGAATTTATAAGTATGCTTTACCATTTCGGGCAGATTTGACTTCCCTCTTTCGGGCTCAGGCGTTAAAAACGGAGAATCCGTCTCTAATAAAAGTCTATCAAGCGGAACATATTTTACAGCATCATGTAATTCAACGGCTTTCTTATAAGTTACGTTCCCTGCAAAGGATAATACAAAGCCCATGTCTAATACGAGTTTAGCAGCTTTAGAATCTCCTGCAAAACAATGCATTATTCCGTAATAATATTTTTTATCCTTTAAAATCCGAATTGTCTCATCCATAGCGTCACGGCAATGTATAATTAATGGAAGTTTATGCTTCTTTGCAATATCTATCTGCGCTTCAAATGAAGCCTTTTGCATCTCCTCAGGCTGATGCATTCTATAATAATCCAGCCCGCATTCTCCAATCCCAAGCAGCAGTTTACTAAACTTACCCTTCATTTCACTATCCGCAAAATCTGACAGAGTCTTTAATTCATTCTCCGTTGCTTTTGATGAAGGATGTATCCCCAGAGTATAAAAAATTCCGGCTTCGGAATTTCTCTTTGCAAAGTCCCTTGACCATATAAAATCCCTTTCTTCAACAGAGACCTGTACGGCATACTCCATATTATTATATTTAAGAGACCTTAAAATATCCTCTTCGGATTTTGTTTTATCTTTTAATATCATATTAAAATGTACGTGTGAATCTATAATCATTATTAATCCTTTTGATCCGTCCTATTATGCGAAGTCGCGCTTTCTATTTATATAGTCTTTTAGTTCTTCAATGTTTTCCAATTCTTTTAATAATTCCTGTATGGAATTTTTGGATATTGCCCATATCCTTTCTGCCAATATTTCTCCATAGTCATGTGCCAATTTATTCCTTAATCCTATTATATTCCCCCACGGTATATTTACCATATTATCTTGAGTCTCTTTACTTATTTTATTAGCGGCTTGTCCTATAATTTCCAATTCTCTTTCTACCGCCAATTTTCGCATTTTGTCTTTTTCAAATTCATAAAATCCTATTCCTTTTGTGAATTCTTCAATATCCATAATGCAATCAACAATATCTATAAAAAATGATAAATCATTTTCACTAAGCAACATATATTATTTCCCGTGTTGACAGTATTCTTTTTTTCCGTATAGGATTTTTCAAAGATTCTTTTTCTACAATATCAACTTCCCGATTTAGTAATAGGGAAAATTCTTTTTCCAATTCCATTATATCAAACAAAGTTATTTTTGAATTATGCTCAAATGATACAAGAATATCTACATCACTGTTTTGTGTAAAATCATCCCGAATTGATGAACCAAATATTGACAATTCGATTATATAATATTTTTTACATAAATTTACTATATCATTATAATTAAAAAGAATACCTTTTTTCTGTAACTTTTTTATTGTTTCCATAATAATCCTATTGAAAAAATTTTCATCGGTCTCATCCTGTTTTTCTCATGCAATCATCCTCCAGTCATTGGGAAACAATAATACAGTTCATTATTAAAAACTCCTCCCTCATCAGACCGGAACGGATTATAGTAAACTATACAATGTGTCTCTCACAAAATGAGCATCTTATCTCTCAAGCCTAACCTACGCTTTTGCTTTCGCCTTTGATAATTCCATGCGCATTCTCTTTCTCTCTTGCGCTTCGTTATTTCTTCTTTTTTCTTCATCAGTCTCTATAATAATCTGATTTATTGTTTTAGGCTTATGATTTTCATCAAGGGCAACAAATGTTAAATATGCAGAACCTGTATGCCTCACATTTCCAGTAACGACATCCTCAGCTTCCACTCTTACGCCGATCTCCATAGACGTTTTCCCTACATAATTGATGCTTGCGCTTACTCTTAAAAGATTGCCAATATATACGGGAGAATGAAAATCCACTCTGTCAATAGATGCCGTAACAACATTCGCACCTGTATGCCTCATTCCTACTACGCCTGCAGTATTGTCAATGAGCTTTAAGATAACGCCTCCATGAACATTACCTGCCAAGTTGGCATCCTGCTGAGTCATCTGCTGAACTACAGTAACGCTGGTTGCTTTCACTTTTTTGCTTTCCATAATAAACCTCAAAAAAATTATTTAAATTTTGAATATATTATCTCATTATAAATATAATAAGTATGAGAATATTTGTCAATAAATATTGAGAGAGAAAAAGCGGATTAATTCACTATAAGTTTATCAGTATCTTTTTCGATTCCTTAGCAGCATTTGCTCCTGTACTTTTTTTAAAAATTGAAACTATCCCGGCAGAGTCCGAACCGCCGATAAAAATCCCATATCCATAGTGATTATTTGTCCCTGCAATAACAGTTCCGGTTTTGCCCCATAAACTCTTTTGAGATTCGCTGTCTTTATCTTTTGCAGTACCGTCTATAAATGTTTTATGCAGAGCGTTAAAAATCATAACAAATTTTTCCGAAGAATGTTCCGTATTTTTTGCATAAATAAATCTGTTCAATTTCATTAAACCGGTTACGCTTATTGTTACATTAAAATTTAATCCGGCTAATATATATGGAAAATCGGATTTGTTATTAATCTCAGGTATATGCAATTTAATGCCATACTCTGCAATAAATTTAGAAAGCCATCTATTAAAGTCGTCCCTGTCTATGTATCTATAGAGCGATGCAAAATATTTATTACACGAATGAGACAGAGCATTAACCAAGTTCATTCTGCCGTGACCTTTTTTATACCAGCAATACTCAGGCATAGCTTTATCATCGTGCTTATCCGTGCATGTATATATATGATTATAAAACAGATCTGTTCGTTCATACGCCAAGTATATTGCCGCAAATAATTTGAAAATAGAACCGCACGGTATAATCCTGTTTCTGAAAGAATCTTTTAAATTACTTCTAATTGTTTCTTCGGTAGTATAATCAAAGACAATATAGTGAAATCTATAATCAACGGTATCATTATCTGCTTTGTATTGAATATCCGGATAGTAATGTTCAAGTATCTCATAACGCGAATAGCCTCTCTCTGCAAGTTGAACCGCTCCTTCAAGACTCATGCCTGCGCCATGCCCAAGCCCGGAGCCGTTGAATATATAATCACCGTTTTTATTTGCTAAAACATAATTGTTGCTTTTAATAAAATTCCAGCCCTTTACTCTATTGATTTTAAGACGAAAACTTTCAGGAGATACCTCTTCATCGCCTGCGCTTGTTGAAATAAATATTAACTCCCTCTCTCTGTCATACTTAATATCTTTTAATGAGACCGGTCTCTCCTTATACAATATATCCATGAGTTCAATCTCAGCGATAGACGCTTCCCAGCGCTTAAAATTATTTCTGCTCAGTACAAAATTCTCCGAAAAGATTACATCCTTTGGCGGCGGATAGACTCTCTCCTTATTATTGAATATATATTCGGTAAAGAGTCTGCCGCCGCTTGACGAATGAAAAAAGAGTCCGTCCTTTATATTATCTGTTTTAACGGATATGTCATCGCGAAAAGTCTTTCCGCTTAATCCTCTATATGTCTGGCAGCACGTAAGATCGCAAAAGTCATATCCATTGTGTTTGTTCTTCAAATATGGGAATTCTGATCTTGCTTTAATAATATACGCAAGAGAGTAAAGCGCTTCTAAATTCTGCTCGGGAATATAACCAAGTTCGCTCCATGCCGAATCTAAGGCATATTGATCAACATCCTCTTCAATTGAAAATTCAACCAAGTCTTTATTTGCATTGATAAAAAGCGGGAGCGGATATGTTCGCTTCTCTTCATTTAATTCAAATATAAAGAGAGACCTTATTTTTTTTGGATAGATTATTAAATTACTGTTTTTAATAATTCTATCATCGCCTTTTATTATAAAAGAATTGTTTACAAAAGAGAGAGATAATTTTTTACAATAAACTCTTCTGCCGTCTATATCAATATCGCTTCCGCCGGGGAACGACAATTCTATAGAACCTATATCTCCGCTCTTTAGTAATTTTACATATTTTAAAAAAATAAGTATTTTTACTTTACTGCTCTTCTCTGACTTTTCGCCGTTTAGTCCCGTAAGAAGAGCAGTAAAAATGATAACACAAAACAGACAAAGGCTAAGATTCCCTTTATTTCTGTTTCTCATCTTGAACGTCTAATGCCGCAGGCAGAGACCACCCTTGAATACTCTCTTCATACATACATTCAATCCTCGAAGGTCTCATCATAAAAGACCCGGGAAGCTCAGCGCGCATTATATATGCTACTTCATATTCTCTATTTTTTTCGATATTAGTAAAAAAGAATACCATCCTGTTATCTCTTCTCTCAATATGTGAGTATGATTGATATTCGTTATAGGCGCTCTCTTTCACTACCTCAAAACCTGCCGGGAGGAAATCCTGCAAAATCATATATCCGAACTTATCCACCGCTTTAAATTTAATCCTTACTAATAATTCATCTCCCACATTTATCTTACTCTTATCATCAATATTCTGAGGCACAAGGTACTCCTGCATCTTCATATCCTTAACCCTGTTTAGATATGATATTTCTCTCCTTGCAGTAACTCCATTAGAAAGAGCCTCTATGCCGCTCTTCTCGGATTTAAATAATGAGAATACACCCTTAGGTTTAAAGTATAGAATACCTCTTAATGCTGCGGAATATGTTGTATGCGAAGAATCTGTTCCTGTCGCAGTGAGTTTATAGCTGTCTGATTTTTTATTTTTATCTAATTTAATCTCCTTCTTAAGAGAACCCGGCGCGGAGTTAACGTTGTATGATATTTTCTCTAACCTCTCTCCATTCAATGAAAATTCAACTTCACCGGACTCTTTATAGCTCATACTATTTGCCGTAAGGTAATCGCAGAGTGCAAGGATTACTGTCCCCGATTCCTTCGTTGAACCCCAGTAGCCGTCTTTAAATCTCTTAGAGATCGATGCAACAGCCTGAGAGACTAAGGAAGATTTATCGCCGGAGCTTACTAAAGCGGACAGTACATGGGCTGTAATCTCTGTGTTGCTTCCGGGCCAATCCCATGACTGACCCTGTGCCGCGCTCCAGTATATGCCGTAAGAATCACGCTGTGAAGTTTCCTGTATCTTTTTATTAAGCAGCTTTAAAGCATCATTAACTTCAGCTTCTACATCCCTCTGTAAAACGCCCTTCCCTTTAATATTGTTTACAGCTTTAATCAAATTAGCCGCTTGATACGGACCTAAATCCTTAGAATTTGCTACCCTTTTAAATACTGTGTAATTAAACTTTTTATATAATGAGTTTATGTAGGTTAAATAAGCTAACTCGTTGCTGCTCATCTTACTCGGAGATTCAAATATACGATTCAAAGCGGTCTGCCCATTATTTAATACGCTATCGCTTACTTTATATCCGAATCCCTTTGCTTTAAAAAGTGAAAATATTGCAAAGCCTGTAGTATAGACATTACCTCTATCGCCTTCCCACCAGCCCCATGTGCCGTCGTAGTTTTGAGCCTTTTCCAAGCGGCTGATACCCTCCGGTATCATTGTATTAAGGTTCTTTTTAAGTTCATCGGGAATCACTTGAGAATAGTTCCCGGAAGAGAGAAGGTTTTGCATTGCAAGTATAGGTATTATTTTATTGATTGTTTGTTCAACACATCCGTATGGATACCTGCTCAAGTATTCTACCGCTTTAATCATCTGCATAACAGGCGACGGATTAACATAAAGTATTATCTCCTCAGGGACAAATTCAAAATCGTCGCTCCCTTTAACAGGTTTCAGCACAATCTCCCTGTTATTCTGCATATCTCCTGCGCCTGATATTACATAGCTTAAACCGCGTTTTTCAACAGGAATTGTATGTTTAACCGCGTCGCCCTTATTCCCGGATGTTGATTTAAATTCAAGAGCAACTGCGCTTTTATCTTCGGGAACCGTAAATGTATAACTTTTACTTGCAGAACCAAACTCAGGGAGACTCATCTTAAAGTCTTTATCAGCCTTAACAACCTTGCCGTCAATCTTCATCTCTGTTGTTATTTCACTCATGCCAGAATCTGTGTTATTATTAACAATCCCTATAATTCCTATTTTATCTCCTTCAACAAAAAATCTGGGCTTACCTATCCGTGCAATAAGATCCATAGTAGATAGAAATTTTTCCCTCACCTCGCCCATTCGTCCTTTAAGATCATGACCGCGCGCAGTAAGCCTCCATGTTGTAAGGTTATCCGGAAGAGTAAATGAGATAGCAGCTTTTCCATCCTGGTCTGTCTTGATATTTGCAGTCCAGAAGGCAGTATCTTTAAAATTTTCTCTGACCTTAACCTCTCCGTCTTTTCCGCTTCCTGCTAAAAGCGTTATGGGATATGAATATGTAGTAATGACCCAGTTTGAAATCTTTGAATAGAAGAAACCTGAAATTTCAGGCGTTGCATCATATCTGATATAATAGATAGATTCATCTACCGCTGATAATGAAAGGTCTGCAGATACGGGTTTACCCGCAGAATCGACTACAGTAATACCTATATTAGCTTTATCGCCCGGAAGATATTTTGCTTTATCAGGCTTAAGCGCAATGTCAAGCTTAACGTCTTCTACAGGTATTGTAACTTCGCTTCTTGTAGTATATAGTGCTCTCCCTCTCTGCATAACGCCGTTTATAAAAAGATTCGGAGCAAGTTTTGTATCTATATCAAATGTTACGGACACAGCATGTTTATCCATTTTAATGACCTTTGTTTGATAAACATCTCGTCCTTCAAGTGACAGCATAACGTAAGAATCCGTAAATTTACTTTTAACCAAACATGTAATCTTGCCGCTCTTCTCCAGAGACGTTTTATTGAGGGTAACCTCAAGTTCTCTATATTTTGCGTCTTCGCTGCCGCCATAGTCGCTGTATATCCATATAACCTTCGAGCCTGTTATATTATTATTCCTTGAGTCAACACCTTGCGCTACAAGATTATACTCGCCATAGCCGTTAAAGTCGCGGGGAAGAGAAATCACGCCGTTACCATCCTTATCGGTAGTTATCTTCTTTGAAAAGAATGGTCTGCTGTCCTGCACATAGACCCTTTGAACAGGTTTCCAAATATACTTAAACAGTTTTATTTCAAGGCTAGCGCTGACCGGCTTACCTGCATGCGTTGCAGTAAATACTTTAATATTCTTATCGCCCTTAGCATCAAAATAGTTTTCCTCAGGATTGAGTTTTATAAAGTATTCTCCGCGTCCCACTCTGACAGTCTTACTTGTTGTTATTGTTATATTCGATTTATCCGTAACAGACGCCTCAAGCGTAATCTCCCTGTCGTATGGATAATTTCCGGATGCAACTTTTATCAGAGCAGCGCCCCCTGCATCCGCATACTTCTCACCTTCAAGCTTAATCCTTGAATATGAACTGCTGCGGTTATATGTCTCGTCATAGCTGTTGTCCATATCTTCAATCTTTTTTTCAAAAATCGTATATTTAACAAGAGCGCCGTTAAGCGGAGCGCCGAAAAAATATTTAGCCTCAACTTTAAACTCTGCCATATCGCCATTGATGAAAAAGTCCTTTGACGGAATTATATCAATTTTAAATTCCGGTTTTCTATACTGCTCAACATAAAATGACCCGCTCCCATAAAGGTTATCCTCCGAAAAACCGGCTTTGATAGTAAAATATCCAAGGCTAAAATTCTGCGGTATCTGTACTGATCCGTTTGCAGTTCCCCACTCATCAAGGTTCAAACGACCTTCGGCGAGCTTCCCATCGGAACTATATGTCTGTATTGAGTAGTATAGAGTCTTGTTTTTAATCGGTTTAAATTTACCGTCGAGCGTCTTGGCGATTATCTTAAAGAAGAGTTTGTCTCCGGCTCTGTAAACCGGTCTATCGGTGTATATATACAGTTTATCCTTTTCCGAAGCATAATAGTTTGACGAACCGCTTGCGCAGATAGAGTAACTCCCCTCATCCGATACTGCAAGCATATACATCTCTTTTTGCGACGAAAGTTTTCCTGTGTATATGCCGTTCTCATCTGTTTTCCCTTTGGCTAAAACCGTTACAGGCAGATTTTCCAAAAGGAATAATTCGCGGGCTCCATCATAATCATATTCATTATTATTATCATCTCTATCCTTGAGCTTTTCATTGTAAAATATAACGGAAATGTTTTTCAAAGGCTTATTCAGCACAAGGTCGGTAACATACGCAGTAACAGACTCAGGCGATCTTTTAAGAACTACGCCGACATTTGTAACTGTAAAAAACTGGCGCGCCGAAGTATTCCCGCTGCCCTTTACTTCAATACAGTAACCGCCGGCAGGGAGAGGTTTATTTACCTTAACCGTATAATACATCCACTCATACGGATCAAAATTTTTGACAGATTCATCCCACTCCGTAACAGTCTTTAAACCCGAAGCGCCGGGATTTAAGGATTCCGGATCTCTTGCTCCTCCTATGAGTATGCTCGCAGGTACCTGATATATTTTAACATGAACAGTATCAAGCCTGAGACTTCTAAGATTAAACTCAATCTCATTTCCCGGAGTAAATGTATATCTGTAAGAATAGACCCTGATCTCGGGAGATTTTGCCTCAATATCAAAGTTAAGTCCGCTTACATTCTTACCTTCGGTTACGGTTATATTGGTCTTTTCGATTTTATTAAATCCCTGATGGGATAGTATTAAAGTATATGTCCCGGGTTTAATATCTTCCAGTTGAAATGATCCGTCCTGAAAACTTTCATTAGAGTAGTTATATCTTCCCGATGCCGTAACATTTATATTTACAGCAGGTGAATTAATATCCTTGATATTAATCTTCCCTGATATTACTGCAGGCTTATACATGACCATAGCCAGATTAAATGATTCACCCTCTTTTATATTATTCAGACTTGCGCTCTCTGCAATATACCCGGATTTACTGAATGTAACCATATAGTGTCCGGAAACGAGCTTATCTATTTTATAATTTCCATTGTTGTCGGATTTAACAAATCTTGGATTGAACGTAGATGAGTTGTAATAATAATCTCTGTTTACCTTAATCTCAACATCGGATAATGGCTTTCCGCTGCTGTCTTTAATAGTTCCGGTTATAATAGATTCGGGCTTAAGCCTTATATCATTCTTCACACGCGATAGACTGGCAGTTTCGGTATATGAAACATATCCGGGAGCCGTAATCTCAATATCATATTTTATATAGGCTATAAAATCATTTATCTTATAATAACCGTTTCTATCCGTTTCTGTTTTATAATAGCCCACACCCCTGCTTGCATTCTTGAACTCAACCGTTGCGCCTTTAACAGGCTTGCGTGTACTGTAATCGGTTATAGTTCCTTCAATGTACGATTTTTCAAGCTTAGGTAAATTGTCCGTATAAACAGTATTGCCATCTTCGTTTACTACTCCGTCAGAAAACGCGCTGTCTATAAATATACTCCCGATAAAAAGTAAACAAGAAACAAATAATAATTTCAATCGTTTCATTCTATTCTCCTCCATAAAAAACTGTCTTTATTTAATTGTAACTCCTTTGAATTTATAAAATCTACACTGGGAATTACCTGTAAGTTTCATTACTCTGGAAATTGTCCTGTACTCTGCAGGAACTATTACCAGCTTTGATAAATCTTCACACTCAATAAAAAGACCATAGTTTGATATGTCAACACTATTAATATCATTGACAGGCTCAATATTAGACGCTATTGTTAAAATTATCTCCGTATCTTTAAATTCATGTTTTTCAAGGGGTTCATATCTCGGATCATACGACAAAGCTCCCTTAATATAATCCCTTAGTATGGCGTAGAAAGAACTTTTATTGTGATTAAAAGCGCCAAAACATCCGCGGACTTTTCTATTTTTTATAAGAGTAATAAACAAGCCTGTACAGTCAGGCTGCGCAGGCAAGGATATGTTAAGGTCAGGGGGAGTTTTGTCTTTGCTGAGAATGTTCCGGGCTGTATCTCTCATCCACTCTGCGAGTTGAGCTTTTTCTGCCGAATGAGAAAACTCTTCCCATCTGTCAATACATGAATCTGAGGCTGATATATTAAAGACTGCGAGAATACAAATTAAAGCGGCTGTTAAATTCTTGGCTTTCATTTTTCAATTGTTTTCTATGAATAATTCAAAAAATGTAACACTTGAGCCGCTGCTGTCATTTCTATAATGTCAGGTTCCTTTATTTTGCATAAATTCAACAACGGCATTACATCTCTAAATAATTTATCTATCCGTGATATCTCATGTTCTACTTTTATTCTTGCGGCTTCATCCAATTTGAATAACCTCACCTATTCTATCCAACATTGAATAAAAATCAGAATTTGCATCAAAATTTACCAAATCAATGTTATTTTCCAAGTCAAAATATAATTTAGAATATACTTCAAAAAATTTACCTTTGGGAAGCCCTTTAATACCAATATCAATATCCGACCCATCATGGTTTTTTCCGGTTACCAGCGAACCAAATAAATAAATTGATTGGCATCCTTCATTTTTGAGTATGCTTATGGCTATTTCTATATCTTTTTGATATTTTTGAGGAATATTGAGTTTCATATTTAGACATTATATCTTTTTTTTATTCTGTCAACTATGTTTTTTGTATAATCTTTTCCTCAATGCTTCATAATGTTTTAGATGCCGAATGAGAAAACTCTTCAAATAAAATTTGTACATTGTAATTTGTAATCTGTAATTTGCCCTATATCTCCCATATTGGAACAGATATTACATTTTTGTCTATGGATGCAGTTTTTCCATACAGACAGATTACAGTTCCTGTTCCAATAGGCTTCTTGAAAACCGATATGTTATTAAAAGACTTATAGTCATCTGACCCGGGATTGGCGGTTTTCTTCACTTCTATTGGGTAGAGTGTCATATTCCTTTCAATTACAAAATCAACTTCTTTCTGGTCCGTATCACGATAGAAGTATATGTTAGGCTTGTCGCCGTTATGCCAGTAGGATTTCAAGATTTCCGCGAAAGCGTAAGTTTCGAGCATAGCCCCGCTCTGCGCTCCATTTCTAAGGGCATCTGCGCTATCCCACGAACAGAGATACGATGCCAGCCCTGTATCAAGAAAATAAAGCTTTGGAGTCTTTATGGTACGTTTTGCAATGTTAGAGCTATATGGATAAAGCAGTTGGACAATACCCGAGCGTTCCAGAATTTCAAGCCACAGCTTAGCAGTCCGCAAGTCTATATGAACATCGCGTGCGAGGTCGGAGTAATTGACAAGCTGTCCGGTCCTTGCAGACACAGCGACTAAAAAATTGTAAAAGTTCAACGCATTATCTATATTATAGAAGTCCTTTACATCCCTTTCAATGTAGGTTTGAATATATGAATCATAGAAAATTTTTCTTGCTTCCATCGCGTTTTTGTTAGTTATAATACGCGGGAAAGAACCCTGCCAGACTTTTTGGAACAGTTCAGGCGAAGTCAAAGGTTTGCTTGAAGGATTTTTTTTCGCCAAATCAAGCGAAGGTAAAAACGGCACAGACTCCTTAGGCTTCTTTATGATTTCTTTGTATGAAAAACCGAGCATATTGAGTATGGCAACCCGTCCTGCCAAGCTTTCCCGTATCCCTTTCATAAGGTGGTATTTCTGTGAGCCTGTCAGCCAAAACAATCCCTCCTTCCTGTTTTTATCCGCATAGATTTTGATGTATGTAAAAAGTTCAGGTGCATACTGCACTTCATCTATTATCACAGGCGGCGGATTTTCTTCTATAAATCTCTGAGGATCGGATTTTGCCAATGCCCTTGCTTTAAGGTCATCAAGCGACACATATTTACGGCTCTTGCCTCCAAGATGTTCCATAATCCAGCTTTTGCCGATTTGCCTCATTCCGGTCAGCAGAAGCACAGGGAATCCCTTGCTTATTCTCTCTATAACAGGCTCAATAGTTCTTTCAAATTCCATTAATTGCTCTTTCGTTTAATTTTACATAGATATGCTAAAATAAACGAGCGTTTAATTTTACATATCTATGTCAATATACACGAATGTAGGGAAGATTGTCAAGCAGTAAATTCAATGTTATTTCCCGGATTTTATTTCACAGCCGCGCAGATAATTCTATATAATACTAGTAGGAATATTTTTCTTTCGCCTTCAAAGCCTTCCATAAACCTCAATAAATCTATCTACTAATCCTCCAAAGTGTGTGATAGCTTTCTCAACAGGTTCGGCTGAACTCATGTCAACGCCTGCAATCAACAATTCGTCAAGGGGATATTTACTCCCGCCAAGCTTAAGAAAGTCCAAGTATGCATCCCGCGCAGATTCCCCCTCATTGATAACCTTTTCTGTCAGAGCTATAGCGGCAGATAGACCTGTTGCATATTTATAAACATAAAACGACGAATAAAAATGCGGTATGCGCAAACATTCTAAGGTCAACACATCGTCAATGAAAAGTTTATCGCCAAAATATGTTTTTAGCAGCTCCCCATATTCAGCCCTGATGACCTCAAGAGTCAACGGATTGTTATCCTCAACGATTTTATGCGACCTCATTTCAAACTCTGCAAACATAGTCTGCCGAAACAAAGTAGCCCTGATATTATCAATCTCCCTGTTAAGAATGTATGCCTGCATCTTAGTATCGTCTTTGTACAGATCTAACAGGTATCTGCTGAGAAGCGTTTCATTAAATGTTGAAGCTACCTCTGCAACAAATATTGTATAGTCGCTGTTTATATACGGCTGCTCATGTTTGGAATAGTAAGAGTGCATGGAATGTCCTGCCTCATGTATCAATGTATAGAGGCTGTTAATATTTTGATCTTCATAGTTTAACAGAATATAGGGAGGCGAGTCATAGCACCCCGATGAATATGCCCCGCTCCTCTTCCCTTTATTTTCATAGCGGTCAACCCATCCGCCTAACAGACCGTTTTTCATTATACCCGTATATTCATCTCCAAGCGGGCTAAGAGCTTTTGCGCACGTCGCAACAGCATCTTCATAGTTCATTGTAAAGTCCACATTACCGACAATCGGAACATACGTATCATAGAAATGCAGTCTATCTACGCCTAAGGCGTCTTTTCTAAACTCAAGATATTTAAAGATAGGATTGATGTTCTCTCTGACTGTCTTTACAAGATTATCATATATCTTCTCTGGAACATTATCAGAAAAGAGCGCAGCCTCTCTGCTGTTATTAAACCTCCTTACCTTTGCATAAAAAGCATCCTTCTTATTTGAATGGTCAAGCGTAGAAGCGACAGTATGTTTTAGATTTTCGTAGGATTGATAGTATTGAAAAAAAGCCTTTCTCCTTATATCTCTGTCGGGATTCTGTAAAAAGGTGCTGAAATTACCATGACTCAACTCAATCTCATCCCCATTAATGTCTCTGATTGAGCCGAATGTTATATCGGCATTATCAAGCTGACTGAATATCTGTGAAGGCGCGCCTGCAATCTCTCCCATCATTGCTATTACATGTTCAATCTCTTTTGAAAGCGTATGAGGCTTAAACCTTAAAATCTTTTCAAGATAAAATTTAAAATCTTTCATAGATTCATGTTCCATGTAAGACCTGATAAGATTATCATCAATCTCCTGTATTTCAGGCGTCATAAAACTCGACAGCTCTGTTATTCTTGTATAGAGGTTTACAGAACGCTGATACATGGCGAGCGTAAACTGATCCGCCTTATTCTCATCGCTTCGCAGATGAGCGTATGTATATATCTTTTCAATCTCTCGTGAAATATCAATATCAAATTCAAGCGCAGTTCTAAAAGTTTCTAAAGACTCGCCCATTCTGCCTTTAAAATTGTTATAACCGTTTATCTTTGAATCAAGTTCTTTATAGGATTTCTCCCACTCATCGTCATTTTTCATCAACGGAGTAAGATCCCATTTAAACTGATCTTTAATATCTCTTCTGTCGGGAATGTTTTTTACTGTCATAAATCCTTTTCAATGTTCAATGCACAATGGTAAACGCACAACGCACAATGATTGTTACTCCTTTATTGTATTTTTTGAAATTGCTATTAAAATTTTGTTTATTTCGCTATTACACAATAATCCGATAAAACTCCGTGCAACTCCCTTCAAAATAAATTTTACTTATTTTGTTCCGGTTTATATTTATCAATAGCAGACAAAAATCCTTTTATATAAAATTGCGGGATATGAAATGTTCTGCTGAGATTTTCAGCTTCCGAAAAAAAAGCCGCGCCTAAATTATTTGTATGTCCGGTTGAATTACTTATTAGATCTATAACTATCCCTTTGTCTTTATTAGCTTTCACATATTCAAACGGCAAATAAATCGTATATAATTCCTTATATAGGGCAGTACCGCCAAACAAATTATCTTTAGGCCAGGAACTCTTCAATTCAAACTTTACTCCTGTTTGATCTACGGCAGACTCAAAATAAAAATTAGAATCAACATCTATAAACACTAATATTACCTCAGGAGTTAAATAGTCATAATAAAATCTATACCTGAAAAGACCATATTTCTTGTCTGTTTTGTCAGAGTATTTCAATCTCTCTTCTTTGCTTATTGAATCATAACCTATTTCCGGAGCATATATGACATTTTGCACTATTTTAACATTATTTATTTTTATATTTTTTCTTTTGGATTTTATTCCAGACTCAGTTTCCTGTTCTGTTTTAACATTACTTACACCGACCGTTGTTTGTTTTATATACGTCACATCTCTAACTATTCCGCAACCGCTAAAAGACGCGACAATAAACGCAAAAACGAATATTACGACAATTGTAAAAAAATAATTTTTCTTCATAATTTAATCCTCTATATAAAAAATTTATATTAATATCTCTTATTCTTGCCTCATCGCTGTACTGTTAAACAAACTCAGCGTAGCAATTCAGTAGAATAATTTTATATTATTGCTGTGCATAGTTAAAAATTTAAATACGGCTACCAATGGCGAAATAAAAAACCGTTTCTTCTTAAAATGACCATAAAAAAATCTGCGTTAATCTCTCCTAAATCTGCGTCATCTGCGTGCCCCGTTTTTATGATAGATCCCATTGCACACTGAACATTGCGTTCTATATCCACTTAAGAATTCCGGCAAAAACTACAAGCATCAATACATTAATACAAAACAGCGATCCGATAAAAACCTTTTGTTTCTTCGGCTGCCAATCAAATGCAAAATTAGCTGCAAGAAAAAACGGAATATATACTGTGATAAAAACAGTAAATGAACCCCACCATGGGTAAACCCAATGAAACGCCGGAGTCTTTGCTAAAAATATTTCAAATATTGAAAAAAATGCGGCATTTACCACTGCAAAAAATATGCGGTTATTGATCCCCAGTATCTTCTCTTTGGGATTGCTTGGAAGTATCTTTGAAAAAATAAGACCCGAAACAGAAAACATAATACTCAATTCAACTCCTACGCCAATAAGAAGAAGGAACGAAGTACCGGCAGGAACAGTCCAAAGGGCATGACCTGAAAAATGTTGTATAAGGGCATTTAATATTTCATAAAACCAATGCACCATATAGAGAGATAAACCTGCAGCTATACCTTTCCAATTTTTGTTAGAGATTTCATTAAAATAGATATAGACGGCAAATGCAAACAACGGAATAAAATACCACTGAAATGTAGCAGGATTTCTCAATATACCCAAAGCTTGCGCAGTTAATTCCGGCTGATTCATAAAACACCTCCTATTTTCAATGCACAACGCACAATGATTGTTATAATGAACATTGTAAACTTATTTTTGTCTTATATAACCTGTGTGCAGACATTGGTCAATTAAATTAACTATTGCGTTTAAATTAATTGCGGGAAAGAACATTTTTACATTTTTATGACATCTTTTGACAATTTTAAACATTTAGATGACTTTTAGCAAAAAATCAAAACATAGACGAGCAAAATGAGTTTGTGAGCGCCACTCACAGACTGAAATTTACTGCCGCCGACGGCAAAAGGTATCTAACCGACGCTTTAGACAGCGGCGGCGTTGTGAACCTTGCAAAGCAATTTCCAAACAACAAATCGACGCCGTTTTTGGATTGGTTTTTATACAGCGACAATACAATCGACGGTCAAAGCAAAAAAAAGGCTTATACTCTTTTCGAAAGCAATTTAATAAACGAAATCGAGGTCGGTACGGTTAAGGGCTTGCAACAAATTCACGCCTATTTATTCGGCGGGCTTTACGATTTTGCGGGACAAATTAGAAAACTCAATATCAGCAAAGGCAAATTTATGTTCGCTTCCGCTGATTTTTTACCCGGAACTCTTAGGCTTATAGAGCGAATGCCCGAAAATACCCTTGATGAAATATTGGATAAATATATTGAAATGAACGTCGCACACCCTTTTATGGAGGGAAACGGCAGAAGCGCGCGGATATGGCTTGATTTGATATTGAAAAAGAATCTAAAAAAATGCGTGGATTGGAGCGCAATCGGCAAAAAAGCATATCTTGCCGCTATGCAAACAAGTGTGACGGACAGCGCGGATATAAAAGCCTTGATAAAAACTGCTTTAACGGATAGAATAAACGATCGCGAAATGCTCATGAAAGGAATAGATTATTCTTATTACTACGAGGAGGAAACGGACAGTTGTGGGGATGCAGAATGATTGTTACTCATTCACTTTACCTCTGTTATACCCCATGGTGAAATAAACAAATTGTACAGGTTTTAATATTAAAAATAAAACTATCAATACCATCAAATCGTTTTTAGTACAACCTGTAAATTTCAAGTATATAAAAATAGACTATAATTCTTGACTATTTAAGCATATTATATATCTTAACCATATTGAAAATGCTTGAGATAAAAATATCTTCACAAAGCATAAATAAGAATTTATTAAAAGAGGAATAACATGTTAAAAAGAATAGGTCTATTTTTATTAACAAACTTTCTTGTAATAATGACCGTTAGTATAATACTCTCAGTCGTTTTACCTATGCTTGGAATTGACCCGTCGGGAGTCGCCGGGCTTGCAATTATGTGCGGAGTTTTTGGCATGGCAGGCGCCTTTATATCCCTTGCTATCAGCAGGTGGATGGCAAAGAGAGCTTATAATATTCAGATAATAAAAGCAAACGAACAAAACTATCAGTTAAGAGAGATATATGATATGGTAGCGCGCCTTTCAAAAAAAGCGGGCTTACCTTCCGTTCCCGAAGTTGGGATATACAATTCTCCGGAACCGAATGCATTTGCTACCGGACCTACAAAGAAAAAATCGTTAATAGCTTTTTCAACTGCATTGCTGGACTCAATGGATAAAAGAGAGGTAGAAGCAGTAACGGGTCACGAAATAGCTCATATATCAAACGGCGACATGGTTACCATGACTCTCCTGACAGGTATTGTCAACGCGCTTGTAATGTTCCTTTCACGTATAATTGCCGCAGCAATCAACAACTTCTTAAAAGACGATAATGGAGGGGGGCTTGGTTTCTTTGCCTATTTCTTAGTTGTAAATCTTCTTCAGACATTTTTTATGATACTTGCTACTATACCGCTTGCTGCATTTTCAAGGTACAGAGAGTATCGGGCTGATGCCGGTTCTGCAAAGACTACATCTCCGCAGGCAATGGCAGATGCTCTTAAAGCGCTTGCAAACGGTGCGCAGGTTCAGGCAAAGAAAGATTCCTTTGCAATTGCAAAGATCAGCTCAAACAGAAAGGTATCGCTCTGGGCTACTCATCCGTCAATTGAAGACAGGGTTGAGAGGCTTGAAAAAATGCGATTCTAATCTGCAAAAAATACAGTATAAACTACCTGTTAGGCTAAATGTTCAATTTTATAAATTTGCAGATTTCAAATAACAATTAGAATTATTTTTATTGATTGATCTAACATATTAAATATAATAAAATATAAACGCTCTTGAGGTAATAAAAATGGATTATGTAGGACATGTAATAAGACCGCCGTCCGAAGCATATAGTATGATTATACAGGTTACAGTAGGATGCTCGCATAACATGTGTACTTTTTGCGGTGCATATAAAGACCTGCAGCCAAAGTTTTGGATAAAGGATTGGGAAACAGTAAAAAAAGATATAGATGAGGCGTCAAGTTACAGGTATGGTTTCACAAAGGCATTCTTGGCTGACGGCGATGTGCTGATACTCCCGACAGATGACATTTTAAAAATAATGAACTATATCAAACAAAAAAATAAATCCATTGAAGCTATAAATGTATACGGCAATTCTAAGGCGATTTTACGAAAGACTTTGGAAGAACTTAAAGAATTAAAAAATGCAGGACTATCTATTGTATATCAAGGCATAGAAAGCGGAAACAAAGATGTGCTTAGAAAAATAAGAAAAGGCGCATTCCCTGATAATATGAGAGAAGCTGCCGCAAAGGTAATAGAATCCGGGATTAAACTTTCTCAGACAGTGCTCTTAGGCATTGCCGGAAAAGAGATGTCCCATGAACATGCACGGGATACGGGAAAACTCCTTGGTGAAATGTCTCCGGACTTTGCCTCTGCGCTGACTGTAATGATTCTCCCGAATACACCGCTTTATAAAGAGTACAAAGAGGGTAAATTTATTCTTCCTGATAAATTTGGTCTTCTTGAAGAATTGAAGATAATTATAAAGAACATGAATGTAAAAAGAAATTGTTACTTTACATCTAATCATGCATCAAATTATCTTCCAATAAGGGCTAATCTGCCAAAAGACCAGAGCTCTGTATTAAAATTGATTGATAAGGTTATTGATTCTAAAGATGAAAAAATTCTAAAGCCGGAACACATGAGAGCGTTATAGTTTATATAAGGAGAATTGCGATGGACGATACTATGGAAAAAACTATAAGATATATCAGCGAAATTTTAAAAGAGAATCCCAATGCTGATAAGGTAAAATTAGTAGAAGAGGCTAGTACAAAATTTAATTTAAACCCTTTGCAGGCAGAATTTTTATCAAACAAAATCGCTAATAATAATTAATCTATACTTTGTTTACAAAAGGGCTATATACATTAAGCAGGTTTTAAATAAATTTTATAATAAATATATGAATAGCTTTTATAGTTATTGCTTCTAAATTTATTAAAATTTTTTTTATGGATTATATGGATTAATATAGATGAAAATCAAAAGCCTAAAAAAAATTAATGATCTGGAATATGAAATAACTGCAGATTCTTATCAAGATATGAAGATACCTATAAGAATCTATGGCTCTGAAAGTATTATACAAAATATAAATTCCGTAGTTTTTAGTCAAATTAATAATATAGCTTCTCTTCCGGGGATTGTAGATGCAGCCATATACATGCCTGATGAAAACGCAGGATATGGAGCCCCAAATGGAACAGTTGTTGCCGTTGATCCTAAAATTGGTATAATATCGCCCGGCATAGTGGGTTTTGATATAAATTGCGGCATGCGCCTCATTTCAACAAGCCTTACAATTGATGAAGTTTCACCCATGATTAAAAACCTTGTCGGTAAAATATATAAAAATATTCCATCAGGAATTGAGACCGGAGGGATATTGCAGCTTAATGAGTCAGACTTTGAAGAAGCAATGATCTATGGAACTGAATGGGGAATCAAAAACGGCTACGGTGATAATAATGATCTGCTATACTGTGAAGAATCCGGCAGGATGTCTGAAAATGATGCATCAAGTGTCTCAGCGAGGGCAAAAGAGAGAGGTATTAGTCAGCTCGGTTCTATGGGTACAGGAAATCATTTTATTGAAATACAAGTTGTTAAAAATATTTTTGATAAAGAAAACGCTGAGGCTTTTGGAATTACAGGTGAAGGACAAATTGTTATTATGCTTCATTGCGGAAGCAGAGGATTTGGACATCAAATAGCTACTGATTATATCTGGGACTTTATAAAACTTCAAGAAAAATTGGGATACAATCTCCCTTATAGAGATCTTGCTTATGCCATATTCTACTCAGATGAAGGACAAAACTACTTTAAAGCCATGAACTGCGCTGCCAACATCGCATTTTTAAACAGGCTTGCTATTAAGCATAGAATTACCGAAATAATCTTTGAACTCTTTGGATCGAAAAACGGGCTAAAGGTTGAAACTGTTTATGATGTATGTCATAGTATGGCTAAGTTAGAGGAGCATATAATTGATGGTGAAACAAAAAAACTCCTTATACACAGAAAAGGCGCTACTCGCGCATTCCCGCCCGGCAGCAAATATCTTCCGGAGAAATATTTATCTTCAGGGCAGCCCGTATTTCTTTGCGGGAGTATGGAGGCGCCGACATATCTCTTACGCGGGACAGAATCCGGGGCAAAAGCATTTTATTCAAATGTACATGGGAGCGGAAGGTTAATGTCGCGCAATGATGCAAAGAAAAAATTTAACGGTAAAAATATTCAAAAATCGATGAAGTCGCAAGGGATATATGTTAAATTTTCATCTTATGAAGGACTCGCAGAAGAAGCCGGCAGAGCATATAATGATGTAGAAGAAACAGTACATACAGCTCAACAAGCCGGACTTTGTGATTTGGTTGCAAAGTTCGAGCCGATAGGCAATATTAAAGGTTAGCATGTTGATTATGAGCCGGAAGGCTCTCTTGTCCACTTTTTTATTAAATTCAATTTAATTTATTGACATAGATAAAATATCTTTTTTCTAAAGATATAAGGATTTATTAAAAAATTTGCAGTTTCTATACGAAATATCTTAATTTTGACATGAATCTTATTATAGACAAAATAAATAATTTTAGGAGAATATACTATGACTATTACTTCACTACTACTAACACTGCTTCCCATTGCAATACTTTTATGTATGCTCATTGTATTTCGTAAAGCGGCTGATATAAGCGGTATTGTCGGATGGATGGCGATCTCAATTGTTGCATTTCTCTTTTTTCAAACATCTCTTGAAGTAATAGCCAGATCAACAGCAGTAGGATTTATACGCTCATTTTCTGTCTCTTTAATAGTCGCAACATCTCTTTTACAAATGGCTTATATGGAAAAGACAGGAGCTTTAAAAAGAATAATTATATTTGTTAAAACCATTGCAAGTGAAAACAGGGCTGTTCAGATAATGATGATAAACATAGGCTTTGGAACCTTAATGGTAGCTGTCGGCGCCACGCCAGTATCGCTTCTCCCTCCGATACTCTTAGCAATGGGATATTCAACTTATGTGGCGATTGCGCTTCCGGCAATTGGATATGATTCACTATGCACTTATGCCTTACTCGGCGCTCCGATTGTCGTATTTGTAGATATAGCAAACAGCTTTCTTGGAAAAGGTAATGAAATAAGCCTTCATCAGGCAGGCATGGTTTTTTACATGCTCCTTCCTGTTGTATCAACACTTATCGGCTTTTCCATGCTTTGGATTGTAGGGAAATGGAAAGGCATAAAAGAAGGATGGCTTCCATGTATAATATCCGGCGCAGTAATAGGCGTTGTCGCTTTCTTTACAAATCAGTATGATAATCTTGTTGTTTTAACAGGAGTGCTATGCGGCTTAGCTGTCATTTTAGTAATGACTTTATACTTAATCATAACAGGAAAAAAGATAATCGATAGAAGCAGGCTTACCGAAGAAGAGATTGAGTATGAAAAAAATTATCCTCTATGGAAAGCGTCTATGCCATGGCTGCTCCTCATTGTTCTGATTTTAGCATTTAATATTCCAAAGGATGCCTTTAACTATCTTTACAGAGTAATGAAACTCCCTGTTACAGGACTTGCAGCAGACGGCAGTCCTCTTGATACACGCGCATTATGGCAGGCATATACATGGATTTTTATAAGTATAATTCTATCAATCCCATTCATAAAACCTACCGGCGCACAGTTAAAGAGTACACTTTCAGTATGGTTTAAACGCGCTCCGCGTCCCGTATTTGCCGCTGCAATATTCTTTGCCATAGGAGAGGTAATGAATATGTCCGGGTACAGCATGGATACGGGAAAATTTGAAGTCTTTAGCATGGTTAAAATCCTTGCAGACTACTCTGCCATGTTCTTCCAAAACGCATACGGTGTTATAGTTGCATTCATCGGACTCTTCGGCGGTTTTATTACAGGGAGCGAGGCATCTACAATTGCAATGTTTGGTAAATACACATTGACTACAGCTAAAAATCTGTCAATGCCGGTTAAAGGACTTATTATTATCATGGCAGGACTTGCATTCGGCGGCGGACTTGCAAGCGTAATCTCTCCGGCAAAATTACAGAATGCGGCAGCATCAATCGACAAGATCGGCGAAGAGAATAAGGTTATACGCATTGCCTTTGTCTTTTCAATTTTGCTAACGGCAATTACCTCCATATTTATTGTTTTATTGTTGAAATTTAACGGTATGTGACAATGCATAATGTTCAACGCTCAATGTTCAATGCAGTAAAAATTTATAATAATCATTGCGCGTTGAACATTGAATACAAGGTCATTTAATGGATATAGAACAATGTTATAGAATACTTCAAGTTAATAGAACTTCATCAGATGAAGATATAGCCCGCTCATTTAAAAGCATGGCAATGAAGTATCATCCTGATAAAAATCCGGAAAGATATAAATGGGCAACAGAACAGATGACCGTTTTAAACACTGCCTATTCAACTCTGATGAGTCACAGATTCAGTCAGGAAAATGCGGATGTTCCTAAAAAAAACGACACCGAACCTGCAGCTTCTGTTAATGATATTAAAAGTAAGATACAAAAGGCATTTATAAAAGAGGAGGAGAGAGAATACTTAATAGGAAGATTTATTAAGGCAAGGGAGGATGCCAAAGATGCAATGTACAAATATTTTCAGTACAATCTCTATAACTTCCGGCGCAGAGAAGAGATCAGAAACAGAAGATTATACAGTAACATAGTTACGGCATTAAGAAAATCTTACCACCTGATAAAAACAAACTCGTCATTAACCGATGATAAAGAGCTTCTTGATCATTTCAGTATATTTTCAAAGATGATATTTGACTTTTACAGAGCCTCGGAATGTCTGAATATAATAGATTCATACAACAATTACTATGAAGTAGATGCATATAGAATGTACAAGAATGGAGATGAACGCCTCCATAAGAGCGAGAAGGAACTGTTTTTTGACAGGCACAACAGGGGATTTTTTGACAGAAGAAAGGCAATCCCTGAAATCCTTGATGCAGAGCAGATATTTAGAAAAACCCTGCAGCTCTATGGAGACTCATCGTGGAGAGTTGAAACAGTAATTAAATTAGAGTATATTATCTCATTGAAAAACTACATAGCCCTCTTTTTTTCTAATGAATAAAAAAGATAAAAATTGACAAAGTAACAAGTAAACTGAATTTATTAAAAAACAATTCTTCGCAATATTGAAGGGGAATAGATGATTAAATATAGCAGCAATTCACCCATTTACACCGAGATAGATTTGAATGCATTCAGGCATAACTTAAACGGAATAAAAAAAATTTTAAATCCGGGTACGGATATTATGGCTATAATAAAGGCAGATGCCTATAGTCATGGAGCAGAAGCAATAGCTCGAGAAGCCTTGTCTTTTGGCGTATCAATATTAGCTGTTGCAAGAATGAATGAGGCAATTGACCTGAGGGATTGCGGCATAGACGCCCCTATACTCCTGTTTGATGACTGCGCAGTTGAAAATATCTCAAAATACTTTGAATTAAATATACGCCCAACCATAAATACATTTAATGATGCGGAAAAACTGTCTTTAGAGGCTGCAACTTACAATAAAAGACTCAAGATACATGTAAAAATTGACACAGGTATGGGACGCCTTGGATTCCTTGCAGACGGTCTTACAAAGGAGCAGGAATATTTCCCATTAGCAAATGAGATTAAAAGAATATCGGATCTGCAGTTTATAGAGATAGAAGGAGTATTTTCACACTTTGCAAATGCAGACGCACCTAACAAATCTCATGCTATGGAACAGCTCAATCTGTTTCTTAAACTAAAGGATGAACTCAAGTCTATTCTGCCGTATAAAATTCTGTTCCACACGGCAAACAGCGCAGGTATTATAGATATTCCCGATTCTCATTTGGATATTGTTCGTCCCGGAATAATTATGTATGGATATTATCCGTCGGATGATGTACAAAAAAATAAGATTGATCTGAAGCCCGTACTCTCATTAAAGACTAAAATCATTCACCTTAAACATGTGGGAGCGGGATTTGCAGTAAGCTACGGGAGCGATTTTATAACAAAAAAAGATACCGTAGTTGCAACGGTTCCGGCAGGATATGCAGACGGATTAAACAGGCTGTTATCTTCTAAAGGTGAAATGCTGGTTAGAGGGAAAAGAGTTCCCATTTTAGGAAGAGTATGTATGGACCTCACAATGTTGGATGTAACAGACATTGAGGGAGTCTCTCTAAATGACGAGGTTGTAATAATCGGAAAACAGGGAGATGAAAGTATTTCCGCAGATGAAATTGCAAAAAAAACAGGAACAATAAACTACGAAGTATTAACCTCAATAGGATCACGTGTTCCTAAAAAATTTATTAATGGAGGACCGAAACAATGTCTTGCGAACATAACAAAACCGTAAAATGTCCATGTACCTATAGCTGCTCAAGGCACGGTAAATGCTGCGAATGTGTTGCCTATCATAAAAGGAGCAGCGAGTTCCCTGCATGTTTTTTCTCAGAGAAGACCGAGCGTTCATATGATAGAAGCTTTGCAGCGCTGGTAAATGATAGAAAATAATCTAAAATAAAATAACGGTATAATGTCTATTATAAAAATTATTAAACGAGAGTTATAAATGATAGAGTCCGGTTCGGCAAAGAAAGAGATTCCATATCCGGCAGAGATGGTCTTTAAGGTTGTGTTTAGAAACGCGCCATATACAATAGATATAATCAGGAATATTGTTCATGAACATTCGTCTAACGGCAATGTAACGTCGAAGGAGAGTTCAGGCGGTAAGTTTATATCTTATACTATTACTTCAACTTTTGACTCTGCGGATTCATTAAACACAGCATGTTCAAAGATTACTATGATCGACGGATTTATGTCTATGTTTTGATTTTCAGCGCACAGATGAAAATGTATAAATTTTTTCTTGACTTAATTACTAAATTTTTGCAAAGTAAATATGGAAAAAATAATAATATGCAACCTGTAATGATAATGAAAAAAATAACACTCTCTTTATGTTTCCTGTCTCGTCCTGAAATAGGTTTACACTAAAAAAAACTAAAGGAGTAAACCGATGTTAGGATTAAGAGATTTTAAAGTAGAAGAAGTAATTCATTTCAGCGAATTTGAGAAACGTCAAATTATCGAA